>Ga0207958_1000116_pt1 | contig 28369 bp, 32 predicted proteins | sample CryBogCBH27Jul07_FD_184606 | JGI IMG/M metagenome (GOLD analysis project Ga0207958, IMG submission 184606) | Freshwater microbial communities from Crystal Bog, Wisconsin, USA - CBH27Jul07 (SPAdes) (version 2) | ecosystem: Environmental > Aquatic > Freshwater > Lake | place: Crystal Bog... | reverse complement strand
TATCGCGTGATCGAGGGTCTCGATGCCACCGTTCAGGATGAAGGCAAGCTCCGGAAAATCGCCTTTAAGACGTGCGGCCATGTCGTAGCGCAGGGGGGGCACCTCCCGGTTTTCCCGGGGTGACAAACCCTTGAGCCAGGCTTTTCGGGCATGGATGATGAAGGTTTTGCACCCGGCTTCGGCAACCTCCCCAATGAAAGCCACCAACTCCTCGTAGGAGTCGTGTTCATCGACCCCAAGCCGGGTTTTGACGGTGACCGGAATCGTCACAGCCTCCCGCATCGCCCGGATGCCCTCAGCCACGGTCTGAGGCTCCAGCATCAGACAAGCGCCAAAGCGCCCTTTTTGGACCCGATCGCTCGGGCATCCGACGTTGAGGTTGATTTCGTCATAGCCATACTCCTGACCAATTCGGGAAGAAGCGGCCAGATCTGAGGGATCAGAGCCCCCGATCTGGAGCACCAACGGCTTTTCTACCGGGTTGAATCCCAACAACCGTTCCCGATCCCCATGAAGGATGGCACCGGTGGTCACCATTTCGCTGTAAAGGAGGGTCTTTTGCGAGAGGAGCCGATGGAAAAACCGGCAATGGCGGTCGGTCCAATCGAGCATTGGGGCGACGCAAAAGCGATGAGAATTCACGGATCGGGTTCCGGCCTTAGCGCCGGCGCGTCAGCAAGGGTGGGCGGGCACTGCGGGTGTGGGGAAGTTGCGGTGGCCGCTGGGAAGCCAGCCAGTAACGGCCAAGGAGAACCCCGCCGGTCGCGACCAGTCCCGTCAAGCAAAGATAAAGCAAGGTCCTGAGTCTTGAAATTTCCCGAAACATATCCGCCTTGCTCAGCGCAGGGGAGGCAGCCCCTGGAATGGCCGAGTAGCGCGGATGATCAGGAATCGCCTGGTCCAGATTGGGCGCGTTGGGGCCCTGGGCATAGGTTTCCAATGAGCGAATGTCGTTCTGGAGCACCTCGAACTGCTGGATCACCTCAGGGGTCACGGTGCCATTGGCGATCGTCCGCTCCAGTGCTTTCAGCCGGATTTCGACCGAATCGGCCATCAGGCCGTGGAGCCGATTTTGAAGAAGCACCATCTGCTCCCCCATGGACTTCATCCGCTCGCCACCCGCCTCCGTCATTAACTGTGACTCAAGGAGGTCAAGCTCTCCCTGCAGTTGGTAAAACAGGGTGAACAGGCCTGCGAGAAGAATCAGGCCCACCAAGAAGAGGCCTGGCCCTGAAACAGGCACAAGCCAACCCGGGCGCCCGGACAAAGGCTGTCCGGACGGCTGCGCTGCGTCCTGCTCTCCATGTCGTGGATTAGGCATGCCGGGCGGTGCAGATTACCGGAAAGGCAACCCGCAAACTCCTCTAAAACTCATATAGGGGGCCATAAACTATGTCAGAACGATGCGTCAGGGTCAATCAACCCCTCGCATCGAAGCCCGCGCGTTTTCCATCAGGGCTTTCATGTCCCTGACCGCAAGGTCCAACCCTGAAAAAAGGGCCCTCGCAATGATGGCATGCCCGATATTCAACTCATGGATCTCGGGAATCCGGGCGATCGGGGCCACATTGTGATAATTGAGACCATGACCGGCGTTGACGATGAGTCCCAGAGTTTGGGCTCGCGCTGCGGCTGACCGGATCCGCTCCAGTTCCGCCTCAAGATCAGGCCCCTCGGGAAGGTCCGCATAATGACCGGTGTGGAGCTCAATGACTGGCGCGCCGGCCTCGACGGCGGCCTCAATCTGCCGGGCATCGGCATCAATGAACAGGGAGACCTCGATTCCGGCAGCCGTGAGCCGTTGCGTGGCTTCACGCACCCGAGTGAGATTGCTGGCGACATCGAGCCCTCCCTCAGTGGTCAGCTCTTCTCGCTTTTCAGGCACCAGACAACAGGCTTGGGGCCGCGTTTTTTCGGCGATTGAAACCATTTCGTCGGTGACCGCCATCTCAAGGTTGAGACGCGTTTTTAGGAGTTCGCGCAAAAGAGCGATGTCCCGGTCCTGGATGTGGCGACGATCCTCTCGAAGGTGCGCCGTGATGCCCCGGGCGCCAGCCTGCTCTGCCACGAGAGCTGCATGGATCACCTGCGGGTACAAAGTGCCCCTCGCCTGGCGAACGGTGGCAATGTGGTCCACATTAACCCCAAGGTGGATGGGGGCAAGCGCGACAGCCATCAGGCATTCCTCCTGGAAAATGTTTGGAACAGTTCACGGCTTTTCAGCGGGCGGCCTTCAAGATGACGATCGAGGATGCCGCGCATCAGTTTCTTGGCAAAGGCGAGGTCCCGCTCCTCCTCAAAATCCCCGCTGGCCAGCGCAATGAGGGCAGAGCCTGGAATCCCGCCCTGCGCATCATTCAGCCTTTGTGCTCCAAGCTCAGGCTGGTAAAGATAGAAAGCTTCCGCCTCGATGGGATTGCCCAAGGTGTCTTCCCAAAGGCTTAATCCATAGCCAAGCTCTTCAAGGAGCGCCCGCTCGAATCGCCGCAACAAGCGTTCGGGGCGCATCCCCGCCCCCAAATGACGGAGAACGGAGAGGATCTCCTCGTAAAGTTCAGGGTGGGCATCCTCCAAAGGCAAAAGCCGCATCAGGAGTTCCGCGACATAAAAGCCGCAGTAAAGGCCCTCGCCTTCCAGCCTCTGCCATCCCGGAACGCCTTCAATGGTGGTGAGGAGGCGAAGTTCGCCGCGACCGCTCAGCGTGTATCGAATTCTTGAAAAAGGAGAGAGATCCCCCGGAGGCTGGCGACTTCGCCGAACGCCTTTTGCAAGAACACGAACCCGCCCGAGGTTTCGGGTCAGAAGATCCACAAGGGCACTGGTTTCCCGATAGGCCCGGGTATGGAGAACAATGGCCTCATCCAGTGAGGCCGGGGAAGTCACAGACGCGGCAATGCCGTCGTCAATCGGTGTAGCCGAGACTTCGTAGTGCCCGTTCATCATCCGACCAGCCTTCCTTGACCTTGACCCAGAGTTGCAGGAATACCTTGCCTTCGATCAGCTTCTCCAGATCCAGTCGGGATCTCTCGCCGACCTTTTTCAGGACCTCGCCGCCCTTTCCGATCACGATCGCCTTCTGGCCGCTTCGTTCGACCAGAATCAGCGCCCGAATTCGCGTCAATCCGTCCTCGACCTTGTATTCCTCGATCTCTACCGTCAGCGCATGGGGCACCTCTTGACCCAGCGAGCGGAGGAGTTTTTCCCGGATGATCTCCGAGGCCATAAATCGCATCGAGCGGTCGGTGACCTGATCTTCAGGAAAAATCAGGTCGCCCTCAGGAAGGTACTGGAACAGCGTGGTCTCAAGTTCCTCGAGATTCAAACCCCGGAGCGCAGAAAGCGGAATCATGGCAGCAAATGAAAACTCATCTTCTGCGGCCTGCAGGAAGGGCAGCAAAATCTCCTTGTCTTCCATGCGATCAATCTTATTGATGGCGAGAATCACAGGAAGATTCGCCTGCCGGATGCGCCGGAGAACCAGCTCATCCTCGGCATGGAACTCAGGCTTATCAATCACCCAGAGAATGACATCGACGTCACTAAAGGCCGTCCCCGCAGCGCGGTTCAGGTAGCGGTTCATCGCCCTTTTTTCGTTGGCATGGATCCCTGGAGTATCCACGAAGATGGCCTGCCCTTCGGACGTCGTCTTGATCCCATGGATCCGATGCCGGGTGGTTTGCGGACGACGCGAGGTAATGCTGATCTTCTGACCGAGCAGATGATTCAGTAGGGTGGACTTTCCGACATTGGGTCGGCCAACAATGGCTACATAACCGGATTTCATGGCGCTGGGGCTGAATGAGACTTTGAGCACCCCGCACGCAACACCCGGGGGCACGGGCGTTGAACAGCATAGCACGCGGGGACCCTTGGGTGCCCCGATCTGTGTCAATTCACGCACCGGCCCGAGGCATTCGCCTCAACCGGAACGCCTCAGCGCGGTGAGATGAAGCTGGTGCTGATGGCGCGCAGCGAGTTCCGGCAATCTTCGGAACTGGGCATTTTCGCCGCATCATCTGCGGCCAGGCAGGCACGGACCATGATGCGGGCCTCATCCAGATTTCCCGAGTACCAGGACACACTCTTGGCCGTGCGGGACGGGATCAGCGAAGAGGATCCCACGCCAGGCCAGAAGGTAGAGGCCATGGCCAGCCCCACAACCGCGAAGCCCAGCAGGTAGCCGGAGCGTCCTGCAGAAGAACGCTGAGGTGAAAGCACGAAATTGGTGCGTTGATGCATTTGATGATTCCCCCTGAATCAAAAGTTGCACAAAGTCTAAGCGCCGATAGCTGGGCTGGCTGGCGCATGGTGTTTTGCTCTTTATATCAAGCAAAAATGACGCCAGTATGAATTAGGACTTGATGCCCAACTCCGCGGTTAATCGCTCCAGCATGGTTTCGGCGGCGGCCTGCTCGGCCCGCTTGCGTGAAGACCCCTTCCCCTCAGAGGCCTCCTCAAAGACGGCGATCCGGCATTCCACCAGGAAATGCTGGTCGTGCGGCTGCCCGATCACCGATTTCAGAGTATAACCCGGCAAATCAAGACCACGGGCTTGCATGGCCTCTTGAAGCCGCGTCTTGGGATCCTTTTTCCAGTCCCGAACGGATAAGCCTTCAATGTATTCATCGAAGAGCGCGAGAATCCAGACCCTGCAGGCGTCCATCCCTTGATCGACCAAAAGCGCGCCGATCAGGGCCTCCATGGCATCCGACAGAATGGAATCTCGCCGATAGCCCCCACTTTTCAGCTCACCCGACCCCAAAATCAGGTAGTCGCCCAGGTTAAGCTTACGGGCAATATTGGCCAAAGCGGTCTGATTGACCAGCGTGGCCCTTAAACGGCTCAAGACCCCTTCATCCGCATCGCCAAACTTTTGATACAGCCGCTCGGCAATCACGAATCCCAGAACGGAATCCCCTAAAAACTCAAGCCGCTCATTGTTATCGGCGTGGGCGCTCCGATGCGTCAATGCCTGACGAATCAGCGCCGGATTCCTGAAATGAAGCCCCAGCTTCCGGAGCAGCTTGTCCGGATCCTGGATCAGATTGGAGGGTCTTGCGGAAGACAAGGTGTCAATCGAGAATCGTGCCAATGCGGCTGAACGCGATTCCCGGTTTTCCGGAGTCCCAACTCATCCAGATGAAGAAGGCGCGACCGACGAGATTGCCTTCGGGGACCGCACCCCAAAAACGACTATCGTTGCTGTTATCGCGATTATCGCCCATCACAAAATACTGTCCTTCAGGCACCACAAACTCGCCTTCCCTCGCCGCAGGGTCTTCCGAGCGGACCAGAATCTGGTGGCGGAGCGTCTGAAGGTCTTCGGTCAGGAGCGCTTCACCCGTCATCGACTCACCCTGAGTGCCTCCAGCGTATCGACCCTCCGAGGCTTGCGCCATCGGAACCCCATTGATGAAAACCTGCTTGTGGTAATAGCCAATCCGGTCACCCGGGAGCCCGATCACCCGCTTGATGTAATCCACCGTAGGATCCTTCGGAAAACGGAACACCACGATATCGCCCCGCTTTGGCGCACCGTTCTCGATGATCTTGGTATTGAGGACCGGGAGCCTCACCCCATAGGCAAACTTGTTGACGAGGATAAAGTCTCCCACCAGCAAGGTCGGCATCATGGACCCGGAGGGAATCCGGAAAGGCTCGAACAAGAAGGAGCGCAAAACCAGAACGATGAAGACGACCGGGAAAAAGGAACGGGCATACTCCACCAGCACCGGCAACTGATCCACCGGCACACGACCCCGAACCCGCTCGACAGCAAGCCAGTAAAGCCCCGAGATCACCCCGGTCATAAAGGTCGCAACGACCAGAAAAAAAGAAAAATCGTAGTCCATCAGGAATCCTTGCTGACGCGAAGCACCGCGAGGAAGGCTTCCTGCGGAATGTCGATTTTACCGACCTGCTTCATCCGTTTCTTACCCGCCTTTTGCTTCTCCAGAAGCTTTTTCTTTCGGGTGATGTCACCCCCGTAGCACTTGGCGAGAACATTCTTTCGCATGGCCTTCACCGAAGACCTTGCAATAATCTTGGATCCGATCGCAGCCTGAATAGCCACTTCATACATTTGGCGCGGAATCAGGTCTTTCATCTTTTCAACCAGATCCCGACCGCGCGACTGACTGATGTCCCGGTGGACAATCAATGACAGGGCATCCACCTTTTCAGCATTGATGAGGATGTCGAGCCTGACCAAAGGCGCGGTCTGAAAGCGCAGGAACTCATAATCAAAGGAGGCAAAACCCCGACTGACCGATTTCAGTCGGTCAAAGAAATCCAGAACCACCTCACTCAAGGGCAGTTCAAAGCTGACCGAGACCTGCCCACCCATGAACTGCATCCGCTTTTGAACGCCACGCTTTTCAATGCAAAGGCTGAGAACATTCCCGAGATAATCCTGCGGCACCAGAATATTGGCCTCGATAATCGGTTCACGAATTTCGACAATTTCATTCGGCAAAGGCAATTCCGAGGGATTGTCGATGGCCACGGTCGTATCGTCGGTCTTGAGGACCTCATACACCACGGTCGGTGCCGTCGTAATGAGATCAAGATCATATTCCCGCTCCAATCGCTCCTGGATGATTTCCATGTGGAGCATCCCGAGGAAGCCGATACGAAACCCGAATCCGAGCGCTTGAGAACTCTCCGGCTCGTACTGGAGTGCCGCATCATTGAGGGAAAGCTTATTTAAAGCCTCCCGGAGGTCTTCATAGTCATCGGATTCAACCGGATAGAGGCCGGCAAACACTCGGGGCTGGACTTTCTGGAATCCCGGTAGCGCTTCACTGCAGGGAACATCGGTTGCCGTGATCGTATCGCCGACCGGCGCCCCAAAAATATCCTTGATGCCAGCAATCACAAAGCCGACTTCGCCGGTCTGAAGCACTTCCTTATTCAGTGATTTGGGCGTAAAGACCCCCAGCTTTTCAACCAGGTGACTCTTTCCGGTCGACATCAATACGACTTTCTGTTTGCGATGAATCGAGCCGTTGACTACGCGGACCAGCGAAACCACCCCAAGATAGTTGTCGAACCAGGAGTCGATAATCAAGGCCTGAAGGGGGGCGTCAGGATCTCCCTTCGGAGCCGGCACCTTCTCTACCAGCTGTTCCAGAAGGTCATCCACCCCAAGACCTGTCTTGGCACTGATCTTGAGGGCCTCATCCGCAGGCACACCAATGATCTCCTCGATCTCGGTGCAGACCCGCTCGGGCTCCGCTGAGGGGAGGTCAATCTTGTTCAGGACCGGGATCACCTCGAGGCCCTGTTCGATGGCGGTGTAGCAGTTCGCCACACTCTGCGCCTCAACGCCCTGAGCCGCATCCACTACCAGCAACGCTCCTTCACACGCCGCCAGAGAGCGCGATACCTCATAGGAGAAATCGACGTGACCGGGCGTATCGATCAGGTTGAGCTGATAGGTCTGACCATTCTTGGCCTTGTAAGAGAGCGTCACGCTCTGGGCCTTGATCGTGATCCCACGCTCACGCTCGATATCCATCGAATCGAGAACCTGCGCCGACATTTCCCGTTCGGACAATCCGCCACAGGTCTGAATGAATCGGTCCGCCAGCGTCGACTTGCCGTGATCGATGTGCGCGATGATCGAGAAATTTCGAATATTGTCTTGTTCAGCCACAATCAATCCTTGAGTTTCAGTGCCAGGAACTGCGAGCCCCCGCGACGGTGAACCAGCAGCGCCACTGACTTGTCCTTGGGCAAGGTCTTCACCACCTCTTCAAGGTGTTTGGCATCACGAATCGGCTGATCCTGGATGCTCAGAATGACGTCGCCGGGATGGATCCCGGCATCTGCCGCCGGACCCGGCTTGACGCCCGTGACCAGCGCACCGCCCGTCTTCGGGAGTTCCAGCTGAGCCCTTTGCGCATCCGTGGGTGTGGCCGCCTGAAGATTGATGCGAGGCAGAACCCCCCCCTGGGCCTCAGCCTTCGGATCCTTCTGGGCCAGAGGGTCCTCATCGGGCAGCATCCCAATCTTGATCTGAATATTCTGTGTCTTGCCCTGACGCACCACCCGAAGGGTCGCCGTTTCACCAATCTTGGTGGCACCGACCATGGGCGGAAGGGCACTTGAAATCGGGATTTCGCGATCATTGAAGGCTTCGATGATGTCTCCCGGTTGAAGCCCTGCAGCCTGAGCCGGACTGTTCGGCAAGACGCGGGCCACCAATGCACCTTGAGGCTTCTTCATCCCGAAGGACTCGGCCAATTCGCGCGTGACATCCTGAATCTGGACACCCAGCCAACCCCGGGACACCTTGCCCCCGGCCTTCAGCTGTTCAACCACGCTCATGGCGACATCGACGGGAATGGCAAAAGAAAGCCCCATGAAACCGCCGGTGCGGCTATAGATCTGGGAATTCACCCCGACCACTTCGCCCTCAAGATTGAACAGGGGGCCTCCGGAGTTGCCGGGGTTGATGGCCACATCGGTCTGGATGAAGGGCACGTAATTATCGCTGGGGAGACTGCGACCCTTGGCACTGACGATCCCCGCCGTGGCCGAGTGATCAAAGCCAAAGGGCGAGCCAATGGCCAGGACCCATTCGCCCACCTTGAGTGACTCCGAGGATCCGAGCTTGACCACCGGAAGGTCCTTGGCTTCCAACTTCAGAAGAGCGATGTCGCTGCGTTTGTCAGAGCCGATAATCTTGGCCACCAGTTCGCGGCGATCCTGCAAGCGCACGACGACCTCTTCAGCATCCTTCACCACATGATGGTTCGTGATCACATAGCCATCGCTGGAAATAATGAAACCGGATCCGAGTGACATGGATTCAGCCGGCGGTTCTCCACCACCGGGTGCCTGAGGCATTCCCGGCATTCCGGGTATCTGGGGGCCACCCTCACCAAAGTAGCGCCGAAGGAGATCATCAAAGGGCACTCCTTCAGGAAGCTCCAGTCCTTCGGGAGCTTGCATCTGGCCATGCGGCTGAGCCGCGACCTTCTGGGTCGTGCTGATATTGACCACGGCCGCATTGTTCCTTTCCACCAGCCCGGTGAAATCGGGCAATTGCGCAAGGGCCAGCTGACAAAAGAACAGCAGGAAAGGAGCGAGAACTAACGCTCGGCGGACATGGGGCATCGGGGACTCCAATCGACGGTCAAGTCGACAATGATAATGAATTCGCGGGACAAAGGCTCGTATCGCCCAGCCTTTTTGGAGAGATCGGCCGCTTTCAAGGGATCACGACTCAGGATCCCGTGGAGAGAAACGCAGAAAATCAGGGTTTTGCCTTTTCGCCCAGTCCTTTGGCGATCAGTTCGACGGTCTTCAATGGGACTTCGCCCATCACGGTGATGAGATGACCCTGAAAATCGATGGCATCAACGTTCACAGCGCCCATCCGGCGGGGACCGGAAGGTTGCCGCCCCTCTCGAGGCTCGATATAGACGGAAACGGCAGAAAAGCCGTCACTGAGGAGAATCTGCTCAACCGGTACCGTCGAGGGCGGCTTTCGCAAGGTACTGTAGGAGACAATCTGGAAGCCCTCAGGAACATGCGCCAGCGTCCAGCGCAGATCCCTCACAGGAAGCGATTCACGGTGGCTGATCTGCGTGATGGAATGCTGATTTTTCATCACCGGCTCAAGTTCACGCGGAGGAACCGGGTCACGGGTATTGATGGAAGTGAAAACCACCTACTCAACCGACTGTCCTTCTTCGTTGATCACATCAAGCTTGAGCGGCAGACGGGTGGACACATCGATCCAGAGAATCCGGCTGTAGCGAAAACCGTCACGGGGCTCAAGAGCGACCACCTGGGTCTGAAGACCGGCAACATATTCGCGCCCCATCAGATTCACATGATAGACGCGTTCCAAAGCGCTCAAATCGTCGGGGAGCGACAAAAGGAGTGAGTGCTCCGACGGGCGCGTCTCAACTACGACCTGCTGAGTCTCCTGAGCATAGCGACTGATGTTACTTCCGGTCCTAACAACCTCCCGAAGCGGGCTGTTCATCGAGACCAGACGTTCCCGCTCTACACCATCGATCCTGGCGTGGAAGAGCTTAAAACTGTCGACCTGCTGGTCCTTGATATAGGACACGTTGGCCTGATAGTTGAGGTCGCTGACCGCATGATGCATGGAATTAAGCCAATCAATGCCCGTTTGGCTCTGGCTCTCCAATGCACCGGCGGTGCCGGCATAAAAAATCGCAAAAATAAACGTAAAGGATGCCGGACACAGGTTTCGCATCACGCGGTCAAATCTCCTCATCAACGTCCTTGATTGCCACTGACCAGTCGAACAGACGGCATCAGTCCCTGCGAACCTGAAAGGTAGGCCGATTCATTGTGCATATTCAGGTATTCGCGAAGATCAGGCTCCATTGAAGCGTGAACGGCGGGCGTTGAGAGATTCACGCTGGCCAACATCTCGCTCGCCTTGTCGGGAGAGTAATGATTGACCGAGCGAACGACCATGATGGCCAGAGCCGCCATGGATGCCGCCAGGGCAAAGGTCGCGACTCTTTCACGGAATTCATGACGTACGACGCGAGGCGAAAGCACGACCGGTTCCTGATCGATCGCCGCGCGGACCCGAGCACTGAAGTCGATATCCGGAAGGGCACCCCCTTCAGAGCGGAGCACGGACCGTACCGCTTGATAGCGGTGGAATTTAGCGCGAAGTTCACGATCCCCGCGAAGGTCTTCAAGTACGGTCAATCCGTCCTTGGCATCCAGCGCGTCATCCAGAAGAGCGCTCAGCTTTTCAGAGGCGTGTTCAGTATTCATAGATCTCTACCGTAAAAGTGGTTCAAGTCGTTTATCAATGGCCTCACGGGCCCGAAAGATCCGCGAGCGGACGGTGCCGACCGGGCATCCCATGACCTGCGCAATTTCGTCGTAACTGAGGCCATCGAACTCTCTGAGCGTAATGGCCGACCGCAACTCCTCCGGGAGGTTTTGCAGGGCATCCTGAATGACCGCCGCGATTTCGTCGGTCAAAAGGTGACTTTCAGGAGTCTCATAGGACCTTAGACGCGTCCCACCCTCAAATTGTTCCGCATCTTCAATATCTATTTCATCGTCGCTGGGTCGGCGACTTCTCATGGAGAGATGATTCTTCGCCGTGTTAATCGCGATTCGGTACAGCCACGTATAGAAGGCACTCTCACCCCTGAACCCCGGTAAGGCCCGGTAGGCCTTGATAAAGGTCTCCTGTGCCACGTCCATGGCTTCATGGTGATCTTTAACGTAGCGGTTGATCAATTGGGCAATCTTGTGCTGGTACTTTATGACCAGCGCGTCGAACGCTTTCTTGTCACCACGCTGTACGCGTCTGACTAACTCCTCATCGAGCTCTTCACCCATCGGGGGCTCATTTTCCTTATTTTCAGCCCCAACGGACTCGCTTAAGCGAGGCGGACGCCGAATGGTTGTAGTACGACAGGACATTCCCCCACCGGAAAACAACCCGGCAGATGACATGAACCCACTCTTAAACGAGCCGAGTATGCCAGACTCATTTCATGAATCCAGTGGTTCGACACGTAAAGTTTCAAAATTATCCCATGTCTTGAAAATTTTTCCTGAGCGTTCCTTGGCCCTCGGTTTTGCAGTAGCATCCTTCCCATCATGCCTAAGGGTTCAGCTCAGAACGATCTTCCTCGCCACGCCACCTGCTTCGATGTCCTGATCATCGGCAGTGGTGCAGCTGGGCTGAGCCTTGCGTTGAGGGTAGCCGATCAGGCCCGGGTGGCCGTCCTCTCCAAGACCGCACTTGCCGAATCCAACACCCTTTATGCCCAAGGCGGGATTTCCGCCGTCCTCGATGAGGAAGACTCGATCGAATCACACATCGAGGACACGTTGACCGCTGGCGCGGGGCTCTGTGATCCCGACATCGTGCGGCTGGTGGTCTCGCAAGGAAAAGATTGCATCGATTGGCTGCTCGACCACGGCGTCCCTTTCACCGAAGTCGCCTCGGATCAAGGCCAGCATCAGCTGCATTTAACGCGAGAAGGCGGCCATACCCATCGCCGCGTCGTGCATGCCGCCGACGCCACGGGCCGCGCGATCGAGACCTCGCTCGAACAACATGCACGCCAGCACCCCAACATTGCTCTTTTTGAATACTGTAATGCCGTCGACCTGATCACCGGCGCCAAAATCGGTCAGCCCCACAGGGGCGTCGTGGGCGCCTATGTCCTTGATGGCCGGACCCAACGCATCGAGACCTTTCGCGCTCGAACCGTCGTGGTGGCTTCTGGCGGTGCCAGCAAGGTCTACCTTTACACCAGCAACCCCGACATTGCGACAGGTGACGGAATTGCGATGGCCTGGCGTGCCGGCGCCAATGTCGCCAACATGGAATTCATCCAATTTCATCCGACCTGCCTCTATCACCCGCATGCCCGTTCCTTTCTGATCTCAGAGGCCGTTCGCGGCGAAGGGGGCCGCCTCCTGTTACGCGATGGCAGCCCCTTCATGCAGCGCTTTGATCCCCGAGGCGAACTTGCGCCGCGCGATATTGTCGCCCGCGCCATCGATCATGAGATGAAGCGACTCGGCGAAGACTGCGTTTTCCTTGACATCTCACATCGTCCGGCCGATTTCATTCGTGATCACTTCCCGAACATTCACGCGCGTTGCCTGGAGCTTGGAATTGATATGACGCGCCAGCCGATCCCGGTGGTGCCGGCAGCGCACTACACCTGTGGCGGAATCCTGACCGATCATCATGCCTGCACCAATGTTCCCGGGCTTTTAGCCATTGGTGAAGCCGCCTCGACCGGACTTCACGGGGCCAACCGCATGGCCAGCAACTCCCTTCTGGAATGCCTGGTCTTTGCCAAGCGGGCGGGGGAATGGATCCTCGGCCATCTCGATGAACGACCCCTTCCTCCGGAACTTCCCGAATGGGATGCCTCGAAGGTCACCGATTCTGACGAGGAAGTCGTCGTCGCCCACAATTGGGACGAAATTCGACGCTTCATGTGGGATTATGTCGGCATCGTCCGGACGGATAAGCGTTTGGAGCGGGCACTGCACCGCGTGGGACTTCTCAAGCAGGAAATCGCTGACTACTACGGCAACTTCCGCGTGACCAACGATCTTCTGGAATTGCGCAATCTCGCCATTGTGGCGGAGCTCATCATCCGTTCTGCCCAGTTACGCAAGGAAAGCCGCGGCCTTCACTTCACGCTGGATTATCCGGAAGCCGATACCGCATCGCCGCCCAAGAACACCATCCTTCGCCCCCGAAACGCGCCGTGAAGGCTGTCGCGATCCTGAATCCAGGGCCACAATCACGCCTTGCGCTGGTCGAAGAACCCATCCCGACGCCAGGTGCCGGCGAAGTCCTGATCAAGGTCATGGCAGCTGGCGTCAATCGCGGCGATCTTTTACAGCGTCAAGGCCGTTATCCTCCCCCGCCGGGCGCCTCCCCGCTCCCTGGACTTGAAGTCGCGGGAGAGGTGATCGGCGTTGGGGCCAACACCCCAAGTCTCTCGGTGGGTTCGCGGGTTTGCGCTTTACTCACTGGCGGCGGTTATGCTGAATACGTCACTGCGCCTTCGACGCTCTGCTTTGAAATACCCCAGAATCTCTCCGACGCCGAGGCCGCGGCCCTCCCGGAGGCGCTGTTCACGGTCTGGGACAATGTTTTTCGCCGCGGCCGACTGGTCGCCGGCGAAACTTTGCTGATTCAGGGCGGGACCAGCGGAATCGGCATGCTGGCCATCCCCCTGGCCCGCCACTTTGGTGCCCAAGTCATCGCTACCGCAGGCAGTGAAGAAAAGTGCTTGGCCCTTGAACGGCAGGGTGCAATTCCGATCCTGTATCGTTCAGAGGATCTGAAATCCCGCGTCAACGCCCTGACCCAAGATCAAGGGGTCGACGTGATCCTCGATCTTGTCGGGGGGCCCCTCCTCGGGATCCACCTTGAACTTTTGCGCGAGGAGGGCCGACTGGTCCTGATTGCAGTGCAAGGCGGCTATAAGACAGAGGTCAATCTTCTGCCGGTCCTGACCAAACGGCTCACCCTGACCGGATCAACCCTCCGCTCCCGAAGCCTCAGCGAAAAATCCGCGCTGGCACAAGATCTTCGGCGAGAGGTATGGCCCCTGATTGAAGGGCGCCACATCCAACCCACCCTGGCGGCCCGGTTCCCTCTGGAGGAGGCGGAGTCAGCGCATGCCTTGATGACCTCAAGCTTGCACATCGGAAAGATCATTCTGGAGGTTCCCTGGTGAAACGCTTTCAATGGATGACGTCTCCCCTGCTTCTCGCGCTTCTGACTCCGACCCTGACCCGGGCGGACCTCGCTCAGGGCCTGGATGCCGCTGCCCGGGAGGATTGGGCGACCGCTTACCGGGAATTTAAAGAGTCCGCCTTGCGTGGCAACGCCAATGCCGCGGTCAACCTCGGCAATCTCTACATGCGAGGCCTGGGCGTCCCGCAGGATTACGCCCAAGCCCGTGCCTGGTATGAAAAGGCCGCACTGGAAAGTAACCCCATCGGGGAGGCCAAACTCGGGGTCCTTTATTACCTGGGACTTGGGGTGGATGAAAACCGGACCCGGGCGGCCGAGTGGTTCCAGAAGGCGGGCGATCAGGGCGATGCCCACTCCGCGATGACCCTGGGTGAAATGTACCTTGCCGGGGACGGCGTTCCCCAGAGCCGGACGGAGGCCTATGTCTGGTACACCATCGCCAGTGAACTGGGGTATCGGGAGGCGGAGCAGCCGCGGATCAAGCTGGCGGCCGAATTGCCCGGAGCGGAGATCAGCGCGGCCCTTGAACGGGTCGACATCTGGCGAAAGAGCTACGCGGTGCAGGTGGAGAAGGCGGCGCGACTGACCGCCAAGAAAACCAAACCCACAGATGCCGGCGTACCCACGCCGGAGGCGGCCCATCCAGACTCAAAGCCTTCTTCCGAAACGCCAAAGGCAGAGAAGAAGACAACACGGAAGAAAAAACCCGAGGGCCTCAAGCGGGAAGACCGCCCCAAGGGCTAATCAACCGAAGTGGCAGACGTAGTCCAGAAATTCGACGGTTTCAATATCAAAAGCCGAATTGCCTTTGACCGAGAATCGCTCACCGGCCCCGTACTGACGCCACTCCGTCTCCCCCTCCAAGCGCACACGGCAAACACCCCCGGTGATTTCCATGATTTCCGGAGCCCCCGTCGTAAAGCGAAGGGTTGAAGGAAAGATCACGCCGACCGTCTTGCGGGTGCCGTCCTCCAGATGAATGGTGTGGCTGACGCACTTGCCGTCAAAATAAACGTTGCTCTTCAGAGTGAGATCAACCTGGGTGTACTGGGACATTGAGGGGCTCCGTGGGGCAAAAACTCAGAACGCTTGTGTTAAATCAGGATGATGAGCAGGCCGAGGAAAACGGCGCCCGAAATAATTTTTTGAATGAGGGTCAGTGCTTCCCAAGCCAGATGAACCTGCTTGACCCGGATCCGAAACCAGCGCCGCAAGCGGGGCCAGTGTTCGTCTCGCACCTTCCGGTAGGTGAAGCGACCGACCAAAAGCAGCAAGACCAGCTTGAGGGGCGTCAGACCCAACGCAGTCGCGATTTCAGAGTAGCGCTCGGCTTCGTGAGGAAAATGATGCTTTAAATAATCCGCCAACTGGTCTTCAAGCCATTCTTCGGGGGCTTCGATCAAAACCAGCCAGATTTTCTCGAGCACCTCAAAGAGAAACTCGAAGAAATGAAGCCCAAAATCGATCAGCAACTCACCGAGAACGAACATGGCAACGAAGGTGCCAAGGAACCAGTAAAACGGTTTCCAGCTGGCCTCGATGAACTCTTCATCGTCACGTTCAGCCGGATCAGGCCCGACGTCCTTTTTCAGATCTGGATCACGCATGAAAGAAGAGAAAAGCGTCACGGTAAAACCCTAAAGATTATCGGTGTTCTGACATAGACACAAGCTGAGTCCAAAAGTGCCCTTGGGCTTCCCTCCGCGCCGAAAATCTCTCTCCTGTATCGCTCCGCCGGACTTGCGATGGTCAAGGTATGGTATATTTGGCGCCGCCGTAATGAAGGCAAAAAATCATGGGTCGGCATGGAATGGTTTCCAAGGCCCCAGCAAAAAATAAAGGAAATTGCTCCAACCGCCGAGGCGCTAGTCCTTAGCCCCCGCACCCAAACGCACCGGGACCTTCATGGAAATCAAAGAGTGGCTGCAGGTCTGGCAGTTCGACCATAACCCCTTCGTCATCTTCGACGCCGACCGCGATCCCTACCTTCAGTCCTCGATGGTGGAAAACACCTCGCTGAGGTCGGTGCTGCTCCATATCGACAAGCCCACCCCTTACGTCATTTTTGCCATCCGGGGTGCCGGCAAATCATCGATGCGTATCGATACCGAGCGCTATCTGAATGATTATCGTGACCAGGTTCTGGTCATCGCCTATACCGAATACAACGAGCTGATCTCAGAAGTTCAGCGCCCTCGCAGTCTGCCGCTGGAATATGCCTCGGATCGTTCGGCGATTACCCGTTTCCTCAAGGGAAAAAAGGAAATCCCTCTCCCAAGAGCCGAGAGCCGGATCACCCTCGACGACCATCTGGATCACATCCTGAAGCTCGGCATCGAGGAACTTTACCGGACGGTGGTCAATACGCCGCGCGAGGACCTGCTGAAAAGCAATCCCGAGATTGCCGAAAAATTCCTGTTGCTCATCGCGCTCTACTACGCGACCAACGATCTCTCCAGCAAGATTGCCACACTGCGCCGTCTGATCGACCTGACCGGTTACGAACGCAAATTGCCTTTCTTCCTCACCAAACAGGCGAAGTTCCTGGCTGCGGACATCTACCGTCACCTTCGCGGCGTGACAATTTCTCTTGAGGGCATGACCAAGGCCATCAAGGAAATTGGTGTGGGTCTGTTTGAATTCCATGGCATCCCCCATAACACCGAGAACCGGTTCGCCCTGCTGCGTAACTTCATGGATCTGGTGCGTTATTTCGGGCTTGCCGGCGTCTACCTTCTGGTCGACCGGGTGGATGAGCCTGTCAGCATCAAGGGCGATCCGGAAAAGATGCGTGAGCTTGTGACCCCTATTCTGAACGACCAGCTTTTCCAGATTGATCATCTGGGCATCATCCTGTTCCTGCCCTATGAGCTGCACGACCTCAAGAAGTACTATCGTAGCGACCGGATCAAGACGATTTCCTCGATCAATTGGTCTCCGGACAACATGATCCGGCTGATTGAAAAGCGGATGAACGTCGGCAGAAAACCGGGAAGTGCGCCGATTCACCTGGCCGATCTTTTTGAGGACGAAGGCGAAAGCAAGGCCAACTTCATCGTTCGCCAGCTCACGCCGAGAAACGCCTTCAGGCTCCTCAGCATCATTCTCGAAGAGCACTGCCAGACCGTCATCTACGGGGTCAAGATCTCAACCGAGGTCTATGAGTCTGCGGTTCAGCGCTACCTGATCGAAAAAGAAGGCTACTAGGATCTTTCCAGCCACCAGAGCCGGAGGCGAATGCCCGGCTCGGTGGTGAAACCCGTAGTTGCACTTCGAATCAACCCGCTCTGATCAACGAAAAAGAGCGCCGGAACCCCCCGGACACCAAACGCCTCCGCGATCTGCCCTTCTTGATCCGGAATCGTTGGCACGTTGAAGCCTTGCGCTTCCATATAGTCATGAATCGCTCTCGCGTCTCCCGATCGTAAGGCCACGCTGATCACCCGGTGGTCCTGGGCGACCCGATCCATGGTGCCCTGCATGGTCTTGCAGATCCCGCACCAGCTCCCCCAGAAATAGATCAGGACAGGCTTTTTCTCCGCCGCAATGCCCGGATACGTCGGACCCTCGACCAGCCTTCCTGAAACCTCCGGCACAGGAACGCCGGTCAACAGCCCGCGGGAGGCGATGCCTTGAATCAGGACGATCAGCAAGACAGGAAGACCCCATGACGAGAAAAATCGCAACATGCCAGAACCCTCTTCAGCCAAACCGGGCGACCCAGTAACCCCCTTCCCTTTTCAGCCACTCCCTCCGGCGGCGCCAATCCGGAATCCGAGTCGCGACCAGCGACCAGAAGTCCGCCGAGTGATTTCGATGCCGAAGATGACAAAGCTCATGGAAAACCACGTATTCCAGGATCTCGGGCGGCATGAAGGCAAGAATCCAATTCAGGTTGATGTCGCCCTGTGGACCACAACTCCCCCACCGTGAGCGCATCCGCTTGATCCGGATGAGCCGAGGATCGAGCCCCTCAAGACCAGTGATGGCCTCGATCTGACGACGGACAGCACCATCAAGCCAGGGGCGAACCGCGGCAAAAAGGCCAGCCTTTAGAAGCTCTTCAGAGGGGACCGCATGCGCTGGAAGATGAAATTCGAAACCCGCTTGCTCGTGAAAGCGAACGCTGAGCCGCTTTCCTGAGCTGACGATCTGCTCCGCGCGAATCGCCACTCCCTGAAATGGAATCGTTCCATCCGGCGCAATCAAGGCGGGTTTCTCTGGAACCGACCGCAGGCGCTTTCGCACCTCCTCCAGCTTGGTCAAAACCCAGGACTTATTCTGTTCAAGAAAGCGCAGGGCCTCGCGTTCACTCCCCCCCCGTGGAATCACCAACTCGACCGCTTCGGGCCGAACAACAATCCGAAGACGCTGCGCCTTTAAGCTTTGCCGAATGGTCAGGGAGGGAAATTCGCCAGAATTCAATCGGAAACCCCATCCACCGAGACAATTTCAAGGCGCACTTCGCCGAGTGGCCGTTTCCAGAGGACCTCATCGCCAACCCGAGCCTTCAGAAGGGCTCGCGCCAAGGGAGAGACGTAGCTGATGCGTCCATTTTGGACATCGGCTTCATCCTCTCCGACAAGGACCACCTCATAGACTTCCCCGGCCTCATCCATGGCCCGAACCTTGGAACCAAAACGCACCTGTCCCTCAGGGTTCGCGGCAGGCTCGACCAGAACGGCGGTTCGCAGCCGATCAAGATAATAGACAAGATCCCGCTCGGCCTCCCTCACCACCGACTGGGAGGAGAGATTCTCGAGCCCCTGATGCTGATCCCGAAGTTGCGTGAGGGTCTTCACCTCATCCCTCAGCATCTCAAGCCCCCGGGGCGTTACATAGTTGACCTCCGGGCTTGGCACTCTCAGGGCCTGAAGAGCGTCCTCACCATCGCCTTCCTTGACGAAGGCCCGGCTCACGCCGTTTTCCCTTCGAGCATCCTTGCAGCAAGGCGCGCCAACTCGACCGAACCTTCCAGATGGCCGAGGGTTTCCCGGACCGCAGCCAGTTCCTGACGCATGCTGTCCCGATACGCCGCGTCATCGAGAATTCTCCGAATCTCTTCCGCGATATTTTCAGGCGTCGCCTCATCCTGAATGAATTCCCGAACCACACCCTTGCCCCGAAGAATATTGGGAAGCCCGATAAACGGCACTCGAATTAAAAGTCGACCGACCCAGTAGCTCAGGGCGGCCAGCCGGTAGACGATCACCATCGGCACCCCCATCAGGGCCACTTCCAGAGTCGCCGTGCCCGAAACCGTCATCACGGCATCACAACACTGAAGGACGTCATAATCCTGTCCTTCAATGATCTTGAGATCGAGCCCCCGCTCGACTCCGGCTCGGGACAACACCTCGCGATCGAGCGTTGGCGCCTTGAAGACGACAAACTGCGCATCCGGGTGGGTGATTTTTAGTTTTGCCGCGGCCCCCAGGAGGGTGGGTAACAAACGCGCCAATTCGTTGCTCCGGCTACCGGGCAGTATCCCAATGAGGGGCGGCTTCCGCTCTAAAAGACCCAGCCGCGAAAGAACCACATCCCGGCTTTCGGTCGCTTTCACCTTGCCGGCCAAAGGATGTCCGACATAGGTCGCAGGAACACCGTGAGCCTCATAGAACGGTAGTTCGAAAGGAAAGATCACGGCCATGTGATCAATGATTCGACCGTAGCTCTTGACCCGGCCCTGCCGCCAGGCCCAGACCTGAGGACTGACATAAAAGAGGACCTTGATACCCAGCGCTTTCGCTGCCTTGGCCAGACGAAAGTTGAACTCCTTGTAATCAACGCAGATCAGTAGGTCTGGCTTTTCATCTCTGGCGAGCGTCCGCATGAGCTGCAAGGCCCCGCGGATCTCGCCGTAGTGTCTTGCGATCTCAGCCAGTCCAATGACCCCGATCCCACTGGAGTCGAAGCGAATATCGACGCCGGCCTCCCTCATTGCCACACCCCCCATGCCGATCCCCCGCACTTCGGGAATGATCGACTTGAGTGCTCGAAAGAGGCTCGCTGCGTGCTGATCCCCCGAGGCTTCCCCGGCGGACAGCATGACCAGCGGGGCTCGATCAGCCATGGATTGCCTTTTTGATGACGGCGACGATCCGATCGATGGCCTCATTCGACAATTCAGGATAGATCGGGAGAGAGAAACAACGCCCCGCAATCTCCTCCGTTACGGGCAAGGAGAGCCCCTGACAGTCGGCCTTGAAGACATTCTGCTGGTGCAGCGGGACGGGATAGTAGATCGCGCAACTGATGCTCTCGTCCTGTAATGCCTTCATGATCTGATCCCGATGATCAGAGAGAAGCGTGTACTGGTGATACACATGGACCCCAAGACCATCCTCGTGCGGCGTCACCACCGGAAGTCCCTTGAGTTGCTCGGAGTAGCGGTGGGCCACACGACGACGTTCCTGATTGAATTCATCGATATGTCGCAGCTTGACCCGCAGGATCGCTGCCTGCATTTCGTCCAGGCGGCTGTTATAGCCGATGGCGTCATGGTAGTAACGCACTTCGGAACCGTGATTTCTGAGCATCCGGACCTTGGCGGCCACCTCATCAGACGAGGTTACGACCAGACCACCGTCACCATAGGCTCCAAGGTTCTTGCTCGGGAAAAAGCTATAGCCAGCACTGATTCCAATGCTACCGGTCTGCCGTCCCCCAAGGCTCGCACCAAACGATTGGGCACAATCCTCGATCAGCAAGAGTCCCCGCGACTCACACAGGGCGGACAGGCGATGGAGATCTGCCGGCTGACCAAACAGGTGCACCGGCATGATGGCCTTGGTCTTTGCCGTGATGGCCTGAACCACTTGATTGGGATCCAGGTTGTAGGTCTTGGGATCGACATCGACAAACACCGGGGTCGCCCCCACATAACGAATGGCCTCGGCCGTTGCGATGAAGGTAAACGCCGAGGTAATGACTTCATCACCCGGACCTACGCCTGAGGCCAGGAGCGCCAAGTGCAGGGCATCCGTCCCTGAAGCGCAACCGATAGCATGTCGAACCCCAAGGTAGGCCGCAGACTCCTCCTCGAACGCGCGGACATTCGGCCCCAAAATGAATGCCGTGCTCTCCAGCACGTCGGCAAGCGCCCGATCGATCTCGTCCTTGAATCGATGGTATTGGGTCTTGAGGTCAACCATGGGGATCATGTCACTACTTCCTTACTTGTCTTCGTTAAAAATTCAGTCCTGCTGCAGCAGGCGGGTAATTTCAATGGCCGTTGCAAGGGCTCGACGACCTGCACTGCCGGAAACGAGGGGCTCCTGACCGGTCTCGATACAGCCAACAAAATGACGAATTTCCTCCATCAGGGCATCGCCATTCTCAAACGTCGACTCTTCACTCAGGATTTCCGGTATGCCCGGGAACATTTCCTTTTCGCCCTTGCGGTACTCAGCGAGGACGCGGTTCTGGAAGTCGACAGAGAGATAGCGGTTCGGCATGAACATGCGCATCTTCCGCTCAATCTTGAGGCTGGCCCGGCTCGCGGTGACATTGGCCACACACCCGTTGCGGAAGGTGAGCCGGGCATTGGCGATGTCGGTATCCGAGGTCAGCACCGTGACGCCCTTGGCATCGATGCGTTCAACCTCTGAATCCACAAGATCCAGAATGATATCGATGTCATGAATCATGAGATCGAGAACGACACTGACATCATTGGCCCTGGGATTAAAGGGGGCGAGGCGATGCGACTCGATAAAAAGGGGTTTTTCTCGCACCAGATCAAGCCCCAAAATGGCCGCATTGAACCGCTCAAGGTGTCCAACCATCAACTTGAGCTGATGGGCCTTGGCCAGCGCGATCAATTCATCGGCCTCCTCAACGGTGACCGTCATGGGCTTTTCAACCAGCACATGCGATCCTGCCGTCAGAAAGTCCTTGGCGACCTGATAGTGATAGCTTGTCGGAACGACGATACTGACCGCATCGACCTTTCCCAGAAGCTCACGGTAATCGGTCAGCGGCCGAGTCCCTACCTTCTCGGCAACCCGGGCCGCTGCATCCGGATCGGTATCCACGACCGCAACAAGCTCACAGTTTTCTAGCGCCGCGTACTTTTCGGCGTGAAACTTTCCAAGATAACCGGTTCCGATGACCGCGCAGCTGATCTTTTTACCCAAGCTAATGCCTCTCTCTGTTCGCTAGTCCTGATAAGGGAAACCTAGTCGGCCTCACGACTAGGGGTCGCTTCAATGAAACCGAGGATGCCCCCGCGTTTCGTGCCTTTCGCCAACCAGCCCCGCAAGTACTGAAGCTCAGGGGTCTCGGGGAGATCATCCAATGGCTGCCTGGCCTTGAGTAAACGGAAGGCCTTCGAAACCGCTTTCAGCCGATCCCCATCGATCCCGGCTCGACGCATCCCCACCAGATTGAGCCGGTAATGTTTACCGGGCCTCCCGCCGACCATCGCGAAGGGCAAGGAATCCTTATTGATACCGGCAAGTCCCTGAAGGATCGCAAAACTGCCGATTCTGCAGAACTGGTGCACCATGACACCCCCACCAAAGAAGACCCGGTCACCCACCTCGCAGTGACCCCCGAGCGTAGCTCCGCTGGCCAGAATGTTGCCATCGCCCATGATGCCGTCATGGCCAAAATGGGTGTTGTTCATAAAGTAGTTCCCCGAACCCACCACCGTGGCCATTCCCTCTTTGGTCGCCCGACTGATCGTGACGCCTTCTCGAAAGGTATTGCCGTCACCAACCTCAAGACGGGTCACAGTGGCCGGATCAAAACCCAGATCCTGCGGCAGGCCGCCCAAAACGGCGTGAGGATGGACGTGATTGTTTTTTCCGAGGTAGACGTGAGGACGAATCATTGCGTGCGATTCGATTACCGTTCCCTCACCAATTCGTCCTGGCCCCTCAACCACCGCAAAGGGTCCGATACTGACGCCCTTCTCGATTTCGACGTTGGGAGAGACCACGGCGGTGGGGTGGATCTGTGCAATAGTGTGGGTCATCGGTAAAGGTTTCCTCAGCCTCTGGGATGGCAACGGGCATGGAGATCCTTGAGCCTCTCCTGCGCTACGTGAGTATAAATCTGCGTACTGGACAAGTCGCTATGCCCAAGGAGCATCTGGACCACCCGAAGATCAGCGCCATGATTCAGGAGATGGGTCGCAAAAGCGTGCCGTAAGGTATGCGGAGAAATCGGCTTACGGATACCGGCCCTTTGGGCGTAGCGCTTGATCGTCAGCCAAAAGGCCTGACGGGTCATCGCCCCCCCTCGGGCGGTCACAAAAAGGTCATCACTCATTCGGCTTCCAAGGATAACAGGCCTCGCTTCCTGGGCATAACGCGCCAACCAGGCTTCCGATTCCTCGCCGACCGGAACCAGACGATCCTTGCTGCCCTTGCCCACCACCCGGACGACGCCCTGCCGTAAATTGACCTGAACCACGCGAAGACTCACCAACTCAGTGACGCGAAGCCCAGTGGCATAGAGAAGCTCCAGCATCGCCCGATCGCGAAGTCCCAAAGGATCGATGACATCGGGCGCGGCCAACAGCGCCTCGACATCCGACTCGGTGAGTGTCTTGGGGAGTGGCCGTCCAATCTTGGGCGGATCGATTCGAAGCGTGGGATCGGTCTCGATCAGCCCCTCCCGAAGGAGGTAACGAAAAAATTTTCGAAGGCTCGAAATCAACCGAGCCATGCTCCGGCTTTTGGCTTCCCTTCGATAACGATAGCCGAGGTAGCCCTCAATGGCCCCGGCATCCGCAGCTTCCAAAGGAAGGCGGCGGTCCTTGTCGAGCCAGAGGCCAAAGGCCTGAAGATCGCTCTGGTAGGCCTTTCGGGTATTCAGACTCAAGCCTTCCTCCAGCCAGAGCATGTCCAGAAAGCGCTGCAGCAAAGGATCCAGAACATCCGTCGCGGCCATGGCGTCAGCGCCATCCCTCATGCGCGAGCAACCACCGCTTGATCGCAAGATAAGGTCCCTGAGTGTGTCCACAGTAGCCGCCCTCGTCGTTGGCGGCGACGATCCGATGGCAGGGAATAATCAGTGGCCAGGGATTGGCGCGACAGGCGCTGGCGACAGCGCGTGGCCCCGAATCCAGTGCACGCGCCAATTCACCGTAGGTCCGGACCTCGCCCGGAGGAATCGCCTTCATGGCGCGCCAGACTCGCTCCTGAAACGCAGTTCCGGCGGGGGAAAGGGTCCACTGAATACCTTTTTGAGGATCCTCCAGATACCGTTTAATGCGACACGCCAAGGGATCCATCTCTGGCGAGAGCGCGATCTCGGAATCAAGGGATGGGGGTGCATCCGGATGCAGCGCCACTCGACTCAAACGCCCATTTTCCTGCCAAAGCTCGATCCTCCCAAAGGGGGCTGACAGAACCTCGCATTCCGTCACCGTTGCCGGCTCCCTTGAAAAAGTCTCAGACACGCAAAAGGGCAGCCGATGCTGCCCTTTTGCGGGATAACCCTGCCATTGGCCCAAGAAGGCCAAACGGTTAGATTTTTTCCTTGATGCGAGCGGCCTTGCCGGTACGATCGCGGAGGTAGTAAAGCTTGGCGCGACGAACGTCACCACGACGCTTGACCAGAATCTCCTGAACCTGAGGGCTGTAGGTCTGGAAGACGCGTTCCACCCCTTCGCCGTGGGAGATCTTACGAACGGTGAAGGCTGAGTTATAGCCCCGGTTACGCTTCGCGATCACGACGCCTTCATAGGCCTGAAGACGCTCACGGTTACCTTCCTTTACCCGTACCTGAACAATTACGGTATCGCCGGGTCCAAATGCGGGAATGGTCTTACCCGCCATCCATTCGGTTTCAAGCTGCTGAATAATGTTTGCCATCGCTGTTCTCTTCTTTTCAAATCCGATCGTTTGATCGTTCCTGTTCCAGTTCGTCCAGTAGCGCCTGCTGCTCCTGGTCGAGCAAAATCTTTTCCAAGAGATCCGGCCGACGAAGCCGAGTTCTCTCGATCGACTGACGAAGCCGCCAACGGCGGATCGCCTCATGGTTACCGGACTGCAAGACCTCCGGGACCTCTCTGCCATCAATCACGTCTGGCCGCGTGTAGTGCGGACAGTCGAGAAGACCCTCCATATGAGAGTCCTGCTGTGCGGACTCGGCGTGCCCGAGAACCCCCGGGAGAAGCCTCACCACGGCATCAAAGAGGACCAAGGCCGGCAATTCGCCGCCACTTAAAACATAGTCCCCGATCGACCATTCCTCGTCGACCTCGGCCTCGATCAGACGTTCGTCGATCCCCTCGTAGCGACCTGCCACGAGGATCAGACCATCACAGCGACTAAAGTCGACGACAGCCTTTTGATCGAGAACCCGTCCTTGCGGGCTCAAATAGATCGTTCGCGCCCCAGATCCCTGAGCCGCTTTTGCCGCTCGGATTGCATCCCTCAGCGGCTCGAATTTCATGACCATTCCAGGGCCACCGCCATAAGGCCGGTCATCCACGGTTCGGTAGCGATCGTGAGTGAAATCCCGGGGATCCCAAACCACCATCTCGACCAGTTCCCTTTCGAGGGCCCGCCCCGTCACACCGTGAGAGGCAGACTCCCGGACCATGTCCGGAAACAGGCTGACGATATCAAATCGCATCGTCGTTCTTAGAATTCAGGATCCCAATCGACCGTTATGCGGCCTGCATCGAGATCAACCTCCTTCACATACGGTCCGACCACAAAGGGTATGAGCCGCTCTCGGTCGCCTTTGACCTCAAGGACATCGTTCGCGCCCGTTTCAAGAAGGCCCGTCACGACACCGAGATCTACGGCACCCACCGTATAAACCTTCAGGCCGACCAAGTCGGCCCAGTAGTAGTGGCCCTTTGGAGCCCGCGGGAACACCTCACGAGGGACGGTCACTTTCATCCCACGAAGCGCAATGGCCTGATCCCTGTCCTCGACACCTTCGAGTCGGGCGGCCACCACAGTCCCCTGCAGACGCCCCTCCAGGACGACTACCGGCTGCTCCCTCTCCCCTAAAGCCAGGGTCCAGGGCACATACTTCAATATGTTTGCTGGGGGGTCAGTGAACGAACGGACCTTGACCCAGCCCTTCACCCCAAACGGGGCGACAATCTCGCCGACCAGCACATTTCGGGACATGGAGCGCGTCCAGATCTGTGGACTTAGGCCGCGCTAGCGCTCTTGCGGAATTCCTTGAGCAGGCTGACAACACGTTCGGTCGTCTGCGCACCGTGACCCAGCCAGTACTGGATGCGCTCTTCGTTCAGCGAGAGGCGTTCAGCCTTTCCAGAAGCGATCGGGTTGAAGAAACCCAGGCGCTCAATGTAGCGGCCGTCGCGCTTGTTACGGCTATCGGTAACCACAACGTGGTAGAAAGGACGCTTTTTTGCGCCGCCGCGGGACAGACGAATAGTGACCATCAGCACTCCTCAGAGAATAGGGCTTTGCCGGAAAAATCCGACCATTGTAAATGATGAAAAAGGCAATTGAAAGCGCCACGACCGATGACGCGAAAAAAAGCCCCTGCCGGGGCTTGATGCGAGCGGTTCCGTGGCCGCCCAGCGATTATGGCGGAGAGAGAGGGATTCGAACCCTCGATAGAGTTATTAGCCCTATACTCCCTTAGCAGGGGAGCGCCTTCAGCCTCTCGGCCATCTCTCCTTGAACTCGTTGCCTTCGGATGTCAATTCATCAGACATCGTCTTCAGGCTCTTCGACCCCGTCATCGGGGCCCCCTTCCTTCTTGATACGCTCGTAAATTTCTTCCCGATGGACCGTCACATCCTTCGGCGCATTCACTCCGATCCGTACCTGGTTGCCTTTGACTCCCAGAACGGTCACCGTTACCTCATCGCCTATGATCAGAGTCTCACCGACTCTACGAGTCAATATCAGCATACAACCATCCTTATTGGATCTCACGCCGCGCCTGGAGCAGTACCCCAGTTCACCGCGTTCGGTCGCCTATTTACGTGAGCGACACCGTTGGTCTACGCACCGGGATCCGGATGGGATCCACCGCCCGAACCTTCAAAGGCGAGGACGTCAGGCGAATGTTTTGCGCACTCACGCAAACTGCCTGCCAAACGTTGACCGCTTCGACTGACGAGGTTGCTTCTCCGCGCGCGTCTGGTTGTCCGCCAACCATCGGGCCATCCAGGCCCTAGAAGCGAAATCAGGCCCAGACCCGAGGGTCTGGCCTCAGGGATGCGAGACCTATCAGCCTCACTCCCTCAATCATTCATACTCGGTTTCATACGGTCGTCACACCCACAGGGAGACCCTGTGATTCGTGGCTGACCGACATCCCGCCAAGCATCAATGCGGGCAGGATTGTAACACTTTTGTGCGAGCCGAAAATGTTTTTTTGGCTCGCTCAGTTCGCTTGATCCAATTCAAATGCCGCGTGTAACGCCCTGACTGCCAACTCCAGATACTTCTCATTAATGACCACCGAAATCTTGATTTCCGAGGTCGAGATCATCTGAATATTGATGCCTTCACCGGCCAGCGTATCAAACATCTTGGCGGCGATGCCTGCATGAGATCGCATCCCGACCCCGACGATGGAGACCTTGACGATCGCGTCATCGCCCCGGACCTCACGAGCCCCCATGGCCTTCGCCGTGTCCTCAAGAATCCCCAAGGCCTTGGGGTATTCGGATCGATTGACCGTAAAGGTAAAGTTGGTGGTGCCGTCTTCCGCCACATTCTGGACAATCATGTCCACTTCAATATTGGCGGCCGCCACGGGACCCAGAATCTTTGATGCAATTCCCGGACGGTCGGGCGCCCCCAGGACGGTGAGCTTGGCTTCGTCCCGATTAAAGGCAATTCCGGAAATCAGGGGCTTTTCCATGCTGTCATCCTCATAACTGATCAGGGTGCCCTCACCTTCCTTGAAGCTGGAGAGAACCCGAAGGGGAACGTTGTACTTGCCGGCAAATTCCACCGAGCGAATCTGGAGCACCTTGGAACCTAAGCTCGCCATCTCCAGCATTTCTTCAAAGGTGATGCGATCAAGGCGCCGAGCACGCGGCTCGACCCGAGGATCCGTCGTGTAGACCCCATCGACATCGGTAAAAATCAGGCACTCATCGGCCTTGAGCGCTGCCGCCAGGGCCACCGCCGTCGTGTCGGAGCCTCCTCG
>Ga0207958_1000113_pt1 | contig 28702 bp, 27 predicted proteins | sample CryBogCBH27Jul07_FD_184606 | JGI IMG/M metagenome (GOLD analysis project Ga0207958, IMG submission 184606) | Freshwater microbial communities from Crystal Bog, Wisconsin, USA - CBH27Jul07 (SPAdes) (version 2) | ecosystem: Environmental > Aquatic > Freshwater > Lake | place: Crystal Bog... | reverse complement strand
GGAACTGTTGACGGATACGGTTCCAGTTGTAGTGACTGTGGGAGCAACCAACGGGACGGTCTGGACTATCTTGTAGACACGAATGATAAGCACACCAGAGCCTCCATTACCGCCAGATACCGAACCATAAGTTGCTCCACCACCGCCTCCAGTATTGGCTGTCGCAGAACCATTAAGACCTCCTCCACCAAGACCCGCTACTCCGAATCCACTGGTTCCAGATCCAGCACCACCGCCAGCATAGTAAGTGGGTGTTCCAGTAATCGTCATTTGAAGACCATTACCTCCATTACCGCCATTAGTAGCTGAAGGTGGTGTTACTCCAGCGAATCCAGCACCACCACCACCACCAGCAGCAGTTAAGTATGGACCATCGCCACCTTTATTACCTTGTCCGCTTATTCCGGAAGATCCATTGTTATATCCAACAGAACCACCACCAGAACCACCGATTCCGCTTCCCGTTCCGTATCCATTTCCACCTCCACTGGAACCTCCATACGCAATCTCTCCAGCGAAGGTTGAGTTCAATCCGCTTGCTCCAGCTCCACCAGAGCCTTGTAGTCCACCAGTTCCACCAAGACCGATGGTAACTGGATAAGTTGTGGCTGGAAGAGTTACGCCCGTTTGATAGACGAGACCACCAGCACCACCACCACCACCAGCAACTCCAGAACCTCCAGCACCGCCACCGCCACCGCCACCGACCAACATGTAATCTACCACGACGGGCGTGGATGGAACGAAGGTTCCGCTTCCCGTGAAGGTATAGACATCGTATTGCGGGTTGGTCGTGACGATTGTAGGAGACCCAGTGGTTGTAATGGCTCCATTGGTAATCGGTGTGGTCGTGTTGTAGACTTTCACAATCACAATACCAGAACCACCGTTGCCGCCATTTGAAGGCTGTCCAGAACCGCCACCAGAACCACCAGCACCTCCACCTCCACCACCAGTATTTGGGGTTCCAGCACCTCCAGCTATTGTATTAGTTAAGTTACCTCCATTACCACCTCCACCAAGACCACCAGAACTCGCGGGTGTAGTTGAAGTATTACCACCGCCACCTCCACCTCCACCATACCAAACGCCGACACCAGAGATTGTAGATAGAATACCAACACCGCCATTACCTCCGTTGACGGAGTTGCTTGCGGATGATCCAATAGCACCAGCACCTCCTCCACCAGAACCAGCTGTGTTAGCTGGTGAACTTCCACCAGCGTTTCCTTGTCCAACTGTTCCAGCACCACCAGTAGTTACTGTTCCGGAGTTACCACCACTACCTCCACCAGATCCACCAGCGTCTCCGTTTCCTAAATAGTTTCCTCCTCCACCACCACCGTAAGCAGTGTAAAGACTACCGATAGAAGAGTTGCCTCCGTCCACACCTTGTAAGTTGGGGGTCGTATTAATACCACCCGCACCGACTGTGATCGTGTAAGGCGTGCTACTGCTTGGAATCGTCACACCCGTCTGCTGAACAACACCACCACCTCCACCACCACCAGAGTAGTTTCCACCACCGCCACCACCACCACCAACGACCAACACGTCTGCGGTGATTGGTTTGGAAATGAAAAGGGTTCCGTTTTGTTTGAAAGTATAGAGTGTATAAGCTGGATTGGATGTATCCACAATCGCATTGTTTGCTCCCACGAATCCAGTATCTACTGGAGGAGGACTTACACGTGTTCCAAATGCTCGTTGGTCTCCGTAGATGGAGAACCGATTAGTAGATGGATTGTATTGAATCTGGGGAGTATTGGCTATTCCACCGCTTCCAATGAACTGAGCAAAGGAAGTGAATGGGAAAGGAGTGGTAATAGATGCGTTTCCGTTCCAAGCAGCTTGGAAGGCATTGTAGGTATCCAACATCGCAAGACCGAGAGTAGAGTTCACTAATCTGAGCCAGTGTTCGTAAGTATAGACCCAATAGTATCGGGTAGAAAGGTCTTGACTGTCTCCTTGTAGGTCATCCGTCAAAGTCCACAAGTTGGAGTTTGCGGGACCACTGCCACCGCTGATTCCTTGTGTCCAAGCGGGAGAGGATGGAGGCAATCCAACAGTTGGAGTCACCGCAGTCCAGAGCTGTCCGCTGTAGGTCACCACATTTCCAGCAGAATAACTTGTAGTAGAGGACCATGCGGGCTGAGTTGCTACTTGATAGAATGGTCCATTGTAGGTTGGAATAAGGTAAGTATTGTCGGCTGCGGTTGAGCTTACAATCTGACCGATTTGGTATGTGGTTCCAACATTCCACTGACCCACGAAGAGTGGAGCCGCCATTGAACGAGGAGTGGGAGCAAGGGTTGCGTTCTTGGTCTCGGAACTGTATTCAATGAACCGAGAGGGTGGAGCGATTGTGAATGGGACTGCTCCAATATTGGTATGCCAAGTCTGTTCGTATGAAATAGCAACCGAATACGTGGTTAGGTTTGGATTGGTCTGACCCGTTCCCTCCTCAATGACTGGAATGAATAACGGAAGGTCTTTGTTAGGTCCATTCATGGTGAAACGGACGATGGAAAAATGGTATTCTGTAGCATCTCTTACCAACGCAGATTCACGAGTCTCGTTGAAACGAATAGCGGGATCGGATTGAACCAATGCTGCTTCTCCCGCAGTATTACCGTTCAGCACGGCTGCTTCCGTAGTCGCATTGTCTATAATGTCGGCATTGTAATATATGTAATCGGGTTGCTCTCTCGTGCCACCCTCATAACTAATGGAAGACCGATACATTTCTATACTGAATGGCTATATTTTTTACTTGCGAAGTTTATCGTAAGTAACACCGACCACAAAGTCGTCTGGACTGAGTCCACTCTTATCTATTATCTGCTTATATTTTTCTAACGTGTAGGGGGCGTAAAGACATCGGACGGCACAGTGTCGTCCACACGTAGAGATGTCTCCTCGTTCCTTTTGAAAGCCGTGTGTATTATAGAACACGGGAAGCTTGCTCTTTCTCATTAAAGCAGTTAGGTAAGGACGTGTCTCATCCAGCTGTTCTAATAGAGGGCGAGGAATAGCGTCCTTCACTTCTTCGGGTGCTTCGCCGTAAGGGTCAAAAAAGTGAATGCCGTCTTTCTTCTTCAGCATACAGCACCAGTGTCCTTCTTGTGGACCCGTAGTAAGAAAGAGCAGAATACATCTGCCTTTGGAATCAAAGCATTCGTCTATGGAACTCATTTCACCGAGTTGTGGGTATGTAATGATGGAGATGTCTCGTCCAAGCAGTTTGCGTAGGTCTTCGTCGGAGAGTGGATAGCCTCTGGCTTGTTCCAGACCGCCTTTATTCATTCTATACTATTAGCATAGATGAACTTTGGTAGTCCTTTAACTAAACACCAGAAGAAACCGAAGGAAGTAAAAGAGAAGGTCGTCAAGATAAAACGCAGAATAAAGGCATCGGGAGCAAAGGTATTGGTTGCTTCCAAAACAGCTCTCAACTCATTCCAGTGTGATTGGGTTGAGAGATGGTTAGACCATTTTGTAAGGGAAAAATCCTTACCGCCACAAATAGTAGGAGGAGACCCGCTTTCTACATTGAGCCAGTATCTGTCGCCAGAGGCAGTGCTGTCTGTTCTTAAAGAAGTGAGGGAGCAGTTCTATCTATCGTTTCCAGCTACGATAAGAAAGGAGGACTTCTCATTCTTAACCCAAGAGAATATAAAGGATGGACGAAGCGAAGACGACGACGATTCATTGGAATGATCAGCTGGAAGAGATTATATCGCAAGAAGGCGAGAGAGCCTTATGTTTCAGTTGGTTACATTCTCAGTGCGAGAAGCAATACTCTGCGTATCACAGTTATATCAGCTTGCCTACGATTATCTTCTCCACCCTTGCCGGCTCTGCGTCCATCGGGTCGCAATCCATCTTTGACAACACGCAGATGGCGAACATGCTAATCGGAAGCGTAAGTATCTCAGTGGCAGTATTGAATACTGTCTCATCGTTCTTTGGGTGGGCAAAGAGAGCAGAAGCTCATCGGTTATGCGGTATTAACTACACCAAGATACATCGGTTCATTATGATAGAACTGGCTCTACCCAGAGATGAACGCATGAACGCAAAGGATATGTTGAAAGTGGTTCGTGATCAAAGCGATCGGCTTCAAGAGACCTCTCCGCAGATAAGCGATGCTATCATACGAAGGTTCAAGAAGCTATTCGGCGAATCCACGCCAGAGTTGAGCAAGCCCACTATTACGAACGGACTTGATCCCATCTTTGTATATAAAGGTGAGAGTGTGAGAACACCGTTGGTTTAAAACTTGACGACCGCCCATGCGATACGGAAGAAGGTTGGTTGTGTTGGCTGTCCAGCAAGAAGGAAGGTGATACTTCCACCGTTGGCTGTAGTAGGATACGCAGTAATCAACCAGCAGTTGAGACCGTCTGCGACAATCGCATTGTCTACTGTTGAGTTTCCAGTTGTTGGGGCGGATTGAAGGGCAGCAGAGATTACCGATGTGGAAGTAAGCAAAGGGGATACACCAATAGTAGTCGCAGCATATACCGTATTACCACCGTAGGTTATAGGAGTCCATACATTCGTAAATATGTTAGACGGTGGAATGACCGACGCCACATCACTTAAATACGCAAGACCAAGCGAGTGTCCAGTCGTCTTATCGCCGAGTTGGTTGATGGACATTTATACTATAAGGACAGATTTTAAAAAGGTAATCCAACCAGTGTTAAGTCAACATGAGTAAGGCTTATTTGGTTCGCAGTAGCAGCAGACAGACGAGCAAATAAATACAAGCTTTGGGTTCCAGCTGGATATCCAGTAGTAATAAATGATAAGGAAGCTGATTGAGAGTATTCTATACCCGTAGTAGCGGGTTGGAAGTAGATTGTATTGGAAGCAAGGTTAGTTGCCCCACTCGCATTGGGTGAGAGATAGAACTGGACATTCACAGCATCTCCCGTATAAGCAACATAGTCAATGGTCACATTCGCTATCGCCAAGATATACGATTGCTGAGTAAGGAGAATGGATTGATTGAAGATGTTCGTAAGAGGATACCCAATAGAATACGATCCTTGACCATTGTTCCTCACACCGTTGATATAGTTCTTTACCGTAGGAGGCACTGTCGGTATATCACTCAGATACGCAAGACCAAGAGAGTGTCCCGTAGTCTTATCGCCGAGTTGGTTAATGGACATATTATTATACTCCTACATTATAAGCTATTGGGATAAGCGTTAGATCAAAGTCTTTTATTCCGAAGCTTCCAGTGTTTCCAGACAGTATATTAATAGCAGCCGTAAAGGTATGGCTTCCGATTGGATAAGGAGTATTATCCATCATAACAACGCCGTTGCTCTGTGTTGAAGACGCAGACGATGTGCTGTTTATAAAAGGGAAAATGGACTGTGTTATTCTTTGATTGATAAGACCATTTATCGGTTCGCCAGTCAAAACGATCTGGTATATGGAAGACCCCGAAGTAAGCTGGATCGTTGCGTCCATACTGACATTCACATTCAGTATCGCAAGTATGTAAGAAGGCTTGGTGATACCAATGGTCTCACTGATGAACTGATAGTTTGAGGACGGTATAGTGTTGAATGTATCAGAAAAAAGGCTACGTGGGTTGTTACTGAGGTCACTCAGATACGCAAGACCGATAGAGTGTCCAGTCGTCTTATCGCCGAGTTGGTTGATGGACATATTACTCTTACTACTGATTTAAAACACGAGCGGTATGAACACTTATCATCCACATGGGATACTGTTTAAAAAAGCATACCCAACGCCCCATCTTCTTCAAGTCTTGGCAGTCGCCTTTCGTCATACCGAAATGGGTCTTCAGCAGATACGACATTGCGTGGAACGATGTAGCCATAGGATACAAGACAATATGAGTCGCTTCCGTAAGCAATAGACGTGTCTTCTTGTAGTTGGTAAGGTAGTGGGACAGACAGAGCATCGTCGTGTTGGAATGACGACCCATGATAGCAAGGTCATCAATGAGCTTGTGAATGACCTTATCTGCGTCTCCCGTAAAGGTGTCGTAGTCGTCAAAGATTACACAGCAGTCCTCAAACTCTTCTATGGCTGGATAATCCTCTATGATACTATCAATCTTAATACGCTTGATGTATTTGAGTGCGTCCAGCGTGCTGTCCTCGTCCAGTTTGGAGATGAGGTAGACTTCACGGTCTGGAAAGAACTTCTTGTAGTATTCTGCGATGCCTTTGGCGAAGTAGGACTTGCCGCTGCCCGATGCTCCCGCACAGTAGAAGACCTCTCGTTTCTTGGGGTCGGGACTTGGAATCACGCAGAAGTCCCCTCCTTCTGGAAGCTCTATCTCGGTGGACTTGGCTTCGTCGGTAAGGATACGAGCATACAGTCCTTTCGCAAGGGCATTCTCGCCTACCAACTGGTCGGGCGTCAATCCTTTGGACTTTGCCTCTTCCAAGCGGGCAATCAACTGAGTCCGTTCGCTCGGCTTCAGTTCTCGCAGTTCCGTCTTGTATCGGTTGGGGTTTATCTCCATCTTCGGCTTTCTGCCGTTGTGGTCGTCCTCGTGTAAATAAAGAACTTCCCCATCATCTTTACCACCCTTAACGATGGCGATGGGTCTGGCACCTTTGGTCTTATCAAAGGAGAGAGAAGGCATACTTATTTACTGCTATATTAGTGGGCGATATTTTATCCCAAAGAAAATAACACTTATCCAAACGCCATATAAAATCAAGTAAGCGTCGGTTTCGGCTTTTACTTGATTTCCTTTTTTACTTCCAGTATTGAGTTAGTATATTCCGTGTAATATACTGCCCCACAAGTAAAAAGCCTCGCCCAGCCTACTTTTTTACTTCCCCAAATAGGGATTGGTAATCTTCATCCGCTCAAATCTGGCGGGAATCACCTTCGTTATGTTACATGCGTCGCAACATCGGTCTCCTTCTAATGGGGCTGGGTTATTGCCGTAGCCCTCAAACTCGTCTCCGCATAAACAGCAGTTGCTCTCGTCTTGCGGGTCATCGTCTTCACTATCGTCGGTCTCTTCGGTTTCTTCTTCGGTCTCTTCTTTTTCTTTTTCTTCTTCGGTTTCTTCTTCGGTTTCTTCATCTCCAAACGTATCTTTGATTCTATCTATGTTGTTGTATAACGCATCGTATTCTTTGAAATAGTGGTCATCGTCTTCAAAGATTACCTCTTCCTTCAAGCACATTCTATCCCATACCTTTCTTGCCTTCTCGTCGGGTTCGTCGGGATAGACGGTTTCCTTGAACTCTTCGTAGGTGAACTCAAAGGATTGATAGACAGTTTGCTTCGTGGTGATTGTGATCGTGTTCATTTGATATACTTGGCTCGGATTTATATCGTGGGTTTATTAGACAGCCTTACTTTATTCTGTTTGGATACGAAGAATCCGTTTTTTATGGTTGAATCCATTTTTATTATTTTAAAAACGGATAGTTCTATAAACAGATAGTTGGAGGTATATCATGGAGCTTGAGAACGGACACAAGATAAACATCCCAATCCCAGAAGGAACTGACCCACGCATAGTCCAAGCCTACATCAACCGACGCAAGTCACAGAACAAGTGGTATGATGCTCACAAGGAACAGATACTGGCGAAACGCAAGGAGGAATGGAGAGCAGCCAATCCCAATCCGAAGCCAAGAGGCAGACCAAAGAAGGTGGTAGAAGTCTCTTTAGATATGTAGAGTATACTTGTAGGATAGTATATCTATATACTTTTTTTAAGGTTAGAGGTTGGCGGTTAGAGGTATGTTATACAAAGTCACTATAGAGGGTCCTTCTTCTTTTTTTTGTGTTTTTTAGTAGTCCCCCTTTGTATAGTAACTTTGTAAACAGACGTCTAACCGCAAACCTCTAACCTCTCAGTTCGCATAAATCATACCATATACAACAGTTTTAGTTGTTCTGTCCAGCTTCTTAGCACCTCTAACAAGATTAAGTTTGCCGAGTTCCCTTCCAATCTTGGTGTCGGACAGAATAAGCCCTCTGTCTGCTACGAACTTCTTCACAGCCTTGAACTCCACGTAATCCTCTGGGTTACATGTGACTACGAACTGCTCCTCTAACAAGGCTCGGAAATCGTTGTCGGGTGCTAACTCTTGTGCGTCTCGTATCATGTAGTCTGGAAGGACAATATCCTTCTTATTATCCGCCTTCCACTTGCGGAACTGGTTCAACAGAATGTGTATCATAGCATTCGCATTCTGTTCGGTCATCAGTTTGTCCTTGATGTCTGGATCGCCTTGCTTCTCGTTAGGATTGTTTGGATTCGGTGAAGCCATAAAGGAATAGTTGTATTGAACCACTACCAACCGACTCTTAACGGCTTCTGGAGGTGTAAAAGGTGGAAGGTCTTGTGCGAACAGCACTGGCATACATCGGTTAGTGAATCGCTCGCCTTCTCGGTATAGCTTTCTGCCTACCAGTGTATCTCCGCCCGATACAATGGACTTTACCATGTTACCATCTATCGTAGTGCCTTCGGATATCCTCATCTCATTGGAAAACGCTATGCGAGTGTTGGATATCGGCAGCAACCACGACATCTCTCGTTCCGCTTCTCCTCCGTTGCGTCTCATAAGCAAACTGTTTGGATTGAACGTAGTCGCATTCGTTCCCAGTGTGTATTCCATAAAGTTTGTCAGTGTGCCTTTGCTACTGTTCGTATCTCCTAACGCAACCACAGTCTTCTTACAACGATAATCGCCTATGGTTGCTCTCATAAGATAGTGGAGTAGAATGTCGGGAGTGGTCGTGTTGTTGAATGGCTCTCTAAAAAGAGTATTCATGACGAACTCCATCGCATCTCGTTTGACCTCTGAAACATAGTCGTATGGAATCGCACCATCAAAGACGATTGACCTATCAAACCCAGCAATGAATACATCGGTCTCAAAGTCCAGAATCCCGTTCTTAAAGAGCAGTTTATTCATTGCTCTGTCTCGTCCATTCTTGATGAAGTCCAAGTTGGTAGGCGATACAGAAGGCAGCTTCTTCTTTAAGTTCTCGCAGTTCTTAACCATTCCCGAATAGTTGAAAGTCTTGATTCCGTTGGACGACTGTTGGTGAAAGATAAGTCCATCACCGCATTCGGTTATCCGTGTATTCAAAAGGGATTCGTCATCGCTCCATGTCCCATTTCGGTTATCAAAGACATACAGCTTCTTACCATCAAAGACCAGCTCTTCTCCCATTATCTCTGCGAACTTGCGGGCAGCGTAGGTATCGTCTATCGTTACACTCTCTGGGAGTATGTTCGTGACCTCTTCCATCTTGAAGCTGTGTTTGATCGGCTTATTCACCACTTTTACTGCGTATCCCGTCTGTGTAAGAACAGCTTCCTCGCATCCCTTTAACAACTCCATTGGAAACGCCGATTCTCCGTCTATCTTACGAACACATCCTCCATCATGGATAAGCACATCCATACTTCGCCCCTTGCCTTTGAGATACTCGTCTATCGCCAATAGACACTTACGCTCTTCGGTCTGGAGTATGAGAGCAAACAGAGAGAACCGTTGATTCGGCTTCTTCTTCACTATCTTGTGGAATCGCTCGTATTTCCACCAACATGTCTCCACGATAACCGACATCTCCGCTTCTATCCGTTTGAGTAAGGACACATCGCCATCGGGCTGGATTCCATCGTCGTTGTAGTTATCGCCAAAGCACAGCTTGATGTCTCCACCATACGCCACCTTCAAAAAGGCAACCTTTGATATTCCACGATTAGAGGACACTGCTGCTAAACACTCGTCTCTGTTCGCTATGTAATACCGAATGTTCTCCGTTTTCAATCCCCAATCATCCGCGAGCTTCGCAAGTATCGTGTAGTGGCAGTTCTCTATATCCACGTCCCAGTAATGCTTCTCCAGTAAAGGATTGCGTATATCAAACGGAAAGGACTGTAATCCTTGTCCTCCATGCGGATACAGCCTTCCCAACTGGGCATCCGCACATCCAGTTCCATAGTGATAGACCACCTCTGTCCTATTTCCGTTCTTACGACCACGCTTATACCTACCGAGATTGTTAAGGTCTCGCTTACCAAAACTCTTATCTCGTAATAAGGCGTCCATCACATCTGGGTCAAACAACTCTGTCTTGACGATTTTCAAGTCAGTGTTGGTTGTAGTAACTATCTGGCTCATTTATTTATCATATACGATTAATATTTAAATGGATTCTACGCAGTCTCTTTTTTAGGACGCCCACGAGGCTTCGGCTCGGGGTGGGCGGCTCGGTATTTTTCCTTGCGTTTCTGGGACAGCTCCTCTTTGTGAGCTTCATACCACTTGTTCTGAGCTGCTTGGTGTTTCAAGTATCGTTGGACTGCTCGGTTGGTTGCGTTGGGGTCGGTGAGCAGTTTAATCAAGTCTCCGTCAAGTTCCATCTTTATTAGTATGAAGGAGGTATTATTTAAATAGTTGTTGTATATGAAAAGCACCCTTCCAAAAGAATACAGTATCCTTTTCAATGCCTATTCCTTTCAGTCCCATATCCTTTGCTACAAGAACGGAGTTGAATGACCCCGCAGTTGGATCCAATACAGTGCCTCCTTCTGGACAGTATCGTTCAAGCAGCCACCGATAGAGTTCTTTGGGTTTCTGTGTTGGATGCTGACCTTTATTGGTCTCGTTATTAATAGAAATAACCGACTTGACGCATCGCTTACCATTATCCACCTTCTTGTATCCCTCTTTGTCTGGTTTCTCAAGCTTATAGACCTTCGCAGCAGAATGTGAGCCTACATACGCTGGGAAATCTCCTTCTGTATCTACCCGTTTATAGTAAGCCCCTTTCTTCGCAAATACGTAGATGAGTTCATGGGAACGGAGTGGCTGTTTGTTTGCTGAAAGAAAGCCCACTCCTCTGGACTTGTTCCAGATCAAGTCATACCGAAACCAGTCTGGATTGGAGGCAATCAGTTCTGCTCCAAAGCGAGTATTACAGAACATGAGAACTGGTGTGTGGTCATTCTTACACAATCGTTTGACTTGCTTCCAGAACTCTACGAGATCTATCTTCACATCCCAATCGCATCCCGTAGGATTCCCACTGAATACCTTCTTCTTCTCGGCAACCTCTCCAATACTGCTTCTTGATAAACAGCCGTATGGTAAGTCGCATACGAATAAATCTATGCTCTTGCTAGGCAATCCTTTCATTACCTCCAAACAGTCTCCCTTCAGTATCGTTGCGGTCATTATTCCTACTGAATACATAAAAATCTGCGTTCATACGAGTAAAAAAGTAGTCTCAACGAGTAATAATATGACACAAGCCGCCGACATCGCCTTTGGAACTCAGCATGAGATAGATGTTCTCCCCCGAATCAACACCCTTTTGGGAACAGATTTGGTAAGAAACCCTAACAAGTATGCTACCTTTGATTACATCAATGGAAATGGGAATGTGTTTGTGGAACTGAAGAGCCGCCGTATCAACCACAACCAGTATCCGACTGCTCTTATTGGATTGAATAAGGTAAGGCTATGTCAGTCCTTGTTTGATACGACCTTCTACTTCTTCTACAAGTATAACGATGGACTCTTCTACATCAAGTATGATAGAGACCAGTTCAGTAAGTTCAATACAATCGTAGGATACAAACGAAGTTGCCGAAGTGACTGCTACAACAAAGCAGATGACGTGGTGGAGATACCTTATACAGCTCTCACACGAGTTACTCTTGAACCCGAGTGGCAATAGACTTGCTTCCATCTGGATTCGTCACGATGAGATAGTCTGGCTTCTTGGGCGGATGACGAAGAGTATGAACCACTCTGCTTTGAACTCCTTTTGCTGGTAGTTTCTCAAGTATGTCTCTTAAAAAGTCAACCTCTCGCCAGTGTTGTTTCATGTAAGCCTTCAACGGCTCTTGGGAAGGAGACAGTCTACCATACACATCGGTCAAAAACTTTGAGAGCTGTCTCTTTTGGGTCACGATTGGGTCTCCGTGTTCTACATCCACATCTGGAAAGTAGTGACGGACAAGCATAACAAATCCGTCTTTATCCAACGGATTATCCAGCACTCCACCGAATACCTTTCGCATTCTGCTGATTACAAACACGAGAAACGCACGAACCGCACCTTCAATACCCTTTCCTAATCGTGTCTTATGGAAGAAGTAGTTGCTTACCTTCTTAACTAACTCCTTCGTTCCAAACTTGGCTAATAAGCCATACGGATCATCGTAGTTGGACGCTACTAACATGGCGTTCTCTGCTATGAAACTGATAATCTTGCGAGCAAGAGCATCGTCCTTCTCAGCCTTTGCTAATATGACTTCTGGACTCTCCACGACTTCTGGTTCTGGCAGTTGGTTCTCTATGTCTCCGCCCGCCATCCTTTCTGGGTCTTCATCGGAACTGTATACGGAATAGAGAAGCTCGGTGGGAGTGGTATCGCCTTCGTAATCGGATTCCAAGTCTGGATACTCGTCTTCCATCCAGATAACATCGGTCTTGTCCTTGTTTAAATACCCTTTGCGATTGGTGGTAGGGTCTCTTACCATATCCTTCTCCAAGAACTGTAATGGTTGAGGCGATTCTTGTCGTCGCATGACCTTTGCTCGTGATAGTGAAACGGGTGGAGATGCTGCCCGTTTTCGTTTGGAGGATTCTGCCTTCATAATGGTCTCAATGAAGTTAATCAACGAATCGTGGACTGGTTCCATAGACCCATCTGCTCGGTTCTCTGTAATCATCTGCTCGCCTTGTTGCTCTCGTCGTTTCAACATGAATCCCCACATCGTCTTGGTATTCTCATCCACTCCACTCTCGTCAATCAATCTACGAGCCTTTGCTACATTGTCCCGAAATACCTTCTGTGCTTCTGGACTGACACCACCACGCTTTCGTCTCTTTGAATCAAAGTCTAATCGTTTCGGTGTGGGTGGTTGAGATTCGCTTGCTGAGTAAGTAGAAACTGGCGACTCCTTTTCTTCGGTAGGTCGTTCATCTCGTTGTTCCATTTCATGCCGTTGCCGAGTTCTCGGTGTTACAATCGGAATCTCGGGTGCTAATGGAGTCAGTTCTGTAATGAATGCTCTGAGATCACGGACAGCCACATCACGGTCTTGATCAGTTCCACGAGCATGTCCGTTCATTATCGTCTCAAGAATACCGAGTAATCTGTTTATTCTATCAACGCTTCTCGCATCGTCCATGTCCAATGTCCGTTCATGTCGTTCTATTAAGGATTGTGCGTGCTGTGCTAACCGTAAGACTTCACGACGAGTAGCACCTCCACGTCTTCGTTTTGGAGATGGTTCTCCAGTAGACGAGTCTTCTTCTGCGGGTGCTTCTTCCAATGGAGGCAGCTCTTCCTCTTGAACAGACTCAAACGAGTATTGTTCGGGCGATTCGTAATCAGAAGGAACCTCAGTTACTGGTGCTGTCCTTATTCTCACTTGAGGCATTTCATCAACCAGCATGTTCCTTACATTGGTCATGAGAGCCATGATTAAGTCCGCAGAATGAGACTGTTTTCCAGTAGCTTCTCTCAACCATTCATCGCCGAACTGAAGCCCGTCCGTCTGTATATAGTTCTGGTCTTGATCCCAGTAGGTTGTGAGTCCAACCGCTTTGTCGTATTTGACGAGTATATCGTTCAAGACATCTCTTTTCTTACCAGTCAGCTTCCAACGGTCTATCAAGTTTGAAATCTCTCTCATGCTGTCATCTATTTCTTCACGCTCTCGTGCTGGATCGCTTTCTGGACGATTGTGTGTGACTATATCCGTAGCTTGTTGGAATCCTTGTGTGTTTAGTTCTGCTAAGTCTTTAACTACAGTCTCAACCTTATCTGCTAAGCTATGTTCTTGTTCTCTGGTAAGCTGACGATGAACTCGCCACGCTTCCTTTACCACTGTGCGAATCTTGGTGTAAGTATCCCGAATACTTTCGTAAAGAGGACTCTTCTTGAGGTCTGATTCAACCACCGTGCCTCTTGAAAGGTTCGTTGGATGTCGTCGTGATAGATAGACAGCTTGAATGATGTCTTCTTGAATGATATCCGTCAGTTTATTGTATCCATCCAACCTTACTTGCCCGTTATCGCTATGTATCTGTTTATCTATCTTCACTAACTCTCGTGCTACTCTTACGATATCGGGCAATACGAGTGGATTACCACGAAGAATCGCTTGGTTTGCTTGATCCATTAGATGCTGGACGTATTGAGCCAGATTAATATGCCAACTATCATGGCTCTTCATGAGAGGAATCATTCCTTCATTTATCTCTCGTAACGCATTGTATAGATCCATATTGTTATCACCACCACGCAAAGCCCGTTCTCTTGCTTGTGCTTCGGTTAATCTTCCTCTGCTATTATTAATAATCGCCCTTACTCGTGCTTCTATAAATGGCGAACTTGGTCCTCTCGTTTCTTCAGCTTCTGTGGTTTCTTGGGGCGTTTCTTCGGCAATAGACAACGAACCCATTTCTGGAATCTCCACTTCTTGATACTCCTCTTCTCGTCTTGGTCGTGTAGGAGTTGGAGCAGCGGAACTTCTGCGGGATTGTGCTGGAGTGGATGCTGGAGTATTCGCAATCAATCCCCAGAGTGTCTGTAAAAAAGTGTCGTATCTTGATTCGCTTCGGTCTCCTACCATCTCTCGCATTCTCATGCGAAGGTCTTCTTCCTCTGGTTTCAATAACGCAATAAGGTCACGAAGGAATCTGTCTTGTGCCTCAAACGACATGGATATTCTTGCCGATCTCGTCACATTCTTGTCCTCCGTTGGTTCCATATTCTCGTCCAACGGAATGAATAGACCTCTATCGGCGTAGTCTTGGGCTAATCGTGTGAACTGCTTACGAGTAATACCACCCTTCAGCTTCTTGCCCTTGCCGATATTGTTAAGGAACTCGTTCGTATCATACGCACGATCGTATTCCTTCTTCTTCTGCTTGACTTCCCTCTTCAACTCTTTATCATGAGGCTTCTCATACCGAGCTTTAACAAGGTTGTAAAGTTCAAGCGACTTCTGTTCCAACTCTTGGTCTCGCTTTGTCCTTGCTCTGTTTATCATCACCTTCTTGGCGAGAGGACTATGTTCTCCCATCTCTCCTATATGTATTCGCCTTAAAAAATATATGGAGTATTATCATAGAATATGTCGGGACGATTAGCACATAAGAAGCTGGCAGATGTCCGTGCCGAAGAGAAAGAAGCTGAACGAAAGAACATTGTTCGTGGAAGCGGAATGGAGCGAATGAATCCCGCTCATTTTATGGATGCTTTCAAACCAGAGCATTCTATGGAGAGAGGACACGGAATGGAGCGAATGAAGCCAGCTCATTGTATGGATGCTTCCAAACCAGAGCATTCTATGGAACGAGGACACGGTGCTACTCCTTCCACTGGACTCTCTCAGTTTCGTGGAGGAACCAAGAAGAACTACATGCTTGAACAAGGAGCCGACAAGAAGGCGTATATGGTAGAAATGGATGAGAAAGGCAAGCCAAAGGGAGAACGACTTGGCTTGTCTCATAAACGAACCGAGAAACTACGCAAACACGACCCTTCGGTTGCCTCAGAAGAAGATGCGAGGGCATTGTTGAGTATGAAGAAAGGCTCTGGAACCAAGAAAGGACAGACAAGAAAGACTGCCCGTAAGGCATACGAAGACGATGACGAAGCACATGAAATGGGACGATGTATGGCAGAACACGTCTCCAAGCTACACGGAGATGAGTATCTCAAGAAGTTTCACGGAGGAATGTCTGCTTGTATGGGCGGAAAGAAGCACACTCTCATTGACCATTTAGAGCATCCAACAAAGGGATTTGGACACCCTCTTCACGAGAAAGGAGGTGTTCGCACTGGACAGTATGAAGGCAAAGGTAAGGTAGATGGTCGTAAGGCACGAGCCGAAATCGTCAAGAAGGTGATGGCTGAAAAGAAGATGAGCATGGTGGAAGCGTCCAAGTATGTCAAGGAACATGGGCTATACAAGAAGGATTAAACAACTTTGATTTTGCTACTTTATTATCTTGCGTCATAGCATACAAAAATGGCTGCTGTGACGACTGGAGACGGGCAGAATCTAAGCCCAGCTTCCCCAACCCAAGTGACCTTCCCATCGGATTATGCTTCGGTCTACAATGCCCGACAGCCCCGATTGAGAGTGGCTTCTTTTAACACACAACGAACTCATTACCCTCCCTTTGTGGCGGACAACGATGACCAGATGGTTCACGAGCAACGACGCAGAGATGCTCATTACATGGCGAACGCCCAAGTCCAGTCTCGTCATAATATGAACAAGCGAGCATTGGTCGCAAAGGCGGGCTATTACGGAATGCCCGAACCCGTTCTCACTCAGCGTGTCTATGCGAACCCTTCTTCGGGAGCCTACGAATCAGTCTATTCTGCTCGTAATGACGGCTCTGTTCCAGCTCCATTCGGCAATATGTCGGATGGATTGTCTGGCGGTGTCCTTCGTTCTGCGGAGGGTCAAGCCTATGGTAAGAAGGTGTTGATGGATAGAGTCAAACAGTTTGACGACATCGCATTAGCCAAACAGAACTTCCAGTTTTTGGGACCCCCTACATCATCGGCAACTGCCGAAGAGAGAGCCGCTCACCAGACGGAATCGCTTCCAACTGCCGCTTCCTCTTCCAAGATAGAACTCAATCTCTTGCTTCAATCCGTATTGGACAGTCTCACATCTGGATCAAGCGGAGAGCATCTTACTCGGTTCACATACTCGGACGCATCCCGAGCCTTATCGCTTATCTTCCGATTCGCATCTACACTCTCTGCGGATGACTTGCTTGATATCAAGGCACAAGTGGATGCTATTTTGGAGGACTTGAATACTTTGGTCAATCCAGACGACGCTGAACCCGAACAGCCTATCAGCAATACCCAGATTGGATTGTCTCTTCAAGTGCTATTTACTCGCTTGGAAGAGTATCTTGACCGCATGATTGGAGCAGTGAATAAGTCTGAAGAGGAACGAGTAACACTGTCCAAGAACTTGGTCAAGTCACTTGGCTTTGATAAGGCATTGCGTCTTGGAAAGCAGAACCTTGATAGTATGTTGAAGGTAGAGGCTCGTGAACATCTGCTTACTGCTCAACAACATGCGGTATGGAAGGATACGGAAGATGATGAAGGAGATGACGATTCATTCCGCTTTGATTCGTCTGCTGTTCCACGTGAGGATGAAGAGCAACCATTCATTCCAAAAGGAGACCGTTCTGGCTTTGATGTGGATAACCGACAGATCTTTGGAGCCACCTCTGGTTCTTATTTCCGAACGGGAGGCAGAGACGTTGGATACTTTGATGAAGAGGAAGGAACGGAAGACCTTGCGACCAGCACGACCGAAGGAATCGCCAATACCATTCGGGAAGCCATTCAAGTGCCGAATACACGCAGAGTCGCACCCGCTTCGGTTGCGGATACCGTCACATCTCGCTTTGACCCAGATACACAAGCGTTCAATGTATCTATGCCGAAAAGAGCAACACGAGTCCGTGATATATACAGCATACCAACGTCTATTGATACTTCCCGAGCATCTTCGTATATGAAAAAGGACATTCTTATCCAATCCATTCCAAAGAGCAGAGCAGAGCTTCCTACTACACGAGAAGGCTTTGATGCCCTTGCTCGTAAGATAAATGAAGAAGCAAAGGCAGCTGGCTTACCTCCACAGATCGTAGTCTATTCTGGATCTCAGCCCAAGAACATACGAGCAAACTTCATTAGAAAGTTCAAGTTGTAAATAACCTCTGTGATTAATAATGGAAGTCGCAACAAAGAACTATCCAAAAAACTACCCGTCTGATGCGGTTAGTATTCTGGATACAATGTCCTTTACGCACGGCAAAGGAATGACTGTAATCGGCAGCATGTCGTTAAGGTCTCAACAGTATGCTGGAGATTATGATGTGGAGGACGAAGTGTCTTTACACAACAAGACCGATGAAGCGGCATTGAAACAACTCGCAAGACGATTCAAGGAGATAGTCCGCAACCTTCTCAAGATGAAGAATGTATTCATTGGAGACATTAAGTCTGGAGAAGTAGAAGACTGGAAGGTCGTCAGTGATGGCTATTACGATGTAAAGACCTCACGGGCAAGAGTGGAAGAGCTTCTTAAAAACAAGATTATTACAGAGGAGGAAGCAAAAGACGCATTGGAAGTGCTTAGACCGAAGAATGAACTGGTTGCTCGTGCGACTATCAAGTTTCATGTAGTCCGTTGGACTGTGAAGCAAGTATTAGCGGGTCATCAGACACTGCGAGATGGAAGACGCTTCACATTAGAAGATGCCTTCTCATCACCCGCACTCACAAAAGTGGATGTAATCGGCTTGGTTCAGAATAATCGCTACACGGAGTTCGGTGTGGTCTATGTATTCAAGAACAACGGGCATAGACTCAATCCAGATACTCGCAATATCCGTCAGTCGCTTGTGGAGTCCATGATAGAGTATCGTCAGCAGAACAATCCGTTCAAGGCATTGAAGAGAGAGTTTGCGATAGCGAAGTTTGATAATAACACGAAGGAGATAGAGAAGCTGACTCCTATTCTCAACTCGGACTTGGGAAGGCTGTATAGTCTCGTATCGGATATAGGCACGCTTATCAGTCTGCTTGAACTCCATAAGGACGCTCCCTTATCAATGATACGCTTTGAGTTGGATCAGTTCAAGGGCAGAATGGCGAACATCTATTCCCTTAAAGACTTCATCGTAGGAGAGGATAGACTGCTACGAGACCTCAATAAGATACTTGAGACCAAGAGCCGTAAGAAGCTGTTGCTACGATTGGAGAAGCTACAAGCCTCCATGATGCGTTATCTATCCCATAACACAGAAGAGCTATTGGAAAAAACGGATTCTTCCTCGCCAAGACCAATATAGGTAAGGCTGTCTAATAAAACCACGATATAAACCCGAGCCAAGTATATCAAGATGAATACCCAACAATCCCGAGAAGAATACCTATGGAGCATATTTAAGCACACCGAAGAGTTTGGAAATGGACGATGGAATGATAAGCTATACTACCGAGTGCCAGAAGAGACCACCAAAGACGAAATAGAAGAGTTCATGCGAGACGTTCTTGAGTTCCCGAACAACTGGAAGCGATTTGGAACACTTGTAATATTCTGGATAGACCCATTCTATTTAAAAGAGGACGAAGAGGAATCCGATTCCGATTCTGAATGGGACGATGACGATGACGAAGACGAAGATGACGAATAAATAAAAACAAAAAAGGAAGAGTAGTGGAGACGCTACTTTTTTACTTGAAAAAAACGGATTCGTAAAAAACGGATTCTTCCTCGCCAAGACCAATATAGGTAAGGCTGTCTAATAAAACTAAGATATAAACCCGAGCCAAGTATATCACCATGAGCGACCAGTTGAAGATAATAAGAAAAGCAGATGACCAAGAGACCATTCACACCTTTGATTACGAGGAGTTTGTTTCAATGTTCTATCCATACATAGAACAAGTTATTGAAACAGACGAGCAACGATTGGATAAATGGAGAACGGCAGTATCTATGACCCCTATCACGATTGAAGTAGATGAGATTAACGATGAAGAAAGCATATTTGAGAATGAATACGACATAAGAGAAATGATTGAAGAGAAATACGAAGAGATAGAAAAAGAGATAGAAAAACTCAAACGAAGACTGTTTGGAGAAGAGTAGTGGAAACACTACTTTTTTCCTTACCAAAAAACGGATTCGTAAAAAACGGATTCTTCCTCGCCAAGACCAAAGTAGGTAAGGCTGTCTAATAAAACCACGATATAAACCCGAGCCAAGTATATCAAGATGAACGTAATAGTAGCAAACGAAGAACATTATCTACAACCCGAGACCGTATTAAACATGCTGGATGCGTTATCAACCGTTATACATAGAACAACTCATGAGGACTTAGCACGATTAAAAAAGGCTCACTTATCATTCGCTATGAAACGTGGAGACGTAAGAGGAGTATTTGTAAAGGCTGTGTTAATGGGAATGGGATTCTTTAAGGAATACAAAACGGTTCTTGAAGAAGCTGTTAAGAACTCACGAGTAGTGCGAACCAATGGTGACTCGGTCGCTTACTCAACAGAGAATCCCAGATGGCGATCAGACTTCTTAGTAAATACTATTCAAGAAAAAGGACTCTTACCAATAGCATCATTCTTATGGATTGTGTCTCATCAACTGGACTACGACAGTCTACTTGATGACGCAGAAGAGTTGCCATCCATCACGAATGATCAAGGATATATTGATCACATGAACTCATTAAAGGAACTTAAAAAGATAAACGAAAAAAAAGACTTTATAGCTTGGTTGGCTATGTATATCGGTCCCAATACTGCTTTAGAGTTGGTAAAGGGAACTCCATTAGAATCAAGAATAGAACTAATACATGTATAAAAAGGAAAGGTGGCGGAGACGCTACTTTTTTCCTTGTAAAAACAGAACCATTAAAAATGGATTGTTTCAAGTCAAGGCAATAGAGGTAAGGCTGTCCAAATATACTAAACCACCCGAGCCAAGTTTAGAATCAGAATGGTATCATTCAGTAAGTTTGTAATACAAGAATCCCCAGATGTAGTGTATCGCTTCGGTGCTTGCTTTATCAACGCTTCCCATAACAAGCTAACCGCATACAAGCACCTTAATCTCCGTTGGACTATTGGGTCACTTGGTCTTTCAGACCACTTTGAGTATGGTGGCAGAAACCACACCGTAAAGGATTATTATGAAAACCCGTTCAAGAGCCACGCATGGCTGGAGGACGAACATGGGAATGTGTATGACTACATCTTCCCCGAGTATGAAGAGTTTGTAATCAATGCTGGTAAGACACCAACATTTACTACCGACTGGTTGATTGAAGGTATCAGCAAGGCTGACCTATTAGAAGACGGAATAGAATACATACCCGCACCGAAGAAAGCTCTCCCAGATCTATTAGACCAGATAGATCAGATAACACATTACAAGTTCCCGAAGGATCATTCTGTGTTTAGAGAAGCAGTGGGGTGGAAAAGGTAAGCCTTTTTCACTCAAAAGGCGGACTTTTTTACCGAAACACATTTTTTCTGGTAATAAAAATATTTTTATTACACGGAAAAAAGCAGTTTCCGTAGGTAAATAACCCAAAATAGCCTATTTTATGCCTATATGCCTATAAATAATAACACATACATAACAAAAACGGGTTCTATAAATCCGTTTTCAGCCATTTCTTTTCGTAGCGTAGGACATAACTTATGGTTGGTAGATTGCGTCCTCGTATCATCGTGCTTCCGTTCCGTCGTAGATTGCGTTATGTGTTGAGTCCTACAACAAGGGACGTGTATATTTATGTTCGCCCAGTTGCGAGTGGGTGGGACAGCAAGTAGTTGCGTCCATATCCTACATTTTTACTCTGCTGTAATAATATACAAATGACTAACACCGATGCGATTGCGAATGAACCAGTTGAGGCTGATGTGCCGAAGTCCGATCCACAAACCGACTTGGAGTTGTGTGAGAAGCTGTCCAAGAGCCTTCTTGAACTGCCTCCATCCTATGTAAAGACCTCCATGCTCGCATGCGTTCGTGGACTGGTTGCCGAGATTATTGCCCGAACAGCCGTCGCCGCATGGTATGACGAACACCCAGACTTCGCCCAAGAGAAAACGGATTAATCTCTCTCCATACACATAAAGAATAATAATGGAAGACGAAGTAGAAGACCCAACGATCAAGAGAGAAATAGTATTCAAGAACATTGTGGAATGCGACGAGTGTAGCAAGTCATTCGTTCAACAGAAGGACGAAGTGAGATGTGATAGTTGTCGTATAGTAATCTGTATCAATCCAATGATAGAAGGTTAGTAAAAATGCGTTCTTTACCTTATACTTTTTTCACGGGAATAATCAAATGACTGTCCCCTTGAAAACAACTGAGTTTATGCTCCAGCTACACCATGAGATTATAGACAAGAAGAAGGTCGCCGAAAGCACTGCTTCTAACTATGTGAAGGCTTTGTATATGCTGAATAATAAGGTTCCGTTCAAGACCCTTACCTTTCTCAAAGACACCGAGCATATCATGAAGGTAATCTCTGAGTATGCCGATAGCACCCAGAAGACGATTCTTACTGGATTAGCAAGCGTCCTCTCCTTGATGAAGGACAAGCCAACATACAAGCGAGTGTATCAGTTCTACTATGACCAAATGATGGGGAAGGCAAAAGAGATGAAGGAAGGGGGTCCAGAGAGTGGTCAAAAGACGGAGAAGCAAAAGGAGAACTGGGTAGAGTGGGAACATGTTCAACACAAACGAGATGAGATGGGTAAAGAGGTTGCGGAGTTCGCTAATAAGAAGGCTATTACTCCTCAGCAGTTTAGCCATTTGCTGTCTTATACTATTCTATCATTATATACTACCATTCAGCCCAGACGAAACCAAGACTATCTGGACATGTATGTAGTGCGAAGCAAGAAGGTGGATATGGATGAACTGGATAAGACCAAGAACTGGCTTGTCGTAGAAGAAGGAGAACCGAAGGTATTCGTATTCAATAAGTTCAAGACAGCCAAGACATACGGACAACAAGTATTCACCATTCCTCCCGAACTGGCAAGCGTGTTATCTATTTATTTGCGACACCATCCATTGAGCAAGAGCAAGGACAAGACACACGAGTTCAAGTTCTTGGTCTCCGCAGATGAAAAGCCACTCGTTGCGGGCAATGCGATTACTCGTATTCTAAACAAGCTATTCGGTAAGAAAGTGGGTTCAAGTATGTTGCGACATATCTTTTTGAGTAGCAAGTATGGCGATGTTCAACAAGAACAAGATGCCGATGCCGCTGCGATGGGTCATTCACGAGACGAAGCGCAGCACACATATGTGAAATACGATAAGCCTAATCAAAGCGAACCACAATAGGTCCCTTCGTAACAAAGAACCCGCTTGTATCTTGCTTCACTTTTTTCTTGCGTTCTTTCTTCGGCTTCTTTATAGGGGGAGTCTGTTCCATTTATAAAGAGGCGATACTTATGGGTGTAATAACCTTACGAGATCACCAATGCGGCTTCCTTCTCTTTGTAAGGAGCTTCCAGTTCGGCAATGTGTGCTGCCCACAAGGTAGCAAGGTCTGCCTTTTTGAGTTCCAACAGTTGTTTAAGAAGGGACTTTTTAGCATCCGAGCAGTCGGCTTCCGATGCCTCACGAACAAGGGAATCGCATTGCCATACCAACTGGCTATACTTCTGGAGAGGAGTGAGTTGTGGAGCGGACATTCTATACTGATTACTCACACTTTTTTTCAGCCGAAACTTCCTTCTCTTTGAAAGGGGCGTCCAGTTCATCAACGAGGTCTTTCCATAAGGAAGCAAGAGCTGTCTTGTTAATCTCTAACATCTGTTTGATAAGAACCTTTTTAGTTTCCAAGCAGTCATCTTGTAATGCTTCATGAACAAGATTAGAACATTGCCATAACAACTTGCTATACTTCTCAAGAGGGGTTTTCTCAAAGGCAGACATTCTATGATGATTACTCACACTTTTTTTCAGCCAAAAATATATGCGGTTATAGTAAAGGATGCCTTACATGCTTAAAAAGAAGCGTAACCAAGACTTGTATTGGGTCGTAAATAAGGATTCGGGCAAGCGGTTCTCCAAAGAACCCATTCCAAAAGAACGGGCGAAGGCACAGATGAAGGCTCTCTATCTTCATTTGAAAGGAGGCGGAACAGAAGCCAACTTCGTTCCCGAGTTCAATCAAGCCGTATTTGATGAAGGCATGAAGGGTTGGGAAACCTACAAAGGTAATATGACCAAAGAGCAGTTTGAAGAAGCTCAACGCAAACGAGCGACTCAAATGGTCAATACCAATGCCGAACAGATGGATCAAGAACGAGTAGAAGCCAATAAAGAACACGAAGAGTATATTACCGAACACCCAGAGGAGCAAGAAGTTACTTGTAAGTTCAGTGCCGATGGAGAACCGATTGCTCCCGCCGAGAGAGTAAGCAGAGGCGAATGCGAACGACGAACTCAACTGGCTTACAAAAAAAAAGCAGAACGAGACTATCCAGTATCATCTGCTCTCGTCAAAGGACTAACTGCCGTTGGGAATGTGGCTATGAACTTACCCATTGTTCCGCCCATTGTATCCGATATTTACAAGACTGTGGGTCCTCCTTCGTTCGGTGGTGGTGGCTTGCCTTCCAAAGACCTCCTACAGAAACTCGCCACTCAAGCCTACAAAGATAATCCTTCAAAGGACGTGGATGGCTGGGTGCTTCAATCCTTCACTCCCACATTAAAGATGTATCTAAACGGAAATGATATTATCGTTGCGATTCGTGGAACTCGTCCTACCGATAAGGTGGATGTAAAAGCAGATGCTCTTATTCCTTTGAACCAACTCAAATCCTCTACCCGATGGCAGAATGATGTCCGTGTATTAGAAGAGTTCCAACGACACCATCCCAAGAGTGATTTCAACTATTACGGTGTAGGACACTCGCTTGGCGGTGCTATTCTGGATATGTTCTTGAAGAACGGGATGATTACACAAGGAGTAAGCTACAATCCAGCCGTTCAGCCAGAAGATACGAATAGAGGTCTTCCCAATCATCGTATCTATTCTGCGGGCGATCCGTTGTATGCCTTAATGGGCAAGGATGTGAAGGGCGTAGAAGTGCGTCCAGCTCGTAAGAAGGGACTGTTTGAGACCCTTGCCAGTTATATTCCGCATGTAGGCAAGCACATTACCCAAGCATACGATTATTACAAGAGCCACGAGCTTTCTAACTTTGTTGGAGGCGAGATACACCGAGAGCATTTCTTCAAGACACATCGTATTCCAGAAAAGGGCTATTCGTTGGAAGAGCTTTCTCAGATATCGGCTGTCCCGATGTCTATTCTTCAAGAGGTCTATAATCGTGGAATCGGTGCTTACAAGTCCAATCCGTCCTCTGTTCGCTTGAAGGGGTCGTATGTAAAAGGCGTAAAGGCTCCAATGAGCAAGAAACTGTCCAAAGAGCAGTGGGCTATGGCTCGGGTCTATTCCTTTCTTGACGGCAATCCAAAGCACGACAACGACTTGCGTGGAGGAAGCAAGCCACATTCGGTCTTTGAAGAGCAGATTAAGAAGGTAGGACTCAGTCCCGCAGAGTATTTGAAGAAGGCACAAGAGGCTGCGAAGAGAAGCGGATTGCGTTGGCAACTACTTGGTTTCGCAGATGACGGAGACCATAAACTGGCTATTCCAAATGAGAGTGGTAAGATTATCAAGTTCGGTAAGGTGGGCTACGGCGACTTTATTCTTTGGTCGGAGGTTGATAAGCAACTGGCTGAAAGAAAGAAGAGGGTATTCCATAAGTCACATTCCCAGATAAAAGGAGACTGGAAGAAAGATCCTTACTCAGCCAACTCATTGGCGTTATCGGTGCTGTGGTAATAACAAAGTTCATTATACTCTATACAGCCTTTATTTGAAGGTAGTATAGATTATACTTATTAAGTAACTAACTTACATCAATCGTTGAGAAAGCTTCTTGCGTCCAGCACCGACAGCGGCACCGACAGCTCCGCCATGAACAGCCTTCATTGCCTCTTCCGCAGCAGACTTGATGGCTCCGTGATATGGTTTGGTCTTTTCATACACGTCCTTTGCCTTTGAGAGAACATTGGAGAGTGAAGAGAAGAGACCTCCAGAACCGACCATACGAGCGAGTTGGTCGTGAGTAGCCATTGGGGCAAGAGGAGCAGAGATGATGTCTTGCTCGGACAATACACCCTTGATGATACGAGAAGAACCACGAATGGACTCAAAGAACCCAGAGTTGACGGTAATCACATACAACTGAGGAGTGACTGGGTATGGGCAAGTGTTCTTGACTTGAATGTTGAACTGGAAGGTGAAGTTGCCGACCAACGATGGAGCTTGTCCAGTCTGGAGAGTAACATCTTGAGATGGTCGCAAGACCAAAGGACCTCCAACAAGAGGAACACGACCAGCTCCAAGAGCTTGGTTGGTAGAAGAACCAACGGCTCCAATAGACCAGTAGAGACCCTCATTTGGTGCTACTTGGGATGGGTCAGTTGGAGGACTTGATGCTGCTGTGATTGTTCGGAGAACAGTCCAGACTTGTCCTCCATAAGCAACCACTTGTCCAACTGTCCAACCTTGTCCAGCTGTCCACTGAGTTGCGGATTGAAGAGATGAGCTGCTGAGGTGAGCTTGTCCAACCCATTCATCCCAATCCATCTCCAAGCCGTTCTTGACGGACATAGCGTAAAGCTGTTCAGTGGTGACCGATGATAAGAGACCAGAGAAGTTATCAAAGTTGATGCTGAGTGGGTTCTGGATGGAATCAGCACGAGTAGCCAACGGCAAATACCAATCTCCTTGAGTTGGATCCACAGCTCCTCCAACAACTTCGTTAAGAGTGTATTGAGTTGGCTTGGCGTAGATGATGAACATGTCTGGGATGGTAGGAAGAGTGATGGTCTGTGATTGAATCTGACCGGTAGATCCAGCGGCGATGGATCCAGAGCTGTATTGAGTAATGTAACGAGGGAACTCCATGTAAGGCACAACTGACTTAGGAGGCAAAGGAACATCCAAGCTTGGAGTCAAGAAGATGACGTTGATACGACTGTTGGCGAATGGTGATGCGGCATTTGGGTTGTATCCAATAGATGAACCCACGACGACACCAGAACCACGAGTAGTAGCACGAATAAGACGAGAAGGAGCTTGTAAGTTCATAATCAACTGAATGTTGTTAATACCGAAGAGACCAGTATCCCATTCATGGACATCGGCGAAGGTGAAAGGAGACAAGACGAGCTTCTCAGTAGAAGTGAACTGGAAATAGAAGCGGAACAAGTAGGTTCCAGCAGTCAAGGCTGATTGGAAGACTGGGACACCGTTAATCAAGTTGTATTGAGTGTAGGCTCCTCCAGAAGGGGCTGGGACGTTGACTGGATTAGCAACAGTTCCACCAGCTGTAATACCGTCTGCGGCTGTGAAGAGGGTGTTGTAGAAGGCTCCGTTAGGAACCTCCGACGCTTGTGTGGTGTTTTGCCACCCAGAAAGTGGGTTGTTGACGGCACCGAAGGCATCATCGTAGGATTGGTATTTGTCCAACATAGTGGGGCAAGTTCGTTGCTTACGATTGTCCTTGTAATCAGTCATACGAAGCACGGTGTTAAGGACATCTTGCGAGTTGATGACCGATGTGGTGTCGTTGATAGTTGCGGTCAAAGTAGAGCAAAGCTGGTTCAACGGGAAGGCTGGGAGAGCGAAGTCACGACCATACTGAATGATGGGTGTCGTGTTTGCGGTCGCAGTTGCGGTAAGAGTGACTTGGTAGTCAAACTGGAGGAAGGCAGTAGAAGACCACTCCAATCCTCTGTCCACGAAGACGTTCTCCGATGGGACGTAAATGTTGTAGGAGTGCTGGGAGGCGGACGCTGCGATAGCGTTGAAAGGGGCGTTGGTCACGGAAAGAGCTCCCTTTTGGACGGCATACTTTGGACGCGATTGGATAATACGGGCGTCAAAGACTGCGAGCTTTTCAATATCAGCAGACATCTGTTATAACAATAGGCTCTATTTTTTTTGAGCCGACTTAACTTTTTAAGGGTGTCGGTCGGACTTGGCGATTACATTCTTGTGACGGAACATCACCTTGATGGACACGGAGGACAAGTTATACATGGTGATTGGATAGAGTTCGTTGTTGAGTCTGTTCTTCCAGAAGACTTGGATGTCTATGTTTCGGATGTCTTGTTTGCTGGATGCGAAGTCAGCCAATCGGTATTCGGCTTGAGGAGCATAGTAGATGAACTGACGGTATCCTTGTGGTCCAGTAGAGGACTGGTCTACGGCTATGTCTGTGATAATCGGCTGGAAAGCAGACTGAGATGTGGGGGCTGAGATGCCCGTGTTTCCATTGCCCAACACGACTGGGGGTCCAGTCTGTTCTGCTCGGATCGGTAGCAGTGTAGATGTGAATACGATGGAGGAGATTGGAGACCACAAGCTTTCGTTGGACGCATAATCTTGTTCATTGACCCAGAAGAGCTGTTGTTCTGCTGTAGGCACAAAGGACGTGTAGGGTGCTACTTGGTAATCAATCAGATTGGTGTAGAGCTTGTTCGGGAACAGAATCTCATTTGTGTATCCCAATGGGGCTGCGACACCCGCCGCTGCGAATGGTCCTTGTGTCGTGGAGTTGACCACATTCCAGTAGTAGTTGGCGAAGTTGGTGAAGAGACCGAACATGTTCTGGTTGAACCACAACTTCTCTCTTGGCGAACCAGCTTGCGTGGCTCCTCCCATGTTGTAGACACGAACAATGACGATACCAGAACCACCCGCAGCACCATTGGTTTGATCACTACCACCACCGCCGCCAGTGTTTGGAGCTCCAGCAACAGCGGATACTGGACTATTTTGACCAGAACCTCCAGCACCGCCTCCACCAAGACCGCCAGTTCCTCCAACTCCACTTCCACCAAGTTGAAGGTAACAACCTCCTCCACCACCACCGTAGTATTTGAGTGTTCCAGTAATAGAGCTTCCAATACCATTACCACCATTACCGCCAGTGGAACCAGCATTGCTTCCAGCATTGAAAGCACCTCCACCACCGCCACCAATGTAAGGATTTGCTGAT
>Ga0207958_1000103_pt1 | contig 29343 bp, 38 predicted proteins | sample CryBogCBH27Jul07_FD_184606 | JGI IMG/M metagenome (GOLD analysis project Ga0207958, IMG submission 184606) | Freshwater microbial communities from Crystal Bog, Wisconsin, USA - CBH27Jul07 (SPAdes) (version 2) | ecosystem: Environmental > Aquatic > Freshwater > Lake | place: Crystal Bog... | reverse complement strand
CCTAAACCAGTTGGTTATTGGTGTTTGTATGGGGGTGGACATACAACAAAATTTGCAATGTATGCAAAACCTACTGATGAACAAATCAAAAACACAACAAAATTGTTGGGATGGATTTGGGAGGATGCAAAATGACTAAAGAAAAAATTGATTATTTTGTAATACAAGAACATTTTGCAAAACTTTGTAGATGGATAGCAGAAGTAGAACGTGAGGAATGTGCAAAGATTGCAGATGAATGGGTGCTTGCTTATCCACATCCATCAAAAGTTATTGCTGAAACAATCCGAGCAAGGGAATCGGTATGACTAAAGAAGAAATCATAGAGATGGCTATACAGGCTAGGCTAGTTGAAAGAATTGATGAATGTCATAGAGCAATACGACCAAAATGGATAGAAGACCATGACATAACAACTTATGTTGAAGCCTTTGCCAAAATGATAGCAGAAAAAGAACGTGAGGAATGTGCCAAGATATGTGATGAAATGGGCAATACAGAAGCCAATATGAATAAAACATGGCGCAATGGATGCAATGATTCAGCAAAAGAAATCAGAGCAAGGGGACAAGAATGACTAAAGATGAAGCATTAAAACTTGCATTAGAGGCGTTGAAATTGTGGCTCAATCATAAACTGGATGAAGATACCGCATGGGAGGCCCATAACGCCATTAAAGAAGCACTAAAAATAAAAGATGAGCCTGTGGCGTGGGGCATGGAAACAGACGGTCTTATCTATGATGTAATCTGCCCTGCCGAGCACGAGCGTGAAGAAGGCGAATACACCATACCTCTTTACACAACACCACAACGCACATGGGTAAAACTGACGGATGATGAGCGAGAACAAGTTATCAATGCAAATACTGCAACGGGGTTATGGCATATGGCAAAAGACATTGAAGCCAAACTGAAGGAGAAAAATAATTAAGCGTAAGGTCTTGTTCCTGTTTTATCAATGATAAGAGCTTGTCTTCTAGGTTTACCATTTGGGTCATTGGGTACGCTAATATGAGTCCAACGATCAAATTCACGAATCACTTGGTCAAATGGTAAATCACTTTTAATAATTGTTTGAACAACTTGATCTGGTGTCATTCCGGGAATTCTCAGGTCAGCCGCACACCCTACACGATGTTGAGATGTGTCTTTTGAACCAACAGCATCATTCACAGCCTTACTGCGAAATGCAGAATTAACCATTACTGGTTTGTTATCCAACAGTTTTTTAACGTCTTCAAGAAATGTAGCCAAACGCAAAAGATTGGCTTGTTCAGATTCATTGGGAGTATTGTCAAATTCACGATGTTCTGTGATTGTTAATTCTTCAAGAGTAAAGTGTTCTGTAAGATTCATGATTTTGCGGGTGTTGATTGGTGAAGAAGAATGTCTTTGTTTTGGCTTGATGCAGAGCTACCAAAATAAAAAGCGATGATACCTGTCCAAGCTGTTCCAAGAGATCCAAGCATAATCATTAGAGCTTGACTTGATGAATCAACTTTTCCAGTCATAAGACCGCCAAGTATTCCAAAAAATCCAACTGTGATAAGAATAGCAAGCAAAGGCGGGATAAAACTTTTAGTATTAGATTGCATATCCCTAGCGGATTTGCGATCTTGTACGGCTAGTTGTTCAAAGTCCAAGCCCATCTCTTGAGCTTTTGCCTTCAATGCAAGTTCAGCAGATTGAATGCCGGCTATTTGGTCAGCGGTGAGCTTTCCTGTGTTAATGGTGTCTTGAACAGCAGTAGGATCAACGCCTATTGCTTTGGATACGGCTTCTACTGCCAAACCCGCCAATGGGCCTCCTAATGCGCTTGCGATGGTAGGTGCGATTGATTCGATCCAACTCATTCTGTATCCTCCAAATGGTATTTGCTCTTTTGATAATCTTGATGTACCCAATACATTAAACCGGCTATCTCCAATGTTATCAAAAACACGGCAATAATGACGATTGCTCTAACTTGATATTTTTCAATAACTGCTCTACGTTTCCTAAGAGCTTCTTGAGCGGCTTTTTTGCCTCTCGCTCTGCGGCCTCCTGCTCCTTTCTGAGCTTTGCCCTTTCTTGTTCAAACTCTGTCCAAATCGCTCCCCATCCGGGGGTTTGGTAGATCAAAAAGTTTTTTAATTCTCTTTCCGATTCCTGTAATTGACGCAATTTCATAATATTGTCAAATGCACGTTTGTTCAGGCTTTCCCCTCTAGCAGGAGGTTTTTTCTTAGATTCTTCAACAGCTTTAGCCATTGTTTCGCTGTGTTCCATAAAAGCACCAATGTGCCCTGTAACTTCAGCAGTAATTTCGGCTACGTCACCGCCAACTTCTTTGGCTTCTTTGTATAGCTCTACACATTTTTTGACCCCCGATATTGCTCCTTGAGCCAACGAAAATGCGGCTGAAATGGAGATGGGGTCAAGCATTTTATTTTCTCAAAACTAACTCTAGCAGAAGTAAGATAATCGCACCTGTACCACCAATGAAGATAGTCTCAATGCGTTTTAAACGAGCATTTACGCCACGCATTTGCTGATCTATACCCTCATATCGAACAGCACATACATCAACGTGAGAGTCGATTTTTTTATCCACGTCTGCTAGAGTAGTCATTTTAGGCGGCAGGTGCTTCAGTAGGTTGTGATGCGTTAGCGGCATCTTCCAAAGCCTTCATTTGTGAGCCTACGGCCTGTTGAAATGTAATGACAAGCATTGCAGTTTCAGCAGAAGGTTTTGAAGCAATGTATCCCCAAATTTGATTAATCAAACTGGCGGGAATAGTGATAGGTTGATCTTTGAAAATTTCTTCAGGTGTTAGCATCATAATTCCTTTAAACGGCAAAATTGCCAAAAGTATTATATTACTTTGTTGCCCAAGGTAAAGGGGTTTCTGATGGCAAAACAGGCGGTGTAATCAAACTGTTAATTTGACCATCAAGATAAGATTCAAAACCTGTAACACGGTTATCACCCAATTCTGCTTTGACCCATTCAATGACTTGAGTTTCTGTCAAATTAGCAAGAGGAATGAATGGAGAATCTTTTTGATACTCCAATCGAGTATTTTGTGTGATTGATGCTGTATGAGAAGCATTGTCTGTTGCGGTAGCAGTCCAGTTGACATTGACCACAACATTAGTTTGATCTTCAACAGTTGCTAATATTTTTAATGAATTAACGACCCATGTATAAGTATTAGCCATGTTAAGCCTTTTTCAGTTGGTTGATTTCAGCGGTCAATTCTTGTATTGCTTTAACAAGGAATGGAATTAGATTTTGTTGAATTGCCAAGTATCCGTCTTCTTTTTGAACAACTTGAGTAGGAAGTACGTTTTGATATTCTTGAGCAATAAAACCAATATCTGATTTTCCGTTTTCTTTGTAATTAAATGAAACTGGATTCAATGCGTTAATAACATTTAGACCACTTTCAATTTGTGCAATGTTTTCTTTTAACGCAATGTCAGATGTAATAGACCAAGAAGCAGAATTGTTTTGTTGATACCATCCACCACCATTTTGAACGTATGCAAGTACATTTCCTGCGCCATCAGATAGAACAATGTTGTTACTGCTTGTTGCGCTTACTGGGCCTGAACCTCCGGCAAAAGCTCCCAAGATAACATTGTTACTACCACTTGTGATACCTGATCCTGCGTTGTATCCCAAGAAAGAATTGTAGCTACCACTTGTTGCAGATGATCCTGCGTTAGCACCAATGGCAGTATTGAAACCACCTGTTGTAGTATAGAAAAGAGAGTCAAGACCAATTCCCACGTTTTCTGTACCAGATGTAACAGAATAAAGTGCATACGCACCCACGGCAGTATTTGATCCACCAGTAGAAGTGCCTGAACTAGAACCTCTTAAAGCAAAATATCCAACTGCGGCATTACCACTTGCAAGGTTATATTGCGCTACGGCAGAACCCAAATAAGCGTTTGCAGAACCTGATTGATCGTTTGATGCGGCAGAATATCCAACCGCCACGTTGTTGCTTCCAGATGTAATTAACGATAAAGCAGAGTTACCAATAGCGGTGTTTGAAGCTATGTAGCTACCATTAATATCACTACCCAATCCAACAGAAACAGTATTAAAAAATGAATTACCTGCAACTGTTATAGATGTTCCGTTAAATGTGAAATTAGCTGAACCGCCAAAAGAACTGGAATTGTTGTATTGAACTTGTGTATTTGAACCGCCGGGTGTTCCACCGCTACCACCTGATGCGCTTAATGTTCCACCACTAAATGTTAAATTTGATCCAATGGTTACATTAGAAAATCCACCCGATCCATTACCATAAAGAATAGATGAGCCGCTTGTAGCCGGTGCATAGTCTGTTCCTGCTACAGCCGCAGAAACCGATACATTGTTTCCTTTGAGAATACCAACAACAGATGTGTTAATGCTAATAGCAGGAGTTGTAGTTGCGTTGGTTACAGAACCATAAAATCCATTAGCAGTATTAATAGAAACTGATGTAACTGTACCGCCACCTGAACCAGATGTTGTTGACCAAGTGCCATCTCCACGCAAAAATGTTGTGCTTGATGGTGTTCCTGTAACTGGCCCTGATAAAGCTACTGCGCTAGAAATCAAAGTTCCGCTTGTTGGCAAAGAAATAGATGTATTACCAAGGGCTGTAAATGTTTGAGGATAAGCACCTGCAAAACTAATGTTTCCTGCGGCAGTTATGGTGTTTGATCCATTGTTAACACCTGTTCCGCCGTGTGCTCCTGTTAATATTCCTGTGACACCTGTAGTCAATGGGAGTCCTGTTGCGTTAGTCAAAGTAACTGAAGTAGGAGTACCAAGAATAGGAGTTACAAAAGTAGGGCTTGTTGCTAACGCTAAAACTGTTCCTGTGCCAGTTGTTGAATAAGATGAACCCCAAGCTGTACCAGTTGAATTTGCAATACCTGCGGCAGGATAAACCATGCCACCACCACCACCGCCTGTTGCATTAAGAACACCGGAAGTAAATGTTAAGTTAGTACCAATGGTAACTGGGCTAAATCCACCCGATCCATTGGCATAAAGTATGCTTGATCCAGTTGTTGCAGGAGCATAAGATGTACCTGATCCGCTGTAGACAAACGCATTAACAGCATTTAACCAACTGGCGGGAATAACTGTTGAATAGTCTACAAACGTGATTGATGCCATTTTTTATTCCTTAAAACGTAATTGAACCTGATGAGGTAAATGTATATATGATATACCCATTAGCAGTTGTTTGGCTTGGACTTCCAGTAGTGGATGCAGCTAGTTTATAGCTTGATGGGTAACGGATGATGACAATACCTGAACCGCCTGAACCAGAAGCGTTTCCTTGAGCATAAGCGGCTCCACCTCCACCACCAGTATTTGCAGACCCATTTGATCCAGTTGACCCTGTTGCTCCATTACCACCTCCACCAACGCCACCTGTTGCGGCTCCTGTTGATGAACTAGAAGAACCTCCACCGCCACCAGCATAAACAACTACCGAACCAGTAATTGAACTAGCAATACCAGCTCCACCATTTCCAGAAGTTGAAGTTGTAGATGCCAATCCTACTGTTCCAGCTCCACCTCCACCAGCCATGTGGTAATAGTTATTACTATTATCGCCTTGATTTCCTCCAGAATTTCCTTGACCAGAAATACTAGAAGCGCCTGAGTTGTATGTGTAAAAACCATAAGCGCCCGCTCCTCCACCAGAACCTCCTGAAGTAGGTGCAGTTGCCGCTCCATAACCAGCAGTTGTACCTCCGCCACCACCACCACCAGTTGCAGTTATATTTCCAAATACAGAGTTTGCTCCAACATTTCCTGTTTGATAACTAACAGATGAACCACCTGCTCCAACAGTAACTGTTAATGAAGTTCCTTGTGTTGTACCCGTTAAACCAGCAAGCACTCCACCTGCACCGCCACCTCCGCCTACAGCGGCCCCACCAGCACCGCCACCAGCAACCACAAGGTACTCAACAACAGGCGGTGCTATTCCTGTCCAATTCTGTGCTTTGACAGCTTGGCTGACTTGAGATAGCGTCCAGACTCCACTGAATTGGCTCATATTATTCTTTCAAAGTTACAACTTCCCATGTCTTTGTGGCCTCATCCCAATCGTACATCTTAGGAGGAGTTCCTGTACCTGCATCGCTAGGCATAGCTACTGGATTAACCCATGTCCATGTTGGTGCGCCAATCGTGAATGAATCACAAGAAACGCCCTTAGAATCTTTGGGTCTTGGAGCATGAAACACATCGTTTTGTGCGTCATAGATATAATTTATACCAGCGTAGTTGGCTCTCAAAGGAGTGCCGCCTAATTTGTGTTCACCAGCTTGGGTATTGTATGAAGTTTGTACCCACTCAGAAGGATTACCCCAATGACCGAGTGCTAGTGTTTCAGCATCAATAACAATGACGTTATCAACGATTCCATTTGTGATGTGAGCAAAGTGTGCCATGTTAACTCCTTAAAATGTGATTGTTCCACTGCTTGTGAAAACGTAAATCTGATATCCCGAATTGTAGAGGACTTGTGGGCCACCTGTAACTGATGCTGGAGGTGCTGTGTTTGTTGGATAACGGATTATGACTATGCCTGAACCACCATTGCCTCCAGACATAGAAGTTCCTGCATTTCCTCCTCCGCCACCGCCACCTCCAGTATTGGCAGTCCCTGCTGTTGGATTGAATACTGCTGATCCATTAACATAACCGCCATTTCCTCCTCCAGCAACACCATATGCAGGAGCAGTAAAATTAGAAGCAAAATAAGATCCTCCTCCACCGCCTCCAGCATATTGCACAGGGCTTCCTGTGATAGAAGAAACGGTTCCAGTTCCGCCTCCACCTGCTGATGGGTATGCAGTAACTCCAAGCCCCACAGAACCTGACCCACCACCACCAACTCCAGTATTGGTTGCATTGCTCGCACCAGCAAAACCTTGACCAGAAACTCCAGTTCCTGGACCAACTCCACTTGAGGCGCCGCCTCCAGAACCACCATTTAATCCAGTTGATGTACCACTTGAATAATGTGCACCGCCTCCACCACCAGTTGACGTAATCGACCCAAATACTGAATTGGAACCTTGTGATCCATTTGAAGTACTACCTCCCCCATTGCCTCCTGCGCCAACAGTAACAGTAATACTTGAACCAGAAACAACAGCATAACTAATAGCGGTAAGAAGACCTCCTGCTCCACCGCCACCGCCAGCAACATAGGGGTATCCTGATGCATATCCCCCACCACCACCCCCACCTGCCACAACCAAATACTCCACAGTTGCAGTAGGCAAAGATCTAAGAGGATTTAATGTTCCAGTAACCAGACCCGCAATATAGCTTTGACTCATTTTTATTCCTTAGAACGTCACAGTTCCACTTGAAGTCCAAGTGTACACACGATTCTTGTATCCTAGTCCTGTTGCAAATGGGGATAGTTGATTCCAAGTGGGTGAACCTGTAAATGATGCAGTAAATGAATTTGAAGAGCTATCCGCAACATAAGCACCTGATACTGTATTAACAAGTAATTGTGTATTAGTTATAGCTGTTAAAGGCGCAGTTGGAACGGTAAAGTTGCTTGTATAAAGAGCAGTTCCTTTTATAAATCTTGCATTAGATAGATAGCCAGTAGCGTAGTATGATCCATCTTGCCTCCCGCCAAAACACAAATTTGAAGTTCCATTAGTAATTGTGCCACCTGTTGTAGTTGCAACTTGTATTCCGTTTACAAATAGGCGGTCAGTTCCACTACTTCTTGTCCAAGCAATATGTGACCAAGTATTATTTGCAACTGCACTTGATGCAGATGTCATCGTGTTTCCACTTACATTGTTATTTAAAACCCCAGTTGATGTATTTAATGTTAACTGATACTCTAAACCAGTTGCACTATTCCATTTACTAAAAAAATGAAAATATGTATTTGTTGCCGTTGGGTAAATCCAAGTTTCTAAAGTAAAGTCTCCAGTTGCCAACTGAAGCGCAGTGTTGTTTGCAAAAGAAAATAAGCTACTTCCATTAAAGTAAACACTACCACTACCACTTGTAGAAGCAGTATATGTTCCTGTTAATGCTGATGGTGCGTTATAGGTGTCTGGGTATGAAATGATGACGATGCCTGAACCACCTGCACCACCATTACCTGTATTTTGAGAACCTCCACCACCACCTCCTGTATTGGTTGTTCCAGCAGTACCAGAAGAAGAACCTGCCGCACCGCCGCCACCTACACCTCCAGAACCCATTGCCGTTCCAGAACCACCACCGCCACCTGCATATGTTGTTACTGTTCCAGAAATTGCACTTGCAACACCAGCACCACCATTTGCACCTACGCCTGAAATTCCATTTAAACCTATAGTTCCTGCACCGCCACCGCCTCCAGAACCAGAACCAGTAGATGAACTTCCACCAGCATTTCCTTGCCCACTTACGCCAGAACCACCAGTTGATCCTGAACCAGCATACTGGCTAGCACCGCCACCAGAACCGCCTGATTGACCCGGCAAAGTACCCGGCCCTGAACCTGCACCAACAGCCGCTCCACCACCTGTAGCTGTAATTGAACCAAATACAGAGTTTGCGCCATTTGATGCTTGAGATGCACCACCTGCGCCCACAGTTACAGTAATTGAAGAACCAACAGTAATTCCAGATAATCCAACAAGCAAACCGCCAGCACCGCCACCGCCTGCATCATAAGTTGACCCTTGACCTTTTCCACCTGCTCCACCACCTGCTACAACAAGGTATTCAACTGCGGGGGTTGTCTGTGAGCCTGTCCAAGCCTTCTGTATCAAGCCTTGTAACTGTTGTTTAAGAGAAAAGATTCCATTAGGCATAATTTAAAACGTAATCGTTCCTGATGCGTTGAAGATATATATGCGATATGGCCCTGCAATATACGTTGTGGGTGATCCTGTTGTTGATGTGGCTTGGGATAGATAAGATGGGTATCTGATGACTACGATTCCTGAACCGCCAGTACCACCTACAGCACCATTTGTTCCATCACTTAATGATCCGCCGCCACCACCACCTGTGTTAGCAAATCCTGTTTGACCATTTGAAATGGCAAGTGATCCACCAGATGATCCACCAGAACCACCGCCTGCAACACCATATCCTGATATGTTGGTGTTGACTGTTCTTCCACCACCACCACCGCCTCCAGCATATTGAATAGGTGAACCTGTAATGCTAGAAACAACTCCAGTTCCGCCATTTCCTGCAACTAATAAAACTGAGGCAGTACCAACAGAACCTGCTCCACCACCACCACCCGTTGTATATTGTGAACCAGAACCTGCACCACCATTGTTACCTTGACCAGATGTACCTGTTCCTGCTGTTCCTGTATATCCTGCGCCACCACCTGAGCCACCTGATCCTGCTGAACCAGTACCATATCCTCCACCACCGCCGCCAATTGCAGTTATAGAACCAAAAACAGAATTTGTTCCATTTGTTCCTGTGGCCCCATTACCACCTGCACCTCCTGAGCCTAAAGTTACTGTAATGGAAGAACCTATGGTTACAGGATATCCAGTTGCAGTTAGTAATCCACCTGCGCCTCCGCCGCCTCCCCAATAACCACCACCACCCCCACCTCCAGCGACAACAAGATACTCTACCGTTGTGACAGGGTAGTTAAGCCCAGTAAATTGTTCGGAAACAATACCGCCTGTGTATCTTAAAGACATGGTTTAACCTATGGTTTCAAGGCAAGCTACAACAGAAATAGCACTAGCTGTACCGGCAATCACGCCCAAGCTCTGATTTTCAGTTACATAAATTGGAGTTGTTTTATCGTTAATTACCAAAGAAGCATTTGGTGGTACGCTGATTTGGTAAGCAATGTAGTGAGCAGTTCCTGATGCGTATGTCGCATTGTCAGAAATAGCTAAAGTCACAGTTGCCGCACTACTTGTGTAATTAGAAGCAATGATGGTTTCAATCTTATTTACATAATTGGTAGCAGGAGTTAAGCCTGTCAAAGACGTAGTTCCTGACGTACCTGTAGAGTATGTCCAAGATGTTGTGGCAGAAGTTCCGGGACTGATGTAAGCAGTAGAACCGTAAATGTACGTTAGAGCCGCTATATTAGGTACTGACATGATATTTCCTTAAAAACCAAGAGTGAAGGTGATAGCCATTGCTTTGGCTTGAGTTAGACCAGATGAAATAGTTGCCCATGTACCATCGCCTCTTAAATAAGTGGTTGATGATGGTGTTCCAGTTACCGCACCTGACAAAGCAGTTACACTAGAAATTATTGTTCCAGACGTAGGCAAAGTAACAGAAGTGTTACCAGTAGCCACAAAAGTCTGAGTAAATGCACCAGAGTGTGTGACGTTTCCTGCGATAGTAATGGTATTAGAGCCATTGTTTACTCCTGTTCCACCATAAGTACCGGTTATTAAACTGCCATTCCAAACGCCTGTAGTGATAGTTCCTACAGCCGTAAGACTTGAAGTTACAACAGTTGAATTAAGGGTTGTTCCTGTTAATGTTCCAGCCGCCGCAGTTACAGTACCTGAAGCACCTAAACTAATTGACGTTCCATTAACAGTTACAGATGAATTAGCCAACTGTGCATTGGTAATTGTTCCACTCAATGCAGTAGTAGGAATGGTGTTTGAAGCACTCATTGCTCCAGTACCGTTACCATATACATAACCAGTTAATGTGGTTGCTCCAGTACCACCCGATGCAACACCCAATGTACCGGCAAGAGTAATTGCGCCGGTTGAGCTAGTGTTAGGTGTTAGACCAGACAATGAAGTTTGGAATGATGTAACTCCACCTGTTGATGCGGCCCATGTTGGAACACCACCGGATAAAGTCAATACATAACCATTAGTACCTGCTGAAAGTTTGCTAAGTGTATTTGTAGCTGATGCGTACAAAATATCACCAGTCACATAAGATGTTTGACCTGTACCGCCATAAGTAGCGCCTACTGCGTTACCGTTCCATGTGCCATTGGTATATGATCCCGCCCAACTTAATGTATTGGTTGACCAACTAGCATTTGATGGTGCATCAAAATGATAATCCCATGTACCGGCTGAATTTCCATTGGTTAAAAGAATTAAAGTTGTAAATCCGCCGGAAGGAATGGAAATAACCAAAGTTGACGAACTGTTATTAACAGTTATTGCGCCGGAAGTTTGATTGTTATTAAAAGTGTAAGTTGCACCAATTGGCAAAGTTGTTGCATTGGGTAACTGATATGTTTGTCCACCCGATCCAGTTACTACCCAGTTGTAGTTTGAACTTGCTGTTAATGTTGTTGTTGTACCTGCCGCCGCAACATTGCTAAATGTGTTAAAAAATACATTAGCTGAAGCGTTAGCATTTGCATCACGCAAGACAACACTACTAGCGCCAGAGCTAGAAGTAACACCTGTTCCTCCGTTTGCAACCGGCAATGTGCCTGTTACACCTGTTGTCAATGGCAATCCAGTTGCATTGGTCAATGTTACCGATGAAGGCGTACCCAAAGCAGGAGTTACCAAAGTTGGACTTGTAGACAAAACTACATTGCCTGAGCCTGTGGTGCTATAACTTGTTCCCCAAGCTGATCCGGTGCTATTTGGAATACCTGCGGCAGGGTAAACCATTGGAGATGTGTTTGCAATCGTAACTGCTGTTCCACCGTTATAGCTTGTACCTGACAAGCCTGTTCCAATAGTCAAAGCGGCAAGATTAGATCCAAGTGATATTCCAGAGATTGTGCTATTTGCCAATTGAGCATTGGTAATAGTTCCGCTTAACGATGTGGTTGGAATAGTTGTGTTTGCGGTTACATTGCCTGAACCATTTGCATACATATAACCGGTCAACCCAGTTACAGCAAGATTCGTGGTTGTTAAATTGGTAAAAGACTCTGAGTTAGAGCCGGGAATTTTCTCCCAAACACCACCGCTAAAAATAGCCCAATCACCTACAGACCAATTAGCAATACCATTCAAAGATGTTGTACCGGCAACAGAAACAACATAGTAATAACCTTGTGTTCCTACGCTAGAAGTTAATGTTGGGTTGTTTGTTGATGCGTTCCAAGTGCCTTGATAAGAAGGCGCATTAGTTGATGCAGTCGAAATTGAAGTAACTTGACCTTGAGCATTGACGGTAACAACTGGAATTACAGAAGCTGAACCATAAGTGCCGGCTGATACACCTGTGCTTGAAATAGCAATAGTGACTGCTGATGCACCTGTATAGCTTGTCCCACTTAAACCAGTTCCAATTGTCAAAGCATTTGGATTTGCGGCAGTAATTGTTCCCGATCCACCTAGTGCAATATTTGTTCCATTAACTGTTAATGAACTATTTATAAGACCGGTGTTTGGCAATCCTGTTGCATTTGTTAAAGTCAATGCAGAAGGCGTTCCAAGATTAGGAGTAACTAGAGTAGGGCTTGTGGTCAATACAATACCACCTGATCCGCTTACAGAATTACTCAAAGCGGTTAATACACCTGTCCCTGTTGTTGTAGTTGTTGGAGACGATCCTGCTCCACCGCCAATCATTAAGGAATTAGCAGTCAATACACCGCTAGAAGCCCATGTGCTTGCAGAACTAAAGTAAGGAATTCCTCCTGACGTTCCGGCAACAGTTAAAGCCAATGTGCCTGAAGTTGTAATGGGAGAACCCGATACAGAAATTAAGCCACCAGTAAATGATTGAGCAACAGAAGTAACAGTACCGCCACCGCCACCGGATACTGGATTCCATACAAATGAAGAACCATTCCATTCAAGATAAGTTGATGCAGTTGTAGGAGCTGTTATAAATCCAGTTGCACCTGCTCCTGTTTGGTAATTAATTTGATTAGCTAAACCTCCGGCAACATTGGTTGCTGTTCCTACAGTTACTGAGCTTAAAGAAGTTTGACCTGTACCACCATTAGCTACCGGCAAAGCAGTTCCGCTATAACTAATTGCCAATGTGCCTGATGTGGTAATTGGAGAACCTGATATTGAAAGAAAACTTGGTACAGTTGCGGCAACAGATGTAACAGTTCCACCGCCGGAAGCAGAAATAGAAATACTACCTACTCCATTGGTAATTGAAATTCCTGATCCTGCGGTTAATGTTGACAATGCATAACCAGATCCATTACCAATTAACAGTTGACCATTTGAAGGGGTAGTGGTTATACCAGTACCACCATGATTGCTTGCAATAGTCGTTCCGTTCCATGTACCAGTTGAAACTGTACCCAAGTTAGATGTGGTTGCAGTTAATGTGGTAAATGTTCCTGCGGCGGCTGTTGTTCCACCAATTGCAGGAGGACTTGCAAGATAAGTTGTAAAGCCTGTTCCGCTAACTGTAGAAGATGCAGACAATGTAGTAAACGCACCTGTGTTGGCGGTTGTGCTTCCTATGGAAGGAGGTGAAGCTAAATATGTACTAAATCCAGTACCGCTTACAGTTGACGATGCAGACAAAGTTGTAAACGCACCGGTGCTTGCTGTTGTATTGCCAACAGGCGTATTGTTTAAACTATCAAGAGTTAATGCAACTCCAGAAATTGAACCGCCTGTAATATTTACATTATTTGCATTTTGCGTTGATATTGTTCCCAATCCAGTAATTGATGTATTGGGAATTGTTGTGCTAAATGTAGCGACACCACTACCATTTGCGTACAAATATCCTGTGTAATTACTTAATGTAAATGTTCCACTTGCAGATAATGTAGTAAATGCACCTGTACTTGCCGTTGTGTTACCAACTGGTGTGTTATTTAAACTATCTAATGTTAAAGATACGCCAGTAATTGTTCCACCAGTAATAGATACATTATTGGAATTTTGAGTTGCAATTGTTCCCAATCCGCTAACTTGTGAAGTTGTTATTGAAATTAACGTATTAGTAACCGACGTTACTTGACCTTGAGCATTAGTGGTAAATACAGGAACAGTTGAAGCAGTACCGTATGTTCCTGCTGTGCCTGTTGGTGTAATGCTAAATTGATACCCAGTTAAAGTTAATCCAGTTCCTGCGGTATATGTATTTCCTTGATGTGCATCTGCATAAGCCTTGTTAACAATGTCAGTAGGATTTACTGGAGCAGTTGTAATTTGACCGGTAGGAGCTGTGACGTTTGTAAATGATCCTGAGTACAAGCCATTTTCTAAACCATAGGTTTGAGTAAATGCGGCGGCAGTACCGGCAGTCATAAAGTTAATTACAAAGTCACCAATGTTCCATTGATTAGCAACAGTACCTTCTTGACCACGGATAACAGTTAAAACGTCACCGGTAATATTTGTACATTGAACAACTTCAGTAATTAAACTGTTAGTTGAATTGACCAAAGTCAAGTTAATGGCTTGACCTGATGCGGGAGCTGTGAAATACGATCCTGTACCTGCCGCAACCTGAATAGTTGTTTGGGTATTATTTACAGGTGCGGCTAAAGCTGTTTGAGCTTGGTTATCAAATAAAAGGATCGTCATACATACCCCAAGCGATTAAAGGATTGAATAAGTATCTGCAACAGCTCCGGTAAACTTTACCGTTGTCACAGGGAAGTTCAAAACATAATAGATTTGACCTGTTTCTGATCCTGTGGGTGTGACTGCGGCGTAATAAGTTGTACCACCATCCAAAGACAATTGAATTGCTCGCCCTCCTGCCGCAGAATTCAAAACAAGGGTTGCAGGGTAAACAAGATTAGGCAAGCTAACCACGGATGTGGTTGCGGCTAATGTGCCGGTAATTGGTGAACCATAATTGTATGACATGATGTTTCCTTTTTAAAAACCAATAGCAGTCCAGTAAACACCATGAATTGTTGATGTTGTACCCGCTGTGTCTTGTATTTGGATTTGTGATGAAGAATATGGACCAATACCCAAAGCACCACCTGTGGGTACACCGCCTGATGCATAAGTCGCACTACCCGATAAAAATCCATTGGGCCATGCAATTGGAAGGGTTACAACTGTTTCATTACCACCGCCGGTAACATTAGTTTCACCCCATTGAAAAATTAAACCATTGGAAAATTTTGTATATCCATTACCTGTAATGCTTGATGGTGTTGAAGGATTGTTAAATAGCCAAACATTGAATGCTGAAACGTAAGTCAAATTAACAGGATAATTGGCAACAGGTATTTCGCCACCAGTCAATGCAACATTATTACCTTTGACAATATTAACTGCTGTTAATGTAGTTGTTCCCAAAGTCATTGTAAGAGTACAAGCACCGGTATTTGCATATCCTGAGTTAACAATAATAGTCATTCCATTTGGAACGCTTGTTAAATTTGAAGGTATGGTAACGGCAAGTGCATTGGCTGTCCCAGTTGCATTTCCAACTGTATACGATCCACCTTGAAGCTGTTCGGACTGAACCAAATCAGTCATAACACCGGCAGTATCAAAATGACCTACAATATCATTTAGCACAAAGGCTTGAGCTGTTGTGCCTTCTTGACCTCTTACAACAGTAAGGGTATCTCCTGATCTAGCGGTGCAATTGCAAATTTCAAAAACTGATGACGATGAAGCACTAACCAAAGTGATCTTAAATGCTTGACCTGTAGTTGGATTTGGAAATAAAGCTCCTGTTCCGGAAACCACAGTTATTGTCGTTTGCGTACTTGTAATGCCGGAAGCCAATGTACTTTTTGCATTATTAGAGAAGATTTGTGCTGAATATGGAATCGTCATAAAAATCCTTAATAACTGACTGTGTAAGTATACTGGAACGGTAAGAATAAAACACCACATTGAATCGCAGATTTCAAAATTGGTGAAATTTGTATATTAGGAATTGTGATTGTTATTGCCGATCCAGACGTATAAGTTACGCTCACATTGTAGGTTTGGTCAATTTTTGGACTAACTCCATTGGCTCCATATAAGAACCGATAAACCCTGCGTTTCAACCAAGCAGTTGTATATTCAAAACCATCACCTTTGTAAAAATTCCAAGTGATAATTCTTTTGTAATAGTCATCCGTTACAACATAATTTGTTGAAGAAGTTGTACTTGCTGTTTGTGAATATTCAGAAGTATTATAGGGAGTGGTATTGTAAACAAACAAATTGTTTGTCGGTGTTCCAGCTCCTAAACTTGGCCTTTCAATGCCGTACAAACTTGCTCCCACCCAATCCAATAATGGTGCGCTTAGTTGAGTATAGTTGGGTAAATTAAGGGTATTGAGTGAATCTAAGTATGATTGAGCAGTAGTATTATAGGCAGTAAAAAAAGCCTGAATGTCCGATGTGGTTTCAACTAAATAAGGTTCACCTGCAATAGCTTGACCGGCAACGCCATATCCTGCAACACCAGACTGAGCAGGATTCTGCGATGTAGTCTGTGAAGTGCTTGAGTATTGTTGGTATAAATACGCAGGTAATATGGTTTCAATCATTTTTAACCCTGTGTAATAGTGATGTTTGCGCTAGTCGCTGAAATTGTGAAATAGCTTTCAGGGTCACCAGAAATCAAACCTGTTCCCGATGCAGGAGGTACGACTGTTCCATTAATGGATACAGTAAAAACCATTCTTGATAAGGTTTGAGGAGGAACAATACTTGCAATCGCGGTTTGAAAAACAGTTTGTAATTCAAATAAATTAATTGGCTGACCCACATAAATGCTATTGATATAAGCGGCTAAAGCGGGAATTCCAAGTTGGGCAACGGCAGTTGGGGAAACGTAATTTAATGAATTAGTATTCCAAGTCAAAGCTATAGTAACGGCTTGTGCAGGAGGATTAACGTAAGTAATGGTATAGGAATCAGGGTAATCATAAATGGTAACCGTTTCATTCCTAGCTGTTGTGCTTGATCCAACTAATATAGAAATGTCAGGGATAGAATTAAAGATAGCACCGGCTACTTGGTAGGGATCACCACCACCACAAATGACTTCCCATTGATTTGTGGAAACTTCTCTTACGGCAACTAATCTTGGCTGAACACCACTAACATTACCAAGTTGAGTTTTAATCAAAGTTGGCATACCTGTTGCCGTAGCCAAACCTGCTTGAATAACTTGAGCTTGATAAGACTGAAGGCTTTGAGCTGTAGCACCGGCAAGACCGGCATTAGGGTTTGTCACAGTTAAGGTAAACCCTGTAGCAACAGATGTTACCAATTGAGTGACAGTATTGGCAGGAACGGCCCAAGAACCGGCTGTGGTTGCCAAACAATAGAGACTTGCACTTTGACCAGACGATCCAATGATGCCGCCATCTTGTACTGTGTATTGATGCGTTCCGTCAGAAACTGTAAATCCTACTGGAATTACATAACCTGCCAAACCACTAAAAACAACATAAACAGAAGTATTAGAACCAACACCTTGCTGAACTCCATAAACCGCCCCCAGTTGATACAAAATAAAAGCGTTAGCAGTATATGGGCTAATGCTATTGACCAAATCAACAAATGTTTGATCTTGAATGACTACAGCTCCTGCGGCTGTTGAAGCCAAATCTTCAATCAAAGAGCCAGGTAAATTAGCAGTAAGTCCGGGAGATAAAGCTGTTGCCGCCGCTATTTCTTGATTCAATAGGGCAGTTGGGCTTGTAGGGATTGCTCCTGCGGTAGTTAAGGTAGGCATTGGATAACTCCGTTATGTTGCAACTGTTGTTTGAATTGTAGTGCCATTTTGCAAAACTGCACTAATTGCGTATGTGGGCTGAGGGGTTGTGCTCTGACTTGTAATGGCCAAACTAGCAAAATATGGAGCATATTGATTTTGCGTATTGTTAACCGCTAAGTTAGGAGCAATTTGATTGATTACAGATTGTTGAGCAGGTATGCCGTAGTTACCGTAAAAAGGGCTTTCACCTAAATTCAATCTCAAAGTTTGAGCCACGGTAGCCAAGTAAATATAGCTTGTGTCTGTAATAGTTGTCCATTTTCCTGTTTTGGGATCTATTCCATAACTTCTCATACAACACCCCCAGAATTAGCGCTACCCACTTGAACATTTTTGTGCTCGTGAGCCAAAAAGTTTCTGCCGTTAATGGTTACGTTTGTTCCATTAATGGTTACATTGCCACCAGTTAATGTAATACTTGCCGAACCTTGAGCCAAAGATATTTCGGTAGGAGTGATTGTAACAACAGCGCCACTTGCGGTGTCTCTTAAAACAACTCCATTTGGTCCATAAATTGTGACTGCGTTAGCATCAACAGAAGACCAATTTTTATTGCCAATAGGTACAAATACCAATCCGCCAAGATTGCTTGGTTCTTCAAGGGGAGCTAGACCAGACCCCAAGCCGGAAACGCCACCAAGTACGGTATCTGCTGAAATGCAAAATCCCTTGTCTCCAACTTGAATAGGAAGTCGAATATATTCACTTCCGATAACTGGACAAGTGACTTGTGGAATTGTAAGAACACCACCAGTATCAACATCAAAAGCAACAGTTACTATAGCTCCAGAGACGGCAACAATGTGACATGGATATTTTTGTCCTTGTCTTTGTTGATTATCCGCAATCTTGCCTTCAGCAAAATTGTTAATGGATATTGCAAATGGTAGTTTTTGTGAAATCATGGCATCACCGGTATTGTGCAGTCAACAATAGTACACCAACTGTTTGCATCTGCTTGACGGCTATTTCCAACATGACGAATATTTAAAATTTGAAACACACCTTGAAAAGCAATATTGTTTCTGTTTTGACCAAAAGTTGCGGGACTATTGGTTATTGGAGATCCTTTTGGAAAAACAATTTTATCCATGATATTTAAATCACCACGCATAACTAATTTGGCTTGAATAGTGCTTACGTCAATCCAAGTCAAATTACCAATAATATCTGTAAATTTTACGTTGACAATATTTGTTTCCGCTGTTCCGTCAGTTATAAGAAAACCTTGATTTGTTGATGCAATAGAAGCTCCCAAATAACCAATAGTTTTAATAATTTGTTTGCTTTTTTTATTTATGTATTTTGAAAATGATGTAATATTGTCATACTGCCACGATTGATCTTGGTTATAAATTAAATTAGAACTAAGAGATCCATAAATAGGCACGTTGGGATAAGCTATACCTAAAGATTGCCTAATTGCATTTTCTAATGTCGTACCTGCTTTCCAAGTAAAGCCAAAATTAACTTCATCAATAGGCGATACATAAGTTAATCCAACAATTACAAAATTTAAATTAACTTCTGTTCCTTGCCAGTTTCCAAAACATTGCAATATTGTTCCGTCTATAATTTCACCGGCTTGTTTGGGGTCAGCAAAAGGCAATCCTTTTGACATACCAACTGATATTTGTATGCGAGCATTGTTGTAATTTGCTGATTGATTCAAATCTTCAAAAGAAACACCATGAACTGTTAACAAACCATTTTGAGACGGTTGATGATATAAATTTTGAAATATGTCTAAGTCAACCCTAAGAGCCGATCCATTGTCTATTCTGTTTTGATAATTTTGACTGTTGTTAGCTAAAGACGAAAACGTAACAGGCACAAATTGAATTGTGCTTTGACTTGATGGGCTAATGGTTATGCTGTAATAACGCATTATGGAGTAATGATAAAACTCTTATTACTCACTCGATAAACCATTGTTGAAGTTGTAAAATATCCAAACAATAAATTAATATCTGAGTCATCAGGTGAGCCAATAATAGGACGAGTAACAATCAAATTGCCAAAAGTATCATAGATAGAAAAGAAATATCTTGATCCTGCGGCATTCCATGTGCAAATACAAACATAAGTAACCCCATCTAAAACAGGATTAAATTGAAAATTTGCTAACGGTGATGGGTTAAAAAGAATGGTAGTCATTATTCATACCATCCTAATTTGTAATTTGGTGCGGTACTGTTCCAACTTAATGCTGTTGGTGTGGGTAATCCATTTTGGAATTTATTCATTAAATTGCCCAAAACTTGTTGTGCGCCCTGTTGCGTTATCAATGGTTGCGTAAAATCCCATTGATATAAAAATTGCACTTGTTTATCACTTGATGTGCTTACGTCACGAATACTAGTCAACAAGCAATTTGTGTAAGTATATGCAGGTGTTAAAACTGTAAATGTACCGCCTGTCAAAATGTGTGTATCCAATTGACTTTTTAGTGCAGTAAAAATTGAATTTTTGATTGTGTACCCACCATTGTTTTGAGCCGGTGCTATCATCACCAAGCTAATTTTCAAAGGCATTTGTATCACAGCATTAGCCGCCATTGTTAGGCTTGCAAAAGGATATTCAGCGATTTGCCAATCCTCAAGACTACCGCCTGACATAACTCTATACTCGGCAAAATATTGTCCGGTACTGCTGAATGAATTGCTCAATTGTTCTGTTAAATTAACAATAGGCAAAATATTGTTTGGATAATTTGCGGCTATCCCATTATTTAAAATAATAGGTGAAACCTCATAATTGTATGAAAAATTAGCTTGTGCAGAATTTAACATTATGAACCTTTATTGGCATTTGGTAGACTTGCCGCAGATGCAACAGCATTTCCACCTGTGTTATTGGTAATCATAACTTTAATTTCATTGGCTGAATATTTAGATTTCCCGCTTTCGACTTTAGAAATTACCGCCAACAATGAAGACAAAACATTTGGATCTTGTAAATTTAAATGTTCAGTTGCCTTACGTCCAGTTTGTTGCTCAACAGCTTTAATATAGGCTTTTGTGTCGTTTTCATTTTTAGGCGCATAAAGACTAATGATGTCTTGAATGGTGTCTAATTTTTTGTATCCTGCTGCTTTTGATTTTCCAGTTGCGTACAGAGTTAACTGTTCTGCCAAGGCTTTAAAACCTTCTCTGTCAGATGCAAATTTTGCAAAACCACCTTCACCTTGGGTTGCTCCTGCTTGTCCAACATAGCGCAAATTTCCGGGGTTAAAATTTCTTTCAGCTAAAGATTCACCACCAAAAAACTGTCTTACAGCTCCCTTGGTGCGTTCCCATTTTTGAGTACCTTCTTTTTCTTCCTTGGTTTGTGTTAACCCAAAGAATCCGGTAATGTTTTCAATAATGGTAGCCATGCCTTTTAAAGCATCTAGAAAATATGTAATATCCTCTTTTAATTCATCAACTTTTAAATTAGTTAAAAAATCTTTAACCATTTCACCAACAGCTTCAGAGAATTCAATTAATTTAGGAATTAATGGTTCTAAAGTTTTTATTAGCGATGTTTCCAATACTTGACCAACTTTTTTCAATTGAACTAGAAAATCTTGCCATTCACGATTAACGGCATCAGTTGTTTCTAGTTCTTTTGCATCTTGTTGATTTTTGGCAATGGCTTGATTTAATTCATCTTCTTTTAGTTCAGATAAACGCCTTAAATCTTGAATGTTAAATATTTCCGTTAATCCTGTTGCTTTTGCATAATTTTCAGTCTGCCCTCCAGCTCTAAATTGCTTAACAGCATTGCGAATAATATTAGGCAATAAATCAACAGGATTTTGTCCGGCACTACCGCCAAGTCTGCCAATCAATGATTGACGAGCCAAGTCACTTTTGACATCAGCAATATTTGACAATACTTGTGTTGGATCAAAATAACGACCAAAGTTTGTTTCTGTAGCTCTTAGTTGACCAGTAGAAACGCCCAAACCCTGCGCTTGCCTTCTGTAATCACTAGCACTACCTGCAACTCCTGCCAAGCCAAAACCGCCACCAATAGCGCCCAATGTAGCCCATTTAGCGATGGATACTGCGCCACTAGCAAGATTGCGAGCAATGTTGGCTGTTGTATAACTTAATTCTTTAAAAACAACTAAATTGTCTTTTGATATTTTTTCAAAGTTTTTTAGTTGAGTGACTAGATCTTTAACGCCCTTGATTTGAGCGTCTACCTGTTTGGTCATTTTTTGTGACCAAGGCAAAGGGTCTATTTTCTTTAAACTTTCAACGGACGATCTAAATTTGGCAAAGTCTTTCGCAAACGCTTGAAACTTTTCATCTAATACATCTATTTCAATAACTGATTTGGTTGCCATTATTTACTCTTAGAAGATTGATTTTTTTTCAATTGCTTGGATTAAATGCCTTTGACGATAATGTTGTGCATCTACCCATTTACCGCCATTTTCTTTTATGAACTCATAAAAACCTTCATTGCTTAAATAGTCTAGGATATAAGCGATGATTCCGTTACTTTCTTTCCAGTAACATCTGTTTTGGTCAATGTCGGCAAACCAGTTTGATACGCCATACAGTCCAAGGATGTAACTACCCAATGCCGTAAATTCCCCGCCATTTCTAAAAAAGAAACTCTGAAGTCCCTTGGAGCGACCTTGGATATTGCAGTAAAAAAAACGAGAGAACTCATCACCTCCGCTTCTTCATCTTCATCAATGATTCCACGTTTGATTGCCAAATCAAATGGCAAAGTTTCCCATCCATTTTCACCGCAATAAATGACATTAGTTAATCTAATGATTTCATTGATTAAACCAAATTTAACTCCACTTGGGCCGTCCCATGTGCCAGACTGAGTTGCAATTGACTTCAATGAAGGATAAGCAAGCCTTGGTGCGGATAAGGCAACATGGCTTGGATTATCACTTTCAAAACATTGACTAAAGACTTTTCCAAGCTCTAGATAAAATTGTTCAAAAATCTCACGACTAACAGCGGTTGAGTGAATGTGTACTGTTCCGTAGTCTGTCGTTTGAATTTGCACCACTAAATTCAAATTTTTGTTAATTTTCAAATCTATGCTCCTGCGGCAAATAACTCAGCATTAATAGAATAAACACCACGCAAGCGAACAACTAAACCGGCTTGTGTTCCATCAAAAGCAACTTCTTGAATGCTTTGTAAAACACAGTTGTTCAGTTGGAATGGAGATAAAGTAACTGTATCGGGATAAATCGTAACTGATCCCAATGTAGTGTTTAACTCAATTTGTTGCTTGTATGCGTTAGCCAATGCTTGTGTTCTGACCAAATGCATTGTGACTGTTCCATAAATATATGGTTCAGGGCTTGTGACCGCACCAGTTAAGGTGTTAATCAGCAATGCAGTATCACCATCAAATGCCAAGCTAATCGCTTCTTTAGAAAGATACGATGCTGTAACATTTAAGTTTTGATAGTCAGCATAAAACACACTAGCAAGTAGTCTGTTTAACGTGCCTTGTACAACTTGTGGATTTGCCATTCTTTACTCCTTATGTTGGGATATTACTTGCTGTCAAGTAAATAGTGATTGAGGAGAATCCACGTTGGGGGACAAACGTCAAACTCAATCCCTTGTAAATACCTGCGGCATAATCGCTAGGATTCTGTGTCACATAAGTATTGAATGGAATTGCACCAACAGACGCAGGACTTAAAATCAATCCAAAAGCAATACCATTGTTTGTAGTCGCTTGAGCAACTTTTTGCAATGCATTGATACCGGCTTGATTGTAGTAAAGCGGATTAGTGGATGAATTACTTCCATTAATAATAGCGGCAGATAAGCTAATAGCAACATTAATTGCAAGCCAATCAACTGCATACCAATAATTGAATGTGTTCAAATCCATGAACGTACCACCCTCAATCAGCGTATTGCTGATTTGACCTTGAGAACCTGTGTAAATGTAATTTACACCTGCGGCAAGTAAAGCGGTTTGTTGAGTATTTGTTAATGTGCTGTATGAAGTCACACCATAGACAAAACTATATTCAAGAGGATTTGCCAAGTTACTTGCGCTAGGGTTGTAACTTAATGTAGTCCAGAAAATAGCGGCGGCATCAAATTCAGTAACTGGTGCAGTTGGCGTTTGAAGCGTTGCAAGAACTGATTTAATACCTGCCCATGTTGTATAAGTTGCAAGTGTTGTTGTGACATAAAAATATGTCTGAGCCGTTGTGCTTGTGTACTGATTAGCCATTGCGACGGCTGTTGATTCAGTATTCCAAGTTTGTGGCAACAAGTAACTGTAAAACTTAAATGTGGATGAAGTAATAAATGCTTCTAAAGCTGTCACACCTTGAGCAGGTGTTCCTACTCCAAGCTCTAGTACATACACCGGAGTTGTAGAACCTTGAGCAAAAAACGTAGTGCCCATTGCCAAAAGCTCTTGAGTATCTTCCAAAGAAAACGTACTGCTTGCAACAACAGTTGCCGTTCCGGGATTAGACGCAAGAGCATAAGTTAATGTATACGTTCCAGTTGAAGTAATTGTGTATGTTCCGTTATAAGCATTTGCTGTGCTACCGGAAACCAAAACACCTGAAATAATACCTTGCAGTATGTCACCTGTTGGGATGCCATGTGCTGTGGTAGTTGTAACGGTTACAACAGAGGATGCCCAAGTAATACTACTAATTGCATTAGCTGATTTTAAGATTGTGGTCAAATCAGATAATTGAGTTAGCAGTTGATAAGTACCTGCCGCCAAGGTTGTTGCACCTTGAGATACAAAAGCACCTGTTTGTTGCAACTTTGATGGCGCACTTGCCACCTGTTGCTTAACAATGACATTTACGATATTGGGCATGATGCCTCCTGATTAGTTGTAGCTTACAGAAACAACTTGACCTGTACCTACCATGTAAGTGATTCCTGATTTGCAGGGAAAATCAATTGTGTATGTTCCAACTGTGTTGGGGATTGTGGCTACCAATTTGGCGGCTACTGCTCCTCCAGTTGTTGCTGAATCATAAATACCACCGGCGGCTGATCCTGCTGTAGTCACGTTGACTTTAGCAACACGACCTTGCGATGCCTTGATAACTGTATTTGCTGAAAGATTCAAAGCACTACTAATGCCTTGAGCTGTGATTGCCGCACCATTGATAATTGCGGGTAAACCTTGTCCAACTGCCATAATATTCTCCTTTAGGCGGGGGTTAAATGAATAAACGCTTCTTCAATTAATTTGCGAGCAATATTATTAACAGTTGTTTGATAATAACTGACCTCAAACGTAATTGACTTTTTCATGGCAATGATGCCAAACTCAGGTTGAGTAACTTTCTCATCTTGAATGATTGGCATATTCATCATACCGATATTATCAGTATTCATGCTATATTGGAACACATAATTGACAAAATTTAAAGCGTCATGGTTTCGTAAACCAAAGATGCTGATTTTGACTGTATCTTTGGTTAATTGATATGGATTTGATTCGTAATCCAACAATGGAAATTGCTGTAATGCAGTTGTTGATGAAGGAGATATATCAACAGAAGCATAAGGAGGAGCTACGTTTTGTCCAACCAAATAACTTGGATACATTGGAAAAAATTGATTTAATGTCAGCCAAATTGGTAAACTATTAGAAACAACAGGTGTAATAGTATCAAAATCAGTCATTGAGTTGATGAGTTGTGTATTCATAATCGAATACAAAGAGTCACCACGATAATGATAAAGATCTGCTTGCTTGTAATAGTTCTCTCTGCGACTAAATGCAAATTTTAATTCTTGATATGAAGCTACATATATTAAATTTGGACTTACAAGGTTAAAATCTTGAATTAGTTGAGGAGAAGTAAAAATAACATGGTTGTAAGCAGTTGTTCTTTCTTCCAACTGATGCATTACAGTATTAAAGTGAAAACTTCCATTTACTCTTACTTGTTTTGCTGGAATAGGGTTTGCACCTTTGTTATTAAATTCCGAATAGTTATATTGGGCGGCATTGTAAATAGCTGTCTCGTTCAAAAGACTAGCATTTACCCAATATACATAACCATCAATGGGAAGTATTAGCTTTACGTAAAGAGTAAACGTAACTGTTTCATTACCTGAAATCGTGTGTAGACCATCAGCTAAACCAGAGCCTAATTGTGTCTTAGCGCCAATCGTTTCTTCTACTGATGCCATTAGTCAACCCATGACTTAAAAGAGGCTTGCAACACACCAGAATCAATAAATGAAGGTCTTCTTGGACCTACTTTTCTTTTGAATCTAATACTTTTACCCATTAAAGCGGCTTTAGTAGGTACACCTTCAACACCCAACTTAGCCATTTCTTCAATATCAAGAAAATGTCTAAAATCTTTATCGATAGCACTTTCAGCAGAAGCAAATGGGTTTTTAACTTTGCCACCTTGCAATACAGTTTCTAAAGCTCCTGCTACGCTATCGGTCAAATGTGATGAAATGTTTTTAATATTGCTCTCAGCAAATTTTGAAAACAAACCATACTTTTCTTCAAGAATCATTGCCACGCCATAGGTAGTATTACCTTCGGGTTCTGGCACGTCAATGACACCCAAATGCAATTTCATGTAAGACCCCAAAGCGTACCAATAGATTGCATAAATCCCAATGCAGTTCTGCCGTATGGGTCTTTTATTCTTTGTAAATCCATCATGGATAAGTTTTGCAATCCTTGACCAATGGTAAGAGATTCGCTTGTTGAAACATCAGATGCGCTGTTAATTACACCTGCTGTAAAATTGTTAATTCCATATCCACTACGAGCATTTGCAAAAAAGTTTTGACCTGGCTGATCTTGCTGAAACTGCAACAACTGAGAACCTGCCCAGTTATAAACAGTCAATGTATAAATGTCAGGTACTGTTGATGCAAAGTCTTGAGGGACAACATCTAATGCAATGTTGAAAGCATAGTTATATCCAGCATCAGTTGGCGGTATAACAATTGAAGTTAACCCCATCACCGCTTGCGCCCAAGCAATGAAACCTGCTAATGTGGGAGGATTAGTAATGGGGTCACTCATAATTTCATTCTATCAAGATTTTCTTGGTCTGCCACGACTTTTCATCGGAGATAAACCTTCTTTGACAACTTCAATAGTTTGTTCAAATTTAGGTTCTGTATCTGCCAAATTTTTCTTTTCTTCAACCACTTCAACTTCTAAACCTGATTTGGTTTTTAAACCCAATTCTTGTGCTTTTTCTGAAATGATCTTGTCAGACACCACAGCAGTTATTTTTCTAGCCTCTAAAGCCTGTTCAATGGCTTCTTGATCCTTTTGTGAAAGACCTTGTTCGATGGCATTGACATTGATTGGCTTGTCAATTCGATAAGTCAAACCACCAAAACCTTTTTTTATGCTTTCAACAGGTTGCATTCCATAAATGCTATGTTGTTTGACGATTGCATCGACTTCATCTTTTGAATGATTAAGCTCGATTTGTGCTCCTGAACGAATATGGTGAGAAAACGCTTTTACGTTTTCAGGAAGCATATAAGTAAACAGGAACTCTTGTTTTGTACAGTTAGCGACATAAAGTTTCATCATTAAACCTTTTCGGAATGCAAGGACGGATGATGCGGCTTCCTTGTGAGAAACCCCGCCCTTGCAAAATCAAAAGACTCGGCATCACACGAGTTTTTTTAATCATTGTCCTGTTGTTGCTGGGTCAGCGGCAGGTACAGGTGCAGGTTGAGCTTCAGTAGTAGCATCAGGAGTTACAACAGGTGCATCAGCAGGTGTTGCAACAGTAGTATCTACTACAGAAGCAGTTGTTGGATCAGCTACAGGAGCAGAATCAACAACAGGAGTTGCTACAGGAGCAGGATCTACGGCAGGAGCTTCATCAGCAACAGTTGTAGAACCAAAACCGGAAACATTGGACATAAAATCACGTACTTCTTGCATAAATGATTTTAAATCGTCTTCAAGCGTTTTCAAGCCAAACATTTTTTTCTCCAAAGAAAGAAAACCCCAAGCCTTTTGAGCGAGGGGTTAATTTGCAAAGAAACTTTAAACCTTAATATGCGGCTGACAAAATGGTTAGAGCTTCAGGACGAATACCCCAACCAGAAGTTGTACGCATTGAATACAGAGTAGTAATACCACCATCAGGAATGGGAGTAGGAATCTCTGTAGGTGCTGATACATCGGTCAACATCAAGCTAGTAGCTGTAATATTGGGTGTCAATGTAGCAAATACGTTGGTGTTGATACGATTATTGGCTTTAGGAATCTTGAGTTCAGGAGCAATTAAAAGAATTGCATCTGTACCACCAGTACCTTGACCAATCAATGTGTCATCAGCGGCGAAGCTAACGTCATCACCACCTGCCCACTTAGCAACAGTTTCAACCAAACCTGCGGCTGTTTCAACACCAGCACCAATACGTTGGAATTGAGTCAAAGACACAACACCAGAGTAAGAGATTTGGCTAATGAAACGTTGAGGTGCAAGAAACACCAAACGCAAAGGTTGACCAATTTGGAGCGTACGAACTTTCAAAGCGCCAATCAGGTTCAACATATATTGAGCCAATTGACCTGAATCCCATGTAGAGTATCCAGTATTGCCGTTTGTATCTGCACCCAAGGACACAGCAGTTGCGCCAGATGTATTAATCAAACCTTCGCCATTGGCAGGGTTAAATCCATACAACAGAGCATTACGCATTTGTTGAGCGATACCTTGTCTAGCGGCTAAACGCATTGCTTCAGGCAATGCATAACCCCAAACGCCAGTAGCGGCTTCATCAAAATTGTCGTACTGAGCACGAGTTTGCATACGATACGTAGCTGTGCTAATCATTGAAGGAATAACCGATGCGCTAGGCAATTGGTTAAACTGTGATTGATTAGCTTGTACTTGTGAAGTAAGCTGAATTTTTTTAGCATAAACATACAAGTCTGCTTCACCCAAGCGAGGCATGGGATTTTCAGTAGCAAGTGTTGTAAATGCTCCAGAAGCCAACGAATACTGCATGATGAGTTCAGGCATCATAAAGTGGGGGTTGACTGTTACAAATGACGGTGCAAATCCTGACATAATTTATTCTCCTTAGTTTAGATTAGGCACAACGCCACGTTTTGCGTATAAATCCAATTAGCAAAACCTGTACCGCTTGAATAGCTAACAGTTTTATTGCCAGTTGTGCTTACTGCAAGAACTTTAACAGGAAGTGCGGGCTGAGTACCGGGCTGTGTTGTTGTTACCCAATTGTTTGTGTAATCAAAATACACAGTTGTACTGACCAATGTTCCTTCAATTGTCAAAGAATTAGGATCAATGATTAAAGGAATTCTTGCGCCAGAACCAAAACGGTAGTAATTGACTGACATTCCGGGCGTAAACAACGGAGCAGTTGACTGAGGTGTTGTAATACCTGCGTATGCTTGGTTGTAAACAGAAATACCAGTTGGAGCGGCAGAACCTGTTGCAAGAGCAATTGTACTACCCAAAGTATTAGTTCCGGGCTGACCAGTAGCGGCAGGACTAAATTCTTGAATAGGCAAACCACCCCACATTGGACTAGTTGCGGCTGATGAATAAACACCACCTGCCAAGTAAAACTTGACTGCGGGATCGTCTTGTGCGTCACCTTGGGTGTAACCTTGGGAATTGACGTTAAACAAACCTGCCGCATTGGTAGTCAGCATTGGGCTGATTGATACTGAATTAGACATAAT
>Ga0207958_1000100_pt1 | contig 29665 bp, 26 predicted proteins | sample CryBogCBH27Jul07_FD_184606 | JGI IMG/M metagenome (GOLD analysis project Ga0207958, IMG submission 184606) | Freshwater microbial communities from Crystal Bog, Wisconsin, USA - CBH27Jul07 (SPAdes) (version 2) | ecosystem: Environmental > Aquatic > Freshwater > Lake | place: Crystal Bog... | reverse complement strand
GATTCACGGTGCGTTTGAACACCTTGTTGAATTGAGTCGTCCGCTTCAAGGCGAAGAAGAAACGCGACTTCGAACCATTCTGAATTATGGGGAAGCACCGGCTGAAGCGCCCCAAGGTTTCGATGTTCTGATCGTCCCAAGGCTCGGCACCCGTTCACCCTGGTCCAGTAAGGCCACCGACATTGCCCAGATCTGTCGACTCGATGCCGTCATCCGAATTGAGCGGGCTATTCGCTATACCCTGGTCGGATTGGATGCGACACAGGATGCCGAAGGGCTCCACGGGCTGACCGCGAAACTTCACGATCGAATGACCCAGCAGGTTCTTGCGCCGGGTGAGGAGGCCCGGGTTTTCCGTCATGACAGCCCGCAGCCTCTTGATCGGGTCGCGATCAGCATGGAGGGACGAAAGGCACTGGATGAGGCCAATGGCACGCTGGGTCTGGCTTTGTCGGAAGATGAGCTCGATTATCTGTTTACCAGCTACAGCGCTCTGGGCCGGGATCCTACCGACGTCGAGTTGATGATGTTCGCTCAAGCGAACTCAGAGCATTGTCGCCACAAGATTTTCAACGCCAAATGGACTGTCGATGGCGAGGAGCAGGATCTCTCGCTGTTTGCGATGATTCGCAATACCAGTCAATGGGCTCCAGAAGGCATTCTCTCGGCCTACAGTGATAACTCAGCGGTTATCGAGGGCCCCGTCAGTTCCTACTTTCTGCGCGAGCCTGAAGGTTTTGGCTACCACTATCAGGAAGAGCCGGTGCATATCCTGATGAAGGTGGAGACCCACAACCATCCGACGGCCATTTCTCCCTTTCCGGGGGCAGCCACAGGATCGGGCGGAGAAATTCGTGATGAGGCCGCCACGGGGCGAGGCTCCCAGACCAAGGCCGGTCTAACCGGATTCTCGGTCTCGAATCTTCGTATTCCGGGCTTTGAGCAACCCTGGGAGTCCGATCATGGCAAGCCGGAGCGGATTGCCTCTGCCCTCGACATTATGTTGCAGGGCCCGTTGGGCGGTGCCGCGTTTAATAACGAATTTGGACGACCCAACATCTGTGGTTATTTCAGAACGTTTGAGCAGTCGGATCCGGATGGCCAGGGACTTCGCGGCTACCACAAGCCCATCATGCTGGCAGGTGGTATGGGCAACATCCGAAGCAGTCAGTTGGGCAAGAATCCCTTGCCCGAGGGGGCGGCGATTGTCGTTTTGGGGGGTCCCTCGCTTCTCATTGGTCTTGGGGGGGGCGCTGCATCCTCGGTCGCATCCGGTGAAAGTGCCGAGGATCTCGACTTCGCATCGGTGCAGCGGGAAAACCCGGAAATGCAGCGACGCTGCCAGGAAGTGATTAACCGTTGTAACGCACTGGGAGAGGCGACCCCGATTCTCTCCATCCACGATGTCGGAGCGGGTGGCTTGTCCAATGCGGTTCCGGAAATCATTCATGATGCGGGCCGGGGGGGACGGTTTGAATTGCGCGAAGTCCTCATTGATGAGCCTGGCATGTCCCCGATGCAAATCTGGTCGAACGAGTCTCAGGAGCGCTACGTTCTGGCGATTGATCCGGAACGCCTTGCTGATTTTGATCGATTCTGCGCACGCGAACGCTGTCCCTACGCGGTCGTGGGCTACGCGACGGAGGAGGAGCAACTGGTCCTGGCCGATCGCCTTTTGGGGGATGACGCCGTCAATATCCCGATGTCTCTTCTTTTCGGAAAGCCGCCTCGAATGGAGCGCGAAGGGGTCCGTAGCAAGCCTCCGCTGAAGAGCCTTCACACCAACCCATGGCGCCTTGAGGAGTCGATTCATCGGGTGTTGCGACACCCTGCGGTGGCTGACAAGAGCTTTTTGATCCATATCGGCGATCGTTCGGTAGGCGGGCTTGTCGCGCGCGATCAGATGGTCGGCCGCTGGCAGATTCCCGTGGCTGACGTGGGCGTCACGGCCACCGGATACCATGCTTATACCGGTGAAGCCATGGCCATGGGCGAGCGCGCACCTATCGCCCTCATCGATGCTCCGGCATCAGGACGGATGGCCGTTGGCGAAGCCTTGACCAATATCGCGGCAGCCCCGATCTCGACACTGGGGCAGATCAAGCTTTCTGCCAACTGGATGGCGGCTGCAGGCTCCAGTTCCGAAGATGCCCGGCTTTTCGATACGGTCAGGACTGTTGGCATGGAGTTGTGCCCGGAACTGGGTATCGCGATTCCGGTGGGGAAGGATTCTTTGTCGATGAAAACGGTTTGGCGTGACGCCGATGGTGAGCACGCCATGCGGTCGCCGTTGTCGCTTATTGTTTCAGCCTTTTCTCCAGTCACAGACATTCGTAAGACCCTGACGCCCGAACTTCGACTGGATCTTGGGGACACCGCACTCCTTCTGATCGATCTTGGGGCTGGGCAGCACCGACTGGGGGGCTCGGTGTTGGCTCAGGTCTATGGTGAACTAGGGGATGTCTGCCCGGATCTCGACGACCCCGATACCTTCAAGCGCTTCTTTGGGGCTATCCAGAGCCTCAATCATGCGGGTCATCTTTTGGCTTATCACGATCGCTCTGATGGGGGATTGCTTGCGACTCTGGTTGAGATGGCCTTTGCGGCCCATTCGGGGCTTGAAATCGATCTTAGCGCCCTCGAGGGCTCTGAACATGACGTGTTGTTCAGTGAGGAATTGGGTGCCGTGATACAGGTCTCAACCGAGGCATTGACCCAGGTGGTCGACCTCCTGAATGCGCAAGGTCTGGGCCACCTGACCCATCGCATTGGAACGCCTACACAGGATGGTCCGATTCGAATTTCGAAAGCCGGCAAAGTCTGCTTCAGTCAGAGCCGTAGCGAACTTCAAGCGCTATGGTCGGAGACGAGCTTCAGGATGCAGGAACTGAGAGACAATCCCGAATGCGCCCGTCAGGAGTTCCAAAGAATTCAGGACACGGGCGATGTGGGGCTTACTTCCCTGTTGACCTTCGATCCCCAGCAGGATGTCGCCGCGCCTTACTATCGTAAGTCGAAGCCAAGGGTGGCTGTTCTCCGAGAGCAGGGCGTCAACGGGCATGTCGAGATGGCTGCAGCCTTCGATCGTGCAGGTTTTTCTGCCGTTGATGTGCATATGAGCGATCTGATCGAAGGTCGCCAGAACCTCAGGGACTTCACGGGTCTTGTGGCTTGCGGTGGCTTTTCTTACGGCGATGTTCTCGGTGCCGGAGGCGGTTGGGCCCGTTCGATCCTCTTCAATCCGGGGGTTCGGGAAGAGTTTGAAACCTTTTTCCATCGCTCGGATACCTTCGCGCTGGGGGTCTGTAACGGATGCCAGATGATGTCGCATCTGAACGAGTTGATTCCGGGAGCCTCAGCCTGGCCCAGCTTCCAGCGGAACACCTCTGAACAGTTTGAGGCCCGCGTGGTCATGGTCGAGATCCAAGACTCGCCCTCCATCTTCCTGAACGGCATGGCAGGTTCACGTATGCCGGTGGTGATCGCGCATGGTGAGGGTCGGGCGGTCTTCCGGGGGACCGGGTCTGAAGAGGCTCGGGTCGCCTTGCGCTATGTCGATGCCTCGGGACAGGCTACAGAAGCGTTTCCGTTCAATCCGAATGGATCGCGCGATGGCGTCACCGGTTTAACGACCAGTGATGGTCGATTCACCATCATGATGCCGCATCCCGAGCGGTGTTTCCGCTCGATTCAGAACTCCTGGCAGTCTCAGGATTGGGGTGAGTACGGACCCTGGATGAGAATGTTCCGCAATGCTCGCGTCTGGGTTGGCTAGGCCCGGCGGGGCGATCTGGGGCGCTTTTTCTGGCGTCCTGGGGATCGTCTTTGCGTTGGCCTCTCTTGCTTTCCTTGCCGGCTGCACCTCGCCGCCTGTGATTGTGTCGCCTTCCGCCTCGTTCAACGCGGCCAAGGCGCGAAAGCTCCTCGAGCCCGGGGATAACGAAGTGGCGGGAAAGGTGCTTCTCAGACTTTCCAGTGGGGGCGCACTGACCTGTGGGGGGGGCACGGCTCGACTGATTCCAATGACACCCTATGCGGAAGAATGGGTGAGGCTGACCTATTACCAGGAACCGGCAGTTGCAGGGACGCCGCCCGAATTTGCCTATCTGCCCAAGACAACCCACCCCGCGCGGGAGGTCCGGCTCAATCCGCTCTTTATGGCGACCACGCGACAGGTTCCCTGTGATCGAGACGGGCAGTTCCGGATCGAGAAAATTGCAGATGGGGATTATTTTCTGGAGGCCCAGCTCATCTGGCAGCAAGACATCTATGACGAGGTCAATTTTTTCTACGGCCGCAATTATTCCTCCAAGGAGGGAACGGTGCTGAAACCTTTCCATGTTCAGGGCGGCAAAGGGGTTTTCCTGGACCTTCAATGGACCGTCACCAATCGGCGATTTAACTTCTAAACGGCACGGATGGTAGCCTCAGGGGGGGCTGCCGCGCTAAGATATTGGCAAAAATGATGTCCATGGGCTCCGTTTCGCGGGCCACCATCCTCTGGAATTTGAACATGACTCAGTCCGAGAACGCGGTTCCGGTCGCGCACAATCCATATAAAACAGATGATCTTCGGATTAACGGGATCAAAGAGGTCATTGCACCGGTTCAGGCGCTTGAGGAATTTCCTATCACCTCGTCCGCTGCGGATACCGTTCTCTCTGCGCGCCGAGAGATTCAGAAGATCCTTTCGGGTGAAGATGATCGGCTTTTGGTAATCATCGGACCCTGTTCGATTCATGATCCGCAAGCGGCAGTCGACTACGGCAAAAAACTGCTTGAACTCAAGCAGCGTTATGCCCGGGATCTTCTGATTGTGATGCGCGTATATTTTGAAAAGCCCAGGACCACCGTCGGTTGGAAGGGTCTGATCAACGATCCCGATCTCGATGAGAGTTTCAACATCAATAAGGGCCTGAGGACAGCTCGGCGCCTGCTCAGGGATCTAAATGAGCTGGGCATGCCCGCAGCGACGGAATATCTGGACGTCATTTCGCCCCAGTATGTCTCCGACCTCATCGCTTGGGGTGCGATTGGTGCCCGAACGACGGAGAGTCAAGTCCACCGTGAACTGGCCTCGGGTCTTTCGTGCCCGGTCGGCTTCAAAAATGCTACCGACGGTGGCGTTCAAGTCGCCATTGATGCGATACATGCTGCAGGTCGGCCACACCATTTCCTGTCTTTGACCAAGGCCGGGCATTCCGCGATTTTCTCCACCACGGGGAACAAGGACTGCCATGTGATTCTCAGAGGCGGGAATGATCGCCCGAATTATGATCCGATCAGTGTTCAGCACGTCGCTGATGCGCTGGAGAAGGCGGGTCTTCCAAATCGCATCATGATTGATTTCAGTCATGCCAATAGCCTCAAGCAATACCATCGACAGCTTCAAGTGGGTGATGAGGTCGGTCAGCAGATTGCGGAGGGAGACCGCCGCATTTTTGGTGTCATGGTGGAAAGCCATTTGGTGGCCGGAAGCCAGAAGCTGATCCCTGGCCAGCAACCCACCTATGGCCAGAGCATCACGGATGCCTGCCTTGGCTGGGACGACAGTGAGATTCTTCTGGAGCGTCTCGCGGAGAAGGTCGTCCAACGGCGCAAGGTTCCAGCCTAAAGGCACCGCCCGGGAACGGAAATCCCGAGTATTTTGGTGTAGAATTTTTTTGGTTAATAGAGGGGGCCCTCATAGGGGCTCCAATGCATCTTCCGCTTCGGAAATTCAATTACGAGGAGACATTCAATGAGCGTTCTGGTTGGCAAGCAAGCCCCTGATTTCAAGGCTGCAGCAGTGCTTGGCTGTGGCAGCATCGTTGACGATTACAGCTTTTCTGAGAAGACCAAGGGCAAGTATGTTGCCGTTGTCTTCTACCCGCTCGACTTCACCTTTGTCTGCCCCACTGAACTCGTCGCCCTTGACCGCCGTCTGGATGAACTGACGAGCCGTGGCGTTGAGGTCCTCGCAGTTTCTGTTGATTCACAGTTCACCCACGCGGCATGGCGGAATACCCCGGTTGAAAAGGGCGGCATCGGCCCGGTTCGCTACACCATGATTGCGGACGTTAGCCATGCGATTTGCAAGGCTTACGATGTTGAAGTCGAGGGTGCAGCAGTGGCCTACCGTGGCACCTTCCTGATCGACAAGTCCGGTCTTGTTCGTCATCAGGTCGTCAATGATCTGCCGCTCGGTCGCAACATGGATGAGCTGATCCGCATGGTGGATGCGCTCCAGTTCTTTGAAGCCAATGGTGAAGTCTGCCCTGCAGGCTGGAACAAGGGCAGCAAGGGCATGAAGGCTGATGCAGCGGGCGTGGCTTCTTATCTTGCAGAGAATGCCAGCAAGCTCTAAGAGAGACGGCCAAGCTGAATGAAAACGCCCGGCACTGCCGGGCGTTTTTTTAGGGAGTCTCTAAGGCTCAGGAAGCGTCGCCCGCCTTCATGCGACGAAGCGTAAAGTAATAGAGAATGCCCGCTACCAAGATCCCCACAAAGACGGAAGAGAATCCCCACAAAGATCCAATCGGACTGGGGTTGGATGCCGAGTGGAGTTGATTCATCATCGGCTTTGCAATGGAAAGGCTCCAGATGAAGTTGGGAATGTAGAAGGCGATTGCGCCCCCAAATGCCCACTGGAAACCCGGAAGACGTCGAGCCTCCGCGGCCTTGAAAAAACCAAAGGCGATCAAAATCGCAGCCAGACCTCCGAACATAAAGATTCCTCTTGTTGTTATGGAACGAAATCGATCGTCCTTATGGATCGATGCTTGGACGGACAGAGCCTTACTCCTAAAGTTCCCGATTTTCACCGCTATCGTGACGAAAGAATCGATAAAGCGGAAGGCCGATCGCCAGAAGGACGATTCCCATGAGGGTTTCCGTCGGACGACGGTACCCGATGTTGAGGCAGAACAATAACGCGACCCAACTGAAGGCGAGCGGAATCCAGGGGTAACCCAGGGTTCGGTAGGGTCTAGGAAGCTCCGGATGGGTGCGCCTCAGCACGATGACGGCCATGGCGGTCAGACCATAGAAGGCCCAGGTTCCAAAGAGGGCATAGTCGAGGACGCGTTCGAATGCCGCCTGATCATGTCCCAGAAGCAGAATCAGCAGGGCCGCCAGAAGAGATTGCACGGCCAAAGCGCGGGAAGGGGTGTGGTGGACTGCATCAACATGGGAAAGCCCCCTAAAAAAGAGCCCATCACGAGCCATGGCATAAAAAACCCGTGCCCCCGAGAGAATCGCGCCATTCAGGGCCGCAAGGGTCGAGATAATGGCCGCAACGGTCAATGCCTTGCCGCCAGACTCCCCCAGAATGCGTGTGGCCACGTCCTGTGCAACATGTTGAGAGGTCTGAATCTCCTCGATGGGAAGGACATAGAAATAGGCGAGGTTGGTCAGGATGTAGATCATCGCCACCCCGAGGATTCCGAAGACCAGTACCTTCGGAATGGTTTTTGTCGGGTTCTTGATTTCACTGCTGACGAGGGTGACATTGTTCCAACCGTCATAGGCCCAGAGTGCGGCGGCAAGCGCTGCGCCCCAACCTGCCCACTGACTGCCAAAATCGGGATCGGGTAGCCCTTTTTCGGTTAAAAGCCTGAGCCAGCTGCCGTTGGTGTAGCTGAGCGCAAGGATGACCAGTGCGAGAATGGCCAGGATTTTGAGGAAGGTCAGGACCAGCTGGAGAGCGCCGCCCTTCGCTACACCGAGGAGGTTTGGAAGGGTTAAAAGAAGAATCCAGCCGATGGCCACCACCTGGATGCCGGAAATCCCCAGCTCCCCAACGGTCAAAATGTCGTTCTTGAGTTCCGGGAAGAGGTAACTGAGAAAAAGGCTTGAAGCCAGGCCAATGGCGGCAATGGATCCGGTTTTCCCGATCACGATCTGTTGCCAACCAAAGAGAAACCCGAACAAGGGGCCGTATGCCTTTCTCAAAAAGGCATATTCGCCGCCGGCTTCAGGCAGGGCTGCCCCGAGCTCTGCATAGGTCAGTGCGCCACAGACCGAGAGGCCCGCACCAAAGAGCCAGACCAGAAAGACCGAGACGACCGAGCCGGTTTCGCGGGCCATGGTCGAGGGAACCAGGAAGATCCCGGTTCCGATGACGGTTCCCGCGAGTAAGGCTGCAGCGGGTAACACACCCAGAGCACGCTCAAGTCCCGGGGTGCGGGCGTTTGTGGCCATCTTGATTTACCAGAGTTTGATTTTTTCTTGGCGGTAGCCCGAAGGAATGTCGGGTGAGCGCAGAGGTTCCCCAGCGCTTTTCACCCCGATCAACTGAAGCTCAACTCCGGCTTTCGTGCTGCCCTCGCGAAATGAAATCGGGAGACCTGAAATCTTGGCAAGGTCGTTTGCCGCGAGATTGAGACCAAAACGGGCCGAGAGTGAGCCCGCGTTCTGGATCATCGCACGGCTACTTTCCGTCATCCTGAGCAGCGTTCGGGCGTCTTCCTCGGGCAAGGCGAGCGAGGCCGGCTCGGCCAGGCAAAAATCAACATGGGTGGCGCTGCTGTCGACCTTGAAGGGTCGGCATTCGATGCCTGCAATCCGTTGCGGTTTTCCTGAAGCCACTAATTTGGTTTTTTTTGCAGTTTTCTGGAGGCGGTTGATTTCATCCACCGGGACCTTTTCAAGGAGATGCCCCCATTGTTGCCGCTGGCTCTCGGAAAGCCCTCCCATCTGTTCGCCAAGTCCCTTGACCAGCGGGGCAACCAATTCCAGTTGTTCTGAAAGCTGGCGGACGGATTTTTCGCTAAAAGCGGTGAAGGACTGCCGCTTTCGGTTGATGACGGCCCATTGACCACTCTGCGCGTCGAACAGAAGGTCCATCTCAGGGTCACCCCCCAATCCATGAATCCAGGCTCTGCCGTTCTGGATTTCAAGCGCTTGGGTGACCGGGGTTCCCGAGTCTTTAAACCGGTACTCGAGGATCGAGGCGGCGAAACTTTCGGGGCAAAGGCCGCTCATCAAAGTCGCAAGGCAGAGGAGGAAGGTGCTTGGGGTGTATTTCATGGGGGTCGCTGGCCAAGGGGAGGTCCGATCGGTCCAATGGTAGTATGGAAATCTGTCTCTTGGAATGCATGGCCCGGGTAGAGGGCCTGGACTGGGGTATGCACGATCACGCTCATCATTCGCATCACGGCCACTCTCATGATCACGACCACGGACCTGGACCAGGACAGGGGGCCAAGATCCGATTGATGATGGCGTTGATCCTGACCCTGGGTTTTGTGGTCTTCGAGGCGCTGGCGGGAATGCAAAGCCAGAGTCTCGCGCTCCTCTCGGATGCTGCGCACAATCTGACTGACGTCATTGCGCTGGGCATCAGTGGGTATGCCCTCCATCTTGCTGCAAAGCCGGCCCATGCGGGACGAACCTATGGTTACCATCGGGGCGGCATTCTGGCGGCACTTTTTAACGCGGCAACGCTTCTGGTGATTGCGGTCGGGATTGGGGTTGAAGCCTGGTTCCGCTTTCAAAATCCGGTCCCGGTCTCATGGGAGACCCTGGTTGGGGTGGGCAGTCTCGCTCTGGTCGTGAATGGGATCAGTGCCTGGCTGGTGGGCCACGGGTCCCATGATGATCTTAATCTGAGAAGCGCCTTCCTCCACCTTCTGGGCGATGTCCTCTCCAACCTGGGAGCGATCCTCGCCGGAATTGGCATCGGCTGGAGCGGCAAGCTCTGGCTGGATCCTCTCGCGAGTCTTCTGATCGCTGTGCTCATTGTATGGAACGCCTGGCTGATTGTCCGGGAAACTCTGGACATCCTCATGGAAGGCGCGCCCCGAGACCTGGGTGTCGAGGACCTTGGTCAGGTGCTCGCTGCGCATCCGAAGGTCATCGGCATACATGATCTCCATGTTTGGAGCCTCTCCCGCAGCCTTCGCTTTCTCTCGGTCCATGTCGAGGTTGAGGACCTGCCGGTCAGTGAGACGGACATCATCCGGCATGAATTGGCCTTGAGGGTTTTCGAGCTTTTCAGGATTACCCACGCCACATTCCAGTTCGAGTCTGAGCCGGCCTGTCATCGACGGCTTTACTGCGATGTTTCAAAAGCACCGGTGCGGATTAAGGAAGCGAGTGGCGCAGTCGATCAGGGGGCTTGCGATTGAGTGAACTCAGTCCTGCCTTTTCCTGAAGTCGCCAAATCGGGCGAACAGGACAGGAAGCGATACGAGTGACAGAAGCGTCGATGTCAAAAGGCCCCCGATGATCACGGCAGCCATCGGGCCCATGATCTCCCGGCCCGGATTGTCGCTGTCTACGGCAATAGGCAACAGCGCCAGCCCCGTGACCAGAGCGGTCATCAAAATGGAGGGGAGACGTTGAAGAGCGCCATGGAATGCCGTGTCCATGTTCCACTCCCAGCCTTCTTTTTCCGTCAGGTGCCGGTAGTGCGAGACCAGCATGATCGTGTTGCGGATGGTAATTCCAAACAGCGTCACAAAGCCGACCATGGATCCGACCGACAGGCTGCTCCCCGAGAGAAATGCGGCGCCGACGCCACCGGCCAGGGAAAACGGTAAATTGACCAGTGTGAGCATAAGGTTTCGCGTGTTGCCTATGGCAATGCCCATAAGGATCAACACGCCAACGCCTGCCAGCAGGGCGTGAAGAATCATCCGGTCCCGGGCCTCAGATTGCGCGATGGCGGCGCCGGTAAATTCAGGCGTTATGCCCTCGGGAAATCGAATCGTCGACAGAGTCTTCTGGTGAAGCTCCCTCATGAATGAATCAAGATCGCGCCCTTCGACATTGGCTGTGACCGTCTGAACCCTTTGGCCCTGGCGGTGAAGGATGTTGTAGCGGCCACTGCTTTGGGTGAGCTCAGCCAGTTGCCCGAGATCAAGGTATTGCCCCTCTGGGGTTCTGATCGGAAGTTGATCCAGCCCGGCGAGCTCCTCGCGTTGTTCGCGTGGCAGAATCACCGAGACCTCATAGGCTCGGTTTTCAAGGTAGTAAGTCCCCACCGTCTGACCCTTGAGCGCGCTCTGGATGATGTGGGTCACTTCCAAAGGCAGGATGCCTGCGCTGGCCAGGCTCGGAAGGTCCAGTCGGACATCCAGAAGGGGCGTTCCCGGCGGGGACCTCAGTTGAACATCGGTTGCCCCTTCGATGCTGCGAAGAACTGTCGCCAGTTCCAGGGCAACATCATCGAGCGCCAAGAGGTCGTTGCCATAAAGATTGATCACGACAGGCGAGGTGTAGCCGGAGATGGTTTCCTCAACCCGCTCGGTCAGGAAGGTGTTGGCCTCCGAAAGGAGGCCTGGAAAGTCATCCAGCACCGCGCGAATCTTTTCGAGCACTTGAGCCTGGCCATGTCCTGATAGTTCTTTGAGGCGAACTTCGTATTCGCTGTAGTGACTGCCGTAGGTATCGGCGCCACGCTCAGCTCTCCCAGCCCATTGAGACGCGGAGTCGACCCCGTCGATCTTGAGGAACTCGGTCACCAGACGACTGCCCTGACGCAAAGTCTCCCCCAGTGATGTCCCCGGAAGGCTGGTCGTATGAATAATGTAGTGTCCTTCGCGAAGTTTTGGCAGAAAGTCACCCCCGAGAAGCGGAATCAGGGCCAGAAGACTCAGGGAGGCCACGAGGGGGACCCAAAGCGACTTGAGCGGCTGATTCCCTGCCCACTTCAGAACATTTTTGTAGGGGGACTGAAGCGCTGTGATGAGGGGCGGGGTCTCCTGCGTATCGATCCCTTGAATAGCCCTCCCATGTCGCCGTGCGATCAAGAGGTAACAAAGAGCGGGGGTCACGGTCAGTGCCACGACCAGCGACGCCAGGATCGCAACAATGTAGGCGTAGCCCAGGGGTGCAAAAAGACGGCCTGCAACTCCCCCGAGAGTGAGAAGGGGGATAAAGACAATCGCCACAATGAAGCTCGCATAGGCTACCGAGCTTCTCACCTCCATCGAGGCATCAAAGACCACCCGGAGCGTTGAGCGCGGGTGGGGGCGAACCCGGTTTTCTCGAAGTCTTCTGAAAATGTTCTCCGTATCAATAATGGCATCGTCCACGACTTCGCCCAGTGCAATAGCCAGTCCTCCCAGGACCATGATGTTCAGCTTGACGCCAAGAGAAATCAAAACAACCACCGCGCCGAGAAGTGACAATGGGATTGCCAGCGTCGGAATCATCGCAATCCGAAGATCGTAGAGGAATGCAAAAAGCACCAGAACCACAAGGCCCGCCCCCAGGAGCAAATGTCCGGAGAGATTCCCCAGTGAGCGTTCAATGTAATCAGCCGGCCTGAAAAGGTGAGGGAAGAACTCGATGGCCTGCTGCTGAAAAAGGACCTTAAAGTCTTCAAGAACCGTCTCCACGGCATGGGAGACACTGAGGGTGTTGGCTCCATACTGGCCGATGATCATGAGAACAATGGCCGGCTTTCCCGCGATTTCGGCGGCCCCGATGGGGGGTCTTGGGCCTGAAGTCACTTCTGCTACTTCGCCCAGGAAGAGGTGTCGTCCATCCTGACGTTTGATAACGATTTCCTTGAGCGATTCCGGTGTATTGGGTAGCCCTGTGACATTCAACGCGATCCGTTGATTGGCGTTTTCAATAAAACCCGCTCCAGGCATGCCGGTCGCCTGTTCAGCGGCCTCTAGGACGTCCTGAATGGACAGGCCATGTTGCCGGAGGCGCTCGATGCGGGGCTGAATTTGGAGTTGGCGAACCTCGCCGCCGAAAACGTTGACATCGGCTACGCCGGGAACCGCGAGAAGGCGAGGGGTAATGCTCCAGTCGACCAGGTCTCGCAGTTCCATCAGAGATCGTTCCGAGGAACGAAGGCCGAGCGTCATGATGGTGGCCGAGGATGAAGAGAGGGGCACCATCACGGGAGCACTGGAACCTTTTGGAAGTTCACTCGCGATGGTGGTCAACCGCTCACTCACCAACTGGCGGTTTCGATAAATGTCCGTTGCATCTTGAAAGACGACGGTCACGATGGACAGGCCCTGGATTGATTCGGATCGGAGCGCCTCCAGCCCAATCAGTCCCGAAAGGGCCTTTTCGATTTTTTGTGTGACCAGGGTCTCCGTCTGTTCAGAGGTGAGGCCATAGGCTTCAGTCTGAATGATCACCCGGGGGGCCGAGAACTCCGGGAAGATATCGAGACCCACATGCATCATCTGGAAGCTGGCATAGCCCATCAGCATGACCGCGAGAGCGACAATGACGCTGGCGTGATGAACGGAAAAGCGAATGATGGCTCTGAGCATGCCGGAACTAGGACGGGGAGACGGGATCGCTCAGCCCCCTCGCAGGGGTCCGTTCGAGTTCCATGAAAGAGCGAAGCATCTTATTCCTTGTCATCGTCTTCCGCGGGGATCCGATGCCTGAACTCTTCGGCCAGAAGCGTCTGGGCGCCCACAGTCACGACAGGAACGCCCGGTTCCACCCCGGAGACAATCGCCCGGTGATGGCCCGCATGGGCCAGTTGTTCGACCGGTAGGCGTTCGTAATGTCCGGAACTTCGTTCCAGATAGATCCATGAGCGTCCTCCTTGCCAGACAATCGCACTGGAAGGGATTTCAATACCTTGAATCAGCGTGTTATCGGATACCCAGGCATGAATCCGCATGCCAGACCTGAAGGTATCGCCGGGGGCAGACAGGAACCAGCTTTCCCCTTGGACCCACTCATCCGTTTGAGGTGCCGGGGAAATGATCTTGGTGGAGACACTGAGCGAGCGATCGAAGTGCCTCCCAACCCGGATCTGGCTATGGCGGGCATCCAGCGTTTTGCCTTTGGGAAGGGTGATCTCAATCACGGAAAGTTGGTGCTGAAGGTAGGACTCCAGTGGCTTCAGGTCCTCCTGGAGGGCGAGATCAGCCAACGCTTGTCCCCAGCGATAGCGGGCTTCGTAGCGGATGGTCTGTTCCTGAAGGCTCGCGGCTTCCTGCCGTGCCTGGTCGGCCTGCCACTGCGTGTCGACTTGAACAAGCTCTCGGGACGGAACGACCTTGGCGTCATAAAGCGCCTTGATGCGGGATCGGTTCTTGACCGCGAGAGCGAGATGGGCGTTCAGGACATCCAGATTCGCCTTGGCCTCGCGGTGACGGGCACGCAGATCAAGAAGGGATTGAATATTGATGACTCGCCCAAAGCACGGGTACTCCTGATTCTGAATCACCGCCTTAGGGAGTGCCGAAACCAGACCTGAGAGCGCCTGCTGTTGTGCGGTTAATACGACCTCATGCCCGGCATTGGCAGGGACGATCGTTTGTTTTTGCCCGGTGGAAGGCGCGCTGTCATCCGAGTCTTCGGAAGGGGCGGCCAGCAGGGGGTCCGAGGACACCCACAGCGCGATCAGGAGCGTGAGGGATATGAGCTTCACGGTCGAATAAGGGCCTAGATTCGGGAGATTTCGAGTATACCTGAGCTCATGGGCCCGCTTTGGGGCGGGATTGCCCCTTGATCCATTCAGCCGCTGCCCGTCCGGCCTTTCTGCCGGTTCCAAAGGAAGCCGTCAGAAGATAGCCTCCGGTTGGTGCATCCCAGTCCAGCATTTCCCCGGCGATGAAAAGTCCGGGATGATGGGCGACCATCAAGTTTTCATCGAGCGCTTCAAAGGCAACGCCGCCTGCGCTACTGATGGCCTCGGTGATGGGGAAGGGAGGGCCCAGTCGAAGGGGCAGGGCCTTGATTCTGGCTGCGAGCTGTTCTGGGGGAAGTGTGGTGCAAGCCTCGCGAAGGAGAGCAATCTTGACCTCGGAGAGCCCCGCATTTTTTCTAAGATGCGTGCTCAGGGAGGACTTCCCTCGCTTGGCGAGGAGGTCCTTCTCCAGTCGCTCCATCGAGCGGTCAGGGGCGAGGTCGATCCACAGATCGACGAAGCCTTGAATCTTGACACGAGATCGAAGCGCGCTGGAGAGAGCATAGATCAATCCTCCCTCAAGCCCCCTTTCGGTGATCATCAGTTCGCCCCGGAGCGATGTGGGTATGTCGGGGTCCTTGAGAGTGATCTCAACTGTCTTGACCGGGGTTCCGGCAAAACGATGCGAAAAGGCTTCTGACCAAATGCAGGTGAAGCCAGAATTGGAGGCTTCCAGTGGGGTCACCGGAATGCCCTGATTTTTCAGCAGATCAACCCATTGGCCATCCGAGCCCAGATGGGGCCAGCTCGCGCCACCCAAGGCCAATATGGTGGCCTCAGCTCTCAATGCGTGGACGCCGGTGGGACTGCTCATGACCAAATCACCCTCAGCGTTCCACCCCTGCCATCGATGCCTTGGATGAAATCGGACACCTTGTTCCTTCAGTCGACGAATCCAGGCCCGAAGAAGGGGGGCGGCCTTCATCGCGGTGGGGAAAACCCGTTGTGACGAGCCGATGAAGGTCTCAATGCCTAGTCCAAGAGCCCATTCGCGAAGGGCTTCTGGTCCAAAGTCCCGAAGCCATGGCTTCAGTTGAACCGCTTTTTCGCCATAGCGATCGATGAAGCGCTCAAAGGGTTCGGCGTGGGTGAGATTCAACCCGCCCTTGCCGGCCAAAAGGAATTTTCGCCCGACAGACGGCATGGCATCAAAAACATCAACCCTTAGACCCTGCAGGGCGGCCGTTTCGGCCGCCATCAGCCCTGCTGGCCCCCCACCTACGACAGCGATTCGACAGGGAGTGGATTCAGGCATATGCCTTCACCAGAGGGGCTTCTAGCCCCGAGGGGCAGAGCGCCTCCGCGCTTGCCCTGCGGCGGGTTGGTTCGATGGGCGGCGAGGATTTTTCGGGCCGGGTCGTGGCTTTCTCGGGGCTTCGGGCAAAGGTTCTGCAGCCTTCAGCCCCTCGGGGGCATGGCCGCGGATGAGCTTTCGCCCCAGGAGTCTTTCAATATCGTGGAGTCTTGCCGATTCGTCGGCTGAAACCAGAGAGATAGCCAGTCCGCCGGCGCCCGCACGCCCGGTTCGGCCGATGCGGTGAACATAGTCTGCCGGAACGTCGGGTAGCTCGTAGTTGACCACGTGAGGAAGCTCGGGAATGTCGAGTCCACGTGCGGCAATGTCTGTGGCGACCAGAACCTGAATCCGGTTTTCCTTAAAGTCCTGCAGCGCCCGTGTCCGGGCAGTCTGGCTTTTATTGCCATGAATGACGCCGACCTGAAAGCTGTCGCGCTCAAGCTGCTGAGCCAGTCGATTGGCGCCATGCTTGGTTCGCGTGAAGACCAGGGTTTGCCCCCAAAGACCGGTCGTGATCAAGTGGATCAGCAAGGATTTCTTGTGATCCTTCTGGACCATATAGGCCTGTTGCTCGACGCGCTCTGCTGGGGCATTTCGGGGGGCGACCTCAATGCTCTGGGGATTTTTCAGGAGCGAACCTGCAAGATCCCGGATGTCCTTGGAAAAGGTGGCCGAAAAGAGCAAAGACTGGCGCGTCCTTGGCATCAGGGAGAGGATTTTTCGAATATCACGGATAAAACCCATATCCAGCATACGATCGGCTTCATCCAGCACGACAATTTCGATGCTGTTGAGCTGGATTTCGCCCTGGGACTGAAGGTCGAGCAAGCGACCTGGGGTCGCCACCACGATATCAGGCCGGCGCCTCAGCGCATCGATTTGCGGTCTGAGACCGACACCGCCAAAGAGAACGGCCTGTGTAATCGGCGTCTGCGCGCCATAGGTGTGAATGCTTTCGCTGACCTGGGCTGCAAGCTCTCGCGTCGGAACGACAACCAGAACCGATGGGCCATTGGTCGGACGAGATTTTCGCGTCAGCAGTCGCTGGAGAATCGGCAATGTAAAGGCAGCCGTCTTGCCCGTGCCGGTTTGGGCAGCGGCCAAAAGATCATGCCCTTCCAGGATGCACGGGATGGCTTTTTCCTGAATCGGGGTCGGGGTTTCGTAGCCTTTGTTAGACAGGGCATCGATCAGACAGGGATCAAGGCCCAGAGAAGAAAATTTCATTTAGTAGAGGTCCTATCCTCCCAGCGTGAGCGGTGCTCACCCAAAGGAGTTTTTATGGATTTGGGCGAGAAGAGTGCACAGGGCCCCTCGAGGGTTCTCGCTACGTAAACTGCCGTTATGCCGAGACCTCAGGGTCAATCGGCATAACGACGTGGCTTGGTCAGAAGACGGCAATCCCTGGGATCCCTCGATCCCGGGCAATTAAGCCATGGGTTTATTTTGACGGCTGGGATGGCCCAGGGATCGCCGGGAAACAGGATTCGGCCGCCTTTTTGGCGCCCTTGAGCCGGTCACGGAGTTCCTTGGATTTAGGCGGATCGCGGAATTCTCCACCCTTGTCACCGGGGGTGTCGAACATATAGGTAAAGGTCAGGGATTCTGAATAATCCTGAAAACCGATCAGGCTAGCGATCCGATCGATGGCGCAGACGCAATGGTACATGTTATCAAGATTACTGCCTCCGTGCTCGGCCATGCATTGCATGACATATTCAACGCGCGCCTGAGTGGGAAAGTCATTGACTAAGACGGCTGGTTCTTTTGCTGTGGGTTCGGTCTTCTTGTTCTTTGCGGCCCATGCGGGATGCGACAAGGTGACGGGCAAAACGAGGAGCAGAGCGAGGCGGCGGAGAGACACTTTTTTCATGGCTTCTTTGCGATCAGATGAGTCTTGGGGAATGATAATCGACCCGAGGGATGCAGGGAATCCGCCGCAGCGTTCTATTCGGCGACGGCGAAATCAACAATTTCACGAAGCCTCTGGTTCATGGTTTCGGCAAACTGATTGAGTCTTGGGTCTTTGTTGTGGGTGGGCAAAAGATGCGTAGTGACAATCACCTTCCCGTTCTCAAGGCGAAGCGCGATGTTGCAAGGCATCCAGGCGACCGTTTCCGGGGACATTTCCAGCATGACCCGAGCTTCTGTCAGGTTGCAGAACTGCAGGGTGTCGTAATCGGGAAAGGCGATGCCTTCCCGCTCGCGAATGACACTGCCGATCTTGTTGTGGCCGGTAATCCTGAAATTCCGTTCCGTAATCGCTAATTCGAGTTCCGCCATCACGTCCTGATAGGATTTTTTCCCGGTTTCCCTGCTGTAATAGGCTGTCGAGGCCCCATCGGGGGCGCAGGCGCTCAGCATCAAAGAGAAAAGGATGAGAAAAAATCGCAACATGAATCGGATACGGCATCGTTGGGATGGACGGCCCCAAATGGTTTTTAGAGGGTACCACTACCCGAGGCTCTCGTGCTGAGGGAAGCGCTGACAGGGCTGGTTCTCTCTGGCGGTCGAGGCCGTCGAATGGGCGGCATGGATAAGGGCCTGGTGCCTTATCAGGGGCGTGCACTGGTTCTCTATGCACTGGATGCGCTTAGAGCCCACACCGATCGGATTCTGGTCAATGCTAACCGAAACATCGGGGCGTATCAGGACTTGGGATATCCGGTCGTTTCTGACCCTGATCCTGATTTCAGGGGGCCCCTTTCGGGGGTCCTTGCCGGAATGCGGGCCGCTTCTGGTGGTTGGATGCTGACGGTTCCCTGTGACATGCCCAAGGTCACCGGAGAGATTCTCTTAAGACTACTCGATGCTCGGGAATGCGAAGATGTCGCACTGCTGATCGCCCATGATGGCGAAAGGCTCCAGCCGCTTCTGATGTTGGCTTCGACAGACCTTGAAGCCTCACTTGAAGATTATCTCAATTCAGGCGGGCGAAGGGTCGATCAGTGGGTCGAGACGATCCCGCACCGGAGGGTGGATCTGAGTGATTCACGCTCGGCATTGGTTAACTTTAACGACTTTGACGCACTTGATCAGCCTGGGAGTGAATCACATGACTGAAGCCCGTCCCCCCGTTCCTCCCTTTGACGAGGGTATGGCTATCCAAAAAATTCGGATGGCCGAGGATGCCTGGAATAGCCGCGATCCAGATCGCGTGGTGTTGGCCTATTCGCCGGATAGTCAGTGGCGAAACCGTGCCGAATTCCTGGAAGGAAGAGGTGCGATCCGTGATTTTCTGGTGAGAAAGTGGCGGACCGAACTCGACTACCGCTTGTGCAAGGAGCTCTGGGCCTATGGTTCCCATCGAATTGCTGTTCGCTTTGCCTATGAGTGGCGCGATCAGGAAGGGCGCTGGTTTAGATCCTACGGCAACGAGAACTGGGAATTTGACGCGAATGGTCTGATGCGGGTTCGCATCGCCAGCATCAATGATCTTGCCATCGGGCCAGGGGAGAGGAAATTTGACTGGGAACTGGGACGCCGGCCGGATGACCATCCGGGATTAACCGCGATGGGGCTCTGAAATCCTCCCAAAGTCAGGGCTTCACTCGAGATAGCCCTTGAGGGTGGATGGTCCGAGATGTCGGATCAGAAGGCTTTTGAAATTCCAGGCCTCGGGACCTGAGGGCGCCTCAAGCTCGATCTGCTTGCCGATGCGATGTCCGACGGCCATGCCGCCTCGATAGAGTACTCGATTGCCCGCCACCCTTGGGACTCTGGGTCCTGGGGCCACAATCCCCTCAAGGCAAAGAGGATCGCAGGCACTCAGGACCACCAGGTGGTCCTCACCCTGAGAGGCTTGAGTCCGCCTGAGACCTTCGACGGCCTCAGGAAGGGCGAATTGCTCCCCGAAGGCGCCTGCGACAAATCGTCCGCCACGGACGTCCCCCCGGATCTCCATTCGTCTGAGATGAGGGAGCAAGACCATCCAGGGTGGCATGAGCGTCTCGGTTTCCAGCAGCGCCTTGAAAAGAACGCCATAGCGGCGCAGCAGAGTCCGAACCAATCCGTCAATTTCGGGTTCGCCAAACGGCACTGCTTTCTCATGGGGGAGGGCCGTCTGAACCAGATTCCAGCGTCCGGCCTCATCCAGTCCAAAGCGGTACTGACGGTATTTTTGACGACGCTGCTCTGGAACCAGGAGACCCCGAAGCCCGCTGAAGCCATCGGAATAAACCCAGCCCCGGGCCACCAGTTCCCCGAGGGCATTTTCCGCTTGAGAGGGGAGAAGCCCTGTGGCTTCGGTGATTTCATCAAAGAAGAGAGATCCGTTTTCGGTCATGCACTCAATGATGTGCTTTGCGGCGGCGCTCAGGCCTTGATGATCAGGTGAAATCCCTTGCGATTGCCAGCCCCTCAGTCGACGGCGGGTACAAAGTGCGATGGGGGTCGTCCGAAGGGGGCTGGTTCCTGAGCGCGGGCTTCTTAATCTTGACCAGACGATCTTGCCGGACAAGCAGAGTTGATCCAGCCAGGCAGGGTCGTAATGCGCAAGTCGGGCGGGTAAAAGATCGCCTTCCCAGCATCGAGCCGGTGCCTCATATCCCTCGAGTTGCTCCAGGATGGCCAAAAGACCGCTCGGCCCTTCCGGCTGGTTTTCCGGGAGAATGCGGTGCCAACCAAACAAGAAGCGCATGAACTGCGAACTGCTAACCGCGGTGACCTGTTTTCGCTGTTCATACATGCGGGTGCGATGGATCCTGGCCAGGATCCTGCGATCACACCATTCGACCGTCTCTTTCCCGGTGAAAGAGCCCTGCAATACGCTGCCCTCGGCCTCCAGCGTAAAAAGGGCAGATTCTATTGCGCTGGAGGAGAGGGCGAGCGGGATTGCCAACGCCTGATGCGTAATGGGACCGCAGACGCCGAGGCGGGCTCGAATGAGGTCCCTGAGCGCGTCTTCGGGGCTGGGTGACGGGCGTAAAAGGTCCTCCGGGAGGTGGGTTTCAATCGCCTCTGGTTCCATCAAAAGCGCCCCCCCTGAGGCGCTAAAGACGCTTTTGATCCAGGGGATCCGCTCGCTTGCAAACCAGAGGCTATGGGTTCCCTGCTGAAGACGAACCGCTCGATGATGACTCTGAAGCTGCTTTAGAAGGGTGCGAGTGGAAGCATCCACTTCATTGTCGATGAGATAGCCCAACGTCATCAGGGCATCATGGGTTTCATCCTGAGTCGCCATGTCTGGCCAGACGTTTTCAATGACCTCTTGAACGCTCAAGGGATCCAGCACGGTGAGGTCGCTGGCCTCTTCGGGATCCAGCCAGCGTCTGGAAACCACGGCCCGGGTTCGTCGCTCCTCAAGGGGAGCGCCATCCAGAAAACTGTAGGCGCGCGCGTTGACGATTTCTGCGGCAAGAGGGGAGGGCTCTCTGAGATCTCGGGCTTCGATTTTTATTCGACCCTCTTCGATGTCACGAAGGACCGTTTCAAGCCGCTCGATATCCATGGCATCGTGAAGGCAATCAGTGATGGTCTGATTGACCAGAGGGTGATCCGGAATCTCGCGGTCTCCGACGATGTTTTCTAGACAGGCCAACTGGTCCGGAAAAACGGCGGTGACCAGATCCTCCGATTGCATCCTTACCAGATAGGGGGGGGTCTTTCTTCCTCCCTGAAAGCGACGAATGGCTAGCGAACACACCCCATTCCAACGCCATCGGGCGGTAAACATCGGCGCATCCAAGAGGGCTTGAATCAGAATGTCGCGCACGGTTGTGCTGGAGAGATAGCGCGAGACGCCCGCAAGATCAAAACTCTGGCTCGTGCCCAGCGAGAGGAGAACCGCGTCCTCTGTCGCCGCGGCTTGGAGTTCAAAATTAAAAGAACGGCAAAAGCGTTTTCGAAGGGCAAGCCCCCAGGCCCGATTGGCACGGGTACCCCAGGGGGCGTGGATGATCAGTTGCATGCCACCAGCTTCATCAAAAAAACGCTCAAAGATGAGGGTCTCGAATGTCGGCAGGCAGCGGAGCGTTCGATAGGCAATGAAAAGGTAATTTACTGCCTGAGTCAGAGCATTTTTTGGAAGGTGGAGGCGGGTGCTCAGATTCTCGACGGCGATCTCGACGACGGAAGAGTCCTCCCCGGATTCAAAAATGTCCATGAGTTCGCTGCGAAGCCGCGAAATGGCATAAGAGAGTTCATGGGTTCTGCCGGGCGCCTCACCAAACCAGAAGGGGATGCTGGGTGGCTGGTTATGGGCGTCCTCGACGCGGAGGTTGCCTTGATCGAGGCGAAGGACCCGCCAGCTCGCGTTGCCCAGCTGGAAGATATCACCGGCCATGCTTTCGATCGCGAAATCTTCATCGACGGTACCGATGAATTCCCCCTGAGGTTCGAGGATCACCCGGTAGTCGGCATTATCAGGAATGGCGCCCCCACAGGTGACCGCAGTCAGTCGGGCACCTTTTCTCGGGCGCAATTTTTGGTGGATCCGATCCCGGTGAAGATAGGCTGCCCGCTGGCCGCGTGATGTGGCGTAGCCTGAGGCGAGCATCTCGATAACCTGCTGGAATTCTTCGAGAGAAAGATCCCGATACGGATGAGCTCGACAGACAAGGGCGTAGAGCGCTTCTTCGCTGATCTCTTCACAGGCCACGATGGCGACGATCTGCTGGGCGAGCACATCGAGAGGTTTTTCAGGGATGCGGAGCACATCCAGTTCACCTCGGGATACCGCATCGATCAGTGCGATGCACTCAATCAGATCATCCCGACTGGTTGGGAACAGTCGCCCCTTGGGTCTTCCTCCGTGGAAGTGGCCGGATCGCCCGACGCGTTGGAGGAAGGTCGAGATGGAATGGGTGCTGCCGAACTGGCACACCAGATCCACATCGCCTACATCGATCCCCAGCTCAAGTGAGGCTGTGGCTACCAGAGCCTTGAGGTGTCCTGTCTTGAGGCGATCTTCGGCATCCAATCGCTGTTCTTTCGAAAGGCTACCGTGATGGGAGGTGACCGCCTCGTTTCCAATGCGTTCTGAGAGGGCTCGAGCTATTCGCTCTGACAGCCTTCGGGTATTCACGAAAATCAGGGTGATGTGATGGTCGCAGATGAGTTCGGCCATCCGGTCATAAAGGTCGCTGGCTTGCTCTGCCGAAAGCACAGCCTCCAGGGGAAGTCCTGGGGTTTCGATCGAAAGATCGAGGCTGCGCTGATGTCCCTGGTCTACGATCCTGCAGACGTTGCCACCGGTCAGGAATTCGGCAACCCGTTGGATGGGATTCTGGGTCGCGGAAAGTCCTATCCGCTGAGGGCGACTCGGTGTGATGCGTTCGAGGCGCTCCAAGGAAAGCGCAAGGTGAGCGCCACGCTTGCTTTCGAGTAGGGCATGGATTTCGTCAACAATGACGGTTTTCACGCCTGACAGCATTCGGCGTCCGCTGTCACTCGTGAGCAGGATATAGAGCGATTCCGGGGTTGTGACCAGAATATGCGGCGGGGTTTTTCCCATTTGGGCCCGTTCGCTGGCAGGAGTGTCTCCCGTTCTGACCTTGGTCCGAATGGGGGGGAGAGGGCATCCCTCGATGGCTAGTTGTTCCAGGACGCCTGCGAGAGGGGCTTCCAGGTTTTTTCGAATGTCGTTGCTGAGCGCTTTGAGTGGTGATACGTAAAGGATTCGTGTCTGGTCTTGGAGTGATCCGGATATCGCCTCCTCAACCAGATGGTTGATTGCGGTCAGAAATGCAGCCAGCGTCTTACCCGAACCCGTCGGTGCCGAGATGAGGGTGTCGTGACCTTCTAGAATCTCGGCCCAGGCGTGAGCCTGAGCCGGTGTGGGACCTTCAAAGGTCGATTCGAACCAATGCCTGACCGCGGGATGGAAGCGTCGAGTGGGCATTCGCTCGGTTTGCGCTCGCCGGTGGGGTCCTACGGATGGGCGTGGGGTGTTGGTGTGACTTCGCCGTGGACATGGCTAACGGGAACCTCGGTTGCGGTGCTCGTTTTTACGGCAACGCCATGACCATAAACCATCATGGCGCCAAGGTCTGCTCCCAAAGCCAGTGCGGCGGCGAGGATAAAGGTGAGGATGTTGCTCAGTGTCCGGGCCATCAGATCTTTTGGAAGCCCCCAAAGGATGCGCCAGAGAGCGAGGCTGACGGAAATAACGCCAACCACGATGCCTGCGTGTTCATGATGCTCCATCAGAGCGTGCGTCACGGCGTCATGGGGGGTATGGAATGCGGCGTAAAATCCCGCAGCAATCGTCGGGAGTGTTGAAAGAGCGCCCAATCCCAGCAATTGAGTTCCCAGGCGACGCCATCCGTGAAGCTTGAAGATCGCGCCGAAGCTATCAATCACGATAAAGGAAACCAGCAGGGCAATCGGGAAATGGACGAGCAAGGGATGAATGTTCATGCCTAGTAGCTCAATTCCAGAGAAGAGAGACCATCCTCCTGCCATGGCCGAAATCACGGCTTCAAGCAGTTTGTCGACGAGCCCGAGCAAACCGGACTCACTGTCGTGACCTCCATGGATGGCAGGCAGTGGGCTCAGGAACTGCGTGACGATGAGTTCGAAGGTGCTGGTTGGCATGTGCTTCTCTTTTTTCGCTGAGGGGCCGAAAGGCGTTCTATCTTAGTCCGCCATTTTTCCTGCAAGTTTCAAGCGTAGAGCCATGAATGACGGCTGTCCAACGAAAGTCCCCTGTTTTCCCCGCTGAGTTGCCGTTTTCCCGCGGTAATGACTTCCACAAGGCCTTCAACCAGCGGAAGTGCATCCAGATTTTCTGGGTCGAACCAACCGGCATCGAGTGCGTCGGATCCAGGTTTTGGGGAGGTATCATCCTCATTTTCTGCCAGCGTAGCCAGAAAATCGATGATGACATAGTGGAATCCATCAATTCGGCGATCTGCAACGGCAACGATATTTTGCGGGGTTGCCTGAATGCCGGTTTCCTCCCGAATTTCTCTGGCACAACATTCGGTTAATGTTTCGCCAGGCTCAAGGCGGCCCCCAGGAATATGCCACTCACCTGCGCGGGGAGGGTTCTTCCGAGCCACAAGCAGGACATGTCCATGATGATTGAAGACGAGTCCGCCGACGCCGATGGCGGGTACGGGATTGTTCTGACGCTCTTTATTCTCCATGGGGGTTCCTTACATCGGTTTGAGGCCTGAAGAGCAGTTAGAATAATGCTCATCGCGGGCCTCATCGTGAATGTTTCGAATTATCGTTGGCCCCATGGAGGAATTGTGCCTATCTACGAGTACCGCTGTAATTCATGTGGTCATGAAATGGAAGCTTTCCAGAAGCTTTCCGATGATCCTCTCAAGGAGTGCCCCAGCTGTGGTGATCTTGAACTTTCGAAGCTGATTTCTGCCGCGGGTTTCAGGCTCAAGGGCGGTGGTTGGTATGAGACCGATTTCAAGGGGGCCAAGGACAAGAAGAAAAATCTTGCTGGCGGGGATAGTGCACCCAAGGCTGACGCCCCAAAGGCCCAGTCGAGCTCTGAATAGCTCTTTCCAATTGGCGTTTAAAAGTCTTATTCTGGCCAGAGTGCCGGCAAACCGTCTGCCACAATCATCCTTTTGCTAGCGGGTGCGGAAAAATGAGAATTCCTGAGCTTTTGATTCAGACCCTGATCTGGCTCCCAGCGCTGATTGCCTTTTCCAGGGCCTGCAGGCATCGGTGGCTGATTGCTGGGATTTGCGCGGTGATTGCCGTGAGCGACCTTTACGATTTCGCTCACCTGCTATCTGCAAAAAACGCTCGACACTCGATGTACCTTTTTACCGCAGAGGTGCTGATCTGGTTGCCCACCTTCATCGCATCCATCTATGCCCGTAGGCCGGGTGACGCTCAGGAAGAAGGCTGGTAATCGGTGAGGTCAATGACCTCGCGCGCTGTCAGAGTGACGCGTAGGTCATTCCAAGCAAAATCAACAGGTAGACCCAGCGGGGAAGATGATTTCTGTAGTTGCTGCACCCAAAATCATCGACCACGGTTAGGCTCTCTCCAAACGCCTGGAGGAAGAGGATCGCAAAGGGAGTGGTTTCTTCGGTCATGGCAAGTCCCGTCTTTTATCTTTATTTTTGATTCACCAAGCCCTGGGGCGATGAGCTACCGGGGCACGTGGGCGCGGCTTCGCATCCCACAACACATTCCCGAAATCGTATCAAACTCTTATTACGATTGACAGGCAGTCCCTCTCTGAAATGGTTGTTCTGTTTCACTTTTGAGGGCTTTTTTCCTGTGGCGGGATGGCTCCGCCGCCGGTCTTGTCTGTCAGGATCTCACCCGAGATGGGAATGAGGTGACCTTTGGTATACATGCACTGAAGGTAATTGATGTCGAAGTGGAGTTGAGCCTCTTCAAGGGACTGCGGCTTGTGAGAAGACCCTAGGAGCTCTTCGTGGGCAAATACACGACAGGCTTTTTCATCTTTTCTGAATTGGCTTTCAGTGGTCTTCTCTCCCGGCAGTGCCAAGGCGCTGGGTCCACTGGGGACGCTGGAGCAACCGTTCAGTAAGGTCATCAGAATGAGCGTGCAGATTGTTTTAAACATGTGCTGATCTCTGGTTGTTTCTTTACTGCTAACGACGGCCGCCAAAGCCGCCGTGGAAACCGCCGCCGCCCCATCCGCGACCGCCCCAGCCACCGCGGCCATAGTAGCCATGACTCCAGCCGCCGTAGCGACCGTAATAGCCTCCATAGTAAGGGTAGCCGAATCCCCCATAGCCATAACCATAGTAAGGGCGATAGCCATATCCCCCATAGCCTGGCCCATAGTAAGAATATCCACTTGCGCACCCGCTGAGGGTAAGCACTAGAAAAGTCATGGCGATCAGAAAGCGTGATTTTCTCACTTTCGCCTCCCTTGGGTCTTATGGGCTGTTCTTGGGGGGGATGCCGATGCCCGGCGTCTGCTGCAGGAACTGCATATAGAGATTCTCCGCCTGTTCACGGGTAATTTCTCCGCGATCCTCTCGTTCTGCGAGTTGAATCGCGTAGCTTCCAAGTGCGTGGCGAGCCTCACTGCCCTGAGGGGCTGCTTTGTCCCAGATCGCGTCGGTTGCAGTCACGATGCAGCGAACTTGAAGCGCTTTGTGCCCAGCAGTCTCTGGAAACTGTTCCGTACAGTTTTTAACCGCCAAGGAAGCCTTCTGTTCGGCCTCTGATTCTTGAGGTGAAGTTTTGTTGGCTTGAGGTTCTGCACCGTTGATGTCGCCGGAAAGGGGGCGATAGTCATAGCAACCCGTGAGAAGCACCGCGGTGCCGCTGATCAGGCATGAGCAAAAGAGATGAGAAACTGCTTTGGCCCATCTTTGCATCTTCAGCCTCCCATGAAGGGGTTTAGGTCCTGATTTCAGAGTGGTCTGCGTCGAGCCACCCATCGCATGGGCGCAGTCTATCAACTTGTGCCGAGGCTGAGTTCCGCCTGATGGAGATAGGGAATGCTTTTGGTGAAATCCATGCGGAATCCATTCAGAAACTCCGTATCCAGAGTTGCCTTGGTCGCGTCTTCGTGATCAAGGTAGCCGATCAGGCTAAGAAAAGTCACCATGCCAGCCTGATAGGCATCGAACCCTCCTTCGCGAAGGAGGCGCCGAACGGTATCAAAAGGCAGATTGGCTTCTGGGCCGAGTTTATCCCCGAATCGTTCCAGAACAATTTCTTTCAAATGCTGTAAAGCGACCTTGACGAACTCTCGATTGAATCGGCCGAGGAAGTAGACGCCCCCCACAGCCAGATTGGTTGCGATGAACCAAGACACCATTCGCTCTCGATCTTCATCGCTTCGATTCAGGAAGATGTCGGTCAGGGTTTCTTCGGAAATCCCATACTCAACGGACTCGAGTTCCAGTCGTTCCTCGAAGTCAGAATAGGCCCCTCGGCAAGAGGATTCGGTGAATTCCAGAAGTTGGATCACCAATCTTTCAGGGGTGATGGGCTGTCCGTCAGAAAGTTGGTTCATTCTGGCATCGGCTGGTGGACTGTAGTGTCAGTCCTTGGTTGCGTAACCCGTCATTATGGAGTGTAAAACGGCCTGTGTCACGACTTTGGAAGGGCTGAATGTATAGCAAATGGAATGGTCTTGATTTCTAATCATCGTTCTTTTTGATGACGAAAGCTTCGGAGATGTTGGTTGTTTTATGTGAGTCATCAATCGATTCCATGGTGCATCGAAATTGATGTGGTTGCGAATGGCGCTGTTTGTGATTTTGGTTTTGGCGGGAAACCCATTTGTTAAGCCTGATGCCGAAGGGAAAAACGTCCTTCGTTTCATGCATGGCTATGTTTGGCAGGTGGTGTTTATTCTGATTCTGGCAGGGTCCTGCTGGCTTTAGCTTAGATGCTAGACACGGGGAATTGTCAGGGCTTAATGGGGGGGGTATTTCATCGGTCGGGCATTGGCGAGTGACGAAGAGTCATCACACACCCTAAGGTGCAGGATTCGTCCTCTTCAACATTCTTCAATTTCGATCAGATGGTCGACATGGTTTTCAGGGTTGAGGGCCGTCAGAATGGTTTTGACAGAGCTGCTTTCGCCAGTTTTTTGGCGAAGTCTTTGCTGATGGGTTCGAAGTGTTGGCGTACCGATCATCATCTTTGCTTTGATCTCATCTGATGAAAGTCCCATCATCAGATATTTGAGTACCAGCGTTTCAGCCTTGGTCAAGTTGTACTTGTCGGCGACCCTTTGGACGGCATCTGAATAGTAGGTGTCCAGAGTCTGGACTTCAATGCAGACAGAGGCAGCGTTGACGTTAGGTTTTGAGTCAGAAGGGCCACGCAAAGGGGTAACTTTCAGAAGAAGCCGACTCTCCGTGTCTCCATCATGTGGGGCGCGAAGAAGAATGGTCTTGGCGCCCGCGCTGCCATTGAAAATGTTTTCACGAAATCTAGATTCCCGCACCCCATTAATTCCGACCAGGCGATTGCCTTTAAACTGAAGGGCATCGTGCCATCGAATGACGTGATCGCTTGTCTGGCTTGCGGCAAGAAGGTTCAGATTCTCATCGAGTATGAAAATAGATGCTGTAGAGCTAATCACTGGCCAATCCATTGAACACCCATCATCGGGTATTCGGTGATGCTATCTGCCTTGGGGTTGGTGCAACATCATCACTATTGATGATTCTTCGGTGAGAACTTGAAAAATACGTATTTATGCGTACTCCTTGGTCTTCCCTGTACGTTTGTGACTACGTGGAGGACTTCTCATTGAGAAAGGGTGTCAGCCGTTGGGTTCTCACTAATCCGAATCATGGCCGTTGCGAGGTCGTATCTGGGAATGTTGATCTGAATCAAAAAGGGAGACGGATGATGAAGTGATGGCGTCCCGAGGTCCTTTTGACTGATGGCTTGTTGGGATTAGTCCTTAATAAAGAACAACATTAGACGGTACCGAGGAGAGGGCTTCGCTGTGACCCTGTAACCTGCTGATTTACAAACGGTTAAAATGCTTCATTGTGCCAAGGGATCATCGGTCTCCACGCACTTTCAAGGGGGATTGGTACACTTCCCTTGATCGTCATTGAGATCGTTTGATGTCTCAAATTTTGACCGCAAGAAAAAAAGACCTCGACTGAGCATCTTTTCGCTCCTTCGGTCTTCTTTTTTGCAATAGTGGGATCGGCTTAGGTTCAGATTCAGAAGTTCTATGCTGCTGTGGAATCATTCAAGATAAGTGTGAAGATATTCTGGGCGGCGCATCGCTTTGCGTAGGCTAGAGGACGAGGATCTTCTAGTGATTGTATGCGGATACTGAAGCAGATACAGGGGCAGATGATGCTGAAAAGATCGTTGGGGCTATTGTTTTTTTCGTTAATGTTAATTTATCCGATTGAATCCATTTCGGGTACATTCGCATACATTGCTAACTCTGGTAATGGTTTCCCGGGTAATGTCTCGGTAATTGATGTTGGCTCTAATCTGGTGGTGGCAACGATTCCGATTGGAGATCCGAATAATAATTCCCCAAATGGTGTCTCAGTTTCTCCTGATGGGGCAAGGGTTTATGTGACTGATGGTAATGGAAA
>Ga0207958_1000092_pt1 | contig 30612 bp, 32 predicted proteins | sample CryBogCBH27Jul07_FD_184606 | JGI IMG/M metagenome (GOLD analysis project Ga0207958, IMG submission 184606) | Freshwater microbial communities from Crystal Bog, Wisconsin, USA - CBH27Jul07 (SPAdes) (version 2) | ecosystem: Environmental > Aquatic > Freshwater > Lake | place: Crystal Bog... | reverse complement strand
GGAACAAGATCAGTGTTTGCTGGCAGATTTTTCGGAAGCTTGTTCAGCGTAATCGAACCAGAAAAAGTCGTCCCTGCTGGAAATCCACCGACTTGACTGGTGGAGGATCCAACCGAGTTGAAATTATAGTTAACGTTCGCCCAGCATACTGAAGCAAACAACACCAAGAACAATCCGGTCAATGACTTCATCAGATGTCTCGCGAGAAATCCCGCCCTTCTGGGAGGGGAGTAGATCAAAGGACTTGAATCCAGCAAAAAAACATAAAGGATTGTGGTCCATTCTATCAGCCAAGGTAATCCGAACGATGCCTGATCGAATTGACTGACCTTCCCTCCTGAGATCTGCTTCGATAGATTGGGTAGGTGTTCGTCATTTCGTCCCTCAAACGGAGGCATTAATCATGTTGAAATTTAATCTTCGAATTCTGGTCATCGGACTTGGATTCGCCTTGACCGCTTGCGTCACCCAGCAGACCTTCGACAGGGAGCACAACCTCAACGTCCAACTCCAATCCGAAGTCGATAACGACAACATCAAGATTGAGAAACTCAACGACCGCCTCAGAATCACAATAGAAGACAGTGTCCTCTACCCCTCAGGAAAGGCAGAACTTTCAGCTGATGGACGCAAGGCGCTCGACAAGATCATCCCAACACTCAAGGATGCAGATTCAGATCATCGCATTGAAGTTGAGGGATATACGGATGACGTTCCCGTAGGCAAAGCCCTCAAGGCCAAATACAAGAGTAACTGGGAACTCTCGTCAGCACGTGCTGCGAGCGTCGTCGAATATCTTCAAAAGAAAGGCGTCGATCCCAGCCGGCTGACCGCCGCAGGTCACGGCCAGTATCAACCCACGGCGGATAACAGCAGCGTGGATGGTCGCGCCAGAAACCGGAGGACCGATATTGACCTCGTACCGATCAATAACGGAAAGCCCTCCAACTAATAGATCTTGGAGCCCCCCCATGGGGGCTCTCACCTTCGCCAACTCCATCAGCATTTTGTCTGCCGCTCCGCGAAAATCAAAGCGACTTGGAGGGAGGTCCCATCCCTCTGTCACACTAAATTCACGTCAACCTGCGATGATTTCTGTTGAGTAACAGTCAAAATTCAACGCAGCCTTCATGCTTTTCCGTCATCGAGCGAAGCTCCTTCTAGCAGCGATCTTTACGCTCAGCTTTTTCCTTTCAGGCCCAGCAAACGCGGTCCGCCCTTTTGTCACGGACGATGCCCGTATTGCTGACTATGGTCAGCTGGAGACGGAATCCTGGATGGAGGTCACCCATTCAGATAAGGAGTTTGGTGATGCTCCAGGCTTTAACACCATGATTGGCATTACACCCCTCGATTGGCTGGAAGTCATTGCCGGAACCGGTGGAGCCCGAGCCTCCAATGGGAAATGGGCTGTTGCAAACCCCGTCATTCAAACCAAAGTGCTTTTTACGCAAGCCACTGAAGACGGCTCACCAGGCTATGCTTTCACCTCAGGGGCGACATTCAACGCCGGCCAAACAACCCTTGCAGCCGGTGCGACGACCGATGAATCCTGGAATCCCAGATACCAGCTCGGGGATAACTATTACGCTATCGGGCTCATGACCCAACGTTTATTTGACGACACCGTCCAGCTTCATACCAATCTTGGATTGCGGGCAGAGCACCAAAGTGGCCTGGGGGTGCTTCTTCGACCCTACTGGGGAATCGGCCTCGACGCCGAGGTGCTGAGGAAGGATATTCACGCCATCGCCGAGGCCTATGCCGGGGATCCCCTTCAATACAATGCCCCCAAATATGCCGGTCAGTTTGGCGCTCGTTGGATCTACAGCGACTACGTGAACATCGACCTTACCTTTGGCGCACAACCGACCATGAACACCTACCGACAGACTACCAGCGCGGTGGAAGTTTGGGGTCAGGTTGGCCTACGTCTTCTCTTTGATGTGTTTACGCATGACGGAAAGCCTGGTAGTGCAGAGGGTGCCATTGGCTTATTTCCTCGGGTCCATTGAAGTGACAGATCAGGCACCCAACTTCTCCTGAAATTAAGCCAGAGCCCAACTTTTCCCGATCACTCCGCGGCATACCGGATCCCTGGATAAGGGGATCGCTCATCATTCCAATTTGAACGATCCTACCGATTGAACTCCATTTCGAGTTCACGGATTGAACTTCTTTCCACAATCAGGAATCCTATCCAAGTGTCTGTCATGACAAGAACAGCCAGCAGGTCTTGTCCGTTTTCTGCAGACACAACAGCCGAAACGTCCACCCAATAAGAACAATAAAGGAGACGGCAGACGTGAAGAGAGTCACCTATGTCAGCTCGGCCACAAGGAAAATCTCCCAAGCCGAACTCGATCAAATTTCGACCATTTCCTCAAGCAACAATGCCCAAGTGGGCGTCACGGGTGTACTTCTCCTGTGTGGCGACTTCTTCTTCCAAATTCTGGAGGGGGAGGAATTAGCCGTCGATACCGTACTGGAAAGAATTCGACGGGATGAACGCCACTGTGACATTCAAATTCTGAAAGTCGAAAAGTTTCAGGAAAACCGGCAATTCGCTGACTGGTCCATGCGAACCGTGTATCTCGATGCCATCAATGACACCCTGGTCATGGCGATCCGGTTAATACTGGCAAATTTGGCAGAATCCAGATCAATTCTTGAGCGATACACCCAACCTGCAGTTCTCGACTTTCTGTTCAATGGGACCAACCCCTTGGAGACCTCTTTGCAAACCGAGAGCAAAGTGGTCTTGTTCGGGGATATTGCCGCATTTGATGCGCTCTCGAGTTTCTATTCGACCGAAGAAGTGGCTGACCATGCCAGCTGCTTTCTAGAAGTTCTATCGAATGCTGTGGGCCGTCACGGTGGCCAAGTCAATAAATACATCGGCGACAAGGTATTGGCCTACTTTGCTCCAGAACAAGCGGATGACGCTGTCCTCTGCTGTGTAGAGTCCCTTAGCGAAATCAGGGCGCTGAGACAGAACGCCGCTCAGTGCCGTCTCCGTAACTTTCTTTATGGGGGGTTTGGCCTGGCAATGGGAGACGTCATCGTCGGCAATTTCGGAAGCTCGATGAAGTTGGATTACACCATTTTGGGAAACACCGTAAATATCGCCGCTCGCATTGTCAGCATTACTCGATCGACGGGACGTGCTCTCATGCTTGAAGAAACCGTCAAGAATGCATGCCAAAGGTCTTGGCAGTGGGATTTACTGGGTGAGTATCAACTCAAAGGGCAGATGGGCGACTCGAAATGTTTCAGCCTCAAGGATGAGCTCGTCAAAGATACCCGAACGATTGATGAGATGATCAAACAGGTACTGGGTACCACGGAGGAGCACAGGCGAAATTGTTTGTGCTGAGCCCTAGCTGAAAGACGGCTTTTTGCTCCATCGACGTCGACATCGAACCTAATCCACCAAGCGCAGTCAAAATGATGTGAACTCAATCCCCCCAACTTCGAGTTTTGACTGAAGAACCAATCAGCAATAGACACAAGCCCTTCTCCCATATCGCTTTTAAAATCCGCTTAACGAGGTAGTCCCTTATGGATATCAAATCCGAAATCGAAAAAACCCGGGATGCACTCCAACAGCAACGGGATGAAATCAGAGTCCAGATCCATTTGGCCAAACTGGAAGCCAAAGAGGAATGGGAAAGCACGGAGAACCAATTCCATTCCCTTGAGTGCAAGATTAAGGACATCTCAGCCGATGCATCAGATGCATCGAAGGACGTGATTGCAAGTGCAAAACAACTGCTCGACGACATTCAGGGTGCCTATCACCGAATCAGGCGCCATCTTTGAGTAAGGGCCGCCTCTCTTTTGATCGCAGCGAGCCGCATCATGAGAAAAAGCAAAAACCTACGGGTTGCAATTGTGGGAGGTGGCTATGCGGGTCTAGCCGCATTGATTACCCTGAGGGAGCGATCGGAAAACACGGAAATCACCCTGGTTGACCCAGGCTCAGACCACATCAAGGTCACCCAAGTCCACGAAAGCTTCCGAAGACCGCTGGAGGCCATCAAACTGCCTTTCCATCTCATTGAGAAGCGATTCTCGATTCGACACCTTCAGACCGATTGCTTGTTCTCAGAACACATTCTTCGGTCATGCCAATCGGAGAGGGAAATTCGGCTTGGGGACGGATCCGTTTTACCTTTCGATTACCTCATCGTGTCCAGAGGCACTAGATTGCGGACAACCGCCATCGAGGAGAGCGTCAAGACACTGACCCTCCAGGATTTTATTGAGAGGCCTGGCCCTGAATTACTTGCAGGCCATCTGGGTAAATCAAAAACAAAGGCCTCACAGATCACCGTTGTCGGTAGTGGAGCGACGGGGATCCAATTCCTTTTTGAAATTGCTCATTATGCTCTTGAGCATCATCTGCCCTGGAAATTAAGACTGATTGATTCGGGCGATTACCCACTCCATCAGTTTGATCCGAGCATCGGGCGCTATGTCATGGCTAAGTTGGATGAATGGGGAATCCAATATTATCCTGATCACTACTTTCTTCAGCAGGGGGAGAGTGAGGTCATCATTGAACATCGCGAATCCTTTGAAAGGCTGACACTGGAATCTGATCTCACTCTGTACTTTTCTGGAAAAAACAGCCGCGATCGGCTCATGACCAATTGGTACGGGCAGGTCAGAAATGGTCACCAAACCTTGACACGTGTTTTTTCAGCGGGCGATTGTGCACATTTTAAGTCCCCAGGATCAAACTCTCTTTCCGCTCAATCTGCCGTTCGCAAGGGAAAGCTGGTTGCGCAAAACATCTTGCGCCAAAACTCACTCCTCGGCTTGAAGTCACCGTATCTTCATCGCGATCTTGGGTACGTCATCAGCATGGGTCCGGCTGATGCCATTGGGTGGGTCGGGACTCAGAAAAACATCATTGCTGGATCGCCCGCTCTGGCGGTCAAAAACGTGGTTGAATCGCAATATGATCTTTTACTCGCAGGAACAAACACCTTCGCCTTGTGATCGCAGGATCTAGTCCGAGATAGGAAACAGAAGAAGCGCTCGAGGAAGTTATTCATGTTGTTCGGAGAATCGAAACCCGTTTTAGGCAAGGCGCAGTGCATCATCAATGCACCCATTGAGCCGCTATTCGCATTGATGGGTCAAAACTTCATGGAGAACTATCGGAAATGGTCCCCAGAAGTGAAGGAATTGGAGCTTTTAACCCCCGCCCCCTTCGGCAAAGGCAGTCTGGTTCGACAGGTCCGCGTAGACCGCGGGCATAAATCGGAGTCCAACTTTAGGGTGATTGAACTCGACGCCAGGGGCAGCTTGGCATTTAGTGAAGTTGACGACAAATATCGTTGTGCTTACAGACTTGAGGCCTGCGCCGATGCCCCAGAGAAGACCCTCGTGGACTTTTGCTTTGAGTTTCCCGAGCTTGAGCGTTTCCTCAGGCCCTTTGAAAAGCTGGTTCGAATTGCTGTGCAGGAGGGAGCGACGCAAACCCTCCAAAATCTCAAAGATTTTGCAGAAAGCACCCTTGGAAGCTAGCCCCACCGCCAGGAGAATGCATCATGTTTTTTGTCGCTGAAAAGGATCCTGGAATCATCCCTCAGGTTCTAACTCATATCCTTGATCATTGCGTCAATGGGGTCACGCTTGCAGATCCTGATCTCCCGGATATGCCTATTGTCTATGCCAATGAGGCCTTCGAGAAGATTACGGGGTATACCCGTGAGGAAGTCATTGGCAGAAATTGCCGATTCCTCCAAGGCCAAAACCGCGATGAAGAGGCACATGCAAAGATTCGAAAGGCCATCGAAGAGTGCCAACCCATTGAAATCAACCTGCGAAATTACAAGAAGAATGGCGAACTCTTTTATAACCATCTGGCGCTCACACCCTTGTTTGACCAGGAAGGCAATCTGATCTACTACCTTGGCATCCAGTACAACGTCACTGAGCAGACCTTGGCTGAACAGGAAATCGACCGCTTAAGCGAGGAGTTGCAAAAATACCAGTAGCAGGCGGCCAGAGTCCCCGAACTTTCGGAACGACCGAAAGCTTGAACCCGCCCTTATTCAGTGAACCTTCATGATCCCTCACGACACCTTGGAATCCTTCGACCGAGGGTGAGTATCTATATATCGAAATCTCGTACAACCTCTGCCAATCTCATCTTGCGGAAAAGAGATGAGTCAAGATTGGTGAAGCCACACTCCTCCATCGAGTGTCTCAGGATACGCCGCTCAAGTGGGGAAAGACGGGGGAATTGCCCCTGACCGCAAGACTTAAAGTCCCGGACGATAGATCCCATGCTCACTCTGCATGATGATTCGCTTGGTCATGGTGATGGGCAATTTGGTTAGCCTCCCGCAGGATCTCTCTTTGCTGTTGGGGGGGAAGCCGTTGAATTTGATTGCGATGATCGTATAAATAATTGAGCGCCTTCTGATCATTGCTGATAGGAGGATGTTCATCATGATCAGCATAACCAAAGCCCCCATAGGATCGACCGTAATAGATGGGGCCGGGATAATAACCATAGGCAGGAACGGGATATCCGCCGTATCCAAAGTTCGGAGGCGATGAGACTGGGTAGCCATATGCTCCACCCGGGAAAGATGGATACGATCCATACCCTCCACACCCTGAAAGCAAACTGAGGGTAACTACAAGGAGACGTTTCTTCATCACCGAGCCCCGGACTGAACTAGAAGTGGGGCATCATACTCTGATGGAAAGCCCTTGAAAGACTTTCATCCATTCCGTTTTTGAGCAAAACTTACACTGGCTTTATGCTGGGAGACTGAGGGTTTGGCTCGATCTCATTGAGATCGTCACTATGATTCCGACGGGTCGTCCAGCGCAAATCCGACTGCTTCAACAATTATAGAGAGCCATCATGCGTCATTACGCCATCTTTGCCCTTGTGTCAGCTATTCTGGTCACTGGCTGTGCTTCACAGAAAAATCGTGACAACGAACACCAGTGGAATCAGGAGATCCAATCTGAGAGTAAGCCGGGGGATTTCAAGACGACGGAGATGAAAGATCGCCTTCGGATCACGATTGAAGAACGCAGCCTTTATGCGTCAGGTCACGCACACTTGACCCCGCAAGGACAAAAGGTTCTCGATGAGATCGTTCCGACCCTTCAGAAGGCCTCTGATCACCGGATTGAGGTCGACGGCTTCACCGACGACGTTCCCTATGGCAGCCATAGCAAGGGTAAATACAAGAACAACTGGGAACTTGCAGCCGCTCGGGCCGCCGATGTCGTCAATTATCTCCAGAAAAAAGGCGTTGATCCTTCAAGGATGACGACCGTGGGTCACGGTCAATATTCGCCTGCTGCCGACAATTCCACCAAGGAAGGCCGTGCGGAAAACCGTCACACCATCATCGATCTGATTCCGAACGACGGAAAATAAGATTCAAATCATTTGGGCGCGATGTTGAATTCATCGCCCCAAGTGGGACCATCGAAAAAGGGGGCCATGCCCCCTTTTTCTTTTTCCAGGATGAAGACTTTCGTTCGAAATCCATCCCTCTTGGCTTGAACTTACTTCTGAGTCCAGAAAACCTTGGGCCCTTCCTTGCCGGCCTTGGCCTTATCGACATATTTGCAGAAGGTCGGGGTATCCAGATGGCTTTCTGCGATCAGGAGTCCCAGATAGGCGCCATAAAGGGTCGAAGCCTTGATGGTGAAGGTCTGCTGTTCCTCAGGCGTCTTGCCACCCTTTTCGGCAACCAGCTTTGAAAAGCGTTTGTCCACTTCCTCGGCGTTGTAGGCAAGTCCAGGGCAAGCCGAAACGGCGACGCTGGCAAACGCCGCATCAACCATTTGCTTCTGGTAATCAGGTCCTACCAGAGCCACCGCCTTTTGTTCAAGGGTCGCCCAGGCCGGACTTAACTTCTGTAAGACTTCGTTGTCGTCAATCGCAAGAGAAGAACCTGAAACCAGCATCATGAGGGGAATTAAACGTTTCATAGATCACCATCTTCCTGGGTGGTAGAAACCACGATTATTGATCACAGCCACATTGGTATGACCCCATCCGCCACCATAATGGCCCCAACCGCCACCATAGCCCCCAAAACCGGGACGGATCACTCCGACATTCCCCGAATAGCTGTAACAGCCCGCCAAAACGGCGAGACACAGTCCCAAGAGTAAGGATTTCATCTGCTCTCCTCGAATGAAGCCTCGTCATCTCTGACGGACACTAGTGGAAATCAATCCGTATCGCAGCAAAAAACTTCCGCTGCTTGCCCCTATTCTAGGGACAATCTGCGTGAGCGCGCGACACTAAAACTCCTGAAAGGTATCCAGTAGTTCATTCCAGCCGTCATCCGGAAAATCCGCAAGGTCGGATAACTCTGTTCGGGCCAGCACCGTAAGACGCCTGAGATCTCCAAGAGGGGTCGTCTTTTGTTCTGCTCCCCCTGAAGCCTCTTTTTTTGATCCTGGTTCGGAAAAGAGCACGGCGCGTCCCGCATTGGCCTCAGAGTCCTCATCGTAGATTTCAAAGGGCCGCAAATTGGTCGGAATAGCCCCGAAAGAGGTCGAAAGCAGGGCCGGAGAAATACCGAGAAGGAGGGCCAACTGCCAAGCCCGATAAAGAGGTCTTCCATTCAGCGTATAGCCCACCACATCGAGCGAATTCTGGTGAGTTGCTTCTGCGGCGAGGGATGCCAAGGGGCTGGTCACCCGGGTCTGCCAGGAATCCGCGACTGGATTATTGACCAATGGTCTTGAACTCAGTTGGGACGGCTCTCTTACCAATGGAGTATCGATGTTCATGGTCTTTTCCTCGCATATCTTCATTCTTGAGAGTAAGACCTGAGGCCCCTTCAAGAGTTTCGACTGAGAAAGACAAAAACCCTGGCTCCTAGTCCACCCTCTCCTGCAAAACGGACGCCCGATGTTTCAGGGCCTGCGCCTTGATCTCTTCCTGAGCCTCGGGGGCGATCGCAGCCAGATTTTTGAATTGCATTCCCATTCGGGGATTGGAGATCAGCTGATCGTGATGCCGCATCAAAAAATCCCAATAAAGCGTTGTGAAAGGACAGGCCTTTTCACCGACCCGCTGTTTTGGGTCATACGCACAGGACTGACAGTAGTTACTCATCCGCTGAATGTATTGGCCGCTTGCGACATAGGGCTTGCTGGCCATGTAGCCGCCATCGCCAAACTGCCCCATCCCGAGCGTATTCGGAAGCTCGACCCATTCCACCGCATCGACGTAGACCGCAAGAAACCATTCATGGACGGCCCTCGGTCGAACACCCAAAAGGAGTGCATACAACCCAATGACCATGAGCCTTTGAATGTGGTGTGCATAACCCAGGGACAGGCTCTGGCGCAGGCATTCGGAGAGGCAATTCATCGAGGTCTCACCCGACCAGAAAAAAGCGGGAAGATTCTCAGAAGCAGCCAGCGCATTTAGATGCACATAGTCCGGCATTTGCATCCAGTAGATGCCCCTGACATATTCTCGCCACCCCAGAACCTGTCGAACGAAACCCTCGGCTGACGCCAAAGCAATGGTTCCCTCCCGATAGCGGGTTTCGACCGCGCGGACAACCTCCTGAGCGGACAGAAGCTTGAGATTCATGGCCATCGAAAGCTGGGAATGGAAAAGACAAGGCTCTCCCTGCCACATCGCATCTTCATAAGGACCAAACCGGGCTAGCCGATGGTCCAAAAAGTCTCTGAGCGCCTCATGAGCCTCTTCTGGCGTCATGGGCCAACTGAAGTCATTCAGGGAACCTGGATGATCAGGAAATTGCTCTTGAACCAGTGCCAAAACCTTTTGCGTCAAATCATCCGGTTCAAACCGAAGGGGCCTTGGCACGCCTTTTGGCCCCTCTTTGCCAAAACTTTGGCGATTGTCAGCATCAAAGTTCCACTGACCGCCCACAGGCTTCCCCTCCTCCATGAGGATGTCATGCTGCCTTCGAAGGGCCCGATACCAATATTCCATCCGGATTTGGCGCCGTCCTGAGGTAAAGGCCGCAAAGTCCCGAACAGTCGAGAAAAAGGTTCGGTCATCCCTGATCTCGAGGGTCAGTTCGTGCCGGCGCGCAACCGTCTTGATCTCCTGAAGGACCCGCCAGTCGCCAGGCGCCGTCATGATCAGGCGAGCCGGTGACCTTCGCTGAATCGATGCATCAAGCTCCAGCGCCAGCGTGCCGAGATTTTCGGGATCCTCCAGATATCGATAGTCAAAGGGCCACCCCCTTACCTCCAGTCGCGCTCTGAAATGGCGCATGGCGGCCAGGAATACGGCAATTCTCGGCTGGCTGGACCAGACCTGCGTGGATTCTTCCCTGGCTTCCGCCATAAAGACCCGGTCTACCAATGGATCAAAGCCATCGAAGGCGGAGGCGTCGAGATTGAGTTGATCACCCAAAATCAGAATCAGGTTTCTCATTCGGAGAGGGCTTCCATGGTCAGGAATTTGTGAACACTAAGACGGTCTGACAGAAAAAATCACGACTTGTTGAAAACCCACGCAAACCAGAAATCGATGAAGACGAAAAAAAGAGGTATAGCCGAGGACTTCAGAGGGAATAAGTCCACCCTCCCCCGCAAGGACTGCAAGAGCTGTGGCCGGGTCATGACCTGGAGAAAATCGTGGGCAAAAAACTGGGATGCCATTCAATTCTGCTCAGACCGCTGTCGAAACAACAAGACGGCATCCGAACTTTCAGCACGAACAGCGGTCTGACCGGAAGGAGCCGCACATGCCCATGGGGGTAAGCCTTCTCCCCCAGGGACGTGTCACCATGAACGTCAAACAAAAATAAAGGTGATGAATGACGACCCAAGCACTCGCTGAACTTATCAGCAACATTTTCATCACGCTCGCCTTCCTCTCGTTTTTCGTTCTTCTTGCCCTCGAGAAGAAGCGGCCGAAAGTCGCATTTGCCAAAACCACGAGTAAGGAGTCGGTCTACACCAATCTCACGGCATTCTTCTTCAACAACGTGGTTCTGACTCTCATACGGGCCACCTCGCTGTTCTTCGTTGCACAGGAGTTTGCAGGACACGGTTTTCTCCATGCCATGGAGGAAGGCCCGGCCAAATGGTTTCTGACCTTCCTGATCTACGATCTCAGCATTTACCTCTGGCATGTTGTCGGCCACCATAACGAGTTTCTCTGGCGCTTCCACAAGGTCCATCACAGCGACAAGGCCTTTAATGTCACCACCGGCTTCCGCTTTCACGTAATCGATCTTTTGATCGAAATTCCCTACAAATGCCTTTTCGTAGTCCTGATTGGCGTAAATGCCCACATTGTGTTGGCCATGGAAGCGATTCAGCTGGTCTTTATCCTCTTCCATCATTCGAACACGGAAATTCCCAACGAGGACAAAATCTCCCAGCTACTGATAACACCGTCCCTGCATCGGGCGCACCACTCGGCGCTTCGCGGGGAGCATGACAGCAACTACGGAATCGTCTTTTCGTTCTGGGATCGCATCTTCGGGACCCGACTTGAGGTGGTTCCAGAAAAAATCGGTCTTGAAGTCATCATGGCAGAGAACTTTATCCAGTTAATGTGCCTTGGACTTCTGACGGAGAAGAATTTCCGGCGTGTTCTGAAATTAATTCCCAATGCCGGTCGCAAATAGGGTGATCAAAGTGCAAACACCCCACTTCTTACAACTTTTCATGAGCGCAAGGGCCGAGAAACCCCCTGTCGCTGAACAGCCACAGAGAGCCAAAGACGCATGGAACTGAAACTCAAACCGAGCCTTTCTGAGCCCATTGCCGCCGAAATGACGGCAACGGTTCATCAGGATCAAACCAAGGTCTTCGAATTCATCGCCGATAATTTCCATGAGAATTATCAGCGCTGGATGACCGATGTGGTGGAGCTGGAGCCTTTAGATGGTGTGCCTTTGAAGAAAGGCAGTCGGGTTCGCCAGGTTCGATTGGAAAACGAGGAGCCGGTGACCTCGACCTTCGAAGTGCTGGAATTCGAAAAAAGCGACCTCTTCTCTTTCCAGGGCATCGATATGCCCTACAAACAGGTTTACCGGCTGGAATCGGTAGGTCCATCGGAAACGAATGTCACTTTTCGCTTTGAACTACTGGAGGTGGAGCTTTTCATGCGACCCTTCGTCAAGCTCCTAAGATCCGCGATCAGCGAAGGCGTCGAAACGACCGTCATCACGCTGACCACGCTCCTCGAACCCGCCTGAAAACCTATTAAAAAAATCGTTACGGGAGACCGACACCATGCCTCTGATTCTAAGAAAAGACACAGGATTGATCCCTCAGGTTTTGACCGCCATCCTGGATCACTGTGTGAACGGCGTCACTCTGGCAGACCCCGATCAGGAGGACTGCCCGATTGTCTATGCCAACAAGGCCTTCTCGGATCTGACAGGTTACGGCCCCGAGGACATCATCGGCAAAAACTGTCGATTCCTTCAAGGTCAGGACAAGAATCAGCCTGAAGTGGCTCGGCTAAGAGACGGCATCAAAAAGCATGAGGCGGTTTCAGTGACGCTTCGAAACTACAAGAAGGACGGCACCTTGTTTCATAACCATCTGGCAGTAACGCCGCTATTCGATAACAAGGGTGAGCTCCTTTACTACCTCGGGGTTCAATATGACGTGACCTACAAGGTCAACGCAGATCAGGAAATCAAGAAGCTGACTGACATGCTGAACGCTTAATGCATCGTTGTTTCAGCTCCACTTCGGCCCTGAGAATTTCCCCGCCATGAAGCTATTCCAGAGCCTTCCTGAAAATAGGGTCACAGATCCCAAAGTCTGGGAAGACAGACGACGTCTTTTGCAGTTGATGGGAACCGGTGCCGTTTTGACGGCGGCGCCTTTTGTAGCGTCCGAAGAGAGACCCTCCTCGGCCGGTTCAGGTCGAATGAATCTCGATTCATCGCTTCGGGTGACACCGGAATTTGCGACCACTCACTACAACAATTATTACGAATTTTCTTTCGACAAATCAGAACCCGCCGAATTGGCGCGTGCCCTTAAAACCGAGCCCTGGACTCTGGAAGTGACTGGTCAGGTGGAGCATCCCTTAAAGCTCAGTGTCGATGATCTGATCAAGCGGTTTTCTCCCACGGAGCGCATCTATCGTTTTCGTTGCGTTGAAGGCTGGTCGGCAGTTCTTCCCTGGCGAGGCATTCCGTTGAGGGACCTGCTCCTTGCCGCGGCGCCCCTTTCTTCTTCCCGATTTGTCGCCTTCACTTCCATCATGGCGCCAGAGCTCATGCCGAACCAGAAAAGCAGAAAACTGCTGGATTGGCCCTACCGGGAAGGCTTAAGAATGGATGAGGCACTTCACCCCCTCACCCTTCTGGCCACAGGTCTGTACGGCAAACCCTTGCCCGCCCAAAATGGTGCTCCCCTTCGGCTCGTCGTACCCTGGAAATATGGTTTCAAGAGCATCAAGGCGATCGTCCGAATCGAAGTGCTTCCGCAGCAACCTCTCACCACGTGGAACCAGCAGGCCCCCGATGAGTATGGTTTCTATGCCAACGTCAATCCAGCGGTGCCTCACCCCCGCTGGAGTCAGGCAACTGAGCGACCACTTGCCAGCAGCCTTCATGAGCCTCGAATGAAAACACAACTCTTCAACGGCTATGGAGATCAGGTTGCTGAGCTTTATTCCGGTCTCGACCTGAAGCGGTACTTCTGATGCCCATCCAAGAAACCCTCAGATTTCTGAATGAATTTCAGGCGGTTCTCAGAAAAAAACAGACCCAGATCGATCCTTTGACATTTGGGATCACCTCTCCGGCCATCGCCGCGATGGTGACCTGGTTATCCAATCTCTGGAATTTTTGTCTGGTTCTGAGCCTTCTTCCTGGACTCTATCTCTGGGTGCTCATTCAATTCGACGCTCTGGGACCCAACCCCGTCGAGGCGTTCCATCTTTTCACTGGAATTTGGTCTCTCCGCTTTCTTTGCCTGACGCTATTGATTACGCCTCTCCAGGTCGTAACCTCCTGGCGGGGTGTCGCCCCTTTCCGTCAACTTCTCGGGCTCACCAGCTTTTTCTATGCGGCACTTCATGTCTGGGGATACCTTTCCATCGATCATGCCCTGATCTGGACAACCATCGGACAGGATCTGCTTGAAACGCCCTATTTATGGCCCGGCCTTCTGGCCTTCCTCATTCTGCTGTTGCTGGCACTCAGCTCCCCAAAGCAAGGCAAGAAGCTTCTGGGCAAGAACTGGAAAAAGCTGCATCGCTGGATTTATGTAGCTGCGGTCGCGAGCATCCTCCACTACGTCATGCAGCTGAAGGGAAATCTGGCAGATCCCTTGTTTTATGGCCTGATCATCGGCCTTCTTTTTGCGAGCCGCATCGTGATCTGGATTCGTAACCGGCAGGTGACCCGACTCATGATTCCAAGACCGCGTCGACTGGGGGATGACGATGAAGAGGCTTCAGGCCTGACCCATCGACAAGGGCGAGGCTCTGCCGCTGGGGCCTCAAAAACCACAGGCATCCTTAATTCAAGAAGCTAATTGCCATGGACGGTTGCCTTGATTCCTCCTACGCCAGTGACAATTGGTCCGGGCTTTGCCCCGAAGCGCTCGAAGCCTTAGTCGCTGCCAATCAGGGTTCCCAGCCCCCCTATGGCGCAGACGTCTGGTCGGAAAAAGCGCGCAAGGAAATCCAGCGACTTCTCGACTGTGACGCCGCGGTTTTCTTCGTGGCCTCAGGCACCGCTGGCAACAGCCTAGCCTTGGCCCACCTGACCCATCCCTACCATTCAATTTTTTGTCATGGCCTCTCGCATATTCTCCTCGATGAATGTGGCGCACCGGGTTTCTTTGGCCAAGGCTCCGGACTCAAGGCGATTTCACAGTCCGAAGATGCGCGCATCGAGGTCAGGGATCTCGAAACAGCGCTTTTGCAGCCCAAAGACTTGCGATTCCAGCCCCCCGCGGCACTCAGTCTGACCCAGTCGACCGAGCGCGGAACGCTCTACACAGCTCCATCGCTTTTAGCACTGACGGCCACGGCGAAGGCGCAGGGGCTTCGCATTCACATGGATGGTGCACGGTTGCTTCAGGCGGTTGCAGCACTCGATGCCTCCCCCGCAGATCTCACCTGGAAGGCCGGGGTTGATGTGCTGACGCTGGGTTCTTCAAAGATCGGCGGGGGTCTTGCTGATGCCGTGGTGTTCTTCAACCCCGATTTGGCCCAAGGTTTTGCCCATCGGCTGAAACAGGCGGGACAGGTTCCCGCTAAATATCGCTTGCTGACTGCTCCCTGGGTTGGGCTCTTGGAGACCGATGCCTGGCGGCAACATGCTGCGCGCGCCAATGCGATGGCCGCCGAGCTTGAGGTGGCTTTAATGAACTGCGGAATCTCACCCTACTGCCCCCGACAGTCGAATATGGTTTTTGTAAAGTTTTCAGATGCCGTAGCTAAGGCGCTTCATGCCGAGGGATGGCAGTTTCATGTTCATTCGGAAACCGGTGTTGCTCGTCTGGTGACAGGGTGGGATGCTTCGAGCGATCGCAACCGGCGATTTGAAGAGGCGCTTATGAACATTCAAACCCAGTGCCTCAACGAGTAAGCCCATGGCCCGCATTGTTCTGATCAACCCGGAATTCAAGACCAGCTACTGGAACTTCAATCACTCCCTCAAGATCTTCGGTCGTGAGGCGGTGACGCCGACCTCCGCATTGCCCTTGCTTGCGGCCCTGACGCCTGAGGCGCACGAAGTCATCTTGATGGATGAGGCAGTTGAGCCCCTGGATTATGCGGTGATTGCATCGGCTGATATCGTGGGCCTGACCGGCATGATCGTCCAGCGGGAACGGATGCGGGAGATCGCCCGCGACCTCAAATCCCGAGGCGTGTTTCTGGTGGTCGGGGGGCCCTGGATCACCGTCAAGGAAAACGATCTTGAGGGACTGGCTGATGTCATTTTCGTGGGTGAAGCCGATGAAACCTGGCCCCTCTTCCTTTTAGAGTGGGCCGAGGGAAAGCATCAGCAGCGCTACGAGCAGACCCAGCGGACCGATATGAAAAAGCTACCGGCGCAACGGCTAGATCTCCTGAAGATCGACCGTTACCTTCAGGGCAGCATCCAGATGTCACGCGGCTGTCCCTTCCTCTGCGAATTCTGCGACATCATCGTAACCTTCGGTCGGACGCCCAGGGTCAAGACACCCGAGCAGGTGATCGAGGAGCTGGAAGCCTGGTATCAGGCCGGCATCATGGCGGTGTTCCTGGTGGATGACAATGTCATTGGCAATCGCAAGGCGCTGGTGCCGATTCTTGAAGCCATTGCGGAATGGCAAAAGTCAAAACGCTACCTTGTAGCCCTTCATACCGAGGCCTCGATCAATCTGGCCGACGATGACGAGCTCCTTGAACTTTTCGTGAAGGCCAATATCCGGACCGTCTTTGTCGGGATTGAGACGCCCAATAGCGAATCTCTCCGGGAAACGCGAAAGATGCAGAACATCCAGCGCGCATCAAGGACAGAGGCAAAAGACGAAGTTGAAACCAGCGGTGAAGACTTTCTACTGCGTCAAATTCACAAAATCCAATCCTTTGGCATCAAGGTAACCTGTGGCCTGATTGTTGGATTTGATTCCGACCCCCAAGAGATCTTCGAGATTCAGCGCCGTTTCATCGAAAAGTCTGCCATCACTCAGGCCATGGTGGGCCTCCTCTCAGCGATTCCCAAGACACCCCTGTTTGACCGTTTGCAACGGGAAAACCGGCTGGATCTCAAGGATCCTCCGGATTTTGGAACCAATGTCATCCCACTTCAAATGTCGAGAGAAACCCTGGCCGATGGGTATCTTGACTTGCTTGAGGAGATCTATGCCCCTGAAACCTATTTTCAGCGACTGAACGATCTTTATGTGACGCGACGTTTTTATCAGCACGCCGAGGATGTTCGGGTCCCCAACATTCCACGCAGCACCCAGGCACGCTACCTCGTGATGTCCCTTGTGTTTACAGCTGGACTCTTTGGGCGACTTTTCCGATATGCCAAGGAAGATGGTCTTCGCTGGTTTTACGTCCGCCAACTCTTCCGCTATGCATGGCAACGCCCCTACCCGATGCGATATTTTGACTACGTGGTCGAAATGGCCTGCCACTACCACTTTTACCGATACACTCGGGACATGATCCAGGGCAGAACCAACCTCATCACCACCTTCTAAGCCAGGGCTTTCAGTCCCAATTGAGCCGAATACCGGCGTAGGCCGTTGCTGGCGCTCCGGGCCCCAAGAACTGAGTCGCCTGACCGTTTTGGAAAAAGTTCTGCCCGAGTTGGCCAAAGGTTTTGTAATGCTGATCGAAAATGTTGCGCCCAAAGGCAAAGAGTTCGATGTTTTTGGTCAACGCATAGCGGGTATTCAGGTTGACCACCGTATAAGATGGTAACTGTGGGGCCTGATTGCCGTTGTCACCCCGAGCATACTGGCTCGAGGCGTACTGGAGATCGCCACCAAAAACCCATCCCTCCAGAATTTGATACTCCGAACCAAACTTGAGCGTGTTCTCGGGAATCGACGGGATCTTGTCACCCGGTTTGACCGGCTGTGCGCCCAATGCGTTGCCGAGCACCGCACTGGTCTGAAAGGTCGCATCGACCAGACCGTAGCTCAGGTACCAGTTGAGCGATTCAAGAACAATCCCGGACAGACCAAATTCGATCCCCTGGCGCCGCGTCGCACCGACATTGCTGAAGTATCCATTAATGACGCTCCCAGGGCTGTTCAGGAACAAAATGTCGTTCTGGCTATTGGTCTGATAAAGGGCCATGTTCCATTTGAGGTATTTACCGATATGTGTCCGCGCACCGACTTCCATGGTTTGCGCAACGACAGCTTTCAGCGGCGGATCGGAAACAAACCCATTGGGAAGCGTACAGGGGGCACTCGGATCTGCGCAGCTAAGTTCGACAGCGGTGGGCGCTCGCATCCCCTCGTTATAGTTAAAGTAGGTCGTGAAGTCCTCCAAGGAGGAATTCACCTTCAGGGCATCCAGAGGATTGAACGTGAGTCCGGCTGACGGATTGACTCTGGAGTAAAGATTATTTCCATTCAGCGCCGTTCCCATTTGGTCGATCGTCTGAACCGCGGCTTGTTGCCAGTTCAGAGCGGCATTACTGTGTAGCCAATCCGTGATGGAAAACGTATCGGCCATGAAAAGGCTGCTGTAGGCCGTTTGACCATTGATCTTGACGGTTGTCTGAGAAGGGTCGGTGGGGTACTCATAGCGAGTGGGGGCAAAAATGGCATCCTGACTTCCGACCTTGAAGTTGGAGCTACCGTAGTTATAACCCCCGCCAAAAACGAACTGATTTTCGTGATCAAAAATCTTGGGCGTTGCGGTTAACTGGAGATTCACACCGGTGCCATTTTGGCGGGTCGTGGTGGAGCCAAAATTGCCAGGTTGAACCATCAGCCCATCACTGGTGAGGCACTCCCTTCCGCTGATCAGCTGGGCGCAGTCTTCATTGGTGTTGCTGTTATTGTTGTAACTGTAGCTGTTGCGGTTGTAGACGTTCCCACTCACCTGAAGGTCATCGGACAGCTGATGGCTCCCCTTGAGCGTCACAAAATAAAGGGTGTTCTGGGTCACATCCGGCGCGGTATAAATGGACTTCCAGTTCTGGGCCAACCAGTTGAAGGGGGTCGGCCCTACACCCTGCATATTGTTGTCAGCAACCGTAAAGGAAAGATCCAGATCGGTCTTTTCATCTTCATAACCGATTTTGCTGAAGGATTGCGCAACGCCCGTGGGTGAATAGGGTCGCCAGCCACCATCACCAAAATAGTTGCCAGCAAAATACCAGTCGAAGCCTCCACTATGGCCACCGTACTCGGCCTGATAATTCTGGCGTCCGTAAGATCCCCCATACGCCTTGGCATTGAACCCGGAGTGCGTAAAGCCGCTCTTCGTCCGAACCTCCAGGGCCCCCCCGAGGGTATTAAGACCAAACAGGGGATTGGAACCTGGAACCATCTCCATGTTGGCAATGGCCACCTGAGGGATCAGGTCCCAATTGACGGTATCCCCGAAAAGCTCATTGACCCTGACACCGTCCTGATAGACCGAGACACCAATTGGCGTCCCCAGAATGGGGGAAGCTTCGAACCCGCGATAAGTGATATCGGGCTGATAGGGATTATTTTGAACATCATTGATGTTGACACTTTCAAGTCGTCGATTCAGGAAGTCGGCAAAAAGAATTGACTCGTGTCGGTTGATCTCCTCGTCCTCATGGGCCTGAACATTGCCAGAGATTTTTTTGGGATCGAGCCCGATGGTTCCGATGGGGGTATTCCCGACCACGTTGACCTCTGGCAATTCGAACGCATCCAGGGACGAGTGAACGGCTGCATCGCCTCTTTCGCTCTTACCTTCCTTCGATCCTCCCTGGCTCTCAGTCACGGTCTCCCCGCTGATAGGCCCAGAGACTTTGGACGTCTCCTCCGATTGCACGTCCAGCGCTCCGAAGATCAAAAGAAGGGAAGTGACAGCGAGTCGGAATGATGAAAAAGATCGGATGGCAAACATGGAAAAGAAAAACGTCACTGAATTCGATACAAGGCCTCAACGGATGAGGACCTAATAAGAGCCTGAGTCGGGCTCACTCATCTTGCAATTTAATCAACGGATGCGCCTATGCCTAGGGAAGAATTCCCGAACCCCGTCCCGAAGGTTCTTCAGCCAGGCGCGATGCAATTTTGACCAGCTCGGCAGTAGACCCCAGCGCCAGTTTTTCCTTGATGATGACCAGTGAGTTTGAGATGGTTTTCGGGCTTACAGCCAAAGCCTCGCTGATTTCTCGGGACGCAAGGCCTCGCCCAAGCAACTGAAAAATTTCAAATTCCCGGGCCGAAAGCAATCGGATCGGATCCTGAATGGTTTCAAAACCCCGGGCTCCGACCAAGGGGACATTCGGATCCCGATAGTGTCCATGGCGCATGATCGAATCCACCGCCTCGATCATCTGTCCTGGTGAACTGCTTTTGCAAAGGTAACCCGAAGCGCCCGCTTCAAAGGCGCGCGAGAGATAGATAGCTTCTGCGTGAATACTGAAGATCAGGATCTTGGCTTGTGGATCCAGAGCCATGATCTTTCGGGTCGCTTCAATCCCGCTGCAGCCAGGAAGATTAATGTCCATGATGACAACCTGAGGCTGGGTTTTCAGATAGGCTGCGATGGCGGCCTCAGCTGTTTCAACCTCGCTGACCACCGAATAGCCATTCTGTATCTCGAGGAGCATACGGTAGCCAGCCCGAACGACCGCATGATCATCGACCAGCATAACCCTGCCCCTCCGGTCAGCCATTTTGAATGTCCTCTATCGGAAGGCTGATCTGGATCTCAAGCCCCTGCCCGGGCTCTGACATCAGTTGGAAACGGCCATCAAGGCTCGCCACCCGCTCTCGCATCCCCAGAAGACCGAATCCCCTTCGAATCACCGCTGAAGACAGCCCCCTGCCGTTGTCTCTCACAATCAGGAGAAGTTCATGTGGGTCCCTGGGAAAGATGCTGACCTCCGACTTGGTGGCTCCTGAATGCCGAACGATATTGGTCATCGCCTCCTGGACGATCCGGTAAATCTCGAGCGCGGTCTCTCCGGATAAATGCTCGATTGACGCATCACAGCGAATGGAAATCTGGAGGTCCGGAGCCATGGAACGCCAATGCTCTGCAAGGTCGTCCAGTGCAGCCTTAAGGCCCAGATCCTCCAGAATCATCGGCCTCAGGCGATGAATGATCGAACGCACGACGCTAAAAAGACGATCGCACAACCGCTGGATTTCAAGCGCGGCGTGCTCGCGATTTGGCCCGACTTCTGGAACCAACGCACTCATCATTTTGATGGCCGTGAGGTTCTGACCCACCTCATCGTGCATTTCTTTCGCCAGTATTCGGCGCTCTTCCTCCTGAATTAACAGCGAATGCCGCGTTAATGCCCGATTTTCGTCACGTGTCTCCTTGAGAGTCTTTGACACATGATTGATGCCTTCGATAATCCGGTCGAGTTCAGGAAGACCCGGAATTTTGAGCTGGGTGTCGTAATCCCCCGCCTGAATTTGCTGAAGCCCCCCAAGAATGCGGCTGACGGGACGCAGCGCGCGCCCGACAATGAGATGGACGGAGAGGTAGACAGCGACGGCAAAGATCGCAAGCAGCATCATGAAATCGCGAGTTTGGGTCCAGGCTTCACGAATTTCATCCTCGGCGTCCGACTCGATCCGAATTCGCATCGTGAGATCGGGGCTGACGGTAATCTCGCGAGTTGCAACAATCGGAGCGGACATGACCGCTTTTGAAAACCAGCCGGGAACAGCAGAAATACGCCCTGATGGGGGTTGCGATGGGCGTGAAAACGGGGGGGAATGCAATGGAGTTGCGCTAATCCTCAGATGTCTGATTCGATCCAGCGCTCCAATTTTGGAGATCCAGCCCGAGATGCTTGAAGATTCGAGGCTATCGGGTTGAATCGTCGCATCAATCAGACCCAAAGCCAGCCCAACACTGGCCATGGCTTCCTGGCGAACGTCCTCTTTGGCATCCCGGACCGCCCAGAGAAAACCCAGCACCAGAATGATCAGGAGAATCAATCCGATCGATACCTTAAGGCGACCTTCAAGAGTCAGGCTGGGTGACATAAGGAAATGGGTCGGTTCAATGGCGACTCGCTCAGAACGCCACCGCAAATCCTGCAATGGCAATTTGTTTTGGTGAGAGGGGCGTCACACCGAAGTTCATGTTGCCATAAAGCGAAAAGCGTGGACTGACAATCCATTGCGCACCCAAACCCACCACATCGACCTGTCGGTCATACATCAGTGCAATCTGGCTGGTCGGGACTCCGGGCAATGTCGAGGCATTGTGAAAGCCCTGAATGAAGACCGCTACACCGTCAATCACATCTCGCTGAAAGGCCCACTGCACCGTAGGCTTGGTCCGCGTCAGACCCATTCCGAGTTGCCGAACCATACCAATATTCCACTCAAACGAAATCCCAAGAGGAAGATCGTGGTCAAACAAAAAGGTTGCCGAATACTGAAAAGGTTGTCTGAAGTCGGCCGTCGCCAACCAATTGGGTGGCTGGACATAGGCTTCGATACCAACCGAAGCATTGAAATTTTCATCTTGATAAGACGCCAGATGCGCCTTGGTATCGATCGCTATCGGTGACGTCCCCGTTTCACCAGGCCGAAAGGTCACCCCATTGGAAAATAGCCGAAGCTCTACATTTTCAATCAGACCATATCGCATCAGATAGGACAAATTCCACTGGGAAGGAACATCAGGGCTGGACCCATAGAAGCTCAAGGGTGCCGTTTCAATGTAGAACCCCCCCGGTTTCAGGGTATAGGAACTGTTCGGAAAATTGGCGAGGTCAGGCCCAGGATCATCCATAGGTGATACCAGGTGACCAAATCCACTTGATTCCTCCTCAGCGGCCGATGTGACTTGCTCCTCCGAACCCGCATCGAAGAGGGCATGCGCGAACTGAGCATGGGAAATCCCTAGCGCAACCATGAGCAAGACTCGCCTCAGGTTCTGATACCCGGAAGCCTTCTTCCCTGACTTGAGCGCCACCGTATGAGCCTCAGTTGACTCTATCTGCGATAAAGAACCAGTTAGCACTGATACCGATGATCAGCATCGCGACAAGCAGTACCTGAAAATAACGATCGATTCGGTCGATGCGTTCCACCACCGCAGGTTTTTCCTCTTCGGATGCCATGCTGTACTCATTGGTGCCCCAAAGAAAAAGACCGAAGAGCATCAGATTAGCGTAGTAGCAAACGTTGTAGACAGAATCGAGAAAGGTAATGTACGAAAGCTCAGGAAGCCACGTCTGATAGGTCTGCTGCAGGAAAATCAAGGTCAGTAAGGCCGTAGGCGGGATCCCTACTCGAACATCCCAACCACTTGAAGAGATCGAGGGTGAAAAAAGGGCGAGGGCCATGACCGTAATCAAGGGCAGGAGCAATTTGAGGACAGTGGCGACCAGGGCCTTTTCATAGGAGATTTCCATCCGGGCCTGCGGGACCTGACTGGCCTCATTGGTAATGTTCGGATCTCCAAGCGAGCTTTCGTAATGATGCTGATAATTCGTAAAGGTAAATCCCGTGGTGAGATATCCGCCAAGATCAATATAGGCACCGACCCCCGAGTTTTTCTGGTCGATGGCCATCTTGATCCTTTCACCCTGAACCACAAATTTGCCGGGATTCAACTCCAACGCCATCGGCAACGTAATGGTTTGGAATGGATACTTTCTAAAGTCCAGTTCATTGGCATAAAAATGGCCGGAGAACCTGAATTTTTGATAATGCCGACCATCCGCCAGCTTGACGGGATTCTCGCTTCCAGGGGTCAACGACAAATCCCAATCACCCACCTGATTGTAAAAATAAAAAAGCTGCTGGGCTGATACCCCTTGAACCCTCATTTCCCGCTCAATTTCGGCCGACCACTTCAACCAAACCCAACCGTCCGCATCGAACGTCTTTTTGTCCGGTTCAAAGTTGTAGATGTTGTCGACGAGAAGTCCCACCTCGATGGTGGTTGGCGCATCCGTGGAAGGAATCTGGCTCGCCGCCGTTAAGATTTCTCGGTGACTTTGCTGAGGATGATTGGCGTTGTGATAACGCCAGTAAAAGGCGACAACCGCCATCAGCAAGATGAACAAGCCGTAGCTCAGAATAAGCCAACGTAGATGGGTGTTGGAGGGCATTAAGGGCATGAACTTTCAGTCAATCGTCTGGAGAACACGTTGAACTTTCGAATCTGTACAAAAAGAGAGTCCGACGTGTGTCACTCCAGGGTAAGAGCCTTTCTCAGTTTTTCAAGATTTCCCCCGTTTCAGGGGAAGAATTCTAAACCCTCATGAATTCGGAAAGTTCTTTACGCGAATAGGCCATCGACCAGTTGGGAAAGCTTCGATTTTTGATCACTTGTTCCAGCCTCACCGAGAAGTTTTTGTGCCTTGGATCCCGCTGTATTTTTTCAAGCAGGGCCCGGACCGCCGACTCCTCCCCTTCAAGCACCTGAGTGAAAGTGCCGTGCCTGTAGAGCAGGATGCCCGTGATCCCTCTTCGGGTATTGGACACCCTTGAAGACGCTAACAAGGCCTCAACCTCAGCCTCTGAAAAAGCGCGCGCCGCCTGACTTTCATAGATCACTTGAAAGAGAGGCGATTCCGATGCCGACCCATTATTCATTGCTATTTCTCGCGCGGTCTTGCTGCCACTTGGAGGATGTTGTCTATTCCCTACCGATACCCATCGGTAGGTTGCATCATATAGGAGATGAGGTGAATTCTAGTCAGCCGAATGACTAAAACATAACTGCCGCCTTTCGGCCAACACGGCCAATCCCGAAAGAATCCGATCACAGGCGATCAGTTGTTTATCGTACTCAGACGTTCCGAGGACGAAATCGATAAGGATTTCATAGCCATGAGGTCCGATATCAACGAGGGAAACTCTCCGGTTGAGATCCAGGACATCATGATCAGCAACCAATAGCGATAGGGCGTCGTCCTTAAATCCACTGACGTCATCAATCGGGCTTTCCAGTCTGAAATAAAGCGTCTTTTTGATACGCCAGGAATCGCGAAGTGACGTATTCTCGATGGCATGTCGAATCAACTCGCTACTTGGTGCAATCATCAAAGCACCGTCCAGAGTTCGGAGTTTGGCCGTTCGAAAGCCAATATTTTCCACCGTGCCTTCAATACTTCCGGTTTTGATCGTGTGTCCGAGTCGGAAGGGTTTCTCAAACATAATGATGAGAGAACCGAGGAGATTCCCGAGCGCCTGCTGGCCCGCCAGCGCTACAGCAAGGCCTCCGACTCCAAGGCCCGCAATGATCGAATACGACGGAAGTCCGATCCGGTTAGCGCCCTCAATCAGGATAGCCACCCCAAAGCCCATCGAAATCAATCGGGCGGTCAGCCGCACCAACTGACTGTCGGTACTGTCGGTTTGAATGCGTTCAAGTCCAATGATCCATTCAGCGATCATTTCACCTAGGCCCCAGACAACCCAGGTCAGGGCCAGGTAAAAAAGTCCCCAAAGAGTGAGCGTGACGCGTCCGAAAAGATGGGGGGTAACACGCAACACATCCCCGAGAATAAAACAGAGATTGGGAACCAGAAGCACTAAGGCGACTGCCGGCAGGATACGCCAGGCGACCGCTATAACTCCATGCCTATTGAGCCCTCTTCGAGCCAACCGGATCGTTGTCCATAGAAGCCAACTCACAAAGGAGAACAGAACGATCAAGGCGACCCAACGCCAGATGGGTTCGCCGAAAATGGTCCGGGTCAGTTCCGGGGGGATGGAAATAAACCAGCGAGGGGGCACGACATAGGCCAAATAGGTTGCTAATCCGGTGGGGAGATTAAAGACCTTGTCGAACATGAATTCAGGCGCACCCTCGGGATATCTGACTTTTCTGATTCGCTCAAAAAAAATCGGAATCTGCGCGACCGTTTCCTTGGTAAAGAGGTATTGGCCTGCACGGGGGCCTGATTCGATCAGTCCAATCCGAATCTCCGTTCCAGGCACCGTCCATCGCTTGAACGGCTGACCCTGCATCGCTATGGCATCCGGCATCTCATCTAAAGAAGGCATCGGAATATGTTTGAAGATCTCCATGAGCTGGAGAGTAATCCGCCAGGCGCTCTGCTCTGCGATCGCCTCTGGAATATCGCTGAGGTCAAGGAATTTCGCCGACATGGCTCGATCCCTCTGGATCATTGCGAGGGTCTCCTTGATATCGAACTGCTCTGGATAGAGACGGCCGGATCGAAGGTAAGTCTGGAACACGCTGTTCGGGCCCATAGACGCATAACGTTCATCCATGACATCCATGAATCCCTTGAGGGTTGCACGAGGACTCGATGTGTCTGCCGTTTCCAGAATCGATTCAGACCGCACCGCCGCCTCAAGAATAGGTGACTGGCCGTTGAGGAAGAGACCCAGAAGGAGAGCGAGGAACGGTCGAACGAAGGGAGCAAGCCCGGACTTTTGAGGCAACTTAGGAGGGATGGAATTCATGGGCAATTTTCGAGGAAATGTCCCTTTTTAAAGACAGGAACCCGTGATCGGATTCAGAAATGGGCTAGATCAGCGCCGGAGATTCAGTTTCGTCGGACGACGGCATCACCTCCGCCCAGAATCCCACTTTTAGCCCCAAGTTCCAAGAGTTCGAGGAGAATCTCATTTTTTCGTTCGGCCACCCGATCGCCAAAGGGTCCGGTCAGGATGAACTCCAGATGGATGTCGACCCCTTCCCCGGTAAGTGCCGAGACGCCGACGTTGATCGATGCCGGTTGGACCATGGGACTTGCGGCCAGGTGGTCCCGCGTCTGCTGGACGAATCTTCGCATGGACTCTACCGGGGTTACGGGGGGAACGCGCAAAGTCGCCGAAATATGATTTTGTGGCCGACTGTTATCCGCTTCAATCGGGCCACTGATTACCTTGTCATTCGGAATCGAAATGATGGCACCGCCATCCGCCTGTATCTGGGTGCTTCGAAAACCGACGGAACTCACCGTTCCGGCCTGCCCACCCACATTGACGCGGCTTCCGATCACGAAGGGTTTCTCGAACATGATGATCAGCGAGGCCAGAAGATTGGCGAGCGTATGCTGCGCTGCCAGTGCGACGGCCAAACCGCCGACACCAATACTGGCGATAATGGAATAGGCGGGAAGCCCAAGACTCTGACCGCCAATGACGAGCGTGGCGACCACCATACAAAAAGTGATCAGTCGCATCAGGAAGCGGGTCAATTGACTATTGATGCTTCCCTTGATCATCCGTTCTGATGCAATGATGGCCTCGGCAATCACATCCCCAAGGTTCCAGAATAGCCAGGAGAGTGAAACAAAGAAGAGCCCCCAGAGGGTCGGGATCACCGTGAGAAAAACGGCATCGGACACGCGAAGGACATCGCCAAGAATTTTTGCCGATACGGCACTCAAAATCACCACGGTCAAAGGCCGAATCAAGGTGAAGTAGCCCAGAGGATCAGGACGCGACTCCTGCAGCCTTGCGCTCAGCCTCAGCAGTGATCGTGCAATAGCTCCGACAAGACCCGCGAGCAAAAAAATGCCGACCCAACGCCATAGGGGCTGATTCAGGATGCTGATCTTTGATGAAGCGATCGTCAGATCATTGAGAATCAAGCGCGAAGGAATAATCTTGGCGGTAGCGAACATCAACCCGATGGGGTATTGCACCTGCCGCTCATACCAGTTTTGAGTCGAAGTATTGACATAGGGAAGCGTCTTCGCCAATTCATACATGGCAGGAAGACGTTCCAGGGAATCGGAGGCAAAGAGGTAGTCTCCCTTTCGAGGTCCCGATTCGATCTGCTGGATGGCAATTTCTGTTCCCGGAATTTGCCAGCGAGTCTTGCCCTGCTCCTTCATCATGCGGGCATCCGGAATTTCATTTTCAGGAGGCAGGGCCACGCGATCCAGAACCTCCTTGAGCTGAATCATGATCCGACGCTCGGACTCCTCACGCGTGATGGCGGGCAAGATCGAAAGATCGATCGCTGGAGCCAGCTTGAAGGCTTCGTTTTTGATCTTATAAATGGTCTCGCGCTCTTCAGGCGTCATATAGAGCCGACCGGATTCCCGGTAGGCCTTAATCGTCCGGCCTCCCTGTGTGTAGATATCCGTCGCAATAGCGAGGTAACCCATAAGGAGACTTCGGGGGCTGGAGGTATCCAGCGGGGCCAGAGCACTCACCGGCGCCGCCATGCCTGGGAATGCCAGCAACGTCAGGATCAGAATGAAAAACTTCACAGGGAACCTCAGAACAGGAGTCATTTCGGACGGGCCGAAATCAGGGGAAGCGGTCAAAAAGGGCGCGGGCCCAGGCCCACATCTAAAAAGCGGCCAGTTGGAAGATTAGCATGCCTGAACAAGGAGAAGATATTCGCGAGATCTTTGCGAAAAAGACCGGTTGGTGCTTTTAACTGTTCAAATAACGTGGCAGCGCATCCAGTAACTCTCGAGCCCCAAGACGGTTACTGCCGTCAAATTCAATAACTTTTTCGAGCGACACTTTCGCCGCTTCAAGATTACCCATCTGACTTTGGAGAAACGCCTCTGCCTTGATCAATTGCAAATGAAACCGAAAAAGCGTCATGGACTTCATTACGGCATGACCGACATGACTCTTGTTCAGTTTGCTGGCATCACGACTGATACCCAACTCTTGAGTCACAAGATCCAGCATTCTATGGATCACCTCCAATGCCTCGGCGTAACGCTCCTCCCCTGCCAAGAGCATGAGCTTCTCATGCAGTGCCTCTAGCGTTTCATCCGGATCCGGAACGGTAAAGACAGGACGATTCTCATGAAGCGAACCAGATCGCAACTCCATGGTGCAGTTGAAGGCCTGATCGAGGTCCTTAAAGAGCAATTGCATCGGGCTTTCGACTCTTTCAGTGACCCAAAGTGATGGGGTCGAACCATCCGAACGCCGAAGGCAGTCGACTGGAATTAGCGTCATTTGGATACTGCGCCCATTGAACAGACACCGTGGGTCTCCCTGCGGTGGGGGTGGCGCCATCTTGAAACCTTCGCATCATCGTCAGCGAATCCGAAAGCATTTTGAGCCCCTCGCGATCTGGTGGATCAGATGTGGATCGAGATCAACATGACCTCGCACTCCGCTCTCATCTTTATCCATTGCATAGATAGTGCCACCGGTGTTCGCAAAGCATCATCGATTGAGAATCTTGAGCAAAACAGCCCAAGGGATCAAAGGATCTTACTGATGCAAGGGGGATCAAACTCCCATAGGTTCGGAATTGCGGCTATTTGAAGAGGGTCGACAGAGCGAGGCACCCTGTCCATCCTGAAGAAAGCAACTTTATTTAAGGCACATGATGAACAGATTCGACGAGCCAAATCCGCTCAAAAGCCGCACACGATCGGTGCAAAAAGTGCTTTTTTGGGGTAACTAAAGCTACTTTCACCTAAAAAAGGCCATCCGCTGGGGCGTACGGCCTTTTTCATGAACTTGAGCGCCTCCAGAAAGAAGGCTCTAGATGGCGGACTGGAGAAAATTCTGTAACCCAACCTTTTCAATCAGGCCAAGCTGGGTTTCAAGCCAGTCGACATGTTCTTCCTCGCTGTCGAGGATTTTCTGAAACAGGTCCCGGCTGACAAAGTCACCCACTTTTTCGGCGTCGACAATCCCCTGCTTGAGGCAAGGAATCGCATCCAACTCGAGCGCGAGATCGGCTTTGAGGCATTCTTCGACATTTTCACCAATGCGAATACGACCAATATCCTGCAGATTGGGAAGGCCTTCGAGAAAGAGAATTCGCTCGATGACCATGTCCGCGTGCTTCATCTCATCAATGGACTCGTGGTATTCCTTCTCATTGAGCTTTTGAAAACCCCAATTCTTGAACATCCTTGCGTGCAGGAAGTACTGATTGATGGCCGTGAGTTCATTGAGCAACACCCGGTTCAGATGCTTGATAATTTCCTTGTCGCCTTTCATTTCATTCTTCTCTCAGATTAAGAGGATGCCTTCTGAGCATCAGAATACGCCTATGGACCCGAAGTTCAATCCTGTTCTTCCACTGCCCTCTTCGATCGCCAGCATCGGGATTCTGGCTTTTGATCACTTGGAGAGACTCGTTGCCTTGATCTGGGCGTAGAGTGATTTTCCGGGATGAAGTTCAAGATCCCTCGCAGACTTTCGCGTTACGGAAGCAAAGAGGGGGGTGCCATCAAGATCCAAAGCAATATGCATCTGACCGCTCTCATCCCGTTCCGTGACCGACTGAACCAATACGGGTAAGACATTCAATACACTACTGAGAACCGGCGGTTGAATTGAAAGGCTCACATCGCCGGGAAAGATTTGGCACCGAACCGAGCTCCCTTCGGGTCGGGACTGTAATGGGACCCAAAGCTGCCCCCCGCTAAAACGGATTTCGCTGACGCCATCTTGAGGATGATGAGCCTCAAGAATACCGGATATGACCGTTCCCGATGCTTCGCCAAATCCCGGAGCCATCATCAGTTTCGGCAGCATCTCCTCCAAAAAGCCAGACGCGGCCAGTCGCCCTTCTTTCATCAATACAACAAAATCCGCCAGTCGCATGACCTCCTCGGGAGCATGCGTAACGTAAATTACGGGAATCTCCAGTTCCTGATGCAATCGCTCAAGGTATGGGAGGAATCCACGTTTGCGGGACGCATCCAGAGAGGACAGGGGTTCATCCATCAAGAGAAGCTTTGGCTGTGAAAGAAGAGCCCGTGCAATGGCCACTCGTTGCACTTCACCTCCTGACAACTTTTCCGGATAACGCTCCAGCAGGGCGCCAAGGTCAAGAAGTTCCATCACATGGTCATATCTCGGACCTTCGGTGGGTACTCCCGATCGCTTCATGCCATAGGTCAGATTTTCCCGGACCCTCAGATGAGGAAAAAGTGCGGCATCCTGGAAAACAAAGCCGACAGATCGCCTCCACGTGGGAACCGATTTGTGGGTTTGCGTATCCATCCAGACGTCTCCGCTGACGGAGACATGCCCTTTCATTTCTGGGTCAAGACCCGCAATACC
>Ga0207958_1000088_pt1 | contig 31495 bp, 29 predicted proteins | sample CryBogCBH27Jul07_FD_184606 | JGI IMG/M metagenome (GOLD analysis project Ga0207958, IMG submission 184606) | Freshwater microbial communities from Crystal Bog, Wisconsin, USA - CBH27Jul07 (SPAdes) (version 2) | ecosystem: Environmental > Aquatic > Freshwater > Lake | place: Crystal Bog... | reverse complement strand
CCAAGAACATTCACAATCGGAAGTGTATTATATACAGCCGCCCGCGGCTGTATGCGGGATGCGGAGGGGCGGGGTGATGTGAGGGAGCTGTTTATAAGACACTTCCGATTGTGATTGTTCCGGGCGGGCAAAATGACTCGAGTGTGGCTCTCAATTGCTCCATCCGGTGATGTGTATGTCAACGCGGCTTTTGTTTTTGTTCGTCATATTAGCGACACGCCTATGCTTCGCGCGCGTTTTGATGTTTTGGTTTTCTTTCCAAGTTCTACACCTGATGAGACCGTTTCCCTTATGCAACGGCTTGGAGCGCATGTTATTAAAGTAGACCGTCCTCGGTCCTTTTTTATGTTTCAGCGCTATATGGCTCATGATGTTCTTCGCGCGGGTACGCCATGGCTTGCTATGGACGCGCATTACATTTGGACCAAGAAATTTGACGAGGTTATGGTAGAAACAGTTGACAAGTGGATTTACAGCGGAAAGCTTTTTACTCTGTACACATGGCCAAGGCCCGAAGACAGACCGCGCCCTTTTGCTGGTGGGTGGGTTGGTGGACACGCGCGAAAGGTTTTTTCAATGGAAGATGCAATTCACCATTGGGTACATGAATTGAAACAGAAGACGCACCATACGGTTGTTTACGGGGACGATGAACTTTTTCTTCGAGATTTGTATGTTACTAAGATTAAGGACGATACGTTTATTGCTTCCAACTTGCGGGACTACATTAAGCAGCGGTTTCAGAATTATTCACCGGAACAGCAAGCAAAAATGACACGAAATGCAAAGGAGTTGGATGAGGATTTTACAGAGCCAGAAGTGTAATTGCACACTAAACAGTTAAAACTTCGCAGTTAAAGGAAACGAAATGGCGCGCCAGTGTGGTCCTAAGTCAAGCTCGCGTGGCTCCACTAAGCGCCACTCAAAGATGCGCGGCGGCTTTAACTGGGACCCGCTTGGCGTTGGTCAGAAGGCAAAGGACTGGGCGTGGCACGTGCAGCAGGACACCAAGGACCTTCCCACTTTCGTAAACAGCGTCAAGCGCGAGCAGTCGGACCCTAACAGCTGGTCGCACCAGGCTGTCAATGCCGCAAAGTCGGTGGTTCCGGGCATGTCTGATTACGCCAAGGCGGTGGGTTACGGTAAGCGCAAGGCGCCGAAGCGTAAGGCCCATCACAAGCTGCGCGGTGGTTTTAATTGGGACCCGCTTGGCGTCGGCCAGAAGGCAAAGGATTGGGCATGGCACGTGCAGCAGGACACCAAGGATCTTCCTACGTTTGTAAACAGCGTCAAGCGCGAGCAGTCGGACCCTAACAGTTGGTCGCACCAGGCTGTCAATGCCGCAAAGTCGGTGGTTCCGGGCATGTCTGATTACGCCAAGGCGGTGGGGTATGGTCGCCCGAAGCGTGTGGGTCGGCCGCACCCGACTCTTCGCAAGGGCTCTGCTGCTGCAAAGGCGCACATGGCTCGTCTTCGCGCGATGCGGCGTTAAAGCATTTAAAAGGTTGCAATTATACTAATAAATTACTTGCGCGAGCGAGACCGCGACCGCGCCTTTCCGTGAGGCTTTCCAAGCCCTCCAAGCACTCCGTACATACCCATCTTGGGATTCTTCAAGTGGCTAGGTTTCTTTTGCAGTGTGTAGCGTATGTACTCACGCAGCAAATGAGGAGACAGCCTATTTGCCTTCTTTTCGGCAAGAGGAAAGTACGCCCGCACAATGTCCATATAAGCTTCCTTTCTCTCGGGGTTGGTAGGCGCCTCATCGGCCGCAAGCATCTCCCTGCTGACAGTCCTGACAAACGCCTTTTCGACAGGTCCCATAGTATCCTTCTCCTTCTTCTTTGCGCGCCCTCTCTGCGCAAAGTATGACTGGGCTTCCTCCCTTGATGGCGCGGGGGCTCCCTCCTCCTCTGACTCGGAATCAACCGATGACTTGGCATCTTCCGCCTCTGTTGGCACCTCAGCGTCTGTAGGAGCACCTTCGGTATCGGTTGGAGCTTCCAGCTCCGTCTCGTCACCATCGGTTGCCTTTGTCGTACTCTGAAGTACATCACCCATGCGACTGCCCATTGGCCGGTCCTGGGCGTCTTCCATTGACCTGCTAAGCTCGGCTTCAGTAATTTCATCGTCTTCTCCCTCCATTCCTTCCTCGTCTGTGGATACGTTGCCCGTTTCAGCAGCCTCGTTGTCATACTGGCCAGTCTCAAGACGGGCCTGAAACTGTCCCTCGCGGTTGCCACGCACTCCGTCCTGTGCGCGCCCAAGTGCACCGCCATCGTGACCCCTTGCAACCTGACCCAACGAGGGTGGTGACTGGCGACGCGGTGACTCCTGTGCCGCTGCGTTTGACCGTCCGGGTCCCTCGTCCTGCTCCTCCTCTTCCTCGGCTCCCTCTGCCTCTGTAGTGTCCCCACCCGGGCCCTCGGAAGACGACGAAGAAGAGCTCGCGGGGGTTGCGCCGCTTGGAAGCGACAATGGGCGACTTGCTGGACCACCGGGACCAGACGGCTCCGACGCGGGCATGGACCCGCTCGGTGTGTAGCGCTGTGCAGAGGGTGGCATCGACGGCGGGCTGCCAGAGGAAGGGCGGGCTGACGGGGTTGAAGGCGGGGGCTTTGACGACGACGGCATAGAAGGCATGGAGAAACCCGAAAAGGAAGAAGATGAAGGACCGCCACTGCTTGAAGCTGCCGGACGCACGTTGCGAATAACGTTCTGAAGATTCACAAGGGCCGTCTTCACCTCGGGCGACTTGCTCTCGTTCAGCAGATCGCGCAGAAGCGACGTGATCTCCGAACGCTCGCTCGGGTCGAGAGTCGCGGACTGTACGGTGCGCACGCGCTCTGCGTCCTCGTTGAGCTTTGCAACCCACTTCTGAGGGTCTGCATCGGAACCCTCGCTGCGCATGTCCTGCAGGTGCTTGATGATATCCTCGCCAACATCCTCGTCCTCTGCGCCAATAAAAGTAGCGTTGGTGGTGCCCGACTCCTCGGTTCCGCGGAACGTGGTCTTGGCCTGTGCGGCAATCGTGCGCGAAAACGACTGGCGCAGGACACGGTCGTCCTCTGCAGTAACCCAGCCGGCGCCATGGTGCCACAGCCCGCTCTGGAGGTGAGTCGGCGGCTGGCCACGGCCATAGTGCGCCGCAGCATTCTGGGGCTGGTGGTAGCCGTAATCTAGCTTAGCCGAAAGCTGGCGAACAGGCTCGACATAGCTAAAGTTTCTGCGCTCAATTACGACAGGACTCTTTCCGAGGTTGCGTGCGTTTGCCAGGGCAATGTGCTGCGCAACACGTCGCTCTCCCCTGGTGTCATACTGGTTCTGAATCTGCTGACACTGCTGACGTGCAAGTGCACGCAGCGTTTCGTGGAAATCAGTATGCAACGCCATCTTTTACAAAGTAAAAAATACTCCTTTGCTTTTAAAAGGCCTAGTCAACGTCAATTGCGCCCTCGTTGCGAGCCATCTTCTTAGACAGCAGCTTAGCAAGGCGTTCCACGAAGCCGGCCTTGTTGTCACGGGGCCGACGCTCGTGGGCGTAAGGATTGCGGTTGTGGTACGGGTTAAGAAAGTGTGCCTTGGGCTCGCGCTTCAGACGGCGTGCCATCATCTTCTCGTAAGAATCCTTCGTGCCAGAGTGAATGCGCTCCACGTCACCAAAGTGAAGCCTCTTCTTACGGGACGCACGCACCGCCTTTGCCTTCGGGACGCCGGCCTCGTTCACGCCAGCCGTCGTCGGCCACGGCATGGAGCGCGACTGGGAAAAGGCCGCGTCGCGCAGATCCTTTCCGCGCTTCTCCTGGGCAAACCCCATCTTTGAAAGCTGCTTGAGGCGCGAGCCAATCTGGCCGACCGGCTCGAACTTTGCCTTGCGCTTTGCCGCTGCGTGGCGAAGGGCGCCCGCGGGCCGTGCATTCTGCGGCGTCTCCTCGGCACCGCCAAGACCGCCGCCCGACAGAGTAAAGTCAGCCTGGCGCATTGAAATGCCCCGCATCTTTGGGGGGACGCTCTTGTCGGAGATTCGGTGCCCGTCGAGTCCCTGGGGGTGGGAAATAAAGTACTTTGAAGCGTTTGCATACTTCTTGTTCACTGCGTTCTTCATTACGCTAGCACCAGCAGGCAGCCCCCGAGTGTCCATTTTGCCCGACTTTTGCAAATAATATACCCGCTTCAAAAAGTTGCTTCTTGAAAGGCCAGTGACGGTGTTTTTAAAAGGGCGCCATGCGTGAGGGCAACCCACTCCTTGGCGCGTATGGCAAGGATATTTGGACCGGACCGCACTTTAATTACACATTTCACAACAAGCCCACGGCTGAGGCTGTAAAGGGGGCTGGAAAGGCGGCAGTGTTTCACGCAAAGGTTCCCATGGGTGGGGCCAAGAAGCAGGCCTTTTCGTCCAGGGGTTTGATGCCGCTTCTCCAGGAGAAGCGCAGGCTTTTTAAGATGGAGAATATTGTGCCGACGCAACAGTCTAGCGGGTCTCACGGCACGCGCCTTGAGAATGGGACGAGGGTTGTTTCAAAGGCAAAGGGGGGCTCGAAGCGGGGAAAGCGCAGTGGAATTCCAATTCTGTGAAACTCTATTGAACCGCTAAGACAATTACGAATAGTAATAAAGGGATTGTTAATTGCAATCCTATGGCGTATGAGACACTCAGTAGTGGGCCCGCTTGCGTGCGCCGCCCATGCCACCCAGGCCGGACGACGACGCAGAAGAGCCACCCATCTGAGCGCCGCCCATCTCACCGCCCTTGCTCTTGTGCATCTTGGCGGCGAAATTCATGAACGAGCCCGAGCTCAGCTTGCCCTTCGCGCCACCCACAAAGCGCGCCAGGTGCGACGTCGTGGTGCCCTTGGAGGCGCGCGCCTCCTCCACGTCCGTGTTGTTCAGGATCGTCTTGCGGATGGCCGACTGGCCACGCACCGTCTCAAAGAAGCCAGACGAGATGGCCATGAGCGTGATCGTAACGCCCGAGCCGCTCGACGTGTTGGCAGACGACGCAAAGTAGCCCTGCGCCGTGTCGAGCGTGAGCGCCAGCTGGATCGAGTAGTTACCAAGGCAGCCCGGCGCCAGGCCAGGCGACAGCGAGATGTCCGTGCCCATGCGCAGCAGCAGCGGGCCACCCGTGAGCTGCACAGTCTTTGCACCGCCCTTGCCAAACTGGTATGCGAACGGGATGGCACCCGTCTGGGGGACCGGGAAGTACGTGCCGCCGCCGAGGGTAGCACCACCCGGCGAGGTTGCATTCTGCGACAGGGGCGGCGTGACCTGGAGGGGGGCACCCGCGTGGCCCTTCCACTGGTGCCAGTCCATCTCGAGACCAGCCGCGACGGACGAATTGTACAGGTTCTGCTGGCTAAAGTTGGAGCACAGGTTGGAAAAGTTATCGAACGTGACACCGACGCGCTGGATGGGGACATAGGTCTCGTTCTGCGTCTGGCCGCGGACCTGCGGCTTTACGAAAACCATAATCATGTCGGGAATCGAAGAGAGGGTGATGGTCTGCGTCTGCACGATGCCGCTGGAGTCCACCGAGGCCTGCTGCGTGTAGTAGCGCGGGAACTCGTGGTACGGCACGCTCGAGCACAGCGGCAGGTCGACATCCACGCCCGGCGTCAGGAAGGACACGAGCAGCTGCGGGTTGGCAAATGCGTTGTTGCCCGTGTTGGTTGCGCCACCCGTCGGGCGGCCCAGCGTGACGCTGGAAAAGAGGGTCGACACGCCAGAGGCGCGGATCAGGTTGCCGATCGGGTTGTACGGCGCGCTGATATTGTCGTACCATGCCGGCGTCTTCGGACCCGTAGTGCCGCTATAGAACTGCGGCGTTGCCGAAACGAGCGAGTTGGCGCTCGGCGTCGACTGAAGGTTCATCGTGAAGGCCATGTTCGTGCAGCCATAAAGACCCACCTCCGAAAACTCGTGCGCGTCATTCCAGATAAACGGCGACATGACGAGCGGCTCCGTCACCGTGAACTTAAAGCAGATGCGCTGCGGCTTCGTCACATCCATGCCGCCGCACCACACCGGGACGCCGTTGTAAAACTGAGTGTAGGCCTCACCGGCGTTCGGCGTCGTGTACGGGATCGCGGGCTGGTAAAGGACACCCGCCGTGAGGTTCGTGTACTTCACGGCCTGCTGGCCGTTGGGGCTCACGTCCTCACCCGAGGCGTCCACGAACGTGATCGGCCACGCGCCGTTCGGGATCTGGCCCATGAAGGCGTTCTCATAGGCGCTGAAGTTGCCGTTGAGGGCGTTGACGTCGTCAATGCTCCAGGCGTAGCGGTCGTACTTGGACGGCGTCGTGCGCTGCTGCTGGTTGCGCTGCGACTCCGTCAGCAGGATCTGCTCGCGCAGCGTGTCGCCGTTCGTCGTCACGACACAGTCGTTGATCGAAGCCGTCATATTCGTGCACAGGCTCTGCAGGGGGAACATGGGCAGCGTGAAGTCGCGACCCGGGCGGATCTGCTGGTACGATGCCGCCGACGCACCGGCCCACGACGCGTTAACAACAGGCGGGCCCGCCGAGCCAGCGGCCACCTCCGTAAGCTGGCTCGGTACATTCACACTGCTCGGGCCATTAGCGCTGGCCTTCACGTCACCGGACCAGTAGGCGTCCATCTGCACGTAGACGGTTGACTGCCACATCACCTTGCGGTCCACGAAGACGTTCAGCGACGGCACGAGCACCTGGTACGTGTGCTGCGACGTGGTGGCGGACACGGCCTGGAAGGGCGAGACCGTCACAGCCAGCGCACCCTTCTGCACGGCATAGGCCGGCGCATCCTGCACAATGCGCGGGTCATAGACCGCGATCTTCTCGATGGCCGACATCTCCTTGGAGTATTAAGTCGTGTGATGAGGTATACACTACTTTCGGGTATAGAACGACTATGTGCAGCTTTTTCGGTAAAGTTACAAATTTGCAAAGGGGCGAGGCAAACGTGTTGTGTGCTAGCTTGAAAGCAACTTCCTTATCTTTTCAACACCCTACTTGCCACCACCCATAGCCCCCACACTCTTCTTCGGCCTGAAAAGAAATTTGATTGAAGCATAGCCCCCGTTTCCATTGAGCAGCACGGGGATGAGATCACCCGTGATGCGATGGCGCCAGAAGACGCTAAAGTCAATCTGAGTCATCTGGCGGTTCGACAGCGACGAAAACCTGTACTCACCCGACGGGCTGTAGTAGATGAGCCCACGGTACCCAAAGCAGCTCGTCTGTGCCACGGCAAAGTCTGTGATGATCGGCTTCCGCTGCGCACTTGAGTCCGCAATCACGAATCCACCCGCGCTCTTTGACAGGTCCAGCGGGTTGCCCTCCATCTCGGAAATGACCGGGATGCTCTCCGTCGTGACGGCGATCGCGGTAACAGGACACCAAGACGTGGCCGTTGAAGGATAGCCCTGTTCATATACGTAAAAGGACGACTCGGTCGAAAAGATGCGCAGGCCGACATCCGAATAATTTTGCGGGACAGTACTTACCGTAATGGACCGGTCTGGAAAAGACGCAATTGAACTGACCGAAGACACAATCTGCTCCGACGGAAAGTCCGACACCCACTCATATGCGACCGGCGGCACCGTCAGGGTTCCCGTGTACGAGGGCGAATTAAAGATGGTTGAATACACCTCGGGTGTTACCGCGACACACGGAAAGTTGTCGATGAGCGACTTGAAGTTCGTGTCACTCAAGAAAGTGAGCTGTTCATCGGACGACGTAAAGGCATTTTTGCCATTCCATGGAACGTACACGATATTTCCAAGCGTTCGCTTGAGCGAGTCATCGGTGGGGTCCTTTGGCAGCGAGGGCCACGTCTGGTAATTGACCGAGTATCCGTCCACTGAAAACTGGGCCAATGCATCGATGGAGCCGTTAAACAGCTGCTTTGTATTCACCGCCGCTGAAACCTTGTCCGCGTCGCGGAAACGGCCACTCGACGAGTACGTATCCGAGTGCATCGAAAAAAGATTTGATGCTGTATTATACGTAAAATAGCTTGCAGACGACGTAATGTAGAATTGCGAATGGGCTGTAGTGTCTGAATACGCCAAAGGCTTCACCTGCACAAGCTCAAAATTTCCATCGTAAGTTGCCGGGGCCGTGTTGATGTCAATTGTCGGTGGCGTTGTCTGGTTGGTTTTGAGGGACAGTGTCGTTGAACCCGTCTGCCCAGGGGTTACTGTGGCGAGACCAATGAGAAATGGAACAGGGTCCGGCGTAGCGCCATTGTATATGTAAATTCCATCCCATGTGTTTACAGACGGATCAAAACTTGCTCCTTTGTCATAAGGCCCATCTTCCTTAAGTGTGCCATTGATGTAGACGGCGTATGTGGTGGCGGAAACATACTCATACTCAACCAAATCACCGGCATTAATTTCGTAAATAGTACCCGAATCCGTTACTGTGAATGTAAGAGGAAGCTCAAGTCCGAAATTTCCACCAAACGATCCACCCCCCACTGCACCAGCCAAGGAATCGGCGCGAAAAATAAACTGGTTTCCGTGAGGGTTGCCGTTGCAAATCATGCGGAGGCGATACGGGAAAGTAAGAGGATTTGTCACCATGCTAAAGCTAAACTGGCCACTTGGCTGAGAAACATCATGGTAACTTGCACCCAGCTGGTGTGAAGGCAGAAGCGCCGTGGTCCATCCAGCGTCGGGGTTGGGTCCGATTGCCAAATTTGCGTACGTCACAACCGGCACTGCATTCTTCCTGTAATAGCACCCTGCTATGTAGGCGCTTCCAGAATCAGTTGCGGGTGACTGCACAGAAGACCACTCAAGAACCGTTGTTCCGGGAGCCTGTCCAGCCACAGATGTTGCCTGTGTTAGATTATACGCCACCCCCAAATACGTCACAGTAGTAATGGGAAACGAGTTGTTGGCTTGGTCCGCGTATACGCACTGATACGTTTTCTGAACATCCCAGTTAGAAAACGCATTCGGGCCCACATGAAACCACGAATTCGAGTCAAGATCAGGCGAAACTGAACTGTTGATGATTACAGTTTTTGCCACGTAGGCCTGGCCACGATAAATGGTGGGAAAGAGAGGCACAAAAGCTCCAGCCGCAGCCGTTGTGGAATTCCACTCGTAAATGGAAGAATTTTGCACGTTGTCAACGTTCGGAATTTGCTGTGTCTGGCTGCACGCCAGCAGCTGCCTCTGCAAGCAAAAGCCAGACATGGGCACGTTCGCATCATACCACCCCACAGTCAGCGTTCCAGCACTTGTCTGTGAAGAGTTGATGATGGGCGGCAGCGTCGACGAAGTTCCTGGGGTGTAAAAGTACCCCACAGTGGGATTCAAAAATGTTGCCGTACTACCACCAGACACAGTGGCCTGTGAAAGTGTGATTGCATAGTAACCATTGGTGGGGGTGGATGCAATGGACACCACTGTCGTGTACGAGGACAAGGCTGTAGGACCCGTTACAATCATACCAGGAACAGGAGGGGGGTTTGAAGCGTTGATGCTTGTCGCTGGAATATAAAGCGTTGTTCCAGAAGAAATTGTGTTGGTGATGATGCTGAAAGGAGCTTGAGACACTGCGATGTAGCTATACTTGACAAGCGTCGGCGACGAGTAAGAGCCAGTCGAGCTCCATGCACCACCAAATGCAAACGGAATAACTCCCCGAATCTGACCGCCAAAGTAGGCGTCCGCGTGCGTAAAGTCAGAGTCCGTATACAGAACGTTCTCAATGGCCGGATTGACAATCTTTTCAAGCACGTGATCCATCGTGTAGGCGTTGTAATAATTGCTTGAAGAGCTCACGCCGTAATCCTGCTTCTTGAGGGGCGGGCCCGGGTATGAAGCTAGATCGTCCTCCGGGACCCAATACAGAGACTTGAAACAGGCAAGGCTAAAAGAAACGTCAGGACCCACCTTGAAAGCATTGGGGAAGGTCATGTAGTTTGTCGCGCCATACACGGATGAAACCGTAAAAGCGCGCGTCGGAGCGCCGAGGAAATTCGCCGTCGCCAGCGCGCCAATCGTGGCCGGGTTTGGCGCAGGTAGAAAAAGACCCGCCGGCTTGTCGTACTTGGCACCATCACCCGAGAAATCAATAAAAAAATCATAAGGGCTGTTGTTCACCAAGACAAACTGCGGGCGTACAATGGCAGCATTGCCACCACTCACGGCATAAAAGGGGTCAACAAGTCGCACCTCCAACTGATTCGGCGCGATGATGAAATTCCAAATGGCAAGAAACATGGAAATGCTGTATTCTCCTGCCGGTGGAAATGGCATGACATTTGAGTACCTAAACCCGGACATGTCAATAAACGTCAGGGAGCTATTCGACGACGTGATGGGAACAGGCGTCAGGTTTGGGACTGTCATAAGTCCCATTTCTGGGGCGGGGCGGCCCGTGTAATCCATGCGATAGCCGACCTTGTAATCAAGCAAGTCCGGGTCGCACTGACCAATCACAGCGCGAGGCTGGAAAATGGGCAGTGTCGTCGTGTCCACCGTTAGACGAAGGATGGACATCTCATAGCCCTCGGGGTGGTTGATGATGGCCTTGTCGCGCTGGTCGCGGTACTGGGCGGGCCGCCCCGCGCCGCCAATTGGGTCATCGCGTGTGTTAATCACCGTCGCGTTGTAGAGAATGGAGTCGTCCACATAGTCGACCTGGCCGCTCGACTTGAGGTCATTTGCCATCTGGTCACCCAGAGCGCCATACTGTGCAAGGACCTGATTGTCACCGCCGCCGCGCATGCGCTTCATGATGCCGGCTACTTGTGCAGGATCGACCCGACGACGTATTGCGCCACGAACGCGTCCGGGTCGCCCTTGCTCTTCAGCTGCTGTGCGTATGCGTCAATCGGTGTGTCTTTATGAAGCAAACGGCAACACACGTGGGATCCACACGTGTTTGTATCGTCGCGTTGTAGCTTATGCGTGTTGTGGATCACCTGACCGCCGCTCTTTTCATAGCCGGAAAGCAGGTCGTGAAGGATCGGAGCCGCCTCGCGAAACTCCATCAGCTTTTCCTTTGAAAGCCACCTACGCTCGCCGTCAATCGCCACCCCGAACGAGTCGAAAACTTCGATTGAGTTTTTGCGCCGAATAAGACACATCCAGTGACCGCTGTCCTGGCCCTGCACAAGGAAAAGCAGGACCGCGCGCCCCTTGCTGTCAAACAAAGAGTCGATCGTGTGGTTGGGAAGGTCAGGGTACTTGGTGATCTTGATCTTGCCCAGCACGCGCGCGATATCGTCACCCGTCATAGTATATTGCTCCAGCTTTTTTGCCCCGCCATCGGAATCCATTTTTAATGGCGAGACGTAAGCTTACATACCGTGATTTGGAGCGAGGGGTAATGTACGATTTCTATGATTTGGCATATCCCGGACATCGGCCGGTTCACCTTTGCAGGGCTGAACTTATTGGGCGTTCGGGGGTGTGGGTAATCATCCGCCCCGATCGCAATGGACTGAACCCGGACGCCGAGGTTGCGTACCAACCTGCACCCCACCATCGTGGGTGCTTTGATGTTAATACTCCAATGTATACTGTCTATAAGTCGCTTCATCAGGACGACGACCCAGTAAACGAGGTCTTTGAGGACACCGACCCCGTTGGTAGTGGAAGGCGCGGACTTAAGCGGCGCCCGGTTATGAAAAAGAAGCGAACTTACTTTGCAAGGCGAACGTAGCGTGACTGCTCAGACACCGAGTGACCCATTTCCTTTGCCTCCCCCTTCAAAGCGCGCAGCGACATCTTGTTGCGGTCCATCTCGGAAATGTAGGCGTGGCGCAGGCTGTTTGTAGAGACGGGCTTGCCAAAGATCTTGCGAAAGACGCGCTGCTTCCACTTGATAAAGCCGTCGCGCGTGTAGGGATGGCCGTAGCTGCTCTCGAAGAGGTAGTCGCGCGGCTCCTTCGCCAGCGATGCGCGTATGCTCTTCATGAGGTCGGTCGGGATGATGCGCTCGAGGAAAGGGTGCGTAGAACTCGTCTTGTGGGACGAGATTGTGAGCATCCTCTTTGAGAGGTCCAGGTAGTTGTCGTCCTCCTCGGGGCCCCCGCCGATGCGCACCGCGGCAAGGTCGCCTCCGCGCAGAGGCTTGATGAGGGCGTGGAAGGCGACGAGGAGGTGCTCCTGCGAACCCTCCGACCGCATCTCCGCCTCCTTTTTCTGCCACTCGGACAGCGGGATGTGCGCCTTCTCCTCGCGCTCCGTCGGCTCGTTCTGCTCGACGCGCTCGAGGCTCTTGGCGCGCAGCGAGTGCAGCAGGACGTTCCACTTCTCGCTCAGCTTGGGCGACGTCTTCCAGAGGCCCGTCTCGCGGCCGCGGCGCAGCAGGGTCATGAAGACGGTGACGTAGGCGGCCAGCGAGTTGTAGGGCGCGTTCTTGGCCATCAGCGGGCCGAACTTGGTCGGGCGCGCAATGACGAAGGAGAGGGGCTTTGACGAGAACTGATTTACGAAGCGGCGCGCGCTACGCAGTTGACGCACGTAGGACGCGCGTGTAGTGGGCTTCATATCAGAGGCCTGCAGGATTGCGCCGAGGTCAGCATCCGTCATACTTGTCGGTCGGCTCATAATGACAGAGGAAGTTCCTGCTTATTTTGCGAGGTATTATACAACGCTTGCGCAGTATTACGGCCAGAAAGCCCCGACCACCGAGCACATTCAAAGGCAGTTTGACCGCATGAACGCGGAAAATGCCGAGTGGGTAGAAGGGGAGCGCTTTTGCCACAATTGCAATACGTGCGGTGAAACGGAACCTCGTCACCACTGGTTTGGAGTGTGCCCACGCTGCATCCCGTCACTCGACGGTGCAATCTTTCATCACAAGGGTTGCTGGGCTAGTAACAAGAAAATTCCATCTGTTACGCACACACCGAGCAAATGACACCCGACTTTGCCATGGCTGAGCACATGCTGCGACAGTACGCGGAGGACTGTGTGGAAGACGGAACCATTTCGGACGAGATTAAGACGGTGATTGCGTCCATGCAGCGGGCTACAAAGAAAAATGCACCCCACGCGCGCATCAAGATGCTGAATAGGGTGCTTCGCCACTTGCTCAGGGCTTACGATGACTTGATTGCACACGAGGAGATGCTTTCAAAACTACCCCTACACATAAAACGGCCACGGAGCAAAGCCCTCGATAAGCCAGTCCCGCTCCTGCTTCGATGCGTAGCCGATGGTGTTGAGGAGGCTCGTCTGGATGAAGCGGAAGATGCTGCGGTCCTCGTTCACGAGCAGTGTCCACCCTAGCTGGAAAACGGTCTCGTGGATCTTGTAGCACTGGTGCGGGCTCAGGTCGAGTGCAAGAACCTTGTGCATGACCGAGTTCAGCGACACATCCACGCACACAGAAAAGGCGCTGTCCCGCTCGACGCTGTAGGGCGACGTCTTGAAAGCGAAGTTGACCGCGACAGGCTCGTTCTCAAACTTAAACTTGCGGAACTGGACAGGGCCCCTGGTGTCTGCTTCGTTCAGAGGGTTGCCGCTGCTGATGTCCTTGGGCAAGATAAGGCTGGAGAAGAACTCACTGGACATGTAGGGCAGGATCTTATCGATCCAAAAGGAGAGGCGGTCTGCGTGAATGCGCTCCGCCCGGTTGCGCTGCTTCTTCACATACTCGGCTCCGTAAATCATTGCCTCGTCAGCACACTCCATTTTGTCGACTGACGCGATTGACGACGAAGGACTTAGTATCTGACGTGGAAACACGATGGACGCCAGCGAGATGTGGGAGGGACCGTCAGCGGACGACAACGTCTCCAAGCTGATCAAGGTGGTGATCGACGTGCTCCTCTGGGTCAACGTCGTGCTCTTTCTCTTTTCCCTTCGCCGCCTTTACGTGCTGGTGACAGACGCGCCAGAGGCCAAGCTCGATGAGGACCACAAGGGCGAAGAGGGGAAGGCACAGCATGGTGACGTGTACTACGTGGAGAATATGATCTTCAACCCACCCGAGGAGACGACGACCGTGACGGCGAACGTGGACGTGGCCTTTGGCACAATGCTCAACCCGGAGGACGGCCAGAGCAGTGGCGATGAGGGCGAGGGTGACGAGGACGAGGGAAACGACGTTTGCGACGACGAGGAGCCAAAGGCCCCGGAGGAGCTGCCGACTCCTACGTGGGGAGACATCATGCGCGCAGAGCCGGACGAGGAGTGGGACTTTGGTGAGAGTGACACTGATTCCAACGACTCCGAGTACATCCCACTGGCCAGCCTTCGCGCCGTAAAGAAGGCCTACCGCAGGACCAAGTAAGCTTACGTGCCAATGAGAATAAACTCAATGTTGTATACTGAACTTGCAGCGGCGTTATTCCAATAAATAGTGAAACTGTCGGCAGTAGTGGGCGTAGCCCATACATTAAGACCAGGGGTAGCAACGTTTGCACCCCCTGCCACTGAAAGAACAACTCCGTAACTCGAACCGCTCGAATAAGGGATGAGTGGCGTTGGAAGAGCACTCGCGAAAGTAAATACCTGGCTGTTGTAAGGTGTTACGGCAGGGTTAGGGGTCGTAATTGTTGTACCATGAAACTGGATAATGGGCTGTGTTACCAGCGCCCCGGGCTGAGCGAGCTGGCGATAAAACGGAGGTGTTCCAGTCAAACCAGGACTATCCAAAGTGAGCGAAGGAGTGTGGGTATTAGCGTTCAGCAAAATCGTATTCCCAGAAGTTACAGTTCCATGCAAGACAAGCTGCCCAGAATTTGACTCGATGCTTGCACTGTCCAAAAACTGCACGGCATCAACATTTGTAAGGATGCTCGTTGTAGAAACGGTATTTCCAGTCACTGAAATATTCTGGCCCGCCACGATGTTACCACCAGCGACGCTCAGGTCAGCCTGGTCATAGCTGTTGGTGTTGATTTGAACGGACCCATCAGAGCTGATGCAGGGAGGCGGGCGGTAGGCAAACATCGTGTGCAAAACAAGATGCTCTCTGTTGTCCGCCCCTCGGGATCACACGACGTCGCTGCAAAGTCGGATGATAAAAAGGCCGTAGCTATTATTTACTCTGACGGCAAGCGGGACGGCGATTTGGTGTGTGTAGACGACTCAAAGCCGGGCAATACTTGCACGCCGCCGTTGGTTGTCCAGAATGGCGAGCACATTGCCGTCGAGCCGAGCCACGACCCCGAGGGCCGCGACGTGGTGATGATTGGCGGCAAGAGCGGTAGCGGCAAGTCCTTTGCGGCGCGCAACTTTGCCATTCGCTACCACCGCCTCTATCCCAAGCGCAAGGTACGCCTCCTTTCCTTTCTGGCAGAGGACCGCACACTCGACGCTTGCGAATTTATTGAGCGCGTCAAGGCCGAGCAGTGGGCAAACAACCCACCACCCCTGAAGGAGTTTGATGAGTCGCTTACCATTTTTGACGACATTGAAGGCTTTGAGAAGGGAAATAAGGACATTCACAGGGCCCTTCAGCAGACGATTGATATGGTGGCCACCACGGGTCGCCACAACGCCTCCTCTTTAATTGTTTGCTCCCACCTCCTTACAGATTATAAGAGGACCCGTCTTTTTTTGGGTGAGGCGCACATGTACATTGTCTTCCCGCACGGCTGCTCCATGACGCAGCTTACGCGCCTGCTTGGTGGCTACGCCGGCGCGGACAAGAAGGATCTTGAAAAGATCAGGCGCCTGCCCACGCGCTGGGTTGCCCTTCGCACCTCCTTCCCAACCATGGTCATTCACGAAAACGGCGTGTACCTGCTTCACACCGAGGAGGCGCCCGCCAAGAGCAAGTCCGTGACCGCGCTCGATATTCCAGACAGCGAGTCCGACTCCGATTCCGACAGCGATTCAGACGAGTCGCGCCCCCCGAGAAGGCATAAGCACCACCAGAAGAAGCGGAGAATGTATTGAGCCGTTAGCGTGCACTCCATAGTTTAAAAAATGTCATATGGAACTTTAAATCGTAATAGACCCATTAAAAGAGACAAAAACGGGTACTACGTGATACAAAATGGAATAAAAGAACACCTCCGTAATTGGAACCCCAGTTACATACTGTTTAAAGACAAGCGCGGGTACTATTTTGTAATGGACAGTGGCCGTCACGTGAGATTCAATAATATCAAATTTCATCGCCTAAAAAGGCAAAATGGCGGATGACGTCGAAACACCATTGGAGCGAAGGTGGCGACTGTTGATCATGCGCATCCGATCGGCATACGAGGCGAACTTCCCCACGAGTCACGACCCCTATGCGTACAAGGAAGAAAGAAATGAACTTCTCCGCCAAGTCGAACCGGGCATGCTTGAAAACCCCTACTTTACAGTCGAGAAGCTTGAGCACATCGCCGACAAGGCTAAGCAGGGCTACTTTGAGGAGTTTCAAAAGTTTTCCGACTTTTGCAATCGATGCAAGCGCGAGCACGCCACGGCGGACCCGACGCCATGGGAGCGCGAATTTACGACAATTGCCACGAATGTTTCGCGCGCGCGGAAAAATTACTTAATTTACGCACTTACGCTCGAAAAGAAGAGGCTTGCGGGGGAGGCAAAGCGGAGAAATATACCCGAAAAGCGAAAGCGGGCTATTTAACAATCGGAAGTGAGAAGGGGTTTTACATTCGGAAGTGAGAAGGGGTTTTACATTCGGAAGTGAGCGGGAGTTTCACATTCGGAAGTGAGCGGGAGTTTCACATTCGGAAGTGAGACTACATTCAACATTCGGAAGTGTATTATAATAGGAGCCAGAGATCACACTCCACACGCGCGTCGCGCTCCAGGAACGGGTCAGGGTGATTTGGCTCCCCTGTTATATATACACTTCCGAATGTTGAATGTGGTCTCACTTCCGAATGTAAAACCCCTTCTCACTTCCGAATGTAAAACTCCCGCTCACTTCCGATTGTTGAGGGACGGTCAAGAGTCGGACTACGGTCGGCGCGGGCAGAAAGACGCAAAATAAATTTCACACAGCCCCGCCAGCACACGCACGCCTCGTAGATTGACATCACGCTACGCCAACATGGCAGCCCCGCGCCCGATTGCGGGCCAGAAGCAGGATTACTCCACGCTCATGTCTGTGTCCCGCACCATGATTCCGCAGGATTTTGAGTCCCGCCGCGAGGACGACGAGTACGATGACGAGGAGGACTACGCCGCGCCGGGCCACGCGGTTGGCGAGCACGACTACTCGACGGGCAAGCGCCGTGTCGATCTGAAGGGCCGCTCGAAGCGCGACGACGACGAGGACGAGCCCAAGGCCGCGGCGCCGGACGTCGACTTCTCCAAGCTGATGAAGCGGATGGAGGAGCGCATGACGGAGCTCTCAAGCACAGTCAAGGTCCACGACCCGACCTTCAAGGACTACTTCTCAAGCCTGCACCACGCCTACTTCCGCACGGCCTACGAGGCGGGCCTGGAGGCGGGCAAGCTGATGGCGCCGGCGCCCAAGTGTCTGTATTGCGAGCGCCGCAAGGAGAACAACCGCATCGCCGCCCAGGTTGTGCGCGAGAAGCAGCGCAACGAGAAGCGCGAGCGCGAGGAGGCGGAGGTGCAGATGGCAATTAACCGCGCCATCGCGTCTGGCCACGGCGCCAAGGGCCTGCTTACGGCCATGGGGCGGCAGCGTCTTGCAAAGGCAGGCGAGGAGTCGTAACCGTTGTAACTGCCACTTTGCCCGCCTTTTCTGCCCGCCTTTTAAATGGTCACTTTGCCCGCCTTTTAAATGGTCACTTTGCCCGCCAAACTTTGCAACTGTCTAATCCCTGTCATCCCCTGCCGCGAACGACTCGAGCGCCTTGAGCTCGCTGGCGAACGAAAAGGCCTCCGACGCGGCCTTGAACTTGCCCTTCACTACGGGATCGGCGAACGATGCGGGCTCCTCGCGCGCGCGCTTGGCCGGCGAGGGCGCCGCCTCCTCGTCCTCGGGTGCGGCGGAAAGCACAAAGCCGTCGGGCATCTCCATGGCGGCGTCCACGTTCTCAAAGACGCACTGCTGCAGCTTGATGCACATGGAGGCCGAGCCGTTCACGATGGCCCAGTGCTGCGGCACGACGATCGCCGACAGCAGGTTGCCGCCATTAAAGTCGCCCGGCGAGATGTAGCGCATGCGCGGCTGGCCCGGCGCGACAGGCTTCGTGAGGCGCGTGGTCTCGACGACGGTGCGCTTGCCGTCGGGCAGCGTGCCGGTGCACATGGCGAAGCGCGTGGCCATGGCGGTGAGCGGCTCCGAGGAGGCGGTGCGGTCCTTGTAGTTGATGCTGGCCACGTAGGCGCCGTCGCGGCCCTCCTTCACGACGAAGGAGTCGACGTCGGCGGCGCGGCCGTAGATGCGCACGTTGAGGAAGCCGTCCGTGTTGGGCGTGCCGTCGACGTTGAAGCGGGCGAGCGGCTTCGGGTGCTTGAGGCTGATGGACTTGGGGTCGTCCTTGATGTACTTGGCGTCGGAGGCCGAGAAAAGCTTGGAGGCGTGCTTAACCATGAAGTCGTCAAAGAGCAGGTCGAGGGCGTGGAAGCTCTGCCAGAGCGCGGGCGTGATCTTGATGGCCATCGACAGCTGGCCGCGGCCCTTCTCGAGGAAGGCGTCCGTCGAGAGGCACTCGAGCGGGGCCTGCGCCTTGCGTCCGAGCAGCGGCTCCTCGCCGGGCGCCACCAGCTGGAACCCGCGGCGCGACTTGAGCGCGAGAAGGCCCGTGCGGTCGTTGGGCTGCGGGTCCTTGAACTCGAGCACCTCCATCCAGCCCTCCTTGGAAACGGGAAGCGTGGCCATTTTGTCGAACTTAAACTTTCTCGGTCTTACTTTTCCTGGCGGTCGACGAGCTCCTTTCACAAACTAGTCAGCTAAAGTCGTCCGACAAAAAAGTCAGATGACTCGGATGACGTTGACTCTCTCTCGGGCCTATGGACTGACGTCGGCGTATTCTCTGGTTTTGCCTCGTTTGTTGGTTGTGAGCCTCAGGTCGGGCACGGGGTCCAGTCGGCTGGTTTTTTTTTTGAGGCGGCTAGTGTGCAAATTTAGCTAATCGAATCGCGCGATCAAAAGCCGCCACCCCTCTCGTTGTGTGTGCTTTGTCGTCGAACATCACGCGATTGTGGGTTTAACATGTACGCGTCCCGCATCCCCGTTGTGTGCGTGGATGGCAGTTTGGACGTGACGGCGGACTATTCCGGTGCGTCCCAGATCTCATGCAAGGACTATGTGCAGCAGCAGACGCTCCTCGCCGCCAATGCACCCTTCACGGAGCCGCAGGACTTTAACGGCTACGCGGGCACCAACGTCGACGTGATCTCGGGCCTGTACCCGGGTGGCTACCCCACGCTCCTTGGGACCCCGGCCGGCACTGCGTGGTCGGGCTTCGTGGTCGTTCCGTCGCCTGCTGTGGGTGGCATCGAGGCTGTTGGCTGCCAGAATGGTGGCTACATCTACACGTTCGTGAATGGCGTGGCCACCCCCCGTGCCGTGGCGCGCCAGTGGGTGGGCATGGCCATGTCGGCCCAGGGCATGGCCGTCGCCATCACATCTGACTCGCTCGTCTTTGGCTCGACGGACTATATCACGTGGTCGCCGATCACCGTGCCCGCGCCGCCCGTTGCTGGCGCAGTGCACAACATGAACGGCGTCATCTCTCCGAAGAATCCATTTCCCAACAGTGACAGTTGGTTCAGGATTACATGCAGCGGCGTGGCGACGACTACGCAGTTTTACACCATCAGCTTTATTAACTTTGGCACGAATCCTGCTATTAGCTATGCGCCGACGAACTCGCCGCTTGTCTTGCCGTACGCGTGCCCGGTGGGTCCTGTGAGTGGCGACTGCTATTTCCAGTCCCTGCGCCTCGAGCAGAATGGCACGGTGGGCTACACGTGCGTGCGCTACAGCTCGACTGGCGTCTGGTCCTACACTAACCTGATTTCAACGGTCCCGGCCACTCCGCTGTGCACGGCGGCGAGTCCCGACGGCCGCATCGTGATTCTGTCGGGTGGTGGCGGCAAGACGCAGGCTGATGTGCAGGTCATGGTCTCGTTCGACTATGGCGCGAGTTTTACCGTTTTCGTGGGCGGTCCGGGTGGACTCGATGGCTTTGACCAGTTTGCCTTCCTGACGCAGGATATTCTGATTGCGGCGTCTTCGTTCGGCTCGGAGATCCGCGTGTGCCCCAATGCCAACTCGCAGACTGCTGCCACTCTGGCGGGCAGCTTTCTGATCAACAGCCACAAGGGCGACCTGATCGTCGCCGATTCGATCGCCTTTGCAAACGTGTCGAACGGCTACAAGACGTCGGGTCCGACTGTGTACTACCCGAGCAAGGCGCAGGGCATCTTCCGCTCGCTCGCGGTCGACAACTGCCTCAAGGTCATTAGCAATTCAGGCCCGCTCGTGCTTGGTGATGCACTGGCGGGCACCGTCGGCGCAACCACGCTTGCCCTGTATGGCGCGGGAAACCCCGCTGCACCCAGCGTGACCCTTTCTGGTGCTGGAACCATTTCGTCAACTGGTACACTTGCTGTGTCAGCTCCAACACTTGCTGTGGCAGCTCCAGTCGTCACCATCGCAGCTCCCTCCGCTGTCACTGTGACGTCCCCGAGCACCTCGCTGGTGGGCAACGTATACGTCACGGGTAACCTTTCCGTTACAGGCGCTGAGTCGGACGCGTCTCTTGTCTCGCAGTCCGTGCAGACGCCAGTCGTCATTTCGGCAACCGGACTCAGCCTCACAGGCAATACGGGTGTAACTATGGGCGCCAACTCAGGTAACGTGTTGATTTCAAACGGCGGTTCGGGTCTTCTGACGCTGTCCACTACGAGTGGCAATGCATCGCTGACCTCTTCGAGTGGTATCACGTATGTCACGAGCGGTAGCCAGGTTCTTGTTTCCGCACCCACTTCGACTGTCTCGGGCTCGACGGCCGCCCTTGTCACCAGTGCCAACGGCACCGCTTCGCTGACCTCGACGGGCACGGGCACGACGGTTATTTCGTCTGCCGTGAGCACGCGCGTAGCGGGCACCCTGCAGCGCAACATTCCGGGCAGCACGGTGAACTATGCGACCCAGCCGGTCATCCAGGTCGGCGTGGCGACTGGTTCGGGTGCAACGGGTACGGTCAGCGTCGACCTGACGGCGACGGGCTATGTTCCGTATTCGAGCGTCACCAACTACATCGTGCAGGTCACGACGGGCGACACGGCGTCGGCGAGCGTCTACGTGCAGCGCACCTCGGCGAGCGCCTTTACGATCGGGTGGTCGGGTGCGAGCGCGGGCGCCCACAGCTTTTTCTGGACCACGTACTCGTTTTAAATTGATTGCACTCTCTTACCCAGCGAAAGCTTCTTCGCCACCAAACACAACTTACCGCGTTCGCTTGCCGGAATGTACGCCGCGTCACAGCAGGGTAGAGTGATATCCACCGATGGCACCATTGACGTGACAATGTCCGCCTACAATACGTCCGACCTGAGCGTGTCAAAAAGCCTCGCGTCATCCCTTCCAGTTCAATCCCCCATTCCATCAGGCCTCATTACTATTAAATCCACAGATCGGTACACATCACCAGCCATTCAAAGCGATCCAAGCAGTCAAACAAGTTCAATTGATGTCACATATAACTTACCTAACCTTGCGCAATATAAGCGCATCATGCCGACACGCATCTCGGAGACAGTTTCGTCTGTTTTTGCATTGAATAGACCTAACGGATATACAAATTTTATTTCGGTTTCTTATAACAATGCACCCCCTGTAATCATTACAGTTAACTTCGATTCGCTTATTTCAAACAGCACCGGGACTTTAGATTATGTAACCGCGATCCTTCAAAATTGCGTAAAAAAGTATTTTTTTGATAATACTTTTGTTGTAAATAATCTAGGGTCTAGTAATACTGTTCAACAGACATTCGCGAGAGGGGCCGGTGTAGCTATTCCAGTCCAATTAGCATACGTACTTGCATGGAAATCCACTGTAGCAACAGTTTCATTTCAACGCGTTTCTGTTTATAATGGCATGGATGTTTCATCGCAACTTCAACTCTTCGATATTTGCGGACTTGGATATACCAATATTTCAGGCGTTCTTTACTCGCAAACATCCCCCATTAATGGGTATGCTCAAGGTACATGCCCAGTTCTAGCAACTCCTGTGTTTGTTGACATTGTAACCCCTGATTTTGACAACACAAAAGCATTAGATGTGTCAACTACAAACAGTAAAAACTCGTTTGTTACTCTAGCTCGCATTTACAACCAGTTTCCATCACTTAATTCCGAGGGAGTTTCCGGAAATCTTACATCAAATCTTGTAGTTCCATTTCAGCGTTGGATTAACCTTAACGAAAACCAAACATCCATGCGTATAATGCTCGTGGATGATAAGGGAAATCTTCTTCCACTGAGAACGCCAACTCTTGCGGTTGATCTATATACATTTCCTAGTGGAATTCTTGCAATGGCATCAGGAACAAATATTGCTACAATTACATTTTCAACAACACCTTCTCCGACTCCTCTCACAGTTTTAACACCAGGCACAGTTGTTGTTATTGGTGCAACAACTGATATTAATGTCAACAACACTGCGACAGTTATTTCAAGCACTTCGACTGTTTTGACTGTTCAATACCCAACGATCAACACTTCTACCGCATTTTCCAACACAGTTGTTCAAGTGTCTGGACCTCATATTTTATCAAGTGGCTTGAGTGTTGGTTATGGGGGAAATCCAGAGTATGATATGAGTTTTCTTGGTTCTGTTGTTTAATTAAAGTAGAAATTTACATTTCAAGGTCAGTTTCCGTCACCGCCCCCTCATCGCGCGCTCTCCTCCACTCGTCGTAGGCGTCCTCCTCGCCCGGAAAGCCGTCAAAGACGTCGCCAGGCTCGTTGTTGAACGTCTCCATCGCGCCCTGCATGGCGGTCACCGTCGCCTGCGCCTTGGCGGCCTTGGCGGCGGCCTCCTCCTCGGCGAGGCGCTTCTGCAACGCGTCGGCGCGCTCCTTGTAGCTGCGCATGAAGAGCTGGATGCCCGTCGGTGCGACCTCGCTGTCGATGCCGACGCCCTGCACGTCGACGCCCGCGCCGCGCTTGTCGTGGTCGGCCGGCGTCAGGATGGGCTCCGTGAAGGGCTTGAAGGCCGGGCGCGCGCCGAGCTTCACGACCTGGAGGCGGTCCTCGGACCAGACGCCCTTGGGCGCGTCTTCGTTCGAGAGGAAGATGACGTGCGGCGGGGCGAAGCGCTTGTGCTTGGCCACGTACTTGCTCGACATGAAGTTGCCGTTCTTGAGCTCCTCGGCGAAGTAGAACATGTCGGTGCAGCTCGCGAGCTTCATGCCGCGCGGCACGTCAAAGACGGCGACGGGCTGGGTGTTGTAGACGTAGGCCATGTCCTTCTTCTCGCCGGAGAGCTGCACGGCGCCGTACTCGCAGACGAGGTGCTCGACAAGGCGCGACTTGCCGTTGTTGCCCGTGGCGTCGTAGACCCTGTTTTGGCGGGCAAGGGGCAGTTGGAAAGGGCGGGCGGTTGAGCAAACGGTTAGAAAAAAGGCGGGCAACGGTTGCTTCGCTGGCAAAAAGGCGGGCACGTCGGTTTGCCTCAAAAGCCCGCGCAAAGCTCCAACCGTCGACTCACCACCAGATGTGGCGCTTGTTGACGGGCCCGCGGACGATCTCGAGCATGGCCGCCTGCCACGGGAGCGGCTTGAAGTCCTTGTCGTGCACCTGCTCGCGCAGCACGTCGGGCAGCTGCGCGATGGCCTGCGAGTAGCGCACGAACTGGCCCGTGAAGTCGCGCGCGACGATGCGCATCCCGGCCTCGGCGCCGTGCTCGACCATGATGTCGCGGATGGCCTCGAAGTCGCTGCGCTTGCCCTGCTGCGTGACGGCCTTGCGGTCAGTCGAGCCCATCTTCCACGGCGCGGGCTTGACGAGCGAGTCGTTGTCGGCGTCGACGTAGCGCTCCTCGGCGTCCGTGCAGTGACGAATGTGCATGTCGCGGTCCGTCAGCTTGGTGGGCACGAGGTCACAGTAGCCGGAGCCGAGCGTGGCGCCGGGCGTGTCCTTCGTCAGCCACCCCTTCATCTGCGAGGCGTAGATCTGCTTGGCGAACTCGAGGTACCCGTTAAAGACGACGAGGCCGGCGTGGGTCTCGAGCTGGCCCGTAGCAAACGTCGGCTCACACGGCGGCGCGGGCGGCACCCAACTGTCGCGCACCGCATGCGCCGGGCCCACGCTGAAGCGCACAGAAAATGCGCGCGATGCCATGCTCATCCTGTTGTTGCGACGCGCGCGCGTGTGTGTTTTTTTCTTGTTTGTTTGTCGCGTTTGTTTTCATGTCAGTCCTCGCCCTTCTCGTCTGCTGACCCTCTCGCCGGCCGTCTGCTGACCTCACACCACTCCGCTCCCGCGCTCTCAATAGCCCATGCGGCGGTCGAACTCCATGTGATCGTGGTAGCGGTCGTAGGGGTCCTGGTCCTCCACCTCGGCGGCGTCGACGGCGCCGGCGCGCTCGAGGTCGCGCTCCTCGGCGTCGGCGCTGTCGACGCTCTCGCTCTCGTCGTCGACGATGTCGTCGTCGCGCGGTGCGTCGCGCAGCAGGTTCTGGCGTAGAATCTCGAGGCGCTCCTCGGCGTCGAGCTCGTCCTCGCTGAAGTCGTCGATGTCGTCGGGGCTGTCGATGGCCGAAATCTCCGCTGCGGAGTTGTCGTCAACCGTCGTGCTACCCGCGCTCATGTCGAAGAGAGGCCGAAAGGCGCCCGCCAAAAGGACGGCCCGCTCAACTGCCGGCGGCAGCTCGCGCACGGGGCGGCGCTCGCCGGCCGGCGGGCTGTTGACGTCGAGGATGATGCGCAGGCGGTCGTTCTCGAGCATGAGCTGGTCGATGCGGCGCGCCTGCTCCTCGCGCTCGTCACGCAGCTCGTTGGCGGCCTCGCGGTGCTCCTCGCCGTCGGCAATGGCGCGCTCGAGCCGGTCGGCGAGCATCTCGTTCTGCTGGTGCAGGCGGTGGGCGGCGCGGTTGTCAGCGTTGTGGCGCTGGATGAGGGCCTGGTTGGCGCTGTTCACCGCCTGGTAGCGGGCCGCGGCGCGCACCGCCTTGTTGTAGACCATGAAGGTGCGGAAGCTGTGGCAGCCCGGCGGGAAAATGGGCGGCACGGCCGTGTGCCAGTTGTGCACGCTCTTGATGTCGCGCGGCGGGTCCTCCATGGCGCCGATCTCGTAGTCGGGCGCCTTGACGCGGCTCTGAAAGACGAAGTCGACGCTGCTCTCCGTGTCGATGACGCGCTTGAGCTCGCGGGTGACGGAGCGGAGTTTCACCGTCTCGGTCGGTCCGAGGAAGGTGAAGATGTGCGTGAGCAGGCCGACGCCGCTTCCGATCATGTGCCCGTCCATGAAGGCCTGGAAGTGCGACATGCCCTCGGGCACGTCCGTGCGGCGCGGGGGCGAGGCCGGCGCGACGGCGGCGAGATTCTTGTAGACGGTGCGGGAGCGCTTGAGGTCGGGCTGGGCCGCGTCGACGCCGATGAGGACGAGGGAAAGCTCAGGCTCGGCGACCGCGGCCACGCCGGCGCGCAGGGCGCTCAGCTCGGCCGATGCGGCAAGCGCCGCGGTGGCGCGCAGGGTGGAGAGGGCCATCTGCGCGAGGGGGGTCGCTTGGAACGCGTGGGTGAGCCTCGTGACGCGGCGGGAGGGCGCAAACGGCCGTCGGGCCCGGACACGCGCGCCGACGCAAGTTTTGCGAGTTGGGCGAAACGCGCGCGGCTAGCAATATGTACCTTTCAAATGCGATCTGGCAGCGCTGCAAGTTTTTGTGTCTGCGCGAGTTTTTGGTCGGGGGTCTTGTGGCGCAGCGCGGGGTCGGCCGGCCGGTCCGGGGCAGGGCAATCCGGCCCGCTCCGGAGCGTCGACGCGCCGGTCACCTCCAATTGTTCCGGCCAAAACTCCCAGGGTCAAACTCCGCTCCGGGGCGCGCGCGTCTGTCTGTTTGCACCCACCGTCATGCATCCTGTTTCCACTGGTTTTAATAGCCCGCGCCTTTTGCCGCGCTCGTACCCCACGGACATGCCGCGCCCGCCCGGCGGTTCGTGGTCGCCTACGACGCTGACGCCGCCCTCTACGCCACCCGCGGAGTCGACGCCGCCGCGGCTAGAGCTTCCGCAGCAGCCAGTCGACGACCTCTTTCTGCGTCGCCTGGGACTGTCGCACCTTGAGCTCGACATCAGCGAGGATGAGTTGATATTCCTCGAGTCTCTCCGCGTCGGCCGGTTCGGACACCTTGATGGAAGCGATGCGCTTGTACAGCAGCATGAGACGCTTGACGAGGATTCGCTGGAAGTCCATTTCGTCCCGGAAGAGAGCAACCTCCTCCGGGAAGTCGGCGATCGTCGGACGTGGGCGTTGCAGTTTAGGGACCACGTGCGCAGCCTTGGCCGCACGCCGGCGCTGCATGACGCACACGGGATGGACTGGATGGACGGCGAGCCGAGGTTTGGCGAGGAAAAGATGGACGAGGACTGGGCCTTGGACTCGTTGCGCGACCTGCTTGGCGAGTTGGGAATGCTTCACTCTCCAAACGACTCGGACTGCTGCGACTAAAAAAATCAGCGCGTTTGTGGTATTGGAAAGATGGCGCGTGTGCACAAATTTTTGTTTGAGCGCGCGCAAAGCCCTCCGCGTGTCGTTGATTGGTCGACGGACGAGGCCGTCGCCGAACTGATGGCCACCCCGCTTCTCGGGCCGTGGTCGCCTCCCCTCTTTACGACAAGCAAGCGCCGCGAGAAGGACATTCTGATTGGCAAGAACACGCCAGACTACCGCCTCTTTACGAGCGTGTGCCCGCCGCAGCGGCGCGTGGCGTGGATGGGCACGGCGAAGGCGCTGCGCGTCCTGGGGGTCGAGCCGCTGAGCCAGGCTTTCTTGCGCGACCACGGCCCGCACCCCGTCACGCCGGACCGCACGACGCCCATGGCGAAGCGGCGGTGGGACGGCCTGGTGCGCATGTGGAAGGGCAACATACACTCGTGGGCGGAGGCGTGGAAGCGGGCGAACGGGGAGTGACGCGGACAAAAGACCAAGATGCAAAACAACCGTCACTTTGCCCGCCAACGGCTACTTTACCCCAACTGCCATTTGCCCGCTCATTTTACCCGCGCAAACCAACGGTTACTTTAAACCGCCACCTCGCCCGTCATGTGCGCGGGCGCAATAGGCTCAACTGCCACTGCCACTGCGACGTCCTTGTGCGCGTGGCGCTTGACCTGGGCATAAACCTTCTCGCGCAGGCGGCGACGCTTGCAGCGCTCGCAGTCGACGTGCGTCGGGTAGGTGGCACGCAGGGAGTGCGGGTGGTTCGGGAACTCGGCGCGAGGCTTCTTCTCGCGCGCCACCTTCAGCTTGGGCGCGGCGTCGCTGCTGCGGCTCTTGCGCGCCTTCTTGGCGACGATAGGCTTGACGGCCGCCTCGTCAGCCGCGACGGGTGCATCGGCCACCACCGCGGCGGCGTCATCCACCTTCGGCACACTCTCAGCCTCAGCCGACGTCGGCTTTGCGTCCTTCTTGGAAGCGCGAACCATTCTGTAGACTGACGTTGACACAAAAACAGCGAAAGACCTCGTGGGACGATTTTGTTGAGTTTTGACTGGAATGCCGGCCGTACGCCGCAAGCCAGTCGTGGTGCCGCGCAAGACACGTCCGGCCTACAGCTTCGAGCACCTGCCCGACGCGCTCGGCATCAAGCCGATGCAGACCATCACGCTGGCGACGCCCGAGGCGCACAGCGTTTACGAGATGGTGTCGCTGGGCCCGGGCGGCGAGACGCAGGCGCCCTTTGCCATGCCGTGGGAGGGCCCGTCGGACGAGTTCCGCGCCTTTGCCAAGAAGCTCGGCGTGGAGCTCGACAAGGCGGAGATGAAGGACGCCTTCCTAAAAGACAAAGCTTTGCTTGAGAAGGCCTTTCTGTCCAACATTGTGCAGCGCAGCCCGGAAGAGATTGCAAAGGAGGCCGAGTTCCCGCAGCGTTCCGACGAGTGGCTGCGTGCCCGCGCCTATACCATTTCCGCCTCGCAGTTTGGCGCGGCCGCGGCGCACTCCAAGTTTCAGAGCACCAACAAGCTCATTGAGACAAAGGTGTTTCCAAAGCGCTCCTTTGAGGCGCGCCGCCAGAAGGAGTTTGCCAAGTTTGCGGGCTGGGGCGTGGAGCACGAGCAGCACGCCGAGGACGCCTTCAAGGAGGTTTTTCTCAAAGAAAAGGCGGGTATGTTTTGCGTGTCGCACCCGAAGCTCTGCAAGGACGCCAAGTTTGCGTGGACGGCCTTTAGCCCGGACGGCATCCTACACCGCCGCGAAAACGAGAAGGACGTGGTCGAGCTTATCGAGTACAAGTGCCCGGCCTACGCCCGCGACGCGCCGCACCACCCCTACACAAAGGAGCCTTACAACGTGCCGCGCCAGTACATGGATCAGATGCAGGGCTCCATGTGGCTGATGCGCAACGCGCCGACTTTCCAGCTGGCCGACACGTGCGACCGCGCCTGGTTCGTGTGCTGGCAGCCACACGCCGTGCACATTACACACGTGCCGTACATGGAGGAGTACGCGGCGAGCATCATCCAGACGACTCGGGAGATCTACTTTCAGCGCTTTGTTCCGGGATGCGTAGATGCAATTCACGATCGTCTGAAGACAGGTCTCGAGGCGACATCAGAGTGTACTGGGCCGGTGCGCGTGGTGACTGCAGTGCCTGCGGCGGTGGCGTTCCAAAAATCTTGATGGAGGTAAGGCCACTCGCCTCCTCCGGCTTGGCAATGGACTCGTTTTTGAAGCGTGATTGAAAATAGGCAATGCTTTGCTCGGCTAAAGGCGGTGACACCTCCGCGAGCCTATCGTAATCGTCCTTCACTTTCTTAAGAAGGTCGTGTCCACTCATGCGCTCCTCGCGCGGCAAAGAAAGTTCGATCTGAATAAAGCGGTAGGCTCGAGCGTATTGAATGCTGGCAATTCGGTGTCCCTCTTGCCGTTTAGCCCACGCAAAGTAGGACCCGACCGTATTAAGGACGGAGACGAAAAGCGAGGACACGCCAAGCACGACGGGCGTGTAAGACCAACCCTGAAAAATTTGAACCGAGCCCACGGAAAGAAAGCCGGTGATGGCCGACAAGACAATGACGGGAAGCTCGAGCTTTGTCTTGCGGCTGGCAAACATTTTTTCAGAGTGACTATGAATAATGCCAAGGCACTGGGAGCGTTCACCAATTTCTTTAAAGTAAGTTTCAAGCTCCGAAGACCACCGTATCTCGTTTGTAATTGATTCACTCATTATATCACACTAAATCGGACTCAAAGCTTAAAGAAATGGAGACGGTAAAGAGCCTACTGCATGTGATTCTTGTGTACGCCATTCCATTCTTCCCCTACATTAGGTCGTTCATTACCGCCTTTTTCTCCCAGCACGCCTTCTTCCGCCCCCTTGAGGCCCCTATCGAGGCTATGCTTATCGCAGAGGCAAAGGATCTTGGACTTACCGAGCTAGCACCTGTAATTGATGAGCTATTTGTGGTGCCGCCTGTTCCACACGAGGAGTGATTAAAGTAGTATTTACCCTATCGTTGTATATCACAACACGTGTGTGCAATGCCAGTTAAAAATGTGCTTCGAGGAGGTGCCGCACCCCGTGGATTTCCAGCCGAGCCCGTGTTTCAACCTTTAGCAGCCATCCAAGCGTGTAAGGGTTCTTATCAACCCCGTCCCGAAAAAAAGATTGTTGTCTCGCGTTTTGGACGGGAGCCGCCTATGACATACAGTCTTTATTTTAACACACTTCGCGTAAAAGCATGGATTCTAGAAGGTTCGCCTCGGTGGATGGACCGATATCCACGAGGCATTCTTTTGCTGGGAATTAGGGGGACTGTTGACAACGATGATAAAAAATGCGACCTTTTTCTTGCAACTGGTGGACGTGTCGCAGCCACGTCTGTATACAGACAAGTCGCCGGGGATGTAAGGACTGCAATTGACAGGGGGACATACCTTCGTTCTACACGCCTTATCGAAAAATACAAGCTCGAGCCTGAAGCTGACAATATTCCCCCGGAAGAAATTTTGAACGAGGATGGTGCTCACGCGGAAATGGATGGCGTTGAGACACCGCCACCTGCCCAAGAGAACACACCACCACCGAATGAAGGCGAGGACGCAGCTCAAGTTCAAGGAGGTTCCAGGATTATAAGGAGAAATCATGAAAAGATTTTGAGGCGCCTTCCAACAGAGCGACCCTATATTATTGCATCTGGACATTCTTTGGGTGGTGCGCTCATTGACCAATTAATCCAAGACAACCTTGTCGATAAAGCAATTACTTACAATCCGCTAATTACCAAGGAGTTTTATTCTTCACCGTCTCCTAAAAATTATAGGATTTATAACCCTAATGATTATATTACAAACCCAAGAAGTGCAATTGCCGCTCAGGGGGCGTATGCATGGCGTGCAAAAAACGCGAGACTTGCCGAGGAGCCGGAATTTCGCGACGGAAGATCGCGAAATATGTCTACCAAAGCTGGCTTGGGTGGACATTCGATCGAACCGTTTATTCTTAATGGCGGAAATAAGAAACGGGCCCGGTCGCGGTCTCGCTCACGCGGGGCTGGAATGGTCGACATTGGAAACATGAGCGAGGACGCGCTCGGCGCCCATGAGTTTACGCCCTCAAACCGAGCCTTTTTGGAAAAGTTCGGTGACACGGTCGTCCACCACATCATCGTTAGACGCTACCCGCTCCCCGATGCAATGCAGGAAATGATTGAAACGCTCACTGCTGGTGAGTGGAGTAAGATGAAGCGCAAGCTTCCATTTAACGACGTCTTTCACGCCTCGCTTATTGTAAACGGAAAGCTTCTGTTGGAAAAGAACGAGGTGCTTAATTTCACGTCAAAGGTGGATCACTACCCCAACACAGAGGGAGCCCATTTCCAGGTACCACCCGGGCTTACCGTCAGGGAGATGCTCGAAAAGACAGAAAAGCTCATGGGCTCCAAGTTCTTTACGTACAAGCCGTTTGGGAACAACTGTCAAAATTTTATCGACTCTATTATGGAGGCCAATGGCTTCTACCGCTACGCGCCAAAGGACACAAAGGAGTTTATCCTCCAGCCCGTGTCGACAATTATTGAGGCGGTGCCTTCATGGCTTCAGGAGGGGATCCGCGTGTTGCAGAATGTAAAGGCGCATTCAAGCAAAGAGAAGGGGGTGTCGGGGGTGGACGACGTTCATGAGCTAGGGGTTGATTAAAAACCAGTATAACGCCGCGCCTCACTCATTACAATCGCAACTATAACATTATTTCTCCGTTTGCCCGCCCGGAACAATCACAATTGGAAGTGTCTTATAAACGGGCCGCAAGATCGCACCCCGCCCCTCCGCATCCCGCATACAGCCGCGGGCGGCTGTATATAATACACTTCCGATTGTGAATGTTCTTGGCGGGCTTTGCGCGGCAGTTGGCCGTTTTCCTGGCGGACGGCAACTTCAACCCTAACCGCCAACTGCCGCGTTCCGTTGC
>Ga0207958_1000087_pt1 | contig 31595 bp, 25 predicted proteins | sample CryBogCBH27Jul07_FD_184606 | JGI IMG/M metagenome (GOLD analysis project Ga0207958, IMG submission 184606) | Freshwater microbial communities from Crystal Bog, Wisconsin, USA - CBH27Jul07 (SPAdes) (version 2) | ecosystem: Environmental > Aquatic > Freshwater > Lake | place: Crystal Bog... | reverse complement strand
TCAATCGGGGTGAATTTCGTCGTGACCTTTACTATCGACTGAATGTGGTGCCCCTGGAAATTCCTGCCTTGAGGGACCGGATGGGCGATATTCAGGTGCTCATCCTCCACTTCATGCAGCAGTTCACCAAAAGTCATGGGCTTCCCAATGCAACGATCAGTAAGTCGGCGCTTCACCGCCTAACGCATTATCCCTGGCCAGGTAATGTCCGGGAACTTCGAAATGTGTGTGAGCGCTTGTGCATTTTGCTCGCGGGAAAGACCATTGAGGAGCATAATCTCCCCCCTGAAATTGTTTCGGGTAAACCGTCCGAATCACGGGAAATCCTTCTGCCCGAGGCGGGGATCAACCTGGAAGAGGTTGAAATCGACCTCATTCGCCAGGCGCTTGAGCGGACGCGTGGCAATCGAAGTCAGGCGGCGAGACTTCTTGGTATTTCGAGAGATACCCTTCTGTACCGCATGCAAAAACACGGGATCAACTGATCCTCACTCGCGACGATCACTGTTTCACAGGCGTCGCCCGTTGGCTGTTGGGCGATTAAAAATAATAAGGAGAATTCATCATGTGCTGGAGTGGAGAGGCATCGGCTGTCCTTGCGACCGTGGGTTTTGGAACAGCGGCCTATGTCGCCTGGAAGGGTGAATCAAAGGATCTTTGGATTCCTCTGACCTACTTTGCCTGCATGGAGCTTTTGCAGGCTGCAACCTATGTCTACATCAATCTCTGTGATTCGCCTCCCAATCAGATTCTGACGTATTTCGGATACATCCATATCGCGTTTCAGCCCTTCTTTGCCAATATGGTTGCGATGTACTTCATCCCAGAAGCCGTGAAGAAAAAAATTTCTACAGTCGTTTATACAATTTGCGCCATGGGCGCACTGGCGATGCTGGTCAAAATGTATCCCTTTGACTGGGCGGGCCACTGCATCGTGGGCATCGAAGGCTTCTGTGGGACCCAGGCCTGCTCGGTTTCAGGCGCGTGGCACATTGCTTGGCAGCTGCCGCTCAATGGGCTGATGTCGGACTATCCCGGTAATCCGTTTGCCTTCCGCTATGGGCTGCATGCCTTCGTCTATATCGTAGTGGCTTTCTGGTTGCCGATTCTTTATGGCTCCTGGCGCTTTGTAGGCTTCCATTATCTGGTGGGGCCTTTGATCTCGGATATTCTGACCAGCGACCCCAATGAATATGCGGCGGTTTGGTGCCTTTTCTCCATTGCCCTTTGTGTCTCGGTCATCAAGACGCCGATTCGAAAGTATTTGCACGTGACGCGCTGGGTGGGATATCCCAAACCGGCAACGGCCTAAAAAGGAGCGCCCTGGGTGAAACGGTTCATGTTTTGTGTCCTCATGATCTTGTTGCAGGCCTGTGCTGGAAGTGCCGGAAAGGTCAGGGGGGGCGTGGTCGAACTGGTTGCCGCGGATCACGACCGCCAGGTGGATGTCAAAATCGGTCAGACCGTGACGGTCCGTCTGGATGCCAATCGCACCACAGGATATACCTGGCTCCTTCCTGCTGGAGAGGTCGCTCAAGGAACCATTCAGCCGCTTCACCCGGAATCGCGTTATGACCAGAAGATCGATGGCATCTACTCGATGGGGGTCGGTGCGATTGAAGTGTGGGAGTTCAAGGCCATTCGCGCCGGTGAAGGCGTTTTGAGACTGGAATATCGCAGGCCCTTTGAAAAGGGGATTGATCCGTTGCGGATCGTGGAATTTCCCTTAAGCGTGACGGCGCCGTGATGGAATGACCCGTTGGCACCCGGAGGTGCCAACGGGATTGACTCGATCAGCCGATGAACTTCTGCCCCTTCTTGGCGGCAATGCGCATGCGCAAGGCGTTGAGTTTGATGAAGCCTTCGGCGTCCTTCTGGTTATAGGCACCCTTGTCATCTTCGAAGGTTGCAATGTTCATGTCGAAGAGACTGTTGTGCTCGGATCGGCGGCCGACGACGGTGACGTTACCCTTGTAAAGCTTAACCTTGACCTCGCCGTTGACCGTGGCCTGAGAAGAGTCGATCATCTCCTGAAGCAGCAGACGCTCGGGGCTCCACCAGTATCCGTTATAGATCAGGCTGGCATAGCGAGGCATCAATTCGTCCTTGAGGTGGGCGACTTCACGATCCAACGTCAGTGATTCAATGGCCCGATGCGCTCGCAGCATGATGGTGCCACCTGGGGTTTCGTAGCAGCCCCGAGACTTCATGCCGACATAGCGATTCTCAACAATGTCGAGTCGTCCGATGCCGTTGGCCCCTCCGAGCTCATTCAGGCGGGCCAGTACTTTCGCAGGGGTCATGCGAACGCCGTCGATGGCAACAATGTCGCCACGTTCATAGGTCAGGTCAACAAAGGTCGCTTGATCCGGGGCATTTTCGGGTGAGACCGACCAGCGCCACATGTCTTCTTCCGGTCCAGACCATGGGTCCTCGAGGACGCCGCCTTCATAGGAAATGTGCAGCAGATTGGCGTCCATGGAGTAAGGCGAGGCCTTGCCGCGTTTCATCTCGATGGGAATTTGATGCTTTTCGGCATAGGCCAACAAGGTTTCCCGGGAGGTGAGGTCCCACTCCCGCCAGGGCGCAATCACCTTGATGTCGGGCTTTAAGGCGTAGGCGCCAAGCTCGAACCGGACCTGATCGTTGCCTTTGCCCGTCGCGCCGTGGCAAATCGCATCACAGCCGGTTTCGTTGACGATTTCGATGAGTCGCTTGGCAATGAGAGGGCGGGCGATGGAGGTTCCAAGGAGATATTCCCCTTCGTAGATGGTGTTGGCCCGGAACATCGGGAATACAAAGTCCCTTGCAAACTCTTCAGTCAGGTCATCGATGTAGATTTCCTTGATGCCCATCGCCTGAGCTTTGCTCCGGGCCGGTTCCACTTCTTCACCCTGACCAATGTCCGCCGTGAACGTCACAATTTCGCAGTGGTAGGTTTCTCGGAGCCACTGGAGGATCACAGAGGTGTCGAGGCCGCCGGAATACGCCAGTGCGACTTTCTTGACGATAGGTTGGGTCATGGACGTTTTTCCTGAAGGTAGAGCAAACGGGAGATTATAATTGGCCTTAGGGCGCCTGTCCTACCCCTACTGGGTCCAATGTTCAATACGAGGCAACATCATGGCTGATTCAGGATCCGATTGGGGATTGCCTTCTCAGAGGGGGCTTTTGATCCGATTGATTGGCATCATCGGATTTCTCATGGTCATTATGATGGTGATGCGATTTCATATCGCAATTCACCCGCCGAGCGAATTTTCCGAACACATTTCACCGCTGGCGCCGCCGAATGATTCGGCTCAGACGGTTGAGACCGGCCTCTATGTGCATAACATTTATGCCTTTGAAGCTGAAAAGAAGATGTTTGATGCCGATGGCTGGATCTGGCTTAAATACTCAAAAAGCCTCAACGACTACATTCACTCGCACGGCTTCATGCCGTCTAGCCTGATTCACTTCGTCAATCAGGTGGATGATTACGACTTTTCATTGGATCCCTCCAGCGACCAGCCGATCCTGTTGCCCGATGGTCGTTATTATCAAAGGTTCCGATTTTCAGGCCATTTCTACGTCGACGAGCTGGATTTTCGAAAGTTTCCCTTTCAAACCATTTCACTTCCAGTCGTCGTTGAGTTACGGGCACAACGTCTCCATCGCGACGCCTCCCCCGTCCAGCTGGCGGTTGACAGGGAGAGTTCAGGTATTGGTGCCTACATTGACGTCAGTGGGTATGAAACCAAGGGATTCGAGGTTGAAGGCGTAACCGAACATTTCATGAGTCGGATGGGTAATCCGATGGCCGATGAAAAAGGATCCATTTCCGAACTTCGACTGACCGTCAACTATGAAAAGTCGCTCAACTCGACCTTCCTGAAGCTGATTCTCCCTTTGATCACGGTCATGTTGCTGACCCTGTTTTCGCCGTCGATTGCTCCGCTCGGTTGGGAGGTGCGCGTGGGTATTCCATCGACCAGCCTTCTGACCCTGATTTTTCTTCAGCAAACCTACCAGGCCAACATTCCGGACTTCCACTATCTGACCTTTCTCGACAGCATTTACAACCTTTGCTACATGATCGATCTCGTTCTTTTCGCGCTCTTTCTCTGGGGTGCCAAGCTCTATCATGCGGCGGATGAAAAGGATCACAAGGTCGTTACAGCCTATATTGAGAAAGTTGACCATCGTTTTCAGATTGGACTGACGATGTTTCTTCTCTTGGGTGTTTTTACTGATTGGTGGTTCCACTTCGTTGTGTTTAGTGGCTGAATGATGCGTTCGCGGACTACCTGTCCCTTTCCCGCCCAAGGGCTCTATGTCATCACGAGAGATCTTGAGGGCGATCGGTCCATGCTGATCGATGAGGTGCGATCTGCCCTTCTCGGCGGAGCTGGCGTCGTTCAGTATCGCGCCAAGGACGGGCGGAGTAGCTCCGACGAGGCCTTGGCCCTGCTGGAGGTGTGCCGGGACGTGGCTGTTCCCCTGATCATCAATGATGATGTTGACTTGGCCGTTGAGATCGGTGCCGATGGCGTGCATTTGGGTCGGGATGACGGCGGGCTGGCGAGTGCGCGCGAGGCCCTGGGTCCCCAGGCGATCATCGGCGTTTCTTGTTATGACGATCTGACGCGAGCCCTGGATGCCCAGAAGGCGGGAGCCAGCTATGTGGCCTTCGGTCGGTTCTTCCCCTCTCTGACCAAGCCCCACGCGCCCTGTGCGAGCCTTGATACCCTGCGGTGGGCTCGGTCGCAACTGAATATTCCTATTGTCGCGATTGGCGGCATCACGCCAGAGAATGGGGAGACTTTGATCAGCGCTGGTGCGGATCTTCTGGCCGTGATTGAGGGGGTTTTCGGACAAAAAAGCCCGGAAACCGCCGCGCGCGGATTCCGGGCTATGTGGGGCTGAGGTTCAGTCCCAGTTCAGGGCGCCACCGGTCTGATACTCGGTGACTCGGGTTTCAAAGAAATTCTTTTCCTTCTTGAGATCCAGGATTTCGCTCATCCAGGGGAACGGATTCTGGGCGCCCGGATACTGCTCTGGGAGACCAATCTGGTTGCAACGGCGGTTGGCGATGTACTTGAGATATTCCTCGAACATATTGGCGTTCAACCCAAGCACGCCGCGCGCCATGGTGTCATGCGCATATTGGATCTCGATCTCAACCGCATCCTTGATGAGGTTGATGATCTCTTCCTGGAAGGCACTTCCCCAGAGGTGGGGATTCTCAATCTTGATCTGATTGATCACATCGATGCCGAAATTCATGTGCATCGATTCGTCACGGAGGATGTACTGGAACTGCTCGGCGGTTCCGGTCATCTTGTTCCGACGGCCCATGGACAGGATCTGGGTAAAGCCGACGTAGAAGAAGATTCCTTCAAAAATCACGTAAAAGGCAATCAGATCCCGGAGGAGACGCTGGTCGGCTTCAGGTGTTCCGGTACAGAAGGTCGGATCGCCCAGCGACTGGGTAAAGGGCAGGGCCCATTCCGCCTTTCGGGAGACCGCAGGAAGTTCGCGGTACATGTTAAAGACTTCACCTTCATCCATGCCCAGAGATTCGACCACGTACTGATAGGCGTGGGTGTGCAGCGCCTCTTCAAAGGCCTGGCGCAACAGATACTGGCGGCATTCCGGGTTAGTGATGTGTCGGTAGACCGCAAGCACCAGATTGTTGGCAACCAACGAGTCTGCGGTTGAAAAGAAACCGAGATTTCGCTTGATGATGATGCGTTCATCTTCGGTCAGGCCATCGGCACTTTTCCAAAGTGCGATGTCTGCATTCATGTTGATTTCCTGCGGCATCCAGTGGTTGGCGCACGCATCGAGATATTTCTGCCAGGCCCAGCGGTACTTGAAAGGAACGAGCTGGTTGAGGTCTGCGCGACAGTTGATGATCTTCTTGTCATCCACCTGGATGCGCTTTGCACCCATTTCGATGGCCTCAAGGCCCGTAGCGCCATGCTGAAGGCTGGGGTCCTCTGAAGGTGCTGAGGAAGGCAGCGGTGTGCTAAGAAAGACGGGGCTCGAAGGCGCTGCGATGTCATCAGCGACGCCCGTTTGCGGAGGGGCAATACGGGGGTTTGAAGGCGAGAGTCCGATCAGAGGATCATCCCAGTTCAGCATGTTCCGTACTCCATGTGGAAAACCAAGGTTAAATAAAGGGGCGCAATAGATGCGATGAATAGATTATAGAACAAGATCTATATGTTGTGTCTAGTTGAGATTAAATCACAATATATGGTGTGAAATGCTGTGTTTCCATTGAAAACAAAAAAGCCCGGCAGAGCCGGGCTTTGGGCCTTGAATGGAGGCCTTTACCGGGGAAGTTCGCTGGTCCCCATCAAAAACTCATCGACGGCTCGGGCACATTGCCGGCCTTCGCGGATGGCCCAGACCACCAAAGACTGACCGCGACGCATGTCGCCTGCGGTAAAGACTTTGTCGACGGAAGTCCGGTAATTGTCGGTGGAGGCGCGGACATTCTGCCTCTCATCAAGCGCCACACCGAGCTCTTCTAGCATGCCGTTGCGCACCGGATGGACAAATCCCATGGCCAAGAAGACCGCATCAGCCTTAAGGCTGAACTCTGAGCCTGGCACGTGATTCATGACCCAGCGGCCATTGTCCTGCGTCCATTCGACCTTCACGCAATTGATCTGCGTGACCTTGCCGTTTTGGCCTTCAAACGAGAGCGTATCAACACTCCACATCCTTTCGCAGCCTTCTTCATGGGAGCTTGAGGTTCTGAGCTTATTGGGCCAATTGGGCCAGGTCAGTGCCTTGTTTTCCTTTTCGGGTGGCTTGGGCATGATCTCTAGCTGAGTGATACTGGCCGCACCATGCCGGCGGGAGGTGCCGATGCAGTCAGATCCGGTATCACCACCACCAATGACAATGACGTTCTTCCCCGTGGCGATGATGCTGCTTCCTTCCGGAAGAGTATCCCCTGCATTGCGCTTGTTTTGCTGAGGCAGGAAGTCCATGGCGTAGTGGACGCCGTCGAGTTCACGGCCGGGAACCGGCAAGTCACGGGGATGCTCTGAGCCGCCCGCGAGGATGACGGCGTCAAAATCCTTGGCGAGCTGGCTTGCAGGAATGTCCTTGCCAATATGCCAATTGGGGCGGAAGAGAACGCCTTCGGCCTGCATCTGAGCAATGCGTCGGTCAATCAGGTGCTTTTCCATCTTGAAATCCGGAATGCCATAACGGAGCAGTCCTCCGATGCGGTCATTTTTTTCAAAGACGGTGACTTCGTGTCCTGCCCGCGCCAATTGCTGGGCGGCAGCAAGACCCGCCGGACCCGAGCCGACAACGGCGATCCGCTTTCCGGTCTTGTGTGCTGCGATCTGCGGCTGAATCCAGCCCATTTCCCAACCCTTGTCGACGATGGCGCATTCGATCGATTTGATGGTAACGGATTCATCCGTCAGGTTCAGGGTACAGGCGGCTTCGCAGGGCGCCGGGCAAATCCTTCCGGTAAATTCGGGGAAGTTGTTCGTGCTGTGGAGAACTTCAATCGCCGCTTCCCAGTTTTGTTGGTAAACCAGATCATTCCAGTCCGGGATGATGTTGTTAACCGGGCATCCATTGTGGCAATAGGGAATCCCGCAATCCATGCAACGTGATCCCTGACGGATCAGTTCGTCTTCGGACAGGGGGACGACAAACTCCTGATAGTTCTGGACACGGTCAGCCACCATCGTGTAACGACGGTCCTGACGCGAAACTTCCATGAAACCGGTGGGCTTACCCATGTTGATTTAACCTCTATGTGATGCCGTCATCGGCATCGGTGGAACTTGTGTTCTCGAATGCTGGATTCTGTCGAAGGGCATCCCACGGGATGCCCTTTTGCCTAGTGACTGGCCTCGGCCCGCTCCTGAGCCGCATGCATCTTTTCGAGTGCCAAACGGTAGTCGACGGGCATGACCTTGACGAACTTCGGCAGGTAGGTCTCCCAAGAATCAAGGATTCGCTTGGCCTTGGTGCTTCCAGTGTACTGGCTGTGCCGGGTGATCAGCGTCCAGAGGCGCTTCTCATCATCACGCGTCATGTTATGAAGCAGATCAACCAGCCCATGGCTCTCGAGATCTCCGCCCTGATGGGCTCTTCGTTCCAGAACGCCGGCTTCGGCCGGAATCGGCTGGAGTTCCACCATGGCCAGATTGCAGCGATGGGTAAAGTCACCTGATTCATCGAGGACATAGGCGACCCCACCGGACATGCCAGCGGCGAAATTGCGTCCGGTTTCACCCAGGACGACCACAAGACCTCCGGTCATGTACTCGCAGCCATGGTCGCCGACACCTTCGACGACAGCAATTGCGCCGGAGTTTCGAACGGCAAATCGCTCGCCTGCAACGCCGCGGAAGTAACACTCGCCCTGAATTCCCCCGTACAGCACGGTATTGCCGACAATGATGTTTTCATCAGCGACGATGGGCGACTCTTTGGGGGGATAGATCACAATGCGGCCACCGGAGAGCCCCTTGCCCACATAGTCATTACCTTCACCCGAGAGTTCAAGGGTAATGCCGCTGGCCAGGAATGCACCGAAACTCTGACCCGCAGTGCCGTGCAACTTGACGTGAATCGTGTCGTCATTCAGTCCAACATGACCATATCTTTTAGCCACCTGACCTGAAAGCATCGCGCCAACGGTTCGGTTGAAATTCCGGATCGGGAGCTCAAATTGGACCGGCGTCCGTGATTCGAGTGCCGCCTTGGATTGAGCGATCAGCTGATGGTCAAGTGCCTTTTCAAGTTCGTGGTCCTGTTTCTCGGTGTTCAGGATGGAAACGCCTTCATCCGGCGTCGGCTTGAAGAGGAGGCGGGACAGATCGATTTTCGAGGCCTTCCAGTGCGCTACAGCCTTGCGCATGTCCAGGCGATCCGTCTGGCCAATCATTTCGTTGAAAGAACGGTACCCGAGTTTGGCCATGAGTTGTCTCACTTCTTCTGCAATAAAGAAGAAGAAATTCACAACGTGTTCAGGCTGGCCGGTGAACCTTTTGCGCAGTTCCGGATCCTGAGTCGCAACGCCAACAGGGCAGGTGTTGAGGTGGCACTTTCGCATCATGATGCAGCCTTCAACGATCAGCGGAGCCGTCGCAAAACCAAACTCATCCGCTCCGAGGAGGGCCGCCATGACGACGTCCCGACCGGTTCTAAGACCACCGTCTGCCTGGACGCAGACGCGACCACGAAGTTTGTTGAGCACCAGGGTCTGATGGGTTTCGGCCAAACCAATTTCCCAGGGAAGACCTGCATGTTTGATCGAGGTGATCGGACTGGCGCCCGTGCCGCCATCGTAGCCCGCGATCGTGATGTGGTCAGCGTGAGCCTTCGCGACACCGGCTGCAACCGTACCAACACCCACCTCGGATACCAGCTTGACGCTGATTCGTGCTTCCGGATTGACGTTCTTGAGGTCATGGATGAGCTGACCCAAGTCCTCAATGGAATAGATGTCATGATGCGGCGGGGGTGAAATCAGGCCAACTCCAGGGGTGGAGTGACGGACCCTGGCGATGGTGGCATCCACCTTGTGGCCTGGCAGCTGACCCCCTTCGCCCGGTTTTGCACCTTGGCTGATCTTGATCTGAATGTCATCTGCGTTGACAAGGTATTCCGTGGTCACGCCAAAGCGGCCCGAGGCCACCTGCTTGATGGCAGAGCGCATGGAATCGCCATTCGGCAAGGGTTTGAATCGTTCAGCCAGTTCGCCGCCTTCGCCGGTATTTGATTTGCCACCAATTCGGTTCATGGCAATGGCCAGCGTCGTATGGGCCTCGTAAGAGATCGAGCCGAAACTCATGGCACCCGTCGCAAAACGTTTGACGATGTCCTTGGCCGACTCGACCTCGTCTAGCGGAACTTCAGGACGACTGTAATCGAAATCAAGAAGACCACGCAGCGTGATCAAGCGTTCGTTTTGCTCATTGATGGAGCGGGTGTATTCGACGTAGGTTGACCAGTTGTTGGTCCGAGTCGCGTGCTGCAGCTTTGAGATCGTTTCCGGCGTCCAGACGTGATCTTCGCCGCGGACCCGGTATGCGTACTCTCCGCCGACGTCTAGGGCGTTACGGTAGATGGGCGCATCGCCAAACGCGGCCCGATGTCTTTTTACGGTTTCTTCGGCGATCTCCAGGAGACCTGCACCGTCAGTGGTTGCGCTGATTCCAGGGAAATAGCGAGCAAGGAAATCATCGCTTAGACCAACCGCATTGAAGATTTGAGCTCCGCAATAGGACTGGTAGGTGGAAATTCCCATCTTTGACATGATCTTGAGCAATGCCTTGCCGATCGCCTTGATGTAGCGCTTATGGGCTTCGTCGGGGGTCAGTTTTTCCGGAAGGCCGCGGATCAGGGAGGACAGCGAGTCGAAGGCCAGGTAAGGGTTGATGGCTTCAGCGCCGAATCCCGCGAGAAGCGCAAAGTGGTGGACTTCACGGGCCTCACCGGTTTCGACAACCAGGCCCACTTCCGTCCTCTGACCGGTTTTGATGAGATGGAAGTGAACCGTTGCCGTGGCCAAAAGGGCGGGAATGGCGACATGCTCGGCATCCATCTTGCGATCAGAAATGATCAGAATGTTGTTGCCTCCAGCAACCGCCCGTTCCGCTGCAGCACACAGGCTCTCGAGCGCACGTTCCATGCCGGGTGCGCCGGAGTCAGCCGGATAGCAGAAACTCAGAGTGGTGGTCTTGAACACCCCATTGGTCTTTGCTTCGATCCTTCGAATTTTTTCCAGATCCTTGTTGCTCAGGATGGGCTGATGGGCCTCAAGACGCTTGTGCGTTCCGGCATTCTTGAGATCCAAAAGGTTAGGGCGAGGACCAATGTGGGTGACCAGCGACATGACCAGTTCTTCGCGAATCGGGTCGATGGCGGGGTTGGTCACCTGGGCAAACGCCTGCTTGAAATAGTCATACAGCATGCGTGACTTCGACGACAGAACCGCCAGGGTTGCATCGGTTCCCATGGATCCCACCGGTTCCTGTCCGGTGAGTGCCATCGGTGTCAGGAAGAACTTGATATCCTCCTGGGTGTAGCCGAACGCCTGCTGACGATCGAGCAAGGTTTTGTCATCGGGCGGCATGGCTGAGATTTCCGCAGGCAGCTTTTCCAGCTGGATCTGGGTATCTGAAAGCCATTTCTGGTAGGGCGCTTTGGCAGCCAGCTCAGCCTTAATCTCAGCATCGTCGATGATGCGACCCTGCTCCATATCGATCAGGAACATCTTGCCAGGCTGGAGTCGCCATTTTTTGATGATCTTATTTTCAGGAATCGTCAGTACGCCCATTTCCGATGCCATCACGACATGATCATCATCAGTGATCAGGTAACGGGCTGGACGAAGGCCATTGCGGTCCAGTGTGGCGCCAATTTGGCGGCCATCGGTAAAGGCTACCGCAGCAGGGCCATCCCAAGGCTCCATGAGTGCGGAATGATATTCATAGAAGGCGCGACGCTTTTCATCCATGAGGGGGTTGCCGGCCCAAGCTTCTGGAATCAGCAGCATCATGGCGTGGGCCAGGGAATATCCCCCCATCACCAACAATTCGAGTGCATTGTCGAAGCTGGCGGAGTCGGACTTTCCTTCACCGATCAAGGGCCAGATTTTGTCGAGGTCCGTACCGAGGATTTCGGATGACATGGAATGACGACGTGCCGCCATCCAGTTGATATTGCCGCGGACCGTGTTGATCTCGCCATTGTGGGCAATCATGCGGAACGGGTGGGCAAGATCCCAGGTCGGGAAGGTATTGGTCGAGAACCGCTGATGAACCAGAGCCAGGGCGGAAACGACCCTTTCATCGCCCAGATCCAGATAGTAGATCCCGACTTGATCAGCCAGCAACATGCCTTTATAGACGAGAGTGCGGGAGGAGAAGGAGGGGATGTAGAACATCTTTCCTTCTTCAAGCTTAAGGTCGCGAATGCGGTTATCGATTTGCTTGCGGATAACGAAAAGCTTGCGCTCGAAAGCGGCTTGATCAAGACAGTTCAGGCCCCGGCCGACGAAAATCTGGCGGATGCGGGGCTCGATTTTCTTGACGGACTCCCCCAGTCCTGAACTGTCGACCGGAACGTCGCGCCAGCCGAGGAGCGTTTGTCCCTCGGCCTTGACGAATTCCTCGATGATGGCCTCGCAGGTCGCATGGTGTTCTGGGTTTTGCGGCATGAAAACCATCCCGACGCCATAGTCACCCGCCGTGGGCAGCGTGATGCCCAGCTTTTGGGTTTCTTCGCGGAGAAACGCATCCGGAATCTGAATCAGGATACCGGCCCCATCCCCAGCGAGCGGGTCGGCACCCACAGCGCCGCGATGCGTGATGTTGCGGAGGATTTCTAACCCTCGGCTCACGATATCATGGCTTTTCTTGCCCTTGATATGGGCGATAAAGCCGACACCGCAGGCATCGTGTTCGTTGCGGGGGTCATAAAGACCCTGTTGTTCCGGGATGGCGTTAAAACTCATTAAATACCTCGGTCAGGAATCTGGAGCCCCTTGAGCTCGGGCTGCGGCGACTTTCGGGGATATCCCGAATGTCACATCAGGGCGGTGACGTGGCACCCCCGGATACCGTCAGCGACACGGGAGCCGGCCATCGAGCGACACTGCGAAGTGCCGAGCAAATGGCTCGAAAATATACTGTTTTACCCCCTTTCTTTCAAGGGATCACGACGAACTAGAAGGTGGTGGACTCAGAAAAATGGCTTGAGGGGACCCCCGAGAGGCTTAACATTCGTCCAGGGAAAAGGGTATATCATCGAGAAGGGCTTGGCGGAGCCTGATTATTTCAGTTGAGGAAATTAAGGATGCAATTACTGAGCGACATTGTTCGCGATACGGATGAAAACTTCGGTCTCGGGAACAGAGCTGCAGTGCTGGTATCGGAGGCAGCTAAGTGCCTTTTCGATTCTGGTCATGGGGGATTGAAGGGCTTTTTGGAGCGACTCGAGTCAGAGGGACTTGCCCCGGATCTTGGCAACTGGCGCAACGCCAGCCAGGAAATTAGATTCCCTGAGGGGCTTTGGGTCGACAAGGTCCTCGGAGTGGAAACGATCACCCGTATCGGGCGGGATCTGGGCATGGCGAATGCCAGGGTCAGGACGGCACTGGCTTATGTGATTCCCCGCCTGATCCGATATTTTGCAGCCGGTTCGACGCTCCCAGACCAACTCCCGCCAGCGGTTGAGGACTTTCTGGCGGCTGGAAAGCCGGAACATCTGGCACCTCGCAGTCGAGGCATCAAAAACAAAAAGTCCGGGCGCAAAAAAAGACGGGCAGCCCGAAGCGCCGGTGGCGCTGGCAAGATCTTTTGGGCCGGTGGCGTGATGGCTCTGCTGGTGAGTGGCTATTTCCTGGGTCAGGATGTGCTCACGCGAAGTCAACCCGTGACGTCTGAATCGCCGACTCAGGAACCTCCTGCCGAGGTCGTCGCCAAAACGCCCACCATTGGCGCAGAGAAAACGCCGGAACCACCTCCACAAGTGCCTGAATCTAAGGGGCCGGGCTCAAGGCTGGTGATTCGAAGCTATGGTAACCAGATCGAGTACCTGGCTTTTGTTAACTCGCCAGAAGTGCGGACCCAGCTGATCGACAAGCTGCAGAAGTCCTTTGGTGCGCCCAGACTTGTGGGTGAGGTTGTGGTTGATGCCGAACGGGCAGAACCGCTCTGGATGGGACAGCTCGACCGATTATTGCCTTTGGTTAGTGTGCCTGGGCTGGATATTCGGCTTGAGGGAAATACCGTTCGTGTGGGCGGCTGGTTGGCTGAAGAAGATAGAACCAGCGTTCTCAACAGCCTGATGAGTGCGCTGGGGGCAAACTACCGCTTTGGTTATCTTCGAGAGGAGGACATCGAGCGGAGTCAGGATGCGCGCCAGTTCATGGTCGCCTCGCTGGCGCATGTTGCAGCGGAGATCAAACCGCAGGATCTAGTTGCAATCTTGAACCACTGGCTGATTGTCTTTCCCGAGGGTTCCGCTGTTTTTCCAGAGGATGCCCGGGATATTGTCGGTCGCGTCGCTGAGGTATTAAAAACAGCACGTCCTCAGTCGGTCATCGAGATTCAGGGTCATGTCGATGCGGAAGGGGCTCCTGGGGTTGCCCAGAAACTCTCCCTCGAGCGGGCGAACGCCGTTCGTGATGCCCTCATCAAGGCCGGTGTGCCGAGTGGGCTTTTGAGGACCAAGGGGTATGGCAGCGAAAAGCGGCTCGCGACGGGCGGGGCGCCATTCGATCATGCTCGTAATCAGCGGATCGAGTTTCGGGTGATTCAGGTCTGTGACCCCTATTTTCCTTGCGAATCGGCAGCGCCTGCAAAGCGGGTGACTCCGCCCGATCCGAACTTGCCCGTGCCCGATCTGGCAGCGCCAGCGAGTCGAGGATCCGATCCCAATCCCTCGGAGATCTACGCTCCGGCCAAGCCTTTAGTGCGCTCGGTGGAAACTCCCAATCCAGCGCCTGCTGCGACGGATCCGGCTCGAACCGGCTCAGGGCGGGCGGTGGATGATGATTCCCCGGGAGAGGGGACGAGTCGTCCCCAGGGGTCGAAGCTCAAGGCGCTCTCAGAGGAACTTCCTCCGCCACCCAAGCCCCGAAGCAAGCCGGCCGAGCCAGTCAAACCTCCGGCCGCCAAGCCGCCGGAGTGGTACGACCCGCTGGGACTTTTCTAAGGGCTGTCAGTCCTTAGAGAAATCAACGTTTGGATCTTCCCCGGCCTTGAGTTTCCGCATCTCAACCGGCGAGATCCTGCCCTTGGATGAAATCTTGTCGTAAATCTCGCCAAAGGCCTGCTTGCAGTAGGGTAGGTCATCTCGAAGTTGATCGTAGGCTGTGTGGTCGAACATTTTGCGGAAATCCTCCTCGCTGAGGAGGGTCTTGGCATAAAGTGCCTGATAGCCCTGGTTTTCGATAACGAACTTTTCTAGCAAGGGAAGCGCTTTCCTGCCGTCGAAACCGGGCTTTTTCGGGGTGCCATAGGCGCCGATGTCGACATACATCGGGTCCCGATCTCCACTGGGCGTGTTGTAGGGGTGGACCAGACCCACGTGTCCTGGGTTGTCAAAAACGGCCATGGGCGATAGCCACAGGGGATAAAGGTCGAAGTGGTCATCGAAGTACTCGAGTGACTTTTTCAGAAGAGCCATCGGCATCAGCATGTCCTGGACCACATGATGCTTTTCCCGAAGTCTCCGGGTCGTTTCCGTTTCGGTGTATTTCAGAAGTTCAATACGGGGTGGCAAAGCCCAACCTAAGAGAAACCTGAACAAGGGGTGGTTCCCGAACGTGATGATTTCCTCCATCGCCCAGAAATAGCTGCGGGTATGGCGATGCAGGTAGTCCCTGAGGGGAATGTACTCGATGACATCTTTACCCTGGATGAGGATGTCCTCGACATGCTTGTAAAACCAGGGCTTGTACCAACGGCCGATGGGATTGATCGGTCCATCGTTCCCCGGCTGGTCGGTGAGATTACCGATCATCACGACACCGCGATCACGGCTATAGGTCAGAGCCTCGACGTATTCATTGGTCTCGGTATCGCGTGAGGCGGAATCGAAGGCTTCGGTGAGTGCAGAAAGTTGCGTTTTGGGATGATAGGAAACCCGGACAAACTTCTTGGCCGGAATGATCTTCAATTCGGCGGCGACCAGAAAGCCCAGCGTTCCGTGGCTCCAGGGGATGAGGTGGAAAAGCTCCGTGTTTTCGTTCGCAGAGCAATGCAGAAGTTGGCCCTCTGCCGTGACGATGTCGAAAGACTCGCAGATAAATTGAAAAAGGCCATGCTTGTGGCTACTGGTTTCGACCCCAAAGCCCATGATGAGCCCACCCACCGTCAAATCATCGAGCTCTGGAACGACCGGCAAGATCCAGCCGCGGGCAATCAGGGATCTTGAAATTTGACCCATGCTCGCCAGAGGTTCTACGCGAACTGTTTGCGCCTTTTCGTCGATCGAAAGAATGTCGTACATCCCGATAAAGATATTGCGCCGAGATAGCTTGTATTTCGGCACCATTTCACTCATGGACTGCCATCCGGATCGAGCGGTGCAGAGTTTTTCCTTCGCGCCATCCGCTTGCCAGTCCTTGATCTGCTGGATGACCGATTGCACCCGTTGCTCATGCCTCTGGGGAGCCGAGCGCATTCGGAAAAGGATGTGGTTACGAACGAATACATAGCTGCTGTAGAGGCAGGACACCGGCAAAAGGCAAACGGTGGCAAAAAGGCCTCGGTGATGGGTCAGGATGTATTCGAAGATCTGGCCTGAGGCGGGCAATTTTTGGGACATGAGGCTGGTGCGATGGGTCGAGGGTGGAGGGTCGCCGGGATGACCTAAAAGGGCATAACCCGATCATCTGGATTAAGCGCCGCATGTTACCATTCTGCGTTCATGCACGATCAATTCCAAAACCAATGAGTTCTACTCCGATTCTGGTAACCGGAGGTACCGGTCATCTCGGTGCCAATCTCATTCGCCGACTTCTGGATGAGGGCTACACGGTCAGAGCGCTGGTCCGTCCGGGCCGCAACAACGGGGCGTTCGACGGCCTCGCGCTCGAGGTCATCGAAGGCGATCTTCGGGATCCAGAGGCGGTGCACGCCGCGGTTCAGGGATGCCAAAAGATTTACCACTGCGCTGCCTATGTTTCGACGATTGAAGGCGATGCCGCCCACCGTCGCGAGGTCTTCGATACCAATGTGATCGGGACCATGCATCTTCTGAATGCGGCCCGTGAGTGTGGTGTGGAAAAAGTCGTGGTCTCAGGATCGCTGAGTGCGACCGGTTATGAAAAGGATGTCCCTAGCGATGAATCGGCTCCTTTTTATCCCTTTGACCGCCATCTTCCCTATGGCTTCACGAAACATCTGGTGGAGCATCATTGCCTGAAGGCCCATGCCGAGGGTCTCGATGTGGTGGTGGCGGTGTCTTGTGCGATCATTGGTCCCAATGATTTTGTACCATCCCGTTTCGGACAGGTTCTGATTGATTTTGCCCACGGCCAATTGCGTGCATATATCCCCGGTGGATTTGAATTCGTCTCGACGCGAGATATCGTCGAAGGGCATATCCTTGCCATGGAAAAGGGCCGGTCTGGCCAAAAGTACCTGATCAGTACAACGTATTCCACGGTCGATGATTTGCTGGATCTTTTCGCGCGGGTCACCGGACGGCCTAAACCCAAGCTGAAGCTCCCGATTCCGGTGATGGCAACGATGGCCGAGATCGCTGACAAGACCTGGTTCCGATTTTTTCCAAATCGCCCCCGAAGGTTCACGCCCGCAGCGGTTCGGTTACTCAGCATGCACCGCAGGGTCGATAACACCAAGGCACGCACAGAACTGGGCTTTGAGCCGACGTCCCTTGAAGAGGCCGTCAGCGATGCCTATGCCGATTTTGTAAGACGCGGCCTGATTCGGCCGTAATGCCCCATTCTTTCTGAAGGACCGCTTCTTCGGCCCCGTTTTAATTCTTGATGATATGGAGTGCCCCATGAGGGATCCCCTTGATGACCGTGAACTGACCCCCCCACCCTCGTTCTTTGAAGCGCGCAGTACCCGTCAGAAAGCAAGAGCTTCTGGTCTGGATCCGGATCGATGGTATGCCGTCGAGTACGATCGTGAAATCAAGAACGGTGAAGTCAAGGAGGTTCAGTTCTGGAACCTGTCCATTGCCCTTTTTCGGGGTGAGGATGGCGTTTTAGCCGCTGTGCAGAACCGTTGCCCACACCGTCATCTCAAGCTGACCCATGGGGCCGTCGACAAGTGCCAGCTCCGGTGTGCCTACCACGGCTGGTCCTTCAATCGTGAGGGCTGGTTGACGGACTACTCCCACGATAGTTTTGGTAAACCCCTGATCAAGAATCGCCTTCGGACGTTTCCGGTGGACATTCGATATGGTTTGATTTGGGTTTTTCCGGGGAACCCCGAACTGGCTTCGGTCCAGAAGATTCCCGAAATCCCTGAATTGATGACGGATGATCCTTGGGCCGGATTTACCGTCGACTACACTTGGAAAACCCATCATTCCATGGTGATCGACAATATCTGCGATTTCGCCCATGCCTTTCTCCATCGCAAATACCAGCCGTTCGTCGATGCCAAGCTGACGCACTATGAATCAGATGACGACAAGGTCTACCTGACTTACGACACCTACATGGCCGAGGGCAAGTTCTCCAAGTACTTCGTCAATCGCAAGCGGGTTAACACGCGTTCGATCGAGATCTGCTATGAGTATCCCTATCAGTGGTCCAACACGGGGGATAGCATCAAGCATTGGTGTTTCCTTTTGCCCATTGATGAAAGAACGACCCGCGTCTTTTTCATTTTTTATTTTGATAGCGTCAAAATCCCGCTCGTTCCATTAAATGCGCCAAAATGGCTGACGCAAATGGTTCTGAATGCATCGGTACCCTTGCTCTTTAAGCCCCTGCTGGCAGAGGATGGGGTCGCGCTGGAAGCCGAGCAGATTGGCTATGAAAGCCATTGGAATGCACCGCCGATCGAGTTGAACCCGATTGTTCCCTTGCTGCAGAAACTCACCGTACAGAAATGGCAGGGTTACGTGGATCGAAACGCGATGCCTGAATCGGCAGCTTCGGTGGCCGAGGCTGAGACTGAGGTTGCGGCCGTCTAACTTAAAGCCAAAACATGAGGTCCCGGGTGTTGCTCGGGGCCTTTCTCAAGTGCCCCCTCAGCTTACGTGGAAGACGAGCCGGGACTGAGTTTTGCAAGGTTCACGATCTCCGGGATAAATTCCGGAAAGCTTTCAAGCCCATGATTGCCGCCTTCCTTGATGGTGATGCGCGCCCCCTGATACGTCTCGACGGCCGTGCGGTAGTCGAGTACTTCATCCCCCGTCTCAAGAAGAACCCAGAACCGCTCTGGATGATCCAAGGGTGCGACCTTTAGTGTTCGCAACTCATGAATGTGCTCTTGAGTCAGGTCAAACATCTCGCCGGTATAAAGGTTTCGATGGGGACCCACCCACGGTTCTAGAAGCTCTGCTGCATGGCACGCCGGGTTGATGAGAACAGCTTTGAGGCCAAAGTTCTCGGAAAGGAAAGTGGCGTAATAGCCCCCCAGAGAGCTGCCAACGATTAGCGGCGGGGTAGGGCTTGCTTCAATCACCTTCGAGACCGTGTCGATGGCTTTTCGAGGCGAAATCGGGAGATCTTCGCACCAGAACGGGTGGGCCGGTTCTACGTCCCTAAGGTATTGGCGCAGCTGCTCAGCCTTAATTGAGGTTGCGGAGGAGCGAAACCCGTGAAGATAAATGATCATTGATGAAGGAAGCCACAACCTGTGAAGATGCAGGGCAACTGAGCTCTAACAGCATCAATACCCCTTCACAAGATCATGCCAGTTGAGGATCAAGAAAGCGAGGGATTGACTCCGGCTTGGAGGAGGGGCTCAACCTTAAGCCGCGCGTTGAGCGTTTTGCTCTTTGCCCTGATGGATGCAGCTTTTGATCAGACTTCTCGCATCCGCGGCGCATTTCCCGCACTGACGACACGCACCGGTGGCTCGGCCCAATGACCGGACCGTTTTGACGCCTTCTTCCCGGACTTGGCGAAGGATTTCTTTTTCGGTCACAGCTTCGCAAATACAAACGTACATAGAGAGCTTCCTGTTGGCGTTAACAGGAATTTAATACAAACGAGAACGATTATCAAGTGCAGCCGCTTCGCGTCGACCTGGCCGGCGAGGCATCTTGACGGGGTATACTAACGGGCCTTGATGAAAGGCTTTTATCTACTCACCCTCTAACCGTCAGACCGACTCAATACCATGACAGAGATCCAGTACACCCTTCGTGAAAAAGACCTGCTGGTCTTCAACGACCACCAGTTCTGCCAGTCACCAGCGGTTCAGAAGACATTTCGCCGTCATCAAGCCACCATTCCGGCATTCTTGGGGCTCATGGTCATCTTCGTCTGGTTCTACTATCAGGACACCTTGACCGCGATGTGGATGGCGATTGCTGCAGTGAGTTGGGGTTTCGGTGCACCCTGGTTGCTGCGTTGGAATGCCAAGCGCCGGGCACTCGCCCTCTACTCGGTGGATGACCTCAAGCGAATTCTGGGTACCTATACGCTTCGAATTGAAGATCACGATCTCGTCGAGATCAGCGGTGCGGGGGAATTTCGCATCAGCTGGAAGGACGTCCTTCGCATTGAACCGGGTAAAAATTACGCCTTCATTTTCGTTTCCGTGGATTCAGCGATCATCATTCCCAGGAAATCGGTGATCAAGGGTGATCTTATGACCTTCTACAAGGAAGTCGAAACCCATATCGAAAAGGCCGCTTAAGCGTCTTTAATTAAAAGATTCCATGATCAGTGCACGTAACCTGGCTCTCCGTCGAGGGCCTCGGGTTCTCTTTGAGGGAGCCTCATTCACCCTGAATCGGGGTGACCGAATTGGCATCACCGGGGCCAATGGTGCCGGGAAGTCGAGCTTCTTCGAACTCATGCTGGGAACTCTCCATGCGGATCAGGGGGAGCTGGATGTTGCTCAGGGACTTGAGATTGCTCATGTGGCTCAGGAAACGCCTGCTCTAGATACGCCGGCCATCGATTATGTCCTTGATGGTGACCGGGCGTTGCGTGAGATTGAAGCGCGTATCCAGGCCGCTGAGATCAGCGGTGATGGGATGGAGCTCGCCCACCTCCATGAAGATTACCTTCATGCTGGAGGATACGAGTCACGGGCGAAAGCGGCGAGACTCCTCAATGGCCTGGGTTTCGCGCCTGGATCTGAATCCAGGTCTGTTGCCGAATTCTCCGGTGGCTGGCGCGTTCGTCTGAATGTCGCGCAGGCGCTGATGTGCCGCTCTGACGTGCTTTTGTTGGACGAACCTACCAATCACCTCGATCTTGACGCGGTCATCTGGTTGCAGGACTGGCTTTCAAGTTATCCTGGAACCTTGCTGCTGGTCTCGCATGATCGCGATTTTCTTGATGATCTCGCCACGCATATCCTCCATATCGAGCACGGCAAGGTTCAACTTCACACCGGAAATTACTCGGACTTTGAAACTCGGCGGGCCGAGATGTTGGCGCAGCAGCAGTCTTCCTATCTTCGGCAGCAGCGCGAGTTACAGCGTATACAGAGTTTTGTCGATCGCTTCCGGGCGCAGGCAACGAAGGCGAGGCAGGTGCAAAGTCGCCTTAAGGCGCTGGATCGGATGAGCCTGATCGCGATGGCGCAGGCCGATGGCGAAGTTTCTTTCAGTTTTGAAGCCCCGGAAAAATATCCTTCACCTTTGCTTCGCCTGGATGGCATCAGTGTCGGTTATGGCGACGTTTCCATTCTCTCTGAAATTTCATTGACGATCAGCCCCGGGGATCGGATCGGATTACTGGGCCCGAATGGTGCCGGTAAATCCACGCTGATCAAAATGCTTGCTGGAGTGATCACGTCCTCGACCGGAGAGCGGATTCCTGCGCAGGATCTCAAAATCGGCTACTTTGCCCAGCACCAGTTGGAACAGCTCAATCCCGACCAAAGTCCGCTTTGGCATTTACAAAAGCTGAATCCCAAGGTCCAGGAACGAGATCTGCGGAACTACCTGGGGGGATTCGGATTTCAAGGGGAGCGGGCGCTTTCACCGATTGGTCCCTTCTCGGGAGGCGAAAAGTCTCGTTTGGTTCTCGCCATGCTGATTCGTCAGCGACCGAATCTCCTTCTTCTGGATGAGCCGACCAACCACCTGGATCTACCCACGCGGGATGCTTTAAGCATGGCCCTCCAGGAGTTTGAGGGGGCGCTGGTTCTGGTTTCGCATGATCGATATCTCCTTCGCTCGGTTGCCGATGAGTTTTATCTCATTGCTGATGGTGGAGTCGAACCTTACCAGGGTGATCTTGATGAGTACCGCCGCTGGCTCTCAGATCGCAGGCAGCGTCAGAAATCGGTCCAACAGGAAAGCGCCCCCGCGCCTTCGACTCCCGAGCCCCGGCAGTTGAGTCGTCAGGAGGAGGCAGAGCACCGCAAGCGGCAAAAATCCCTGACGACCTCCATGGAGCGCGCTGAGCGGCAGATGAATCAGGTGGGGGATGCCCTGCGTCAGATTGAAGAGAAACTCGCCAGCGAAGATCTCTACCAACCAGAGTCCAGAACTCTGCTTGAGCGACTGGTTGCTGAACGCGATGCACTTGCAGGTCAGCTCAAGGCAGCAGAGCATCTTTGGCTGGAGAGCAGTGAAGCCCTGGAGGCACTGTCCGCATGACGGCTTTTCTGCGTCTTTTTCTGGATATCGCCCTTTTCCGGAAAGGTCCGCAGGACGTCCCTGATTTTCCGATTCTGTTTGCTTTGGCTCTTTCGGCGGATCTCGCCATTTCGACCGTGGTCGGAGCGCTGGAAGGGGATTTCTTCGGCGCTATCCTTCAGGCGACTGTGGCTTCAGGGCTACTGCTTGCCTTTGTGGCCCTCATTTTGCTGTTGACCTCGCACCTCGAACGCTTCCGAAAAACGGCAACGGCGGTTCTGGGTTGTGACGCCCTGATCACCCTGGCGGCGCTCCCGGTCTCCCTCTTATCTGATGTGTTCAGTGGCTTGGGCCTTCTGATCATGGGGATCTTGTTTTGGAACCTTTTGGTCTTTGCCCATATCCTCAAGCATGCCTTAGGTATCGGCTATGCGCTTTCAGCCGCTCTTGCCCTGATTTTCACCCTCACCAGTCTTGATCTGATGGCGCGAATTTTTTCTCCGTAGAGTTCCCCTTGAGCCGTCTTGGTCTGGGTGATAGCGTGAAGCCTTCAATGGATTCAGTCTGGAGAAGAGCCCATGATCTACAAAACCATCTTGCTTGCGCACGACTTTTCCGAGAGTGGCGTCAAGGCCTTCCACAGGGCCCTGATGTTGGCCAAGGAGTTTGAGGCGGAGCTTCAACTGTTACACGTTGTTGAATATATCGTCCCTATTGATACCAGCTTTGGCGCCATTTCACCCTTTGATGGGGATCTGACTGACCAGTTGTTGCAGTCGGCAAGAAAAAGGCTGGTTCACTTGGGCGATCAGCACGATATCCCGGCGGAGCGTTGCCGGGTCGAGTTGGGCAGTCCTAAGATCGAGATCATTCGAATTGCCGAACTGATCAAGGCGGACCTGATTGTTCTGGGATGCCATGGACGTCATGGCTTGGGCCTTTTGCTGGGTTCAACCGCAGCCAGTGTGGTCAACCACGCGCCGTGTGACGTCCTTTCGGTGCGTCACGACCGCAAATAGAGGTTAGCGCTTGTCGCGAAAGCGAATGCCAAGGGAGTTAAGCTTTCGGTAGAGGTGCGTTCGTTCCAGTCCAATCGCTGTGGACAGGCGGGCAACGCTCCCCGCGTACTTGTCGAGATGGTATTCGAGATACGCTTTCTCGAAATGTTCACGTGCCTCCTTCAGCGGAAGGTCATAGAAGTCCGGTTGGCGCATCTGGTCCTGCGGCGCCTCAATTACGGCTTCACCCACGGCCGCCTTGACCTCCTCAAGCTCAACATCCTCGCCACTCCCGAGGATCAGGATGCGTTGCACCAGATTCTTGAGTTCCCGAATGTTGCCGTACCACGGATAGTTTCTAAGGAAGTTCTGCACGGAGACCGGAAAGCGGCGGAAGGGGAGCTTTTCACGACTGACGAAATATTCCACATAGAAATTGAGCAGGTCGGGAATGTCTTCGCTGTGATCCCGGAGCGGCGGGACTTTCAGGGAAACAACATTGAGGAGATAGTAGAGTTCGGCGCGGAAACGGCCCGCACGGACCTCATCCTCCAGGGACCGACAGGTCGAGGCGATAATCCGGACATCGACATGAACCAGTTCGCTTCCTCCGATGCGCGAGAAAGAATTGGATTCCAGTGCGCTCATCAGGCGAACCTGGGTCTCAGGCTCCATGTGCGCCACCTCATCCAGAAAAAGCGTACCTCCATTGGCCTGTTCCAGCAGTCCGTGCTGAATCTGGTCGCCATCGACACGACCAAAGAATTCGACTGCAGAATTGCTGCTGGCAATCGTGCCAACGCCGACATCCACAAAGGGGGCTTCACGACGGGAGCTACTATGATGAAGGTAGCGGGCCAGGGTTTCTTTTCCTGATCCCGGCTCACCGATGAGAAGCACTCGGGTGTCGTGCTGAGCCAGGCGCTTGACCTGATCCCTCAGCTTTTCCATGACCAGACTCTTTCCGATCGGTTCGACCGGACTCTCCATTCGGCGCTTCAGTCCGATATTTTCCTTGCGAAGCTTGGCCGCTTCCAGTGCTCTTTCAACCGTGACGATCAATTTCGCCATGGACAAGGGTTTTTCCAGGAAATCGTAAGCGCCTAGTCGCGTGGCTTCGACCGCGGTCTCAACGGTGCCATGCCCCGACATCATGATGACAGGGCACAAACCGTCTTCGCGGAGCCAGTCTTTCAGGAGGCTGATGCCATCTTCATCCGGCATCCAGATATCCAACAGGATCAGTTCGATCCGGTGGGCGAGGCGCATTTCCCGGGCGGATGCGGCGTTCTCGGCGACTTGAACCTCATAGCCTTCATCGACCAGAATCTCCTTCAGCAGCTCGCGGATGTCGGGTTCGTCGTCGACAACCAGAATGGTTTTCTTGGTCAGGTTCATGGTGCTTTGGGTTGCGAATCGGGCGCTACGGGAAGGATGATGACAAAGCTTGCGCCATTATGATAATGGCTGTCTAGCCTGATCTTGCCACCAAATTCCTCAATAATGCGTTTAACGATGGCAAGACCAAGCCCAGTCCCCTTCGATTTGGTGGTGACATAGGGCTCAAAAATACGGCTGGATTGCTCAGGCGGGATGCCCGGACCGTTGTCGGAAATGCGAACTTCCACCTGCTCAGTGCCAGCATCTTCGGTGCGGCGTGTACTCAAGGTGACCTTCCCCTCATGTCCTTGAGGCATGGCCTCCTGTGCATTCTTGATGAGATTGTGGACGACCTGCCTCAATTTAACGGGATCAGCCAAGATTTCAGGGACATCGCCTTGATGAGAGAACTCGAATGCAATCCCCGAGGAAGGGGGGTACAGCGCGACGATTTCATCGAGCAGGGGGCGAATGGCAATCGGGCACAGTTGAACGATGGTCGGCTTGGCATATTCGGCAAAGGCATTCACCATGCTTTTCATGGCTTCGACCTGCTGCACAATGGTCCGAGTGGATTTCTCAAGCATTTCAAGATCACCCTCGACGAGCACCTTGGAAAGTTTGTGACGAAGCCGCTCGGCGGAAAGCTGGATGGGGGTCAGGGGGTTCTTGATCTCATGGGCCAGCCTCCGGGCCACTTCACTCCAGGCAGAATTACGCTGGGCCTGAATCAATGCCGTCACGTCATCGATGACGAGGACATGGCCATGCCCCTCGTTGCCGACGCCCTCGATGGTCGTGCCCCGGCAAAAAAGCTCCTGGCGGCCCCCTGGCCCCTGAAGACCCACCTCCTGCGTCCAGGTCTGTTTGTCCCCGTCAATATGGGGGCTCAGGGCATTCATCAATTCGGCAATATGCGGATAGGCTCCGGTCAGGACAGCCAGTGGCCAGCCAAGGTACTGGGAAAAGTCGGCATGAAGAATCGTATTCGCGGCCTGATTGGCCGTCAGGACAGTGCCTCGCGCATCAAGACTGAGGACGGCGGATGAAAGACTGGCGAGCAGCGTTTCGAGGTAGGCGTGCTGCGCCTGAAGTTCGCGTTGCGATCTTTCGGCCTGGTCACGCGATTGCGCAATCTTGGCCGTCATGGTGTTAAAGGATTCGACGAGAAAACCCAGCTCGCCGCGATCTTTGACGGGGAGTCGCTTTTCGTAGTCACCCGCAGCAATCGACCGGGTTCCGATCGCCAGCAAACGGACGGGTTCTACGATTCTTCGAATACTTAAAAATGCTGACCAAACGGCGGCGAGCAGGCTCAGAAGAAGAATCAGGGACAGGGTCAGTGAGAACGTAAATTTTAAAGATCCCCGAAGAAACGTCATTTCCTTGTAGTGGAGATAGGCGGATTCCACGGTATCGGTCAGCTGTGCAAGGTGTCTCGGGATAGGGTAGATGGCCTGAAGGTAGAGAGAATCCTCTCCCATGATGGGCGCGACCGCCCGAATCTGCAGACCTCCGGCGCCTACGCCCTCAAGACCCACATAGGGTTTGCCCCTCCGAACCTGGATCATGACATTGATGTCCGGTAGCGCCGGGATAAAGGATTCGGTATGCGCGCCGCTGTAGGAAATCACATGCCCTTGGCGGGTAAAGAGCGTCAATTCCGCATCTTCGAGTTCGTTGAGTTCGTTCAGGCGAACCCCCATGAGAGAGACGGGTGAAGTCGCCAGTTTTTCCGCGGTCTGTTCAAGCTCCTTGCTGACATTCCGCATGCGTTCATCCAGTGCGGTCTGACCCAATTCCAGAGCATCTTCCATGGCATGGTCGATGTTGACGTCAAACCAGCTGTCGATACTGCGATCCAGAAACTGCATCGAGTAGTAGAAGACGATGGCCGCCGGCGCCATGGTTAACAGACTGAACAGGAAGATCATTCGAGACGTCAGATTGGACCCGGCGGCCTTCCGACGAAGTTCACGAATCAGCCAGTAGATATTGACGCCGACCAAGGTCAGCAGGAGAAGGCCAGCCAGGGCGTTCGTCAGTACCAGGGTCGAGTAGATCTCCCCCAGCGCAGAGGCGTCTTGCGTCGCCGAGCTCATGAGATGCAATGATCCCAGGATGGCGAGGAACAGCAGAATGATGCTGAGCGTTAGGGGGGGTCTTAGGGATCGAGTGGCCATCGGTATGGCGGAGTTTCCATAGTCCAGTCGGGTGAGAGATAGGCTACCAGCCTGAGCGGCAAGGGAAGCGATTCCACATCAAACTCAAAACTCAAGGTGGCTTCGCGCTGTTCGTTCTCCGTAAGGGCGGGAAGCTGAGGGATGCTCCAGCCACGAAGGTGGCTGAGCGTGTCGAGGACGCTAGCAAGGCTCGCATAGTGCAGCGCGGCTCCGCTTCCAAGATCGGATACCTGAAAGAACTTGGCCAACGGCTGATAGCGAAGCTGAATGGTTCTTTCGTCCTGGACCAGAGTCTCAGACCATCCCCAAGATCGGACCCGATCAATGCGAAGCTTGACTCGGAAGGTCAGGGGGATGCCTTCATCGAGGGCCCGAAGCGCGACATTTGGGAAACGGTATTCAATGTCCGCGGTCACGACGGGTCGGTTTTCCTTACCGTCCAGCTGGGCCCGCTGAATGAAGATTCCGGACTCTGATGCAATGCCAGACATCGGGACTCCGGCGATGATCGCCAGGGCCAGCGTGCTCACCTGCCAGCTACGCGGGATGCTTTTCAAGCCTTGCATAGAAAAAGCCGTCCATGCCATCCGTGCCTGGCAGGATTTGCCGACCATGGGGTTGCGCCTGACCAAAGATCTCCGGCAAAAGGCTTTCCTTTGCCTCAGGGTGTTCCCCCAAAAAAGCTGAGATCACGTCACTGTTCTCCTGACGAAGAACGGAGCAGGTGGCGTAAACCAGCGTGCCGCCCGGTGCAAGCATGGTCCAGGCCGCCTCGAGGATCATTCGTTGGGTCTCGGCAAGTCGGGCGATATCCTGAGGTTTTCGAAGCACCTTGATGTCAGGGTGCCGACGAATGACACCGGTTGCCGAGCAGGGCGCATCGACCAGAATTCTGTCAAAGGGGCTTCCATCCCACCAGGAGGAGGGCTGGGTGGCATCTCCAGTGATGAGGTGAGCCGTAAGCCCGCCCCGGGTCAGGTTGGACTTAACCCGCTCCAGTCGGACGGCATCGACATCGAGAGCCACCAACTCAGAAAGCTCAGGACAAGCCTCAAGGATATGGCAGGTTTTACCCCCCGGAGCAGCGCAAAGGTCCAGCACGCGTTGACCCGGGGCCAGATCCAGGAGCGTTGCGGCAATTTGTGCGGCCGCATCCTGAACGGAAAGCTCACCGGATTTGAATCCTGGTATCAACTCGGTGGAGGTCGCCTCAGCCAGCACAATGGCTGTCGGAACTTGTTCCAAGGAAAGCGATGCCATGCCGGCCTCGTTCAGTTTTACTTGGAATTGTTCTCGCGATCCTTTGGTGAGATTAGCCCTCAGAGTCAGAGGCGGGTGTTCGTTATTGGCCTTCAAAATAGATTCGACTTGATCTGGCCAGTCCCTTCGAATCTTGTCGTAAAGCCACTGGGGATGCGCCAGGGCACTGCTGGGGGAGGCATCGAGTTGAGACTCCAGTTCCTCACGATTGCGCTGGTAGTTCCGAAGGATGGCGTTGATCAGCGGTTTTGCCCAAGCATCATATTGAACGGCTTCAACGGTCTCGGAAACGGCGGCATGGGGTGCAACGCGCATGTGACCGATTTGGTAAAAGCCAATCAGAGCGATCATCCGAATGCGGTCATCCTTGATCGGTTTGCGGGTCAGTAAGGCGAGAAGGGGGTTCAGTCGCCAATACCAGCGAAGGACCCCATAGCAGACGGCCTGAATAAAGGTTCTGTCTTTGGCGGAGAACTCGTTGGTGAAGGCTTGTTCGAGCGCGCTGGTCAGTGACCGACCTTCGCGGACCACTTCGACCAGAATGTCCGCCGCAGCGGCACGGGTATTCAATGGGCCCCCAGCGGCGTGGGGAGTGGGGGGCGTGTATTGATGAAATCGCGTGCGCTGATTCGTCGTCCCCCAGGTAACTGGAGTTCCTCAATCTGCAAGCATCCTTGGCTGGTCGAGACCAAAAGATCGCTCCCCATAACATGCAAGGTACCGGGCGGCAGGCGAGATGGCGCGCTGATGGCTTGGGCCCGCCAAATCCTCATAGGATCTCCTTGATAACGCGTCTCGGCAACGGGCCAGGCATTGAATGCCCGGACCCTTCGTGCGAGTGCTTCCGCGGGTTGGGTGAAGTCGAGAAGACCTTCTTCCTTGCTGATCTTTGCGGCATAGGTGACGTTGGCCTCATCCTGTATCTCCGCTCGGACGTCACCCGCTTCGAAGGCTGGAAGAGACTTCATCAGCGTTTCAGCTCCAATGACGGATAGCCGATCGTGCAGTTCACTGGCTGTTTCGCTGGGACCGATAGGGGTTGTGGCCTTGAGAATCATAGGGCCCGCATCCAGTTTCTGTTCGATGTACATGATGGTCACGCCGGTTTCCTGATCCCCTTCAAGGATGGAGCGCTGGATAGGGGCGGCGCCACGCCAACGTGGGAGCAATGAGGCGTGGATGTTGATACATCCTCTGGGGGGAATGTCGATTACAGCCTTGGGCAGGATGAGCCCATAGGCAACCACTACCATGAGATCCGGCGCGAGAGCGCTTAGGGTCTCGATGGCCCCATCTTCTTTGAAGGAAACCGGCTGGTAGACCGGAATGCCTGCGGCCTCGGCAACGCTCTTCACTGGAGTGGCAAGGACCTTGCGGCCCCGGCCCTGAGGCCGGTCAGGTTGGGTATAAGCGGCAATCACCTCGTGACCTGAGTCGATCAGGGCCTTGAGGGGGGGAACCGCAAATTCGGGAGTGCCGGCGAAAACAATCCTCACGAGGCACGGCCTGCATCGGAAGCCGATGGACTGGCCCGGCTGCGTTGTTCCTTCTTCACTTTTTTTCGGGCTAACTGCCGTTTGAGTGGAGAGAGATAATCGACAAAGAGTTTGCCTTCAAGATGGTCCATCTCATGCTGAATACAAACAGCCAGAAGCCCATTGGCTTCCATGGTCACGGGCTGGCCCTCCCGATTGAGTCCTCGGACTTCTACGGATTCGGCGCGGGTGACCTTCTCATAGAATCCCGGGACCGATAGACAACCCTCTTCGGACTCTTCAGTGCCCGTCTTGCTCACAAGTTCCGGGTTGATGAGAACCAAAGGCTCATTTTTCTCCTCGGAGAGATCCATCACAAGAATTCGCAGGGCAACATTGACCTGGGTGGCGGCAAGACCGATTCCAGGCGCGGCGTACATGGTCTCCAGCATGTCATCGACCAGTCGGGTGATGTCCGGTGTCACGGCTTCGACGGGCTTGGCTTTTTTTCGGAGCCGCTCGTCAGGAAATTCAAGGATGGGAAGAAGTGCCATTCGGAATCATTAACTGCTTGTTGATTCATGCATTTTAGCGAAAAGACACAGGGCTCGATACTGAATCCTTGCAGTGAATACCTATCAGATTCCCGGAGAGTCCTGAATGAAATCGATTGCACAACCTGGGGCGTGTGTGGATACTTCACCGCAAGTCTCCCTCGAATGCCGTCGTTTGAACTGTCTATCAACAGGATCCGCCGAGTGCCTCGAATAGACGCGGATCGGGCTTTATGGGCCCATTTCGAAGCTTAACTTCCCCGGACATCGATTTCTGCGACCCGCCTTCAATGAAAGAAAACGTATTCGACGTACTGATTTACCTCTTTGAGAAATTCATGGATGGCGAGGATGATGAAAGGCCTGATACGGATGCCGTGCGTACAGATCTGATGGAGGCGGGTTTTCCTCCGACTGAAATCTCAAAGGCGCTGAACTGGCTAGATTCGTTGAGTCAAATGCCGGACATGAGCCAGGTCTCCTTGCCTGCCTTCCGCGTTTATTCAGCCGCTGAAGAAGCCAAGCTGGATATCGAGTGCAGGGGGCTTTTGATGTTTCTCGAACAAACGGGAATTTTGGTGCCGGAAAGCCGTGAACTGGTCATTGATCGGGTCATGGCGCTTGACGAGGACCATTTGTCGCTTGATAACCTAAAGTGGATGATCCTGATGGTGCTGTTTAGCCGGCCGGATGAAGATCTGGCTTTTGCGCGAATGGAACACCTCGTCTATGGCAGTCTTCCAGCAACACTTCACTAGGATCGGGCCCCCCTGTATCAAGGGTTGTCATTTCCTGTCTAACGAGTAATCGATGGGTCAAAATCTCGTCATTGTCGAATCACCGGCCAAGGCCAAGACCATCGAAAAGTACCTGGGAAAGGACTTTCGAGTGTTGGCTTCCTATGGTCATGTCCGTGATCTGGTACCCAAGGAGGGTGCGGTCGATCCGGAACATGATTTTGCCATGCGCTATGAGGTCATCGAGCGCAATGAAAAGCATGTCTCCGAGATTGCAAAAGCGGCGAAATCCGCCGATGCCCTCTATCTCGCGACTGACCCTGACCGCGAAGGCGAAGCCATCTCCTGGCATATCCACGAGATTCTCAAACAGAAAAAGCTGATCGGCAGCAAGCCCGTTCATCGGGTGGTGTTTCATGAAATCACCAAGCGGGCAGTGACGGAGGCCATTGAGAACCCCAAGGCTCTGTCCGAAGATTTGATCAATGCCCAGCAGGCTCGCCGGGCTTTGGACTATCTTGTCGGCTTCAAACTCTCACCATTGCTCTGGAAAAAAATTCGTCGGGGATTGTCCGCAGGCCGGGTCCAAAGTCCTGCGCTCCGAATGATCGTAGAGCGTGAGATCGAAATTGAGAAATTCGAGCGGCGCGAATATTGGAGTGTGACAGCGGACCTGACGGCTAAAGCCCAGGCCTTCAAGGCCAGGTTGACGCATCTTCGTGGGGAAAAGCTCGAGCAGTTCAGCATCGTCGATGAAACGTCCGCTCTGGCC
>Ga0207958_1000086_pt1 | contig 31598 bp, 37 predicted proteins | sample CryBogCBH27Jul07_FD_184606 | JGI IMG/M metagenome (GOLD analysis project Ga0207958, IMG submission 184606) | Freshwater microbial communities from Crystal Bog, Wisconsin, USA - CBH27Jul07 (SPAdes) (version 2) | ecosystem: Environmental > Aquatic > Freshwater > Lake | place: Crystal Bog... | reverse complement strand
AGCATTTATAATGCCTCAATTATTGGTGTGTGGATTATTTGTAGCCCAAGACCTAATGGCAAAACCATTACAATGGTTCGCAGATATAATGCCGCTTACCTATTCAGTAAAAGCAATGAAGCAAGTTACAATCAATGCCACTTGGACACATGAGCTAACAAAAGATTTATTGATTGTAGCTTTATTTGGAATTGTAGCCCTAATCCTAGGATCATTAACAATACGAAGACAAGAATAATTGCTTTATAGCTTATTTAATACAACACTTAGAAGAAAATTATTAACTATTAAATAAAGATTATTAATTGTTAATTATTGCTTGGCATTGTAATCAAACGACTTCTAACCTGGTCTATGATACCCAGCCAAGTAAATGTGATTATTATGATTGCTCAAAGAGTGTAAAATATAATTTGTTTAATTCTTTAAAGTTATTTATGCTGGCTATAGTTTGGCCATTGTTTATAGAATGGCTATTATCATGGTGACGATAATAGTAAAGTGGTTCATCAATAATTCCAACTTTACAATTTAGTATTGTTCTAAGTGCAAATTCATAATCATTGTGAGGGAAGAATTTAGCCGTAGTTGCTGGATATCCTATCCTTTCAAAAACTTCCCTACTGTACATAAATGTAGCATTATTAATACCTCGTGATTTGCTACTATTTTTAAGAAATTCTTTAAGCTGTAATCGGTCGTTAGTGTTGATCGGAGCTATGTATTTTTCTTTTCCGTCTCGAGTTATAATGATGCCGCCATGGACTGCTTCAACGTGGTGTTTTTCTAAATAATCAACTCTCAGAAACAAACTATTTTCAGGTAGAACATCGTCACAATCTAATTGACAAAGGTACTCACCACTCGCTATTTTGAATCCTTTATTTAAAGTTGCATATACACCAAGGTTCACTTCGTTTTTAACATATATAGTCTTTTCATCAATTAACGTCTGGGCAATATCATGAGTATTATCATTGCTCGCATCGTTTACGATTACTATTTCAACATCTTTTATCGATTGTGATCGAATTGAATTTACAGCGCTCACAAGTTTCGAGCCATAATTAAATGCTGGAATGATGACGCTAATTTTAGGTGTACGCATTGTTAGATAATAGCATTATCCTTGTATTTGGAGTTTCGGATAATTAGTAGTAGTGTCGTTTATTTGTACTCTAGGGATTACCCAGTTAATTCGAAGTAGCACTTGGTGCCGCAGAACTACTGCCGGGGTTTATTACGATTCGAGCAGCTTGGGTAGCGTCTGTACTGCTTGCTATAACGACGGCCGTATCACCAACAGCAATATCATTTGTAGTAGCGGCCTGTCCATTAGTTGTGATTGTTGTTGCACTGGTTATGGCATATGTTTTAGCAGTACCGCTTACTTGATCATTAATGCTAATACTGGTAGCACTTACGGCTGTTACAGCACCAGTAGTTGGTCGCTGACCGTTAAAGCCACCTCTTCGCCCATAATAACTCGCCATACTCCCTACTCCTTTAGGAAGTGTAGATTGATGACCTTTCTGGTATTGAACGCCACTTAAAAAGCTAAGCACAACGAGTACTACTGCCGCTAGGGAAACTATGATGGGTTTCGCCATTTTTTTATTAATTTTTACTTCATATTGCTCATCGTGATGCTGTGATGTTTCTTTCATGTTCTATCCTCTCAAGATTATTTCTTAACAAGCTTTCCATCGCGTAACGTGAATGTTACATCGGTTTTACCTGAGATAGAAAGATCGTGGGTCACTACTACGATTGTCGTATTTTCAGTTCTAGATAGTTCGTGGAGTAATTTGAAGATCATTGTACCAGTTTGGCTATCAAGGTTACCCGTTGGTTCATCAGCCAGTATAAGGCTTGGCTTGTTAGCAAGCGCTCTTGCTATGGCAACACGTTGCTGTTGACCTCCACTTAATTTACCTGGTTTTCTTGAGTGCTGGTCGGCGCTTAATCCTACTTGGTCGAGAAGATGCGTAGCTCTTTTTATTCGCTCGCTTTTTGCCAATTTTGCATATTCCATTGGCAACATAACGTTTTCAAGAGCCGTAAGATTTGGAACTAAATTATAACTTTGGAACACAAAGCCGATTTTGCGGCCACGATACTGTATAAGTGCTCGGTCATGCATTTTTGTAATATCTTTATCCCCAACTATAATGTGTCCACTGGTTGGCTTATCAAGGGCACCCAGAAGACTTAGCAATGTACTCTTGCCGCTTCCGCTTTTACCTATGATTGATGCGAATTGTCCATCGGCGACACTAAGGCTGACATCATTAACTGCTACTACGTCGTCGCCGGCTGTTTTAAATACTTTCTTTAGATTTGTAATTTGTAACATATTATTCTGCCCTCATGACTTCTGCTGGTCTTACTTTTGCTATGAAATACGATGCGAGTGCACTGCCTAGAATGGCGATTACTAAAGCTCCGCCTAAACCATACAGGATAATGCTCCATCCAACTGTTCCGTGAACACTAGTGATACTATTTGTGATTCCACCAAATGCTCTACCAAATCTACCTGCACCAGTTGGTGCCGAGCTGTTAGCGCTATTGGTGACTAATAATTTGGTTATTGGGTTTCCAGCAACCACGCCGAGGCCTATTCCTATGATTGATCCTAAGAATGTTAGCGTAATTGCTTCGGTCATGAACTGAACCATAATATTTACGTTTGACGCACCGATGGCTTTTATGACGCCAATTTCTCGACGCCGCTCACGAACAATCATTATCATGGTCAGCAGAATGATGACCGCACCAGCTATGACCGCACCTATCAGGCTGTACAAAGAGATGGTCTGAATATTCTTGAGTGGTGCGATGGTATTTTGAGCTTGCGTAGCTGCATTTGTAACGTCTGCGGCCGATCCGAGCTGATTTTTAATTGCCGTAGTAACTGAATCAACATTGGTAATTGAATCTACAGTAGCTACTGCGCTGGTGATATCTCCTGCCTGGCCAGAAAGTGTTTGCAAGGTTACCAGCGGCATAATTAATTGGCTGTTTGAAAACGTGTTGCCAGCGTCAAAAATGCCCAGTACCGTTATTGTTGTGCTATATGCAGTAAATGTAGATCCGACTTGTAAGTTATTCTTGGTTGCTAGACTGCTACCTATTACAGCTACGTTATCAGTGCTTGTAGAGGCAAATACTTTACCCGAAGTCAGCTTGAATGTGCCACCACCTTCTGTGTTAGATAGATCTGACGGATTAGTTGTACCGAGCACTATTACTGGAGGCGAAAAGGTGGCTGTAGCGCTACCTTCATTGCCACCGCTAAATCCTCCCGATTGAGCGATATTTTGGCCACCATCATTGCCCGCAAATCTTCGGCCGAGTGAGCCTGCGTCAATTGATGATTGTAAATTAGTCGTACTCGACGTGAGTCGATCACTTAAGCTTTCATCAACTGAAGTAACGTGAGGAAGTTTTTGTATAGGAGCAATTTGTGTTGCAGTCAACGGATTACCACCGCCTGAAAACCCTCGAACTCCGGCGGGGCTAATGGATACAGTATTACCAACAGAACTTTCGACTGAACTTATTTTTTGACTAACGGCTTGCCGTGCAACAAGCATCGCTAAAGATAACCCTATTATTAACCCTAGTATAAGAACTATTGAAAAAGTTCGAATGGTATTGCGGAATGCATTCCGAATCCCTCTACTAAATACATTCATTGAATTTCCTTTATTTATTTACTACTTTGATATTATAAGCTGAACATTAAAGTTTGCTTAAGGATTACGCGGTGGCTAGTACGATCGTAAACACAGCACCTTTTTTAATAGTACTTTCGACGGTTATCTCAGCATCAATTTGTTCGGCTAGTTTAGCTACAATTGAAAGCCCAAGCCCATAGCCATCTCGATGATCTTTTGAACGGGATTGATCAGCCCGATAAAATCGCTTAAATATATGGGGCAGAGCGGCTTCACTTATGCCAATTCCTTGGTCACGGATATGAAGATAAATACTTCTATCTTTTGTTTCACTATTTAGCGTTATGGTGGATTTTGAATCACTATATTTGATTGCGTTATCGAGGAGAATTGTAATAATTTGTACTAATGCTTTTTTATTGCTTAGAACTGTGGCATTGGCCACTTCATCATTAACGGCGATGTCTTTAGCCTGTGCTTGCGCTATAACTTGGTTCATCGCCTTTCCTACTATCTCTTGAAGAGCTATCGGAGACAATGCATAGGAATCATCGTTGTTATTGGCTAGACGCAGTAAGTCATCGGTGAGCGACTGCAGTTTAATAACATCTTCAATATTTTGTTTGATAACGTTCTTTGCATCTTCAATAGTAAGTTTAGCTTTCCGAAGCGCTACTTCGTTAGATGTTCTAATTGCAGTGAGTGGCGTTCGAAGTTCATGAGAAGCATCACTGACAAATTGTGTCTGGGCTTCCATTGCTTCTTCTATTGGTAGTAGTGTGCGCCGAGCCAGTAAGTAACTAACCACAGCTCCCCCACCCAACGTCAGTACATTAAGCCACAGTAATTTAATGAGTAGTTCATGGCGCCCTTCACTAATCCGTTTCTTAAAGAAGCCTTGAACATCAGTGCTGAATCCGTTATGAATGATACCGTTATTTATTATCTCACGAGGTGGAAGCTGTCTTCCTAGTTGATGCGTGGAGGTATTGTAAAATACGAAACTAAAGCTAATGCTCATAAGCATAATGATGCTTAAATATGTCAACGCCAATCGATCAGCTGATGAACGTAAAAAACGAAAGTTATTTTCACTCGTCATGACTTTTCTCCAATTCTGTATCCAAATCCACGAACCGTTTGTATCAGTTCTACGCCTTTGAACGGTTTGTCTATTTTTGCTCGAAGATAAGCAATGAATACTTCTACAGTATTTGGAAGAATGTTGGAGTCGAAGTTCCAAACATGGGAAATAATATTGTTCTTACTCAGTACTTGGTTTTTGTTGCGCAACATATATTCAAGCAATGCATATTCCTTCCTTGATAATATAATAGGACGACCTGATCGTTTCACTTCGTGGGTGATGGTGTTGAGTGTGAGTGGTCCTACCCCCAGAGTTTCACCTATCGACTCGCTGGGTCGCCGTAGTAAGGCTCGTACACGTGCAAGCATAATTTCAAATGAGAAAGGTTTTGGTAAGTAATCATCTGCTCCACTGTCAAGACCTTGAACAATATCTCTGTTGTGGTCCTTCGCACTCAACATCAGTATTGGAACATGGTTCTTTTCAGTACGAAGCCTCTTGCAGATTTCGAATCCGTTCATACTGGGAAGCATTACATCCAAAATAAGTAGATCATAGCTTTCAGCATTAGCAGTGTTGTAACCTTCTTCGCCGTCATAACACACATCAACAGCATAACTCTCTTGCTCAAGCCCCTCTTTAAGGGCTTGAGCTATCCTATGTTCATCTTCAACAACGAGTAATCTCATATATATAGTATAAAGGCTAGACTATTAAAATTTGCTTAAATAAATGATAAAAGTATCTCGTGTAATTCAAAGTTGATTTAAAGCATAAAAATTTTTACAATAGAAATATATGGCCTAAACAACAAATAAAAGCAAAAATATAAAATACAATGTATATTTGTATTATGCTTTATTTTTACTAGTTGCAGTGCTTCTTTCGATGATTGTTTTTTACCACTTTAATACAGCAAACAAAGTAAGTTTAAACGCATGTTCTAGCGTACTTAAATATGGTGATAAAAATAGTGATGTGCAACTACTCCAAAAACAACTTAATTTGCATAAAAGCGATATCGGCGGAACCCTAAACGTCGACGGTGATTATGGATACCTCACCCAGGCTGCAGTTAAGAATTATCAAAACGATCACAAGATATCGGTAACAGGTATTGTTGATTGGAATACCTGGAGGATTTTGTTAAACACCACGACCTGCGTGGTAAAAGTATGACAAAAAGAATATCAGCTAACAATAAGGTAATGCCAGTTACTTACTTAATAAGCCTACTTATTTTAGCGGTAGCTATCGTGGCATTATTCGTCGTGCAATATAATGAAACAAAAATCACCACACTCACCCTTACTCAATCCACTCCTACATATATAAATCATCCCGTTGGATCAAGCGGTTCGCAGGTTGGTGATATGGCTTCTTTTGAGGCACCACTTATTCAGAATAACGTAGCAGTAGGAGAATTATCTGGTACAAGGACGCTTATAGAGACTTCAGATAAATTAACGTGGGCACAACAAGATAAAACAAGTGGTTCAGGAAATGGGCTAAAAAATGATATGTGGCTCAACACGATGGTTTTTGATATCTATGGCAAAGGAACAATTATTACTGAAGGCCAAAGGCTGATACCTACCGATGCAAATAGTGCCGACTTTCCTCAAATTTCTAGTGATGATACAGAATCTGTAGCGATTATTGGAGGTACCGGAGAATATAAATTCGCGCACGGCCAGCTCACCACAACGAAACATCAAAATGGCGACTATACGCAAGTGTTTTCCATGCATTTAAAATAATTTTCTCTTGTTTGTGTGTTTAGATTTGCTGAATTATCTTGTGTATTAAGATCATCGTTAGTTAGAATTGAGTAATGTCTAAATCAATCTAGAAAACTGTACGGAAAGTACAAGGAAGAATTATGAGACATAAAAACGTTCGGTATCATAATGATGCTGACTTGTTTAAAGAAAGTGATACAAAGCTTTGCATTGTTTGTGGCAGACCCTTTTCGAACAGAAAGAAATGGAGCTCGAGGGGGCAATGGGCCGCAGTTAAGTATTGTTCGAAAAAATGTCAAAAAAAGGCAAGTTAACGGTGTTACAGCGATTATCCAAAAAGCAGCTCATTGATTACATTAAAAGCATAAATGCGAGTGATTACACTGCGCATCGTAACTATCTGGGAGGCTCTACGCAAATTTCTGAATATATAACGCGTGGAGCTATCAGCCTGCCCCAAGTTCGTGATCTTATCCTTATAAATAATAGCGCTAGTGATGCATACAAATTAATTAATGAATTGAGTTGGCGTGAATATTGGCAGTTAGTTTGGAGAGTTCGTGGCGATGAAATATTTGAATATGTAAAACCTTTACCATTCAAGCCTCGACAAGGAATACCGACTGCAGTACTAAACGCAAACACGGGCATAAAAGTGCTTGATGAAGGGATAAGGCAATTAAAACAAACAGGATACATCGATAATCATATGCGAATGTGGATTGCCGGATTAGTTTGCAACGTTGCACGATGTGATTGGAAAATTGGGGCGGATTGGATGCATTCGTACTTAATTGACGGGGATTTCGCGAGTAACCATTTAAGTTGGCAGTGGGTGGCCGGTAGCTATACGGGTAAAGCCTATTTGCCGCAACAGGATAATATAAATAAGTATTCTAAAACTAAACAGCCCGGATCGTATTTGGATAAGCCGTATGAAGTTTTGGAGAAGATGGAGATTCCTCCAGAACTTATGGAGATAACCAATATCCTCCCTAGTTTTGATGCTATATTACCCCTAAGTACAATCAATGTGCAGGATCTATCAAATGAACCCGAAATACTCCTCTACAGCCCGTGGACGCTAGATCCTGATTGGTTGCCTCAATCGAAAGCCCCGAGAGTCTTACTCATTGACGAAGGTATGTTTAGAAATACCTATTCTCAAAATGTCTTGGATAGTATTATGTGGTTTGCAAATGAAATCAAAGACATAAAGATACTGTGCGCTGAACCGCACGCATTATCAGGACTTCATAAGCAAATAAGTAGAAAAGATTACCCTGGAACTATTGATTGGCCGGGGCGAGTCGAGAAACCAGAATTGTTGTATTCGGCCATTCCAGAAAAATTCTATCCTTCGTTTTCATCGTTCTGGAAACAAGTAGAAAAGTTACAATTGCTCCCCAAATAGAGGATTTAATTTTGGGTTATATTCTGCTCGACATTATTTTTTAACTTTTTCAAAGACGCATTAAACAGAAAATTTAATAAAGGTTTCACTAATACTAAACAGATCCGACCGACAATCCCAAATGGGATAGGTGTAATTTCCTGCCAAGAAAAGGATGATATTTCATTTGAAATTTTCTTTATTGTAAAGACTCCTTTGCCTAGCACCATTCGGCCGGTGTGTTCGACAACAATACGCTCAAATGGCCGCCAATCTGTCACCACCATTGTGTCTTGAACTTTAATCGGCCCAATTTTAGTTATAGCAAGGAGCAGCGGGTCTTTCTGTTGTGGTGCTCCTTTGAGGAGCTTCACTTTAGTAAACAGAATCCATTCTGATTGTTTTTCCCAATCAGAAACATACTGAAATATTGCTTTAGGTTTTGCACAAATTTCAATGCTAAACGATAATGTCACTGTTTTCATTACTCAACCAAGATAGCTCATTGCACAACAAAGTCATAGAACACTAGTGCTTAACTCTTCTTACGTGTGCTTGCGGGATTGTATTTTTATTTGCTACAATGCGCTTATGAATAAAGAAAATACACTAGAATACAAAAAACTAAGAAAATGGAATATTAGAGCAGGGAGTCTTCACCTCCTTTCATTAATTGGCGTGGTTGCGCTTGCGAACAACTTTTCACTACCTGTAGTAGCCACCTACATGACCGGCCCTCCGGGATCAAACTTATCGACTGGTCCAATAACCTTGTTTTCAGTTAGAATGGCATACACGATTGGGCTGTTTTTGGCACTATCCGCCTTCTTTCATTTTTTCATTGCTTCAAAAAACGTGTTTCCGAGATACATTGAAGGATTGAAGAACAAAAGAAATTATTTTAGATGGGTTGAATACTCACTAAGCTCTACGCTCATGATATTCGCTATTGCTCAGCTCAATGGAATTAGTAATTACGCTACCCTTCTCGCTATCTGTGGAGTAAATGTCTCAATGATACTTTTTGGGTGGTTACAGGAGAAATATGCAAAGCCGGGTGATAAGCAGTGGCTACCCTTTATCTTTGGTTGTATTGCAGGAATTATCCCCTGGATCATCTTCACTGTTCAGCTCATCACACCAAAAAACCCATCAAGTGTTCGAGCACCAGGGTTTGTATATGGCATAGTAATTTCCCTCTTCCTACTCTTTAATTGTTTTGCAATCGTGCAGTATTTACAATATCGAGCTAAAGGAAAATGGGCTAACTACCTTCGTGGTGAAAAGGCGTACATTATACTTAGTTTTGTAGCTAAATCTCTTCTCGCTTGGCAAATATTTGCTGGCACACTTGCAACGAAATAGGCCTTCCCCTTTTAGCAATAATAAAAAATATGCACGCTCCATGTTTAAGGAGCGTGTATTTTTATCGGTACTTAGAAAGATTTTAGTACAGCCAACTACAGCTGATACTTTTTTCTCACTAATAATGCTGCACCTATAAAAGTAATACTGGCAATTGAATAGTCGAATAGTGTCGTCAGTGGACTATCCAGTGTTACTCCAACACCAGTGTTAGGTGGCTGCACTGCTACAAGAAGATGTAATGTTACGAGAGAACATCGGTATGATGCTAGCGTACTACAAATCTTATAATTGAGGCTATCTTCCCCGGTATATCCACTAGTAGGTGTATAGATGATGCCGCTGGGGCTAGCAGTAGCTGAGCCGTGAGTTGGTTGTGTGAGTAGTACGAGTGATGAGGGATTGGGAGTATCAATTGCATCCGAAAGAATTGTAACTGTATTTTTTGTGTTTGCTAGGGCGTTAGCAGATTGACTGAGTACCTTAATATACAGCTGAGCAGAATATGTATTTGAAATTTCATCGCTTTCACCTCCAAGTACGTACACGTATCCATTTGCAACCGTTGAGGTAGAATAGGCAAGTGCTTGTGGTAAGGAATTCGTTTCATTAGTCCACTGGCCTACTTCCCCGTTAGTAAGTGATGCTGAATATACGGTATTTTGAGAATTACTGTCGTTATCAGCGCCCCCAAGTAGGTAAACTTTTCCATTATAAAGAACAGAAGTGGATGCCCAAAGAGGTGCAGGAAGAGACTGCGTCGTACTCCACGAGCCAACTGTACCATTAGTTATTGGGGCTGAATATACGGCATTTGTAGGGCCTTGGGAATTTTGTCCACCGAAAAGATAGATATAGCCATCATAGACTACTGATGTGCTAAAAAAAGAAGTATCAGGTAGTGAATTTGCTTGCGTTGTCCATTGCCCCAGAGTTCCGTCGTTATTAAGTTGTGCAGAAAATACTACATTTGATGGATCTATATTTTGAGCATCTGTAAGGCCACCCATGACATATACATACCCATCTGATTCAACTGCAGTTTGAAAAACGAGCGGAATCGGAAGACTGCTATCAAGTTGTGTCCAAGGACCAACTGTTCCACTAGAAATCGGTGCAGAAAAAACAGTCTGTGTCCCACCAAAAAAGTAGTCCGTTGTTCCGCCACCGATGATATAAATGTAGCCGTTATAGGCTATTGCAGATGATCCAACAAGTGGAATCGGTATCGGTGTATTCCCCTGTCCATTCCACTCCCCAACATTTCCATTACTATCCACTTGTGCAGAAAATACTAAATTCACAGGCCCAGGTCCGTCATATCCCCCCAAAACATATACATACCCATCATAGGTTACAGAATCCGCAGCCACTAAGTTACTAGGTAAGGAATTGGCTTGTGTTTGCCAAGTACCTATAGTTCCTCCCGAAGCTGCATGTGCTAAAGCTGATGGCACTACTGCTGATGAGAAAACGGTAGTTATCAAAAAAGCAGCAAAAAATAAGTATTTGTTTAGTATTTTTTTTATCATTTAAACCCTCTCTTTATTACCATAAGTATAACCTTAAACATAATAAGAATAAAAGTCTTTTATCTTTTATTTTTGATTATCGTATTAGCTAGATTCAGCAGCGTATATGATGCGCGTTATCGAATGGATAGCGTTCGATTGTCTCAGATAACTAGCTCCAGAAAGACGATTTGTATAGATTGAAAGCACGAACGATTGTTTTTTTGTTACTATTATTGCGCTGTCGTGCAAAAAGTTGCCCGCCGCATCATTGAGCCATCCATATTTGTGAAACAACACTGTCCCTGTGGGCAGTGCTGCAGGTATAAGCGATTCATCATTCGTATGTTGCATCCAAGAAAGCAGTAACTTAGTATGGCTACTGTTAACAAGCGCCCCTTCATATAGTTTTTCTAACATTTTACTATCATCGTATGCTGAAATTAGATTATTGTTGCAGTTATATGAAGTAAGCCCAATTGCTTTTGCATAATCTATTATACGATTCCAGCCAAGGGTGTTATTGAGTGCCGCCCAGGAATCGTTATTGCTTAGATTTATCATTTGTTGCAATTGCCATAGGGCAGTTTGTTTTTGGATGATTTGCGAGAGACTGAAGTGGCCAAGCTCAACCTCATGCAAGTAATCAAGCGCAGTAAGGACCTTAGTAGTTGATGCACCTTCAAAGGTAGAAGTATAGCCAAAAGTTGTTACGGTATTTTGTGGCACCTCTATGAGGCTAACCCCTATCTTTATATCACTGTACGTATGTAGGACGCTATTAATCTGATCTATCAATTGTTGCGATCTTGAAGGTTGAGTTGCCGCACAAGCAACGTTGCCTACTAAAAACATTGAGCACAAAAAAACAAGGAAAAATCGTTTCATGAGAATGTTATTATAGAATCAGTAACTATTTTTTGCAATTATCGGATATTGGGTATCTTTTCAATTTTTTGATCCCAATCATGCCAAATAAAAAGATCATCATTGCTTGTTCTATTGAGCTGGCTGGCGAGACGGATTCGTTTTCCCCCATTGAGCGATCTTTCGCTTTTGGTAACTCTCATTCCACCACTATATTCTTTTGAAGTAGGTGGTAAAAAATGCGCATGACCCGATAGTACAATTTTGTCGGTCGCGATAACAGGCTTAGCCGCTGTAGCATTTCTAAGGCTAAATATTTGTTTAGGCATTGCTTCGTTTTGAGAATAATCCGGAAATCTATCATTACTAAGCTCTTGTGCCAAGTTTTCAAGTTCTTCTTTTTGTATTTCCCAGGGAACGTCTGGGATAACTCCAGCATGAGTTGCGATAAAATCATCGGTTTCATAATACATAGTAATAGCGTGGAGCACTGCTAGATGACCAGCTCTTCTCAAGGCGCCTTTTAGATTTTCCTTTGTACTTTCAGATTTATCGAAAGGTAAGCCGTAAGCTCGAACGGTATTATTTTCAATCATGTGCCAGTAAGAGGTGTACATGTGATTAACATAAGGATCCTTGGTATAAAGCGCACCCAGTAGAACAAACTCATGATTTGCCATAGTCATTATAGCCTTATTGCCGAGTTCTTTCATCAAGTCCAGTAATCTTGAAACATTATTTTCACTATCTAGATAGCCTTTTTGATCTACGACATCTCCTAGAAAGACAAAGCCAATACTGTCGTTATCATATTTATCGATAACCTTTTCGAGTAATTTGCTTTCCCCATGTAAATCTGGAATCACAATATGTTTTTCGAAGCGCTGGGGAATTGTAAAATATTTATTCTTCATCTTCTTGTTGAGCTATTTTAAGAGCGTATTTTGCAATTTTTTTCGCTACATTTATGCCTGTTATTTTTTCTATGCCAAGGCCAGGATTTGAATTATATTCAATTACGAAATCCCCAGCTTCACTATCTGTCATTATATCAACTCCTACTATCCCCAGACCACTCGCTTGAGCAGTTTTTAAAGCAAGTTCGGCCTGAGCATCGGTTAAAACATACTTTTTTCCACTTCCTTTTTTACTTAGATTTGCTCTAAATTCTTTTTCATCACCCTGACGCTGCATGCTTGCGACTATTCTATTGTCTATAATAAAAACCCTAGTATCAATATTTGATGGAGTTATCATTCTCTGTACTAATGAGGGGTCACTTTTGGATTCCATATGTGAAATTGCACTTCTACGTGATTCTAATATCGTTACCCCATTACCGCACGATCCCCTTCTTGTTTTCGAAATTATTGGTTGAGTCGGATCTTCTTGTATAAGATCTATCACATCACGTTGAATTTTTTTATTCCCTATATCAACCGGTGCAATTGTTCTTGGCGTCGGTATGCCATACTCAGCCATTCGTATGCCAGAGAGCAATTTGTCACCAGCAATATAGATTGCTTCAGGTTCATTCGTGACCGGAACATCCATAGCCACGAATTGCGCAACAACTGCTCGTCCCATTTCAGATCCACTGCCAAGACGAATAATAGCTGAATCAATTTCAACCGGAATAAGCCCAGACGAGGTTTTATGTAAAAGTGAGCTTTCACCTTCGCCAAGTGAAATTAATGTATTCTTGATGGCAATTGCAGCAACACTGTGGCCTAATCGCTCTAATTCATAGGCGATACGCTTATTGCTCGCAGTTTCTTTATAAGGATTAGATCGAATTATTCCAATGTTCATTGTTTCTCCAGTAAATAGTAATCATTCAAAAAAAGACAGCCTTCAGTATCGTCTTTAATTCTTGGTCGAACATATTGATCAGAATAGAGTGTAGCGAATTGTGATAAATGATCTTTGATTGGGCTTTCAGCGAAAGAATCGCCAGCCTTTTTTATGTCACTTGCGAGCGCTGTTCTTGCGAGCAAGGCAATCCTGTGCACATACACTAGTAACTCTGAGTACGGATTACCCTCTTTAACTTCTGCTGCCAGACATGCAGAAAATAAATTTTCCTCAGGTGAATTTGGAAATGCTTGGTCTAATGTTGTTGCAATAATATGGGCATTCATTCGTCTAAATTGCGTATGTTGTCCTTCATACATACTTGTTGAAAATATGTCCTTTATTATTCTTGCAACTTTCGCAGCTTCAAGTAGTTCATTTTGATGTAGCGAGAGCGAATCTATAGGTTCTAATGTCAACTGCCTGTTGAGGATGTCGATTGGATGAATCATTTTTTCTAAGCTGCTTTGAAATGCTTTATTGATCTCATTATCTGTGATGAATTCATTTTGATACAAATTCATAAATGCATTTATGCCATTATTAATTGGATATTTAAGCTTGACTCCGTCAAGTACTTCGAGCCTATGATTAAACTTCTTTTCAAATTTATTCGACATTCCGCAAATATATGGCAAGTGATCATAGTAACTAGCATCTAAAGTGAGTTCTCCGAGTTTTTTGGTAAGCGAACGGGTGTTCTCACCAGGATAGATAGTTTCAAAATTATTTTTTAGTTCACTCATAAGAATTTTATTTTAGTTCACTTATTTTTCCAACGCGTTCAGATGCATCTTTTTGAATACTCAAAACTTTTTTCTGTATTGCGGATTTGGGTGATCTTGGGATATAGATACCATGCCGCACAGGATCGAAGTCTCTATCGGTTGTGTAGCCTTCCGCCTTTAGTTGAGCCTGAGAAAAGCCGCCAGTTTTAATTTTATATTTATTGAGCGCTTCTTGAGAAATAAATTCTACTTGGGGAGGCAAGCCACCCCCAATGTGAAGTAATGTGCCGCCTATGGTAGCGCGCAGCCCTTTTTTCAGCTCATAGTCGCTTACACCGGCTATAGATCCCGTAACGATCCCAAGCTTATTACCCGTTAAGGCATATTGTGGATGGTGCCAATGCCCCTGCATGAGAATATCTATATTTTTTGTTAATTCTCCAGCACCAGTAACGAATGCATCAGTTTGATGCACGGGAAGTCCGCCAGCTCCTCCTCCTTTTTCGAGTAAAAAGTGTTGAATGAGCACCCCGATGTCCCCAAAATATTCCACTCCAGTATAACCTGACGCATATTCACCTTTGGCGGTTATGACTGCTTCGTGAGATTTTATAATTTTTTTTATCTCTTCGTCACTATACCCAGCTCGTGCATACATGCGCTCAAAGACTGCTCTCATATAAGTAGTAAATGAATAGCCATGCCATTTAGTTGTTCCGCTATTCCATTCATGATTACCGGGTTGCACAAGGACACTCTTGATGGCTTCTAGTTCTTCGCTGTTAAGATCTCCTAAGGATTCTCTAAAAATATTCATTGTAAAATCTTCTTGTGAGTCCATTGCCATGAGACCGGTTAACTGCGATTCGCTCGGAAAATTAGGATAATTTCTTCCGTGAAGCATATCACCCCCAAAGAAGAGTGCTGTCGCTCGTTCGCCTATTGCTCTTGTACGAATGTAATCAAGATATTTTACAAGTAAATCCGGTCTTGCGGTGATTGATCCGTGTTGCAAATCGCAAAGTCCAGCAATAGTCATTCGTTCGGGAAGGCTAAACATCTTCTCGTATAGGGCATCATTGAAAAACGTTATGATGTGATTTCCTTCATCGGTTCGTGTATGCATTGATGCGCTAGGTTCTGTAATTTGTTTTTTGGAAGTCACTAGTCTTCGAGAAATATCGCCTTTTGCATCTGCTCTACTGCCCTGCCTATTTAAAAAATTACTTGCTCGAATTAGGCCTCCAATAGAAATAGCAAAGGCTCCTTGATTTGAGACGCCGACTGTTTCTTGGTTATTTTGCGTCACAATCATATCAGGAATAACAGCACCCCGCGAAGCAAGTTGGCCTAGTAATTTTAGTGGCGTTCCAAGATGATTTTTGCTTAATGATTCACCGGAAAATCCAAGGTAATGCCGCACGTAATCTAAATACTCCGCATTCTTAGTTTTTATTTGTAAATTGAAATCATCCGTAATAGTAAGCGAATGAAGCCCTTCATCAATATTTGCATATTCGTCTTCGATAAGCTGAAGCATATCGCGATGCATCTTTGGTATTTTTTGATTCTTTTTTGTAAGTTCAGCTGCCTCATATAGAAGGAAGTATTCATCAATATCTATTCGGCCGTCCGTTAGAGCTTTTAATTCTTCTCCTGTTCGAAGTCTTCTGCCTAGCTTAAGACAATGTGGAAATATGGTATTTATTTGAAACTGAAGGTGGGCGTTCCATTGGGGGTGTTGTTTCATCTTGTCTAGTTGCGAAACATTCAATCCAAGCTGAGCACCAGCAACATCTTCTTTTGCAGCCAATCTTTTAGATTCTTGATTGGCTAGTTTTTGCATTTTCTTAAAAACTTCCACAGTATATTCTTCAGCTATTCGATGGTCGTCATTTCCCATGTTGTAGATTACGGGAGCTACTTTTCGCGCTGCGCTTATCATATCCTTTGCATAGTGAAATTGCTTGTCCATGGAAGTTAGTTCAGGCACAAGTGTTTTTCTACGTGATTTTTGAATGTATTTAAAATCTCCCTGCACTATACCTGAAAGCACTATAGTGTCTGGCTTCATCTCTTCAGGAAGCGCGGCAACCTTCTCTAAAATACCCAAATAGGTGTCTATTGCTGAGTCCTGATTACCTACGAGCAGCTCAGCCATGTGCAATATGCTGTAAGAATCTTTTTTTGTTTTAACCTCAATAGAATCCATGCGCGCTTCATCGTGGTTACGATCATAGAGTTCAGTGAGACTTGGCAGAGATATGTCATCAACATAATTCAGCAAACTATACGCCATTTGTGAATTAGGATCCAACGGTTCACCGTCATGTACTTTTGATTTGTTTGTCTTTTTTTCCCCCATTACTTTGCAGTATATGGTGGCGCATTGGCTAAATCTAGTCATTATAGACTGAGTCAAATTGATTTGATTAGGTGAAAACGGTGGAGGCTTGCTATAGTGAAAAATAGAAGAATTTAAATGCATCACATACAGCAGCAAATCCTCATCAAGCTCACCGAAAAATCTCCTCAGCAATTTTCGCAATTACTAATTGATGATGTTCCCAATAATAGCTTCTCTTATCATTTAAAAAAACTAGTTGAAAATGGCTATTTAAATCATTCAGGGAATGGCTATGAGCCAACAAGAAAGGCTCTAAAAATATATCATTTTGGTGATAATGTTGTAGAGCGCCGGAATTCACCCCTTCTTATTACGTCAATATTTCTAACGAATCCAAAAGGACAGGTTTTGCTTTATAAGAGGATGAAAAGCCCTTTTAAAGGCTGGTATGGGATTCCATCTGGTGTAGTGCATTTTGGAGAGTCTCTTGAAGAGGCAGCGCAAAGAGAGTTGTACGAAAAGACTGGTCTGAAAATCAGTCGTACACTTCGTAAAGAAGGTTCAATCGATTTTAGATATCGTCACAAAGAGACAAAAGATATATTTATTCATGCGGTGAGTTTTGTGTTTAGTTATCTGAAGACTTCCGCAGTTGAGCTACCTAAAAACTGTATCTGGTCGGAATTGAACGATGAAAAGATTTTGCCCGAAGTATTTTTATCGAGAGATCTTATTGAGAAAAAAGTTTCAGTTATTGTCTCGGAAGACTTTATAGAGCCAAATTCTTGATGATTGCGCTTACCGCTTAACCTTGCCTTATTTCTTATCTGTACTATTATTATCTGATGAAAAATGAATCACTTCCGTTTCTATCTAGTTCACTCGATAGAGTGCAACCAGGCTGTGTAGATATCGGCGCACCACTACTCAACAATGTCATTCAAATTCATGCTTCCGAGCAAGACGGTAAAACAAGATTAGTTGTGAGCCGAGATACTAATGATGTCATCGAGGTATATCGTCAGGATGAGCAGCTACTGCAGGTAGAGATTGTTGAGCTTCTGCAGCCAGAGCAAGGGCAACTTATGAGCGCGCGAAAAAATATATTTATCGAACCATTAGCTCGGCTATTTTTTATGAATGTTTCAACTGAGCATAGTAAATCTATTTGGGTTGCTACTGCCCCAAGGCTTGAAATACCTAATCTAGCGGCACTTCAAGCTTTTGCAGCTGTGGTTGGTGAAAATAGCCGTAATAAACAGAATAGAATTGCATTTGCTCAAAAAAGAGCGCTCGGTCATCTTTCTGTTGCAAATACTAGCCTATAATTGATATAAAATGTTTTTACTATGACACACTACTATACTCAGCTTACCGACGAGACGCTTATTAATGAAATTAAACGTGGTGCAGTCGGTGTGTTGCCCACTGATACGGTGTACGGGCTTGCTGCAAGTGCGCTTAATCCCGAAGCCACTAAGAAATTATATACACTTAAAAATAGAGAGCGTAAGCCTGGCACGGTAATAGCTGCGAGCTATGAACAGTTAATTCGGCTAGGAGTATTCGCCTTGCCACCTGACGCTAAAGTTCTTTAAAGAGTGCTGAAATTGCCGGAACAAGTCGTTCGTCAAAGATACTTGGAATAATGTTGTCCGGTGTCGGCTCGTCGACAAGGTTTGCGATTTTTTGTGCTGCTGCAATCTTATGCTCGGTATCGATGCTTCTTATTCTATTATCTAGCGCGCCTTTGAAAATACCGGGAAACGCCAACGCATTGTTTACTTGATTCGGAAAATCGCTTCGACCGGTTGCAATAATGAAAGCTCCGGCTTTCTTTGCTTCATCAGGCATTATTTCTGGAATGGGGTTTGCCATGGCAAATATCACCGGATCTTTCGCCATTATGTGGATTAGTTCACTCGTAAGTAAGCCCGGCTGGGAAACCCCGATGAAGATGTCTGCATCTTCAAGTGCCTGAGATAAGCCACCAGTGACATTACTAGGGTTCGTGAACGTTAGAAGATCAATTTTTGTACTATTTAGGTCTGTTCTGCTCTTATCTATAATTCCCTTACTATCGACCATAATAATTGTTGGTGCTGCATAGGTATGTAGCAGTTTTGCTATCGCAATTCCTGCTGCACCCGCACCTACGATCACTATTTTGCTTTCTTCAATGGGTTTATTTCTAAGCCGCGCTGCATTTATGAGACCTGCAAGTACTACAATTGCAGTGCCGTGTTGATCATCGTGCATGACGGGTATTGAGAGCTCTTCGATGAGTCTTCTTTCAATTTCAAAACATTGTGGTGCAGCGATATCTTCAAGGTTTATTCCACCAAAACTAGGAGCGATTGCCTTTACGGCTGCGACAATCTCATCAACGCTATGTACATCTAAAACGATAGGAACAGCATCGATGTCTGCAAAATGCTTAAAAAGCATGCTCTTGCCTTCCATGACGGGAAGTGCACCCTGTGGGCCAATATTCCCGAGACCTAAGACTGCCGATCCGTCACTAATAACCGCAACATTATTGTTAGTCCAGGTGTAATTATGTGTTTCTTCGGGATTATTTGCGAGCAAGCTACTGACTGCAGCTACTCCAGGGGTATAGTAAAGCCCTAACTGTTCAGGGTTTTCAAGCGGTTCTTTGAGTTCTATTTTTATTTTTCCTCGAAGTATTTTGTGTGCTTCGAGTGCTTCTTGGGCGTTATTCATTACTAAAGTATACAGCAAAAAAAGGGAGCTTTTTTAAATAAAGCGAGTAACAACAAACATGAAAACGACACCAAGTATCGTTAGTCCGACGGTTTTAAATGATGAATGATCTGAATGTGCTTCAGGCAAAATTTCACTTGCACCAATGTAGAGCAAAAAGCCCGCAAAAAGACAGAGATAATAGACAACAAATTGATTAGGTAGCACGAATAGGAATGTCGAAAGTACGCCAAGTACAGGCGCAAGCGCATCAAGCAGCAGGAATCTAAACGATTTATCCCGTGTGTTCTTATTTACCAGCATAAGTGATACGGTGTTGATACCATCTGAAAAATCATGTGCTATTACCGCTATAGCTATAGCAATTCCAACAGTATTACTCACTTGAAATCCGATTCCGATACCCACTCCATCCAAGAAGCTGTGTCCACACAGTGCAAGTGCTGATGCAACTCCCACTTGAGGGTGCTTATGGACCTCGTATTCACTTTCATTGGAGTGATGTATGAGGATCGTTTTCTCTATGATGTGAAAAAGTAGGAAACCGCTAATAAAAACGATCATCGGTACAGTTGTAGTGAGATGTTGGTTTTGGATATCCTTGAAAATTTCAGGAATAATGTCGAAAACGACAACACCCATGATAACACCAGCGGTGTAGCCCAGGATTCGATGTAGTTTGTCTCGATGTTTTAGACTAAAAAGACCACCACAAAGAGTAGACATAAATGCAATGCAGGCTATAAACAAAGGAAGAGATTTCATCACTACTTCTAGTGTATAGAGTGAAAGAAGGTTTTCCTAATTTCTTTATTAATCATTTTTAGGGTCATAGGGTTGCTGGGAGGTACCGAGCACTTCTTTAATCTTATTTATGACGTCATCTGGTGAGGCGGTATCTTTAGTGATATAGGCAACGATTGGTCCAGCGGTAGCAACATCTTGGCCTTTTTCATCCGCTGGCATGACCGTCATAACAACGACAGGTAAATTATCGAGTTCTTTATGTTTTCGCATTTCAGCAAGTGTTTCGTCTCCAGATAAAACAGGCATTCTTACGTCAATTAGGATTACATCTGGTCTATCGAGTAGCATTTTATCAAGGCCAACTTTTCCATTGGCGGCAGTGTCAACACTGAACCCTGCGTTTGAAATAGCATCTTCATAGATTTCTCTAAAGTCAGCAGAATCATCTATGACTAAAACTCTTTTCTTCACTATCTCTACATACTTTCTATTTTGGTTGGTTCGAAACGCTGCTCTGAAGTACCGAGGACTTCCTTAGCTTTGTTTATGATATCGGTTGTTGAGGTTTTGTCCTTTGTAAAGTAGGCAACAATTGGGCCCGCTTTCATTACTTCAGCACCTTTAACATCAGCCGCAATGCTTGTTAACATAACAACTGGAATATTTTTGAGTTCTTCATGCTTTTGTTTTTCGGCCAACACTTCTTCACCAGTCATCACCGGCATCACTAGATCTAAAAAAACGAGATGTGGCGGACTTGCTAGCATTTTATCCATAGCATCTTGGCCATTTTCAGCAGTTTCAACTTCAAATCCACCCTGCGTTAATGCTGTTTGGTATATTTCTCTAAAAAATTCTGAGTCATCTACTACGAGTACTTTAGTCATAAGCATATTATAGTATTTTAGTAAGTCCAGTGTCAAATGTATCATCATTTGCTAGCTGAGCACTACTGATAGTAACTGTTCCGCTCTCAAGTTCGAATATAAGGCTACGTGCTCTTGAGCCACCAATTTCTTCACCCATTATCGGAATTTTGAGAGTTGTAAGCAGCCGTTTTGTCTCTTCTATGTTTCTCATGCCGATATTCGTTTCTTTATTGTCTACTCCAGCGAACATTTGTGCACCACCAGCAATTTTTGCTGTTAGATCGGGTAAGTGAATACCTTTTGCGAGAAATTCTTCTATGACTTGATTGACTGCTGTATCAACGTTTCTTAATGAATTAGATAAATCATATTCTTCCCTTGGCAGCATACAGTGGAGTAGTGCCCCAGTTTTTGTTTTTGGCGCGTACAGGCAAATAACGATACATGAGCCAATACCTACAGTTGAAAGTGAATCAGGTGCGCTTGCAATAGCGTAGTCGGCAGTTGGTACTTGAATAATTCTCGCCATACTACTGGTTTGTCATGTCTTTGCTTTTTGAAATTATTAGATTGGTCGTATCAGTATCGAAAATAAATACCATAGATAAAGGGATGTTTTCTGGCCCAATAGCAACATTGATGAGAGCACAAAGTAGATCAGCATTAGTGAGGCCTACTTCGCTCACGATCTCATTTACGATTGCCCGTGACATGTCAGATGTGGCAACAGGAACTGATTGCATGAGCTTGAGAGATAGTAGACGTGCAATCCCGCCGAGACAAGCACCGGCTACGATGTTAGCTATTTCTCTCAGTGCATCCGTACGCATAGCTTTATCTACATCAAGCAACAGCTTTTGCGAATCTTCTGGTTTCATGAGCAAGACGGCTGCACCTTTGCCATCGCCTAAAATTCGAATAAAAACACTGTCACGAACTTCATCCGGTTGCCCAAGGCTATCAGCGACGAATTCCATTTTTTGCATCATAATTTCAGGTTTACTGATGACAGTCTTTTGTCGAAGAATGGTTTCGATTGGGTGCGCTGTTTTTTGAGCCATAATATTGGCGGTTTCTCTTAGTAAGTCTTTTGAAAATGCATCGAGTGTTTCCATTATTGTAAGAAGCTCCTTGGATTAATTAGTAAAATACTGCGGCCATCCCCTATTATGGTGACTCCAGAAAAGTACTCGACATCTTTAATTAATTTCGGCAGTGGCTTAATTACCGTTTCAATTGCTGAAATAATCTCATCAACAGCCAATGCAATTTTTTCCCCATCAATATTTAGTATGACAAGGTACGCATTCTTGCTTACCTCTCCGTGATTTTCAGAGTAATTAAATCGTACGACAGGAATTTCTTGATCCTTGTAGCGAAATGCTTCTTGCCCCGCACTGTTTATTATCTCAATATCGGATATCCTTAAAGATATTTCGACGCCTGCTGCAACCAGCGCATAATCTTGAGATCCAATTCTGACTATGAGCGTCCTGACAACAGAAACCATCAGGGGTAGTTTTAGCACAAAACTCGTTCCCGTACCTTTTGCTGTAACGATATCAATTGAGCCGCCAAATTCTTCTATCGTTTTTTTGACGACTTCAAGTCCTACGCCTCGTCCAGAAATTAGGCTCACTTCAGCTGCTGTTGAAATACCAGAAAAAAGAGCCTTACGAAGACCAACTTGATCATTTATGCTAACCCCTGTCTTACGTGCGACTGCTTCCCAATCAATTCCATTACCGTTGTCTTTCACTTCAACTACAGCAAAATCTCGATCTGCTCGCGCCGCAATGGTGATAATACCTTTTTCACCAATCCCATGATCTGCAGCATTTCGAACGAGATGCGTTAGTGGTTCATCAAGCCGTTCGACAATTGTTCTATCAAGCTCAAGGTCACCACCTTCAATTTTTAGTTCAATATCTTTATGTAACATTCGGCCAATATCTCGTACCGTTCGAGGAAAATGATCAAACACCATGCTGAGCGGTACAGTACGAATTTTCATAATTTGAAATCGGATGACTTCGATAACTTTGTCTAATTTATCTTGTGCCTGTATAAGAGCAGGATCATCTAAATCTTTTAGGAGTGTTTGCATAGTAAGCCGATCGACCATTAATTCTTCTAAAGATCCGACGATATTATCGAGTTGTTCAACCTTTACTGGAATCGTTTTGATAGACAGTTTGATGAGATTCGTCTCTTGGTACACAGGCTTCGTCTGTGCGACGGTTGCTTCTGCTCCCGGTGTTTCAGTGGCTTTTGGTTCCTGGCTTACCTCAGCAATTGGAGCAGGTACATTTTGTGACTCGGAATGATCAGTTTTACCAGCACCAACAGTCGAGACTCCCGCTATCTTTTTTAGTTCCTCAACCAGCTTTTTGTTGCCTTGTTCTGCACCTTCAGATTCAATTTTTTGGACAGATGCGGTTAAGGCATCTAATGATGCAAATAAAAGATCGGCAAGCGCAGCGTCAACTTTTTTACCGTTTTCCTTTATTTCATAAAAGACATCTTCCACGACATGGCATAAATAGCCAGTTTCATTAAAGCCCATGGCTGCACTTTGTCCCTTGAGGGAATGGGCAGCGCGAAATATTTCAGTAACTGCATCTTTGTTATCAGGCTCTTTTTCAAGCACAAGCAGTTGAGTATTGAGCGTTTCTAAATATTTCTTAGCTGTTGTAACAAATAGGTCTTTGTACTGAGCTACTTCGTCGCTATTCATTTGCCATGCTCCATAGACGTATTGCATCAGGAATTTCTTTGAGGGTAAGTGATTGATCAGCTAAGTGACCAGCAATAATGGCACGTGGCATACTCGGTATTTCGGCGGTGATTTGATCTTGCGCAATAGTATGACCTCCAAATTGTTTTAGGGCTCGCATACCCTCAAGCCCATCATCCCCCATTCCGGTAAGAATAATTCCAAGCGTTTTTTCGCCAAATATTTTTGCCACAGATTTCATCAATACATCGATTGAAGGAGTTAGTGAATCGTTAGATTTTAAAAGATGGAGTCGAAGCATCCCGGTTTCATCCTCTACGACCTCCATATCTCCATCCCCTGGAGCGATATAGATGACTCCCTCCTCAACAACTAGATTTTCTGAACCGAGCTGAATGTTCATGTCGAATTTGGATTTTAAAAGTTTCACAAAATCTGGTAAAAAATTTGCAAGCATATGTTGGGCTATAAAAATAGTTGGCACAGAAGTTTCCTTTAGCTTTTCAAAAATTGCCGTGAGCGCATTCGGTCCTCCTGTAGAGGAACCAATAACAATCGCTTTAGTTGGACGCAGGTCACTTGATTGTCTTGATATGGTGCTAAAGGTTGCCATGTAAGTAGATGGCTCCTACACTAAGGTATCAATCATTGCAATCACTTCAGTCGCATCGTAAGGTTTGACTAGATAGCCGCGAGCCCCAAGTGATTTAGCTTCTTCTATTATTTCTTTTTGATCAACTGATGAAATGATAGCAACCGCTTTTGCGGATGAACCAATTTCTTTTAGAACTTCGATGCCATCTTTCCCAGGCATAATAATATCAAGCAGCATAACGTCAGGCTGCATATCGTTAAATTTTTGAAGTGCATCGTTTCCGTCTACCGCCTCATCAATTTCAGCGCCACTGTATTTACTTTTTAGAATTATATTTTTAAGAATGGTACGCATGAATGCACTGTCGTCGACGATTAAAATCTTCATTGTATTGGCTCCTCTTTAGCTATAGTATCATTTGTTTTTGTTGATGTTACCTGATCAATTTCTTTTTGCACTGACTTAGTAATAATAGCCTCCAAATTAAGGAATAAAAGTACATCATCTTTATCTTCATCGTCTTCTGGAAGAATAACACCTGAAATATACTCAGCATCTACCTTTGATTTAATAAGTTTGGGTGCCGTTTTAAATTCGCTTTCAGCATAAGAAGTGATCTCTTGGATATCCGTCACTAGCATACCGACTATTTCTTCTTCATTTCCGGGGGCATCGATAAGAATAATATAGGGCCTTGGATCATCCTTATTTCCAATACCAAGGATAGCTTCGAGATCAATAATGGGAATAATCTTGCCTCGTATGTTTATAATTCCTGAAATATAACTACTGCTATTAGGAACTGGAGTAATGGTTTCAACCTTTACGATTTCTCTAATTGAGTGAATATTAGCCGCAAACGTTTCCGCACCTACCTTAAAGACAACAACTTGGGTCATCTTTACTTGAATTTTAGTTTCGTCTTGCATAGTGTTATTAATCGTTTGGTCCTTTGGTATCAGCCTGACTTTCTTTAGGATTTTCGCTGGATTCTGACGTGTTCATAAGTTCAGGAAGTGGAGGTAAATCAAGCATTTCTTCTTTACTTTCTTCGTGCTCAGGCTGTATATGTTCAGAGATTTCCTGGTGTCGTTGTTGGAAATCATCAATCGAATCCTCTCTTGGCTTCGACTCTTTACGGCGGCTACTGCTAAGTATTTCTTCAACCCGTTCGCCAGCTAGTTTTTGAAGGCTTGCAGAAAGAGCTGCGAGTTCATTTGCTGATGCCGCCACTTGTTGATTAGACGCCGCCTGTTGCTCAATGGATGCTGATAATTGCTGAACGCCGGCAGCATTTTGATTAGCAACATTGGATATCGCTTTAACATTGGAGTTAATTTTGGTCATGGTACCAACTTGTTTTATTGTCCCTTGAGAAAGTTGTTGAATTTTCATTGAAGTTTCTTGGGCAGCTTGTGCGGCATTGACGCTTGATGTATTTATTTCTTCAACTATTTGCCTAATATTATCTGCGCTTTTAGCTGATCCTTCTGCAAGCTTACGAACTTCATCGGCGACGACCGCAAAGCCACGACCTGCATCACCCGCTCGGGCGGCTTCAATTGCAGCGTTCAGTGCTAATAGATTCGTTTGTTCTGATACATTAGTAATTGCGTCCACTGCAGTACCAATTTTTTCTGATGAGATTCCAGCGTTTTGAGAAATCTTGGATGTCGTAATTGCCGTTGCAGCAGCTTCTTGGGCGGCTGCTGAAACTTGTTCGATAGTTCCCGATAGTTCACTCACCGACTTGGCAGCTTGCTGTGCTTGATTAGATTGTTCTAATGCCCCACTGGCAATTTGCTTGGATACTGTTGCGTTTTGAATTGAAGCACTTGAAGCTTGTTGCGCAGTCGCAGCGAGCGTGTGGCTAATTTCTGTAATTCGATTAATAGCCCCTCTAATTGGGTTGAGAATCATGCCAGAAATGCTGCGACTTAGGAAATAGGCAATAACAGCAACAACAATGATAACACCCGCAAGTATGCTCAGCGCGGTAGTTGTAAGCTTGGTAGCAGGCGCAAGGACTGCCGAAGTGGGTTCGGTTGCAATCAATGTCCAGTTAAGTGCGTTATTAGCACCATATTTTCCTAAATTTGCGTATCCTGAGATAACTTGAACTCCTGTGCTATCTTTGTACTGCGTTATACCTGGCGTACTTGAGTTGGCGATTGCTGATGTTAATACTGAAGAGTTTTTAGTTTCTGCGTATGCCGTAAATGCTTTTTCTGAAGATAATTTTGAAAGTAGTACCTGACCGCTTGTATCTACGATTCGAGCATGCTTGTTTCCCAAAAGCTGACTATCTAGACCAGTTATTAGATCATCAAAACTAGATGTTTTGACCTCTCCTACGAGCACCCCAGCGACGTTACCATTTAAATCAATAAGAGGAGTTTCAGCGAGAAAGGCTGGTCCTGTATCACCAGGGTAGGCATTTGAAATATAGACTGCACCATTCGATGCTGTTAATGCTTGTTTGAAGACATTCTCATTTGCATCGGTTTGACTATAGTAGCTTTGGTATGTTTTGCCCCCATCATTTGCTGGATCGCTATTACCGATCGGCTGACCGTTTTTGTCGTAAACGTTTATTGCATTGAATATATTCGAACTATCTACCGTACTTTTAAGACTTTCATTAATCAAAGGACTTTTCGTTGTGAGTAGCGCATTATCTGCTGTTGCTGCAGTGAGATTGATGACTCCCTGCATATAGGTTTTGGTTTCCGTTACAGCAATCAGTGTGTTTGAGTTGAGGCTACTTTTAGAGTTATTAAGTAGTGTGTTGTTAAACTGAGAGATAAGGAATGCAAAAAGAAGTACCAGCGGAATAAGCGATATCGCAAGCGAAGCGATGATTACTCTTGTTTGAAATCCAGCATTTTTTATTTTTGTTACCCACGAATTATTTTTCATTGTTTCCTCGTTATTTAGACATATTTAAGTACCACTAAACTATTACCATTAGCAGTATTATACCTTAAGCATATGAAAACAAAAAGAAATTATAAGGGTAAGGAATCACCTATAGCAATTCGTAATCTTTTTGTGTACAAATTGTTGCTGACCGGTACTTGGAGCTGATGCAGTCGATCTCCTTCGAGAAAGCTTATTGCCGAGGTATAGTGAGGGTTTTTCTTTGTACCACTATTTACACATGGCAGGTCTATATGAGGAGCCGCGATTAAGCTATTTTTTTTCTGCATTGTCGAGGATTCTAATGCAAAGAGAGTTTCGAGGTATGCAAGAAATTGCAAGGGGCTTGGCAGTGTTAGGAATGGAATTTCTTGCTGGTAGTTTTCTAAAGCCTTCTTTTGATCCGAAATATCTCCTTCAATTTTGGTGGTCATGTTTCTTGGAATAAGAAGGAGCTTTATCTTTTTAGGATTGATTCTATTTCTATCATTTCCACCTAATTGAGTTGGAGAATAATCTGCCATATCACTCCGTAGCTCAAGGTTGTGTTTAAGGCAAAATGTTTGGGATACTCTATGGAGATCTATTCTATTGATGCTGACATTGGGCGACGCAACAAGCTGGTATTCAACAGTAGGGTTAAATTCCTGCGCCGAATTAATGAAATCCAACTTATCAATAGTTAGCCACTTGTTTAGTTCGGTGGCGAGCTCTTCCTCGTTCATCTCGCCCTGATTAAATTTATCACCAGGTAAAAGTGAAAGTAATCTGTTATGCCCCTCAAGAGCTGTGGGAACCATGTCGAATAGCTGTTCTCTTACGAGCAGCATTTTCTCGTAATCAAAACTATCTAGTTTACGGTTTTCTGTAACTCCATTTTGTAATGCTTCACTCATAATTCCTCAGTGCATCTGATTTTATTTATTAAAATTAAGCGTATAGCGAGCAGGATTTTTTTTCAATAGGCATTGTTGAGGGCTAAGTTCAGGTATATAGTCAATAGTATGCAGGGGCTTAATGGTACAGAAAAAATATTACTTATATTCTTAAGTAGTGCTCTTTTTGTCTTTTTAGTACTAGGAATAATTGTGCTTGTTAATTTTATTAAATTACAGCGTTCCATCATGAGAGCAGCCACTAATATCGAAGAATTTACTCATAAGGCAACTCAACTATCCGAACTTATGAAAAAAACTGGGCCGCTTTTCAAGCTATTTTCTGCTTCTTCGGATCTTTTGCATAAACGTAAAAAGTAATGCACCGCTCAGAGTTTTAAATGTATCACAATAACAAAACTAATTACCGACAGACAACCAGAACTAAACTATTTCTCTTCAGTGGTTTAGTCATTTTCTTTTTAGGGGTTGGTGCACTTATTTATGTAGTCAACAAACCGAAGACTGTTACTGTACGGCAAACGGTGCCTCAGGCTACTTCTAATCCAGTTGCACAGCAAAAAATAACATCCTCGATGCTACTGGTTGGAGAAGTTTTTTGGGGACGAGGCATTGAGTATTTCGCTAATCGCTCACCTTTAAAGTACGCATTTCCTTTTTCAGGACTCACCACAGATGTGCGTAATAAATATGATAATTGGATTGGGGATCTAGAGTGTCCCGTTACGACAACAGATATTCCCTATCAAACCCAAGTTGATCATTTGCAGTTTAATTGTCGTCCAGAATATTTGAGTGAAGCAAAGAAATGGTTTAACGTATTTACGCTCGCTAACAACCATTCGTTTGATAACCGAGGCGCGGTTGGTGAAGCTGAAACAAGAACAAATCTTGAAAGTGCTGGAATCCAATATTTTGGTAGCTATAATCTGGCAGATACTTCTAATACCTGTGAAGTTGTTGCAATGAACGCAAAAGTAACCGCTGGAGTAACTACAAAAGATATTCAAATTCCGGTTGCGATGTGCGGCTATATGCTTGTGGTTGATACAGTTCCAACGGATGCCGAGCTAGCCGTGATTAAGCAATACGCTCAAGTTATGCCCGTTATAGTGATGCCGCACATGGGGGTTGAATATAGACCAATCGCTGAAGACGTTAAGGTTGAAACGTATCATCGCATGATTGATGCGGGTGCTGACGTCGTTCTTGCAACGCATCCCCACGTTATTCAAAATAGTGAAAACTATAAAGGTCGTTTAATTCAATATTCAGCAGGAAATTTTATGTTTGATCAGCAGTCGATTGGTCATAATAATACGCTTTCGCTCGGGATCGCACTTACTTTAGAAATAAATGATCAGGCTGCAATAAAAAATTATGAGGAAATTGGGCCGTCATGCGCCGCCTTTAAAGATTCATGCCTCACTAAACTTCAGGCAAAAATAACAACCCGACCAAAAATTACAGTAACTTATGGCCACGAATGTTTCTATGAACCAAATTATTTTCCAAAACCTGCCGATACGGCTACTTGTAATGAAATTCTTCAGCAATCCACGTGGCAAACAGCGACTGCAAACCTCAGTACAACATGGTAAAACGTCGCTATACTTTTATTATTGTGTGCAGTAAAATACTGAGTATATGGAAAAAATATTAGTCACCGATTCATTATTTATTTTTGACGAGCATATCAAACAATTAGCCGATGCAGGGTATGAAGTTGAACGGCTTGATACGCCAACTGCAACAAGTGAACAACTCATTGAAGCGCTTAAGGGTAAGGTTGGCTATATTATTGGTGGTATAGAGACCGTTACAGATGAAGTGTTAGCTTCAACTGATACACTTAAAGCTATTTCCTTCACTGGCGCTGATTACCAAGCGTTTATTCCCGGATGGAAAACTGCTCAAGCAAAAGGAATCATGATTGCTGATGCGCCTGGTGCAAATGCTTTTGCGGTAGCTGAATTTGCACTTGCGGTAGGATTGTCGATGCAGCGAAATCTTTACGAGCTTGGTCGAACGGGTGAGAAAAAGTTTGAATCTACCCGCTCACTGCAAGGTTCAACAATTGGGATTGTCGGTTCCGGAAATATTGGCAGCAAAATTGCAACCATGGTTAATGCATTTGCTCCTCAAGAAGTGCTTTATTATAGCCGCAGTGAAAAAGAAGGTATGAATGCTCACTATTCATCGCTTGAAAATTTATGCTCTAAGTCAGATATTATATTTGTCGCCATTCCTGATAGCGCCGGAAAATTATTTAATGCCGATACTATTAATCAAATTAAGCAAGATGCACTACTGGTAAGCGTTTCCCCAAGTGTGATTGATTTTGAACCACTGCTCGCTCGTCTTCAGGCAGGAACACTTCGTGCTGCCGTAGATTGCCCTGCACCGAATGAAGCGTTCACCCAGCTACCACTCAGTACGTGGTTTAACCCTAATGATCACTCGGCGTATAACACGATGATGGCAAATAAAATTGCCAGTGACATGGGTGTAACTTCAATTATAAATATGCTCAAAAATGGTGAAGATCAGTACCGAGTTTTATAAATTATGAAACTTCGGCTCGTTAGAAAAATAAAAGAACATGAAGATTGCTTTACGTTTGTTTTTGCTAACGAAAATAATTTGAAATGGAGCGCTGGACAGTTTATTCATTATACCCTGCCTCACGAACCAATGGACGATCGAGGTGATGAACGTTGGTTTACGATTTCATCTGCTCCAGAAGAAAAAGATATTCATCTCACCACTCGATTTACTAGTGAAAAAGGTAGCAGTTTTAAAAAAGCCCTTTTGGCTATGCAGCCAGGTGAAGAAATTATCGCGGATACCCCAGAAGGAGATTTTGTATTAGATTCGAGCCCAGATAGTATTATTTTTGTAGCTGGGGGAATTGGCATAACTCCTTTTAGAGCGATACTAAAAGATCTCATCAGTCGCTCTATTCCTATGAACATTACCCTGCTCTATGCAAATAGAAGCCCTGAGCTCACAACATTTAAAGATGAACTTGAATTAATTAAGGCTTCGAATCCAGGTCTTCATATCGAATATTTCTACGGTGATAGATTTATCACTAAAGATGATTTAATAAAAAGCGGACAACGTTTCACTAGTCCTACCTATTTTGTTTCAGGACCCGAACCTATGGTTGAAGCGCTTAAGCAGACAATCAAAGAAATAGGTGTTGACGACATCCATGCCCGTTTTGATTATTTCCCTGGTTATGCCTCAGATCTTAAATAAATATTTACTTCTTGTGCTTATGTTTAAACCTGGAGTACAATCAGTTTTGTAGATACGAGTTTATTTTTTAATCTAATTAAAGCGAGGCACTATGTCACGAACCAATATAATAAGGTACAAACAAAAAATAAATACTTTTTCAGTAAACCTAACACGTATAGTACTAGCGTCTACCCTTTGCTTTTCATTATTTATACCTACATTTGTTCATGCGGATAGCTCAACACTCACGACCACACAGTTTCAGGACCCCTCTCCTCAGGCATATGA
>Ga0207958_1000084_pt1 | contig 32008 bp, 48 predicted proteins | sample CryBogCBH27Jul07_FD_184606 | JGI IMG/M metagenome (GOLD analysis project Ga0207958, IMG submission 184606) | Freshwater microbial communities from Crystal Bog, Wisconsin, USA - CBH27Jul07 (SPAdes) (version 2) | ecosystem: Environmental > Aquatic > Freshwater > Lake | place: Crystal Bog... | reverse complement strand
GAATAAGGAGAAAACATGTCTTTATCAGTAACAATTCCAGCTCAAACAATCACGGTTCCAGCGCAGCCCGTGACCATGAAATTCAAATCAGTCATTATTAGAAAAGATCGTGACGGAATGGGCGCGATATTGGCTTTCTCAAAAGTGAACGCTGACGGAATGCCGGCGGGTGCAGATCATGTGATCACGCTGAAAGGTGCTGACTACAACGCGTTTTGGACCAACTTCACTTCTGGCTCCTTCCTGTATCAACAACTCTCCGCAATCGCTGGCGCTCCGGTAGTGGCGAGTGATGCAATGGAAGCAGAGTTTTTAAACGTAATTCCTGCGGCTCCTAGCGCTTAAGGGGGAATAAATGAGCACACCATTAACAAGTCAACAGGTCCCAACAAACTCAATTTTAGATCAGTTTAACAAACAAGGATATTTGGGGAATTCTTATTCCTTAACCTATAGCAAGAACTTGTCTACCACGGCAGAAACGCCGCTTGTTTTAATTTCAAACCCGCTTCCGGCGGGTCAAACCTACCCAAATCAAAAAGCTATTTTCTATAACTTGAGAAAATTTGCTTCTGATTTACAACAAGTACTAATCAGCATTTATTTAAATCCGACCGTGACTAGCGTCGGGACCCTGTTTACTCCGGTTAACTTGAGACCCGCATCGACTAACACAAGCATTGCAAACTGTTACGTTAACGGTCAGTTTACGGTTTCTGCAAACGGGACATTAACAGGACAGGTGGGGTGTCCGTCTAATTTCTACGTTACTCTTGAGTCTAGCTTGATGTTCATTATTGATCCGGGAACTTCTGTTTTGCTTACCGGGAAAGCATTAACGGCGAACACTAACCTTTACACTCAATCAAGCTGGTACGAGCTGTAATATGAAAACTATAATCACCGAAGGGACGCTTTTACCTGTCAGTTTAATCGCGGTAATCGTGGGCGGTGGTTTTTGGTTGGGGGGTTTAGAGTCAGACACGAGAGCGAATGCCCGCGAAATTTCAAAGCTACAAGAACAGTATTCCAAGGTCTTAAATAGCATTGATCAACGGTTGAGCTATATTGAGGGGAAACTATCTTTGCATGAACAGAAGAGATAAATTTAAACAGGGTTTAAACTCTCTTTATCTGCCTTATTATGAGGCGCTTTGTTTAGCTCTCCCGGATGAGTGGCAACCCTATTCCGGGCTCAGGACGTTTGATGAGCAGACGAGACTATGGAACCAAGGGCGCAACGCTCCGGGCGGGATTGTGACCAATGCCAAGGCCGGGGAATCCGCGCATAACTGGGGATGCGGAACCGATTGGACAATCTGGATTAATAATCTCCCGGTCTGGATGTCTAAAAGTGATGAGCGCTGGAAAGAATACATTGAAGCAGTTGTAAAGGTCGGGTTAAGATCGGGAGAGGAGTTCGGAGATATTGACCATAATGAGTTAAAGATTTCGTGCTCATGGCCTGCCATATTGCACGTTTTCAGCGCTCAAGGTTCAATCGCCGCGCACCAAAAGATTGAAGATTCGATCTTTCAATAAAAGGAGAAAATATGCTTAGCCAAATTCAAGCTTTCGTTTCTAGTAACCTAATGAGCGCGTCAGCCACGGCAGCGATCGTGATAGAGTTCGCTTTAAGATTGGTCCCTTCAAGCAAACCGCTCTCAATCTTGTACGCTATCAGCGCTGCCGTTCACTCTCTCGGGTCTATCTTTAATGGCATTGGGCAATTTCTTGATAAAGTATTGCCTCAAAATTTAAAATGAGTTTCGGTGCTTTTATAGCCCTAATTCCTTCACTCTTCAAGTTTTGGGATCAAATTACTGTTTTGATTAAAACCTTAGAAAAAACCCCAGAACAAAAACACGAAGAGTTAATGAAAAAGATTCAAACCGAAGGGGATGCCTATGCTGCTGGGGCGCGACCTGATTGGAATTAAATGGTTTCTATTCGGGTTAATCTCGGGGGCGTTATTCTTTGGGTGCGTGGCTGCCGCGTTTAACTATAAGTTTTATAAGCCCGAATTAGTAAGCTGGAATGGGAAGCTTTTAGGAGCTACTCAGAAAGATGACCTCGACGCAGTGACCTGCTCCACGGAAGGAGCTTGCGTCGTGATGTTAAAAGATGAATTTTTTAGGATGAAGGCCGATTTCATTGAGCTTGAGACTCAGTTAATTGCTTGCCAGAAACCACACTAAGGCCCCTTAGCTTAATTGGCAAAGCGCTTAAGGCATGGACGCATTCTTAAAAGTTCCCGTTCGACTCGGGGGGGGCCGCCTATTTTTGTTTCCTGATTCGCTTATAAAGCCCGTATTTCTTTAGTTTCATAATGTAGGTGGTTCGAAGAAGGTTTAAGTGCCTTGCTCCGTGCTCATGGCTTTTGGGCCACCGAGACAGGGTGTTTAACAGGATCGTCTTTTCAATGTTTTCTAGATAGTCTTTAAGGTCAAAAACCCTTGCCTCAAAACTTGGGTTATTCAATTTCATGGTCGCCTTTCAATTCATTGCCACACCATAAACCACATTGAAAATCTAAATCGTCTAACTTTTGACCATAATTAGGGTCTTCTGTTTGAACAACAACATAATGTGCCATCACTCCCCACCTTTCCGAAGGTCATTCAACGCCTCACGGGCACGGCGACCGCTCCAATAATCACTCATTGATCTTTGTCTCCAATATGCATGATCTACCGGATAATCTTTTTCATAAAGATGCGCTTTTTCTGGTTTTGGTTCTAAGTCATCGCCTTCTGATCCTTTAGCATAAAATTCCAACGCTTCCCTGAGTTTGGCGTTTTCAGATTTGAGGTCGTCAATTTCTTTATCTCTCGCTTTCCACCCAGCGTGAACAGCAATTTCAATATCATCATCATTTAAAAAATAATGTTTAATTGAAAGTAAATGTTTTCTAACGACTTCGCTTAACATCAGGTTTTTCCTTTCAATACTTTTTGGGCTTCTTCTGTACAGTTTTCGCAACTAATTGAAATATCCTCCAACGCTTCCTTGAGTCGGGCGTTTTCGGATTGAAGCTCATAAATATGTTTTTCCATTGAGCATTCTTTACAAAGAAATCCTACTTCTGGGTCACAGCATTTACATTGTTCCATCACTCCCCACCTTTCCGAAGGTCATTCAACGCCTCACGGGCAACATTTACAAAATAAGAATCTAATCCTTCATCATGGTCGGCAATGTGTTGCAACGCCTCCCTGAGTTTGGCGTTTTCGGCCTTCAGGCGCTCAAGTTTGGACACTTTATCAGCTAGGTTTTGTTCCCAAATCTTTTTATAGTTTTCTGTCATTTCCATGTAATCACTCACTTTTTACCGCCCCCACAAGTACAGATAAAAATTAAACAACTTCCCTCATGAACGCTCATTTAAAAGTACCTTTCTGACATGATACCAAATGGCGGCAGCAAGCAATCCTCCCATGACGGTTGAAAAGCCCAGCAACATAAAAAGCCCTATATAAAACAAAAACTCATCGAACATCATTCCTGTCCTCGATTTCTCATGCAAGCGCTGCACGTTTTACCCACCACGATAGTAGCGAGTTTGTTACAATTTTGACAAACTTTTTTGCGACACTTTAAACAAAAATCATGTTTGCTTGATTGCGGTAGCCCGCACTTTTTACAGCGAACATAAATTCCGCTCTGAAGGCGTCTTATTTCTACTTTAGTTAATGGCCTAATGGAGTTGCTCAAGGATCACCTCAAAACGCTTACCCTTTAACAGGGTGATTGATTCATGTCCGGTACAAGAAACGCAGTAGTCATGTTTTTTCAAATTACATTCGCAGTCACCCCGAGCCGCATCGGTTAGAAATTTAATGGCTAAGTCATAGCCTTCGGTAAAGCCGTGGTGATAGCCCTCGTCTTTTGCTTTCTCGATACAGTCCTGAAACAAGTCAGGACCCATTACAATTTGGTTTGATTTCATAAAAATTCCTCCTCTTTCCACAATCCTTTTTCTAGTTTTATTGCAACAAATCGAAACGGGAACTTTGCCGAAGCCACCTTAACCTTGACCCTGGCGTCGTCAAGCCAGTAGCCCTTGACCTCATGAAACTCGATTTCCATGTCTTTGTTGATGACCATGAAATCAGGGGTGTAGCGGCAATCCTGAGCAATCTTTAGAGTCATTGACTCAAAAAAATACTCTTTAATTTCTCCAGCGCGTTTTTTTAATTCAAGCATCTGCGCGTATTTAGATTCTGTCCCATTCATTACGCCGGGCTTATGCCGGGCCTTAGCGTAGTACTTCAAAACGGGAGGTCCTCTGAGGTGTAGTCAGGGGCTTTAGGTTTAGGAACGGGTTTAGGTTCTGGGGGTAGTGGTATCTCGTAATCTGGATGGTAATCGGTTTTATACCGCGTGTTCCATTCCGGGATGATTCGGGCGTACTTATTCCCAAAGGCACATCCACAACGAAACCCAAAAAGCGATTTGTTTTTTACTGACTCTGCTACTACCCACCCGGTGTTTTTACATTGATGACACATAGAGTTTCCTTTTTAGTGTTGGGGGCCGCAGGGATTAAGGTTGCGACCCCCGAGGGGCTAGAGAAAGAACCACCAAACCTAACCCCTTTTTTTGATGCGTATGAAATCGTCAGCTAGATCACAAAACTCCTGGGCCTGTTTACCCATTGACTTGTTTTCTTTTGCTGCAGACTCCTGCAAATACATACTAAATGAAACGACTTTATCTAACCCCATTTCTTCGAACGACATTCCTTTATAGGTCTTTCCAAATGGGACCCTATACGAATCTACCGCTGACTGGTTAGGAGCGCTTAAAACGGATTCTCGTGAGTCTGATGGTTTATCAGGAAATCCCTCCCAATCCGTCGAGCCACGGGGATATGCAGACTCGACGGATTGAGTGGATTTAGCGGCAGACACCTCCGCTGAATTCTTTTTCACTTGGGGAAGGGGGCTGTCAGCTAACCTCCCGCCTTCCTCAAGTTCATCGGCACAAAACTGGGTCCCATAACCACAATACGCAAGCGCTCGCCCAATGGCCCCGGTTTCCGCCTTCTCAATGAAATCTGAAAAATGCGGTTGATCCTCACGCTTATGGGCGGTCGCCATGACATCACCTGACTCGTTTCGAATCGTAGCCTTGGCGATAGCATACTTGTCTTCCAGCTTGGCAAACTCGGTTTCGATCTTCCAATTAGGCCGTTCCTCGCGAAACCACACGAGGCGATAGGCAACTTGTAAATAATCTTTGCCCTTTAGGGACATGAGGGGAAGCTCGGTGCTTTTAGGTGTTTTAAAATTTTTCATAAATCACCATACTCCGCTTGCAAATAAGAGTTCTCGAAATCCATTTCCCATTGAATGCGGTCCTCGTGTTTCATAAATGCCATAGCGTCACGGTAAACGCTTTCGGGTACTGGTTGACGTTTAGCGCGCAAACCCATGTATTCACGCTCGGCGGCTTCGATTGCTAGTTCGATTGCTTTAGCTTTCATTTTATATTCCTCAGTATTCCAATAATTCATACGAGTTTGACCTGTACTTGCTCGGCAAGCTTGATGGATGCCCGAATCATTTCCTGACGAAGGCGCTCGGCTTCTAGGTAGGTGAGGGCTAAGGTCTGGTCGTTTTGTTTGATGATGATCTGAGAATTTTCTACTGAAACGATAATCATTTTGGTTCTTTCTATCTCGGCTTGATTGCTTCGATGAATATAGTTCTAAGGCAATTTATTTACTATTGCAATCACTAAAAGTAATTTTTTTTACTTATTTTACCAATTTTCCCATTTCCTAGATATTTCAATAAGTTACTTGGCAATTTTCCAAGTATTTTCTTTATTAACGATTATAAAAAACTGTTTTACCTCAGACTTTGTTTTCACAAATTTAGTGATTTTTACCGTTTTGTTTTCATTATTAAGCTTAACTTCATACATTTTCATTTTGACCTTAAATCATCGGTGTAAATGTTGCTTTTTCCCAAATTACAATCCGCACATAACACTTGAAGATTGTTTTCATCAAAAGCCAATTCCGAGTATTTGGAATGCGGTTTAATATGATCAACGTGAAGTTCGACACCTGACCGATTGCAAGCTTGACACTTAAACCCGTAATTTCTCAAAGTCTTGTATCTCAAGTGTTTCCACCTGGGATCATCATAAACTGGGTGGGGAAGCTTATGAGGGGGGGAAGGTTTGATTTTCTTAGCTTCTTTGGTTTGGGCTTTCAATTTCCTTTTCAACTTCAAAACCTCTTTCACAAGAGACTTTACCTTGTTTTCCCCAGTAACTACGGGTTTTGGTTTTGATTTAGAAATTACTTTAAAAGGTTGTTTCTTTTTTTTTGTTTTCTGTTTAGGACACGTTTCCCAGTGAGTTTGATATTCGTTCCCAATCAGAGTTTTAAAGCACCTGTTGCATTTAATCATGTTTCCCATTTCCAAGCCCGATCTAGTGTTTAGATTGTAGGGAATCCGGGTGGAGTTAGTGAAAGATTTTTTAAAAAAAGCTCCCCTTACCCCACGCCTTTTTAGAGGCTGGGTTTCCGGATTCCGCTGCTAAGTTCCTCACTCGATCTGAGCGCCTGAGTTGCTTTTGCACCGTGAAGATATGGCTTTCCGATCAGTCCACCATTGTTATCACTCCGCATCTAGCGCCTACCCCTTATCATCGGGGTCTTATGTCGGCTCGGGGTTTTGCGATACTTCCAGTCCCCGCCCGGATTACTAGCCCGGTCTAGCCCGATCCTGTTCCCAGCTAGGGGTTTTACAGAACCGCACGAAATGGCATGGTCTTCACCACGCTTAGTTTTGCTTGTAATCTGATTTCAAAGGATTTACTCTGGGATCAGATTTAGTTAGCACCTCAAATCTATACCCGCCCCATAAGTAATCGCAAGATGAAAATGGGGCGCGGCCATAAAAACAATTTACAACTTAAAATAATTCGATTTATCCTAATTAAAACCGAAATCAATTAGGAGAAAATATGTCTGAAGAAACAGTCGAAACTCTAACAAATCAATACGCGCAAATCTGTACCCAGATCGGCGATGCTCAATACAAAGTAAAAAACCTCGTTAAATTCATCGAATCTGCAAACGCAAAGCTTGCCGAACTTGATGCCAAGGCTGCCGAAATCAAAGGCGCTAAAGCCGCGACGGTTGAACAAAATGGATGAGAATCGGGTTCTCTCACCTGAAGAAGCCGAAAAGATTTTTAACGAATTAAAAATTAAATTTGAGCCTGATTTTAATCGCGTCATGAACCTAATCGCGCAAGATATGCACCTCTTAGGCTATCTCTCAATGGAGACGGTCGCCGCGCAAAAAGAGTTTGAAGCAAAAATCATGGCTCAAAAGGAGTTTTATGAAAAAGCTAACTAATGACCCCCTTCTCCCGGTTGGGGATATTGTTGATCAAATGCTCGAAAAGCGCCCCCTCCCGCTTGGGATGCAGGAATTTGAAGATTGGAGTGACCGGGTAATCTCTGGCGCTCTACTTCAAGCCGATGTCATTTCTCAAAAGCACGCGCTTGCTAATATGTTAGTCCACGAATTAGGCCCCACCGAATCCCACAAGGAAGACGGATGGTTTATTCATCGGCTAAGGAAAAACGCCGCTAACATTATCGCCATTGCCAAGATCGAGGAATATAAAAAGATCGCGGCAGAACGAACAGCCAAAAACGATAACGTGGACCTTAACTCGCTGTAATGGATATGGAATTCTGGAAAACAAAAAAGTTTTCCCGGATGCAAAAAGAATGGGACGAGATACTTGCCCAGTCTGGCTTTATCGACATTGAAAAGGAATTAAACGGTCAGCGGGTCTTGAAACAGAATTCAGCGAATTCCTATCGGACCCGCGACCCATTAACGATTGAAGCCAAGTTCGAATTTTATACCCTAATTGCTAAAGCCCTCACTCATGACAGAAACTTGACCGCTAGAGACCGGATCATTATGACCCGCTACTCGGATGGAATAAAACAATGCGAAATTCAAAAGGAACTCGAAAAGGCGGGGATGCCTTGCCACCGGATCACAATCATCAGGACAATCAGCCGATTTCTGAAAAAGTGGAAGATTCCAACAAGCAAGCCCCGGAAAACAATCTAGCCACCTTTAAGGTCCTAGTATTTAAATCCCACGCCCCTAAAGCCTATGAGGCCTTGATCTTCTCAACGTGGCTAAACTCCCTGCGCTACGGCAATGACCTGTTCAAGCTTGCCGAAGCCGATCCTTACTTTAAAGCCTACAGTGCTTTTATTACCCAGCTATTGACTCGCCCTAACATCAAAGTACGGATCGCGGTTCTAACCGATGAGCCTGACACTGCTCTTGGCTGGGCAATCGATGAGGGGAACATTCTCCATTACATTTTTGTTAAAAAAGATTTGCGGAAAAACGGGATAGGGCGTGCTTTGCTCTCCAAATCCATTAAAACCTTTTCGCATTTAACAAACCAAGGCCTAAGCATCTGGAATAAGAAATGCCCAGAACTTAGGTTTAACCCGTTCACATAAAGGAAGAGACTATGAAAATCGAACTCAGGTATGCAGAATTCCACGCCCCGGTGTTTAGCTCAGGCAAGAACTTCGGGACTAAACTAGACGCTAAGAAATGCAATGTCCGGTTATTCCTCGACACTGAAACCGACATGATCACTATGGTCTATAATGGCAACGTCAGCTGGTATCAGACATGGCAGGAAGTGCAGCCCCTTGATCAAAACAAATATCTAACCGAAGTGACCCCGGCTGACATGGAGCCACCTAGGCCGCTTGCCGTTACTAACCGTGGGCCTGGTCGTCCTCGGGTTCGGGAAGTGCAAGGTGAACAATGACCGAGATTCAATGGTTGTTGAACCTAATGCTCAACTATGAGTTAAGCCCTGATGTTAAGAAATTGTGTCTTGAACGTATCGGGGAAGTCGAGAGCAAGCTAAACGCCGCCCCCGCTACCCCGGCACCTGTTCGAGTAGTTCAGAACGCAGCCCCTGTAGCGAGCGCTATGCCCTCTCCTATCGCGTCCCCGGCGACTGCTAGCATGATAGCTAACCTCGGCGAAGTAAGCACAGGAACGAATCTACGGGGGCCTAATAAGCTAAGAGGACGTTTATAATACCTGACAAAAACTACGAGGAAATATTATGTTAACTACAAGCAAGAAGAAAATGCCTCCGGGTCGTCCGAAGGGGTCTAAGAATAAACATAATAAGAACGTGGATGAGATCGCTGCCCGCTATAACCTTCAGCCTTTCGAGGTTCTCATGATGGTCGCGGCCGGGGATTGGAAAGGGTTAGGGTACGATGCCCCCACCCGGACTAGTTTTGCAGCCTCTGGGATTGAGTTCGAGGAACCCGTAATCAAGATTAGCGACCGCATTCACGCAGCTAAGGAAGCCTCTAAGTATTTGTATAGTGCTAAACAATCGATCAGCATTGACGTAAACCAAATCCACAAAATGTCTGACGACGAGTTTGAGAAGTTTAAAGCTCAAACCATTGAAGCGCACTTTGCAAAGATCGAGGACCATTCCGAAGAACCCGATGAAAAATGAATTGTTAGAGATTGTGTTAGCGGAGGCGGCAAGGCGTAAGGCTCTCAAAAAAGAGTTCGACCCTAAAACCTTGTTCGACCCCGACTTCCACCATCAAAACGAATTCATAAACGACCCAGCACGGTTAAAAGCCCTATTTTGTACCCGGCGGGCGGCTAAGTCTTACACGGCCGGCCTATACATGATTAAAGAGGCTTTAGAGAATCCGGGGGTTAACTGCCTATTCATCGGTCTCACGCGTCTCAGCGCCGAGGGGATCGTCTGGAAGGACATTTTAAAGGTAATCAACGCTAAGCACAATCTCGGGATGCAGTTTAATAACGCGAAACTGACCGCTACCTTTCCGAATGGGTCCGTTATCTGGCTTGCCGGGGTAGATACCAATAAAGACGAAATGCGGAAGCTTCTAGGGAAGAAGTACCGTCTTGTGTGTCTCGACGAAGCATCCCTTTACACCATTAACCTGCATTTACTAATCTACGGGATTTTAAAACCCGCCGTGGCCGATAACCGAGGGACTATCTGCATGATGGGAACTTCATCTAACATCACTAGGGGGCTATTCTATGACATTACAACGGGCGCTGAACAAGGCTGGAACCTTCACACTTGGACTGCTTTTGATAACCCTCATATGCGGGTGCAATGGGGCGAGGAGATTGAGGAAATTAAAACGAAGCGTCCTCTATTCATGCAAAGCACTCTATACAAGCAATGGTATCTAAATCAGTGGGTGGTTGATGAAAACGCGCTTGTTTATAAGTTTGAATCGGGACGAAACGTATATCAGAATCGGCCCCAAAATCTTCACCCCGACGGTTGGACCTTTATCCTCGGCGTGGACTTGGGGTACGAAGACGATTCGGCTTTCGTGGTCGCAACGTGGCATGAGAATGAGCGAACGCTTTACATTGTCTCTACTTATAATCAGAAACACATGGACATTACTGATGTTGCGAACAAAATTAAGGAGTTACAAAAGTCTTACGGAATCGCAAAAATCGTCATTGATGGAGCAAATAAACAAGCGGTTGAGGAAATACAGCACCGCCATCAAATACCACTAGAACCCGCTGATAAAACCGGGAAGGCAGATTTTATCGAAATCATGAACTCGGAACTCGTTCAGGGTCGGATCAAGGTCCATGACGGATGCAAAAACCTGATCTCGGAGCTTCAGTCCCTAGTCTGGGAAATGGACGGAGACAAAATCAAGCTACCGAAACGAGAGCACCCGGCGTTACCCAATCACCTATGCGACGCCTTCCTTTACGCCTGGCGCTTCACTTACCAATACCTGAATGAACCTGCCGAGATTAAAGTACCGATAGGTTCTAAGCGCTGGTATGACCAAATGAATGAAAACCTGTTTGAGAAGGCTTTGGAGCATTTTCAGCGCGAAAAGGACCGAGAAACGGGAGATTTTTACTGATTTAGTGACATTTTCGACAAAAACGAGGAACTCAATATGGCACTACCGTTCGTTTCAAATAAAGAGGGGTCGGTTTCTATGGAACCTAAAACCATTACCCGTAAATCCGATGGAAAAAGAAAGATCGATCCGGTTGAGGTGGCAGCCGAAGAACTTTTAATTGCTATCAAAAAAGGTAACGTCAATCACATTGCTCAGGCGCTCAGAGCCGCTTTTATTATTTGCGATTCTGAACCGCACATTGAAGGGCCACACAAAAAGGGGAAATAAATGCCATTGTCACACGGTAAATCTAAAAAAGCTTTCGAACACAACATTAAAACCGAAATGGAGCACGGGAAACCCATGAAACAGTCTCTGGCTATTGCCTATTCTATGAAACGTAAAGCCGCACACAAGAAAGCCCACGGTGGAGAAATCCACCATGAAGAACTTGAGTCTGGTTACCTCCCAGAACCTAAAGAACACGAAATTCACAACGCGGCAGCTCTGCACGAAGACGAGAAAGACATTAACGAGCATCTCGGACCGGATTCCCATGATCTTGAGTCGCACCCCTTGATGGCTCATGGTGGGGATATTGTAGCTAAGATCATGCACAAGCGTAAAATGATGGCGCACGGTGGGGTGGTGGCCGATGAAGGAGAGGGTGATCTTGAGGAAATGGCTGATCATGACAAGGATGATTTTGACTATCTTTCCATGGGTGAACTTGATGATTCGACCTCGAACTCTGGCGAAGCGGATGGGGACTATGATGGGGATGCCAGCGAAGATCATGACCGTCATGACATCGTGGCTAAGATCATGAAAGCACGAGCTAAACAACACAACCCACGACCCGCATGATTCAGAACCTGAAAGACTTGCAAGCGCTCCTTAAGCTTTTAAGAAAGCAGGGAGTAACTGAAATGACATTCGGCGACCTTAGCCTGAAGTTAGGAGACCTGCCACGGGATGACGATCGAGCTTCTACTAGCGATAACGATTCTAGTGACCCTCTTTCTGGATTCCCCACGGGAGACCTAACGCCCGAGCAATTAATTTATTACTCGGCGGGCGGGTTGCCTGAGAATGACCCCTATCTCAAGGATAACTAAATGAAGATCAAAAAGGGTGCCCCACCGGTCGACAAGATTAAAATGAAAACCAAGGCTCAACGCGAAGCTGCGGGAGAGCTTGCCGAATGGTGGAAGGCGGATAACGACCATAAACTAGCCCTTGAGCTTTGCAGCACTGCCGCATTCCTTAAAAAAGAACAAACCTACCGCATGAGACAGCTAGCGGTTGATGTCCGGCTTTATTGCGGGCTTAGTGTTTACAGTTATGCAGGATCAAACGTTTCAAAAATGGATCACACGAAGTCTCTTCCTGATGATCGTCCTACTTTTAACCTTATACAGTCTTGCACTGATACTCTCGTTTCTAGGTTATCTCAAAGCCGGCCTAGCCCTGTTTTCCTTACCGATAATTCTGACTATAGGACTCGTCACCTTGCCCAGCAGATGAACCAATTTATTCTAGGCGAGTTCTATCAGGTTAAAGCTTATGAGAAAGCAACGAAGGCGCTCAGGGATTGCATTGTCATGGGGACCGGGGCGCTTAAGGTATTTGAGGGGGATGACGGACGAGTAGCGGTTGACCGAGTCCTAATTACTGATCTTTTTGTCGATTTCAATGACGCGATTAACGGCGAACCCCAGCAACTCTATCAATTAAAGCTTATGGATCGGGATAAACTGATTGCTCAAAACCCGAAGCATCGAGACACGATCCTAGCAACGCCTAATTCGTTACCGGATAATAGCCCGGACTCCGCTCGAACCGCTTCTGATCAGGTAATGGTCGTCGAGGGGTGGAAGCTTGCTACCGGACCTGATGCCAACGACGGGCGTCATACTATTGCGACCCTAAACGGCGTTATTTTTGATGAACCGTACAATAAACAAAAGTTCCCATTCGTGTTCATGAACTATTCGGACCCTTTCCTTGGGTTCTTTGGTCAAGGGCTTGCTACCCAGCTATTCGGAACTCAATTAACCCTGAACCGCATTCTCTTTACTATTGCTCGGGCGATTACGCTGGTAGGTGTCCCTCGTATCTTTCAAGAACAGTCTTCTAAGGTCATGAAAGCCGCTCATAATAACGAGATCGGGGTAATTGTGACTTATTCGGGGGTTAAACCGTCTTATGAGGTTGCCCCGTGTAATGCTCCAGAGCTTTACGCAGAACGCGACAAGCTTATTTCCTACGGCTATCAGCAATGCGGTGTCAGCGCTATGGTGGCAGCTTCTCAAAAGCCGCAGGGGCTAAACTCAGGGGAAGCTATCCGCCGTTTTGACGATTTAAGCACGGACCGTTTTGCCGAACTCTCTAGGAAGTATGATAACGTATTTATTGACCTTGCTTATTTGGTTACTGATAAGGCGATTGAAATAGCTAAACGAGATGGCAAATATCAAACCGTATTCCCAAATAAAGACGGGACCAAGGAAGTAAACCTCCCTAAAATGACCTTCCTTAACGATCCGTTCGTGATTCAGTGTTTCAATCAATCAAGCCTTCCTCGCGATCCTGCGGGCCGAGTGGCTAAGGTGACCGAGATGGTTCAAGCCGGAATGATTCCTTTAAAGGAAGGCCGAAGGCTTATGAACTTCCCGGACTTGGAACAGAACGAAAAGCTTTCGAATGCTTCAGAGGAACGAATCTTTCAAATTCTAGACGCGATTGTCGAGGATGGGAAATGGACGCCGCCCGACGCATTCATGGACCTACAGTTAGCGACCGAACTTGTTGTGCAGTATTATAATCTGTATGTAGCTGCGAAACTTGAGGAGTCAAAAGCCCAACTCTTACGGGACTTTTTTACTCAAGTTCAAACCTTGCAACAGGCAGCGCAGCCGCCGCAGATGCCGCAAATCCCGCCGCAAGCTACGGCCCAACCATTGCCACAATCCCCGCTAGTCCAGAATGCGGTACAGTAAAGAATGATTAAAGACTTCGATTATTGGACAGGAAGCGCTCAGATTTACGAAAAGCCCGCCTATTCTGAATTTAAGGTCCGGGAAGTGACTGACATTACGATTGATCGGAAAAAGCTAGAGGCGATTGAGAAACAACAACTTGAGAAAGAAATAGCTCGATTAAACCGGATTGCCGCTTTTCAGGAAGCGGAGCAAATCAAGCTTGATCAGGGCCGGGTGTCTGGCGTGAAGAAACACGACAGGGGCCTATACAAACAAAGAAAGGCGGAAATGCTATCGATTTTCGGTGGAACTATTGAGCGGAAGAAATACGAATTCAAAGCCACAAAACCAACATTATTTGAGCGTTTTAAACAATTCCTAAAGAAATCATGGAAAGACGCTAACTTTTAAGGAGAAACACACAATGAAAGTAGTCCCAGTCGGATCACCGTCCTCTATCCCCACGACCTCAGAATCAGCCCCCGGATCAAGCCCGGACCGTATTGCTCGGGCAACTGCCGTAGCATCGGGCAAGGCCCCCGAAACCGTTAAGGCTACCCCGGAGCGGGCACCGAACGTTTCTAACGGGGTTCAAAGCATTAAAATGAAAACTCAAGCCACGGTTCACCGAGATTTACCTTTTGAGACTGCTCAAAGTAACATTTCTGACAATAATGAACAGGCTAACCCGGATGCGGAAGAAACCAAACCCATTAGCCCTCAGATTGCCGCGATTGCTAAAAAGCAACGTGCCCTCGCAGAAAAAGAGAGGGAGATTGAGGCTAGAGAACGTGCGCTAGCTCAGGACCCGAATACTAAAACGGATCAGGAGCTAAGAAGTCGTTTGAAGTCGAATCCACTGAGCGTCCTACAGGAAGAGGGTGTTACTTATGACCAACTTACTGAGGCCATTTTATCTCAACAAAATGAGCAATCTCCCGCCGTTCAAAAGCTACAGGCTGAACTTGAGGCCCTAAGACAGGGGCTAGAAAATCAAAACAAACTACAAGCCGAGCGTGACGAGGCAGCTAAAGCGCAGGTCCTTTCTCAAATGGAAAGAGATGCCGCTAAGATGATTGCGAATAATGACGAGTTCGAAATGGTTCGCGAAACGAATAGTCTGAAAGATGTAATCCGATTAATAGATCAAACCTTCACAAAAACAGGAGAAGTCTTGGATGTTGATGAAGCTTTGAAACTGGTCGAGGATCAGCTTTTAGAAGATTCTCTAAAGGTCGCAAAATACAAAAAGGTACAAAGTAGGCTCGTCCCTACTGAGACGCAGCAACAAACTAAACAAAATACTAATCCGGTTCGGACGATGAGAACCCTAACTTCGCGTGATGGCGCTTCTAGACCATCTTCAGCTCGTGAAAGGGCGATAGCCGCTTTCTACGGGAGGAAATAAAGAAGGAGGGATAGACCATGTCTATTTCACCAGTATATGCAAATAGCAGTAACCAGATTGCTGCGCTTAAAGAACTTTATGTAGACGATAAAGACTACATGAAGAATATCGTGTATTCAAAAAACCCTTGGCTTGCCATGATTCCTAAAAACGAATCTGCAGACGGTTTTGCGGGTGAACAATTTGCCCGAATCTTTAAGTAATTAGAGATTAAGAATTGGTCAAAAACGGTGGATGCTGCGACGCAAATACCGTGCTAAGTTAAATGATTAAAAAAATTTAACCAGTGTAACGCATAGAAGTTGAACCTCGAAAGAGAATAAAATACTTCCACGAGTGACCAAAATCCTTTAAAACAGGATTAAAATATATGCTGAACTTAAACAAAAAAGTATGCAGCCATTGCAAAAAAGCTAAAGAAAAAAAAGAATTTAGCGCAAGGGGTGCAAGATCATCGGGTAAAGCCTCATGGTGTAAAAGCTGTTTAAATAAATGGCGAAAACAAGATAAGGCCAAAAATCCAAATAAGTACAAGCAATATGAGTTTGCTCGTGGCTTAAAAAGGAATTACAAGATGACGGTTGATCAATACAATAAAATGTATGTGGATCAACAAGGTTGCTGCGGTTGTTGCGGTAAACATGAATCTGAATTTAAAAAGAAACTTCATGTTGATCACAATCACACAACCGGCCAGGTAAGGGGGCTTTTGTGCACTCGATGTAATCCGGGAATTGGATATTTCGAAGAAAGCATAGAAAAACTTGAAATGGCTATAAAATACTTAGAGAAGTTTAAGAAGTAGAGATAAAAAGCTCTACGATAACAAATTGAAATATATCCCAGTGCCTCTCGAATACGGTAACCCTCAAGGTCGGGCGCACATTTTTGCGAACGCCCAAAATCAGCAGACTGCTTCTTCTGTAATCTCTTACTTCGTGTACGCGGTTCAGGATTATCAGCTCGTTACCATCACTAACTTGCTCATGGAGCAAACCAAGTCTAATGCAGGTGCCTTCGTTGACGAAGCTTCCCGCACTATGGACAACGGTTTCCGCAACTTGAGTAACAACATGGCGTTTGAATTGTTTGCCGGTGGTACCTCTTCACGGGGTATCATTGCAAGCTCTCCAGCTCCTTCATTGGTTGGTTCTACCCTGTCTTTCTCTCTTTCTAACTCACAACAGGTTGTGCAGTTCGAACCCAACATGACTCTTCAGAACTCTCTCACCGATGGCGGCGCTGCTTTGACTGCTTCAGGTGTTGTTGATGCCGTTCAGATTACCTCGGTTAACCGTGGATCGGGTGCCATCACTGCAACTGTAGTTCAAGGAACTGGCGCTACCTTCGCAGCTGGTAACTATCTCCAAGTTCTCGGTGACATTGGAACTGCCGGAGCTTCTACCATTGCGGGTCTTCTCGGCTTGTCCGGGTTGGCTGCATGGGTGCCAGCGTCTGACCCTCTTAGCTCAGACAATTTCTGGGGCGTAAATCGTTCGGTTGACCCGACTCGCTTGGCGGGCCTGCGTTACAATGCCTCTGCAATGACAATTTCCGAGGGGTTGACCAACGCCCTTGCTTACGGAAACCGCGAAGGCGCGTCTTTTGATTTGATCGTGATCGATTTCGCATCTTATGCGACTTTGATTAACGAACTCGGCGCAAAAGTTCAGTATGTCATGCTTGAACACGATGAAGTAGAAGTAGCTTTCGAAGCGATTCACTTCCATAGCGCTTACGGCAAAATCCCAGTTGTTGCTGACCGTTCTTGTCAGCCTCAGACTGCATGGTGTTTGACTACCGACACCTGGAAACTTCGTACCCTCGGTAAGGCTCCTCACATTCTTACCTACGGTATGGAAGGTCTGGAAGGTCTTCGAGTCGGTAACGCGGATGCACTTGAAATCCGTATTGCTTACTATGGAAACGTAATTTGTAGCGCTCCGGGCTACAATATGAACGTTCTTCTCTCTGCTTAATCTTAATTAAAATTAGCCCCTCGGATTATGTCCGGGGGGCTTTTTTGTTACATTTCAGACTAGGTTGAGGCATTAAATTGCGTACTGCGGGACAAGGTGGGTCGGGGCCGTCCCGAGAGAAATTCTCGACTATATAAGGAAACAGCCTATGTCTATCCCTCGCGGTTTTGGAATTAACGGAAAATCTTACTATACTAACATTGCTAAACCGATCGATGTTAACTTGAATTTTATCGTAGACTCTACCAACGGTAACGGTCTTGGAATTCGTTCTTTAAAGTCGAATGGCTTTGTAGAATCAGTGTTCATGAACACCTCCGCAACTCCCGGATATGTTAACGGAGTTAAAAACCCTAACCCTCAAGCGGGTTATGCTCAGGTGCGTTTTAAAAACAACTTTAACGCATATCTTGGCGGTTACACCGGAGTTATTGCCCCCGCTACTAGCACGGGCACTACTACCCTTGTAGCTGGGAACGTGTATGTCATTACCTCGCTTGGCACTAGCACGACTGCCAACTGGGTGACCGCCGGTTTCCCTATCGGGTTTACTCCGGCCGTGGGTGCGGTGTTTGTTGCTGCAATCAGCGGTTCGATTACTGGTTCAGGAACCGTGGGTATTCCCGGAGCTTCTCAGATTGATTCGATGTCAGTAGCGGGTGACTCTAACCTTCTTCTTAATCAATCAAACGTCGCTCAATATGCTGGCGCCTCAATCATGGTTCAATTCCTGTCTAGCACTAGCTCAAGCAATACTACATTGATTCCCACTGCTCCTTCGAATAACTCGGTAGTTTCAATGATGTTTCGCTTTGATGGTTCGTCTGTAACTGTAGACGGTCTGTAAAGAAAGACCGTAATGGTGGGGCTATGGGATTGATTTCCTATAGCCCCTAAATCATGAGGGTAAAATGACAATAGCTTCTCAACCTCAGAATCTAGTAGCGCAGCAAGCAGACGGAAACATTCTTTTAACTTGGAATGGTGTTTTAGGCGCTACCTCTTACCAAGTGCAGCGCGGGACTGATGGCGTTAACTTTACTAACCTTGGAATTTCGCTTTCAAATTCCTACCTTGATTCCTTACCCGGAGTCGGGGTTCAATATTATTATCAAGTCGCCGCGATTAACGGATCGGGCACTAGCGTCTATTCTACGATCGTTTCAATGGTGGCAGCCCCACCAAGCGAGATGTCGTTAGGTGAAGTAAGGCTTAGGGCGCAACAAACCGCTGACCGGGTAAATTCTAATTTTGTAGTGGCCTCGGAATGGAATGCTTTTATCAGGCTTGCCATGTATGAGCTTTATGATCTTTTAATCACGACTTATGAAGATTATGGGATTGCCGATCCTGTCTTTATTCCTACGAACGGTTCAACTTTTCAGTATGATCTGCCGAATGGTGTCACTAATTACCTTGGCGGCACCTATGGCGCTACTTCTGGCACTCCTGCCCCCGCATTCTATAAGCTTTCGGGAATGGATTTACAGGTCAATACCTCGACGGTAACTCCGTCATGGGTGACCTTAAATCGCTATGACTGGATCGATAGGAATCAATTTATTTATCCTAACTCGACCTCAACGATTTATGGCGTGTACAATATGCGGTACCGAGTCATGGGGAATAAAATCAACATGATCCCGGTCCCAGCGGGTAATCAAACTATTCGAATGTGGTACGCTCCTCGGCTTCCTGCCATGCTTCAGGATACGGACTTAACGACGCTCGGAATCTCGGGATGGTTACGCTATCCGATTGTAAGGGCTGCTAAATACGCGCTCGACAAAGAAGAAGGGTCCGACACTTCTAAACTGGATGCCGAGTTATTGTTTTTAAAAACCAGAATTGAACAGTCAGCCTCTAACCGCGATCAGGGTCAGCCGGATACGATTTCTAATACCCGCAAGGATTGGACGTACGGCGGCGGCTCGGGGAGTGGCATGAGCGGTTCTAACGGGGGCTGGTGATGGCGCAGCTATCGACCCAGCTGCCTTATGCTCAGTTACTGACTAAATGGTCGAGCGTAATTAATCCGGTATTGGCTAACCCGCTTAACAATGTTTCAATCTTACAGAACGTAGTTTTGAAGAATGGCACGAACGTGATTAATCACTTGCTCGGCCAGGTTCAACAAGGTTGGTTTTTGGTGGATATTAATGGAGCGGCTACGGTTTATAGAAGCGCTCCTTTTAATGATAAGACGTTAACCCTGACTAGCAATGCGGCGGTTACGGTTTCAATAGGAGTGTTTTAAATGGCGATTACATATACACCGAACATGAATTTAACCTTGCCCGGAGTAGGGACCGAATACGGTCCAGCATGGGCGACAGAAATTAATGGTGATTTAAGTGTCCTCGACTCGCACAACCACAATCCCGGCTCGGGGGTGCAAATTACCCCGACCGGGTTAAATATCAATATCGACCTGTCTTTTGCTCAAAATAACGCGATTAACTTGAGAAGTTCTCGCTATGTCGCGCAGTCAGGCGTTTTAACCGGGGCTTCAGATTTAAACTGCTCTTATTCGGTAGGATCAAACGGAGAGCTTTACTGGAACGATGCGGTAGGGCACCGGGTACAGATCACGAACGCGGGTAACGTAAATGCCGGGGCTGGATCAATCACGGGCCTTCCTTCTGGAACCGCTTCAGTAGCGTTCAACTCGGTTTCTCAAACCTACGTTTTTCAGTCGGCTACAAGTACTGCGGCTATTTTAGATGCCCGATCAATTATTATTAGAAACGGAACTTCGGGGTCTTACGGAATTACTCTTCAAGCTCCGACACTTTCAAGTAATTATTCTATTACCCTTCCAACATTGCCCGCTTCGGTCAATTCGTTCATGACCATTAACTCAGCGGGAATTATTACGGCAACCATGCCAGCTACTTTTTATCCCGTAACGATTCAAAAATTTACTAGCGGATCAGGAACTTATACAACCCCAGTTTCCCCGGCTCCTATTTATATTAAAGTTAGAATGGTTGGAGGCGGAGGCGGCGGCGGCGGATATTCTCCTTCTGGAACAGATGGAAGCTATGGCGGAAACACTACTTTTAGTACTTTTTTATCGTGTACGGGTGGTGAAGGGGGGCCGAAAGGAGCTGCGGGAAACATTAGCGCCGGTGCGGGAGGAACGGCCGCCTTAACTTCTCCAGCGATCGGGATTGTCGTTCTTTCTGGTTCAGTGGGCGGAAGTGGAACAAGCCCTCCGGGGGCAGGATATTCGGCGGGCGGCGTAGGAGGAACAAGCCCTTTTGGTGCGGCGGGTGGGGCCTATAGCTATGGAAGCTCTGCCGCTGCTAACTCGGGATCGGGAGGCGGAGGCGGTGGCGAGTATATTGCCTATCCCGGATGCGGTGGCGGTGCTGGCGGTTACATAGAGGCGATTATTAACGCTCCGGCTGCGTCTTATTCTTATTCCATAGGCGCCGGGGGAACCGGCGGAACGTATGGGGGAAATGGTGGATCAGGCGTCATTATTGTTGAGGAGCACTATCAATGATTACTTTAACAATTTTTAATCAAGATGGTTCTGTTTATTGGGTAGAACATTTTAACAACATGGAAGCTTGCAATCTTTGGTTAGATGAAGAAAAAACTAGGCCCTATTGGAAAAGTGATTTTACTACTGAAATCAAAGACAATAGCCCCACCCCAGAACAAATTGCACAAGCACAAGCGGAAGCTCAGGCCGCCGCTCAGGCTTTGAATGAAAAAAGAAATGCCGCTAAAGCTAAACTTCTTCTTTTGGGATTAAGTGAAGATGACATTAATGTTTTGCTAGGTATTTAAAATGCTTCAAAAACAGCCGATCGACATTAGTTTTGCAAAGGGCCTAGATACTAAAACTGATCCGTGGAGGGTCTCGGTCGGAAACTTCCTCTCACTTCAAAACAGCATTTTCACTAAAGCGGGACAACTACAAAAAAGAAACGGATTTTCTACTTTAACCACGGTCGCCGATTCAAGCGCGTCCTATCTTAGCACTTTTAACGGCGGGTTAACGGCAATCGGTAATTCTTTGAGTTCTTATTCTCCGGGGTCTCAAACGTGGGTAAATAAAGGCACCATGACCCCGCTTGATTTAAACTCGTTTTCTATTGTTAGAAACAACTTAAATCAGCAATATGCAGACAGCGCAGTCTCGTCTAACGGGTTAATCTGCACGGTTTACACTGAAAACAATAACGGGACGCTTTCTTATAAATATATCATTGAGGATCAGGCGACCGAACAGGTGGTCGTGTTGCCTACCTTAATTGCAGGGTCTGGCACAACGACTTATGCCCCACGGGTGTTTTATGTCGGATTTTATTTCATTATTGTTTTTGATGATTTAATCGGCGCTACAAACCATCTTCAGTTTATTGCCATCTCTCAAAACACTCCAAACTCTCCGACGGTCGCCGCTGATATTTCTACAGTGTATAGCGGAGCCTCTACCGGGACTTTTGACGGGGTGGTTTATAACGGTACGCTTTATTTAGTTTATAACTGCTCGGGCACGACAATTCAGGCGTCTTATATTAATTCGTCTTTGGCGGTTTCGGCTGCAATTTCTTATTCTGGAAACTCTTGCACTAATATCAATGTAACAATCGACATTACTAACGCAACTCCGCGAATATGGGCGACATGGATTGCCCCTTCAACGGGTCAAATTAGGGCACTTGCTTTTAGCCCGGCGCTTTCAACGATTGTTTTTCCGACCACTATTGTTTCAAGCTCTTCAGCGCTTAACGTGGCGTCAACGGCTCAAAATGGTCTTCTCACAACTTATTATGAAGTTAATAACAATTATTCTTACGATGCTGGGATACCTACTCACTATATCGGAACGGCTACACTAACAGAAAGCGGAACGGCTACGGTTCTACCCACGTTAGTTCGATCGGTGGGGCTTGCCTCTAAAGCGTTTCTTTATAACGGGGTTTCTTACTTCCTTGCTCTCTATAACAGCACTTATCAGCCGACCTATTTTTTAATTAATGGCTCGGGTCAGGTGGCGGCTAAGTTTGCTTACCAGAACGCGCCTTCTGCCTATTACGTTACCGGGCTTCCTACCGTGACCGTTAACGGATCAACCATTTATGCCCCATATCTTTATAAGGATTTGATTCAGGCGGTTAATAAAGACACTAACGTGACTGCCGGCACTCAAACGGCGGGCATTTATTCTCAAACCGGGGTCTATTTAGCTCAAATGACATTTGGCGCCTCGGCGCTTTGCTCGTCTGAAACGGGCGGGACACTTAATATCGGTGGGGGGTTCGTTACCTCTTATGACGGTATTGCCCCGGTAGAACAAAACTTCTTTTTATACCCGGATAACGTAGAAAAAACCGCTACTGCTACGACGGGCGGAAGCCTTGGCGCTCAAAAATACTATTATCAAGTCACCTACGAATGGATTGATAATCAGGGAAACATTAACCGATCAGCTCCGTCTATTCCCATTCTAGTCGATTTAAGCGCTTCGGGAACTTCGACAAATACGGTTACCCTAGCAATTCCGACGTTACGACTCACTTATAGGGTTTCAAACCCGGTTAAAATCGTCATTTATCGATGGTCAGACGGACAGCAAATCTATTATCAGGTCACCTCAATCACGGCACCTTTATTAAACAGCACGACGGTAGATAGCGTGTCCTATACTGACACGGCGTCTGATGCGACTATTTTGGGAAATAACATTCTTTACACGACAGGCGGGGTGCTTGAAAACATTTCTCCCCCAGCCACCTCAATCATGGCGCTTTTTAATAACCGCCTATGGTTAGTCGATTCTGAAGATAGAAATCTTCTTTGGTATTCAAAGCAAGTAATTGAAGCGGTACCGGTTGAGATGAGTGATTTATTAACCGTGTATGTCGCCCCTACTACGGCGTCTCAAACGACGATGGGACCAATTACGGCGCTTTCTGCAATGGATGACAAGTTAATCATCTTTAAGAAAAGCGCCATTTATTACATTAACGGGATTGGGCCCGATAATACCGGGGCTAACTCACAATATAGCGACCCTATTTTTATTACCTCAACGGTTGGGACAATTAATCCTGCTAGCATTGTTTTTACCCCTCAGGGGCTTATGTTTCAGTCCCAAAAAGGTATCTGGGTGCTCGGTCGGGACTTATCCACCAATTATGTAGGCGCTCCGGTGGAAGCTTATAACAGCTATCCCGTGCTCTCGGCGGTAAACATCCCGGATCAAAATCAGGTACGGTTTTCGCTCTCAAATGGCGTCGTGTTGATGTTCGATTACTTCTTTATGCAGTGGGGCACCTTTACGGGCATTCCGGGGGTCTCTAACGTTATTTTCCAAGGACTTCACACTTTCATTAATTCCTTCGGGAACATTCTTCAGGAGACTCCGGGATCGTACCTAGACGGGACAAATCCTGTTTTAATGCAATTCACGACCTCATGGATTAACCTAGCCGGGATTCAGGGTTATCAGAGAGCCTATTTCTTTTATTTAATCGGCCAGTATTATACCCCCCACAAAATTAACCTCTCGATTGCCTACGATTACAATTCTAGCCCGGAACAGTCGGACTTAATTACCCCGGATAACTTTTCAACCGCTTATGGGGTAGATAGTCCGTTTGGGCAGGGGTCGCCCTATGGTGGGAATCCCCAGCTCGAACAGTGGCGGGTGTTTTTGGCTCGTCAGCGCTGTCAGTCTTTTCAAATCAATTTCCAAGAAATTTACGATGGAACGTACTCGGTCCCAGCTGGGAAGGGACTAACTCTCTCCGGGTTAAATTTAATCGTGGCGCTCAAAAAAGGTTGGAGACCGATCGCCGCTGCGAATACAGTCGGATAATATGTCTCTTTATGGCGATTATCTAAAAGAACGAACGAACGATCAAATCTACGAAACGACGCAAGGTTTTGCGACCTATCGTTTCATCGATGACAAAACCATTTATATTATTGATATTTATGTAAAACCTGAAAACAGGCGGTCGCGTGTCGGTAGTGACATAGCTGACTATATTGTAGGACTGGCGAAGATACGCGGGTGTACCAAGTTAATCGGTACCGTGGTCCCCTCCACTAAAGGAGCTACTGCGAGTTTGCAGGGTCTTTTAGCGTATGGCATGACGCTTGAGTCGTGCGCGAATGACGTAATCATTCTAAAGAAGGACATTTAATATGGGTGCTTTACCGGGAATGCTAGGACTAGGCGGGGGAACACAAGGAACGGGTGTAAATGTACCCGGAACCCCATACACTCCCGGACAACAGCAAGCGGATTATGCTCAGGCTCAAAATGATTTACAGGCTCAATATGATTTAGTTAAAGCGCTTCAAGGTCAGGGCGGGATTCAGAATCAGTCGAATCTTTATAATACCTACGGACAAATCGCTCAGGGTCAAGGACCAAACCCCGCTCAGGCCATGCTCAATCAAGCCACGGGCCAGAACGTAGCAAATCAGGCCGCATTAATGGCGGGACAGCGCGGAGCCGGGTCTAACGTCGGTCTAATGGCTCGTCAAGCGGCTCAAACGGGTGGAAACCTACAACAGCAAGCGGTGGGGCAAGGTGCCACCATGCAAGCGAATCAGCAACTAGCGGCGTTAGGCGCTCAAACGGGGTTAGCAAATCAAATGGTGGGTAACCTGATGCAAGGTACTCAAACCGGATTGCAGGGCGCTCAATCTCAAGAATCTTTAACAAATCAGGCTATCCAAGGAAACGCGGCAATTCAAGGCGGTCTTGCACAACAAGGAATGCAGGGTCAACAAAGCTTAATCGGTGGGCTCATGGGTGGGGCCGGTAAAGGGATGAAATTATTTGGAGCCGAAGGGGGCGAGGTCCCTGAATACATGGCCGAGGGGGGCCGGGCTGGGCGGTCGAGCTTTGGTGATTTTCTTGCTGGATATGCGGGAGACAATCCACAAATGGCCGCTCCGGTTCATGCTTTAGGAAGTGGGCTCGATCAAAAACAATTATCCGATTCATTCGCGGGTGCATTTAATAAAACGCTTTCCTCAATGCCGGGCTTTACCATGCCAGAACAGGGAGATCAATTTAATCAGGCTCCAGCGGATTTAGGTTTAGGCGGTAATTATTCGTTTGATGGCGCTCCTGCTACTTCAATGCCCGATAATTCAAGAATGGGCCTTGGCGGTAATTATCAGTTTAGCAAGGGCGGAGACGTGGGCAACAAGCTTAAAAAAGGCGGTCATGTACCCGGAAAGCCTAAGCATCCTGGCAATGATTATCGTAATGATACCGTTAAAGCGCTTCTCTCTCCCGGTGAGGTGGTCATTCCTAATAGCGTTATGGAATCGTCTGACCCGGTTAATAATGCTGCTAAATTTGTAGCGCACGTTATGGCTAAAAAGAAATTAAGGGGCAAATAATGGCTAAATTCGGAATGGACCTATCAAAATTTCATAAAGTTCACTCAGATAAACATAGCACTACGCTCAGGCACATTTCAGACAAGCATGAAATCAAGCTAGCTCATGGGGCGCTATCTCCGTCAATGAAGGCGCAACTTGAAAAAATCCCAATGGCTAAGGAAGGTCGTAAAATGTACGCCTATGCCGGAGAGGTGGATCGATCCCCAGCAAGCGAGGACGATTCTGCTTTGGTTGGAAAAAGCCCCGGATTAAATGAACCTGAGACTCAACAGGAATGGGCTAAAACTGATTATCCATCCGAACAGGCTCAATCTAAAAAAGGTCTCCCTTCGGTGGGATCAATGGTTGATGAGGCGCAAGGAAACGCGCCTGAGATGCCTTTTGAAAAGCCTGATTTAGCTCCTGCCGAGCCTGAACAAACTACCGCCCCCGGTGCGGAGCAAGTAACCCAGCCTGAAGCCGGAGCACTTGATTTTGATCGGTATTTAAAAGAACAAACCGGCGCTTTGGAGCAAATGGAAAAAGCGCAGGAAATGGAAGTAGGCGCTAGGCAAGCTTACGCGAAGGGCGTGGCGAGTAAGGAAGCGGGATTTAGAAAATCAAGCGCTGACGATCTTGATAGCTTTAATAATTTGATAGAGCCCTATCAGATTGAAAATGACAACATTGATCGCGAGTTAAAAGAAAATCCGATCAACGCTAGACAGTACATTGAAAAAATGGGCACCGGCTCAAAAATCCTTAATGCCATTGCTATGATTGTGGGTGGGGCTGGGGCCGGGCTTACTCATGGACCTAACCTCGCCGCTCAATACCTAGACGATCAAATTAAACAGGACATTCAATCTCAAATTGATAACGTCGGGGTAAAACAGTCCCTTTTTAGGCATAACTTAGAGAAAATGGGAAATATGAGAGATGCCTACAATATGACTAGGCTTCAAACCATTAACATCCTGCAAAGCGAATTGAGGGAAGCCGGAGCTAAGGCACAAGGGTCAGCCGGAGCGGCAACGATTCAGCTACTTCAGGCCAAACTTCAAAAAGATAAGTCTGACCTCATGAGAAACGCTGCCATTCAGAAAATGCAATTAAGCATGACGGGCGGGCTTGAGTTATTGCCTTCTGAGACCCGTGAACGGGCCGTGATGATGCCAGACGGATCGGGATATAAACTAGCAATCAGCAAAAAAGGCGCTGAGGCAATGAGAGAGCAAATCGGGTCAATTCAACCCATTTTCTCCCAGCTCGATCGTTTGCAATCGCTCGGGCCTTCTGCGCTAGTTCCCGGAAGTAAGGCTAACCAAACCGCTCAGGCAATTCGGGCGCAGCTCATTCCGCTTGTAAATGAGAACGCGGGTCTTAAGCGCTTGTCAGGTGAAGACATTCACAACATTGTGCAGATGTTTAGCGACCCGACTCAATTTGGACAGCTCATGTCTAGCGGTGCAAGGACCGAAGCTTTTAAAACCTTCCTAACTGACAAGCTCATGTCTACTATGAGTAACGAGCTATCGGGCGGATACCGTCCACGGGTTCAACAGCCTTCACAACAAGCAGCGCAGCCCGTGCGGGGTAAAGACGGCAGAATGTACGTTAGACAGGGTAACTACATGGTCCCAGTAGGAAAATAACATGGAAAATGATCAACTTCCCGAAGGCGCGATCCATGTAGACGAGTTTAAACCTCATGAAGAATTTGAAAAAATGGCCGATGGCGGGGAAATGCCCGCCGGGGCTATTCCCGTTGATCAGTTTCAGGCTGCGGATCAGGGCGCTATTCCAGCCGGAGCGATTCCGGTTAATCAGTTTGAGCCATTCGATGAGCAATTTAAAACCCCCGGTCAGACAGCGATTGCACTTGGGGAGAAATTTGCTCGGGGCTTAATCGGTCCGGTAGCTCCTGCGATTGAGCGCGGGCTAGGTGTATCTCCCGAGTCGATGATGGGTCGGGAGAAAGCGCTAGAGGAAGAACATCCTTTTTTAGGTGGGGCTGCAGAGTTCACCGGGTTCGCCGCTCCTTTAATTGGATCGCTCGGAATGTCAGCGGTAGCTCGGGCAGGGCTTGAGGCTCCCGAAGCTATTAGCGCGGGCGTTAAGGCATTAAACAAATACTCTCAAGCCGGGGTTCTTACTAACGCAGGTCAAAAAGTCGCGGCGCTTACGGGCTTAGGCGGTGAGGGTGCGGGGCTATTAAGCAAGATCGGGTCTCATGTAGTACAGGGCGCGGTCGAAAATGCTCTTTATACGGCGGGGGACATTGGGTCTCAGATTATCATGGGTCAGAACCCTAACGAGGCTGCTGAGGCCGCAATTCCTGCAATGGGCCTTTCTGCGGTGCTCGGTGGGGCTTTGGGCGGTGGGTTCGGGGTTGCTGGGGAAGCGTGGAAAAAGGCGCTAGGCGCTGAAACTGGCGGTGTTTTAAGAGCCATTACAAACAAGCTAGGCGGGAAAGAGTCAGAGATTATTTCTGACCCGGTCAGAAACGCTTTGGAACAGGTGGGGATTCAGCCCAGGCCCGAAATCATTTCTGCCATGTCTTCTGACCCCGAGATTCAAAGAATGGCTAAAGCGCTTGAACAAAGTGACGCTACGTCAAGCGGTGTTGCTTATCAGAACGCTTTAAAAGAATTTCATCAAGCCACACAAGAAGCAATCGGGAAGGGCTTCGGAGTAAACCCCGAAGAAATCAAATCACTACCTGAGCTTTCAAACTATCAAGCGGGCCATGAGATTGGAAACATTCTAGCCGATGAATACTCGGTTAAAAAAGACCCCATTATTGAAGAGTTTGAAAACCTAAAACAAAAATACAAAAACGGTAAATTCGTTAAGGATGTACTTGTTCCGGGCGACGCTTTAATGAATAGACCTGATGAATTTATTAAAGGAACGGCTTCTCACATTGCAGATCAGCTTCACATTCTTGGACAAAAAGAAGGCTGGTTAAGCGGTGAGGCGCTGCCTGAAATTCAGGCCGAATTTACCCGAGTTTTAAACAAGCTTCCGAAAATTGACACTTTGGGTGAACTTACTGACCTCGTTAGCCGGGTGGGAGAACGCACAAAAAGCACTCTTCCCTTTGGTATGCAAACCCCGCTTTCACGGGCTGGGGGACTGATTAAAAGCGTTTTAAGGGCTGCTGAAGATCATTTAGCTATTCAGCATTTAGGCGCTGAAGGTCCTGAGTTAGTAGGGCGCTTTCGAGTAGCCCAGTCTAAATATGCCAACCTTTCAAGACTGAAAGAACAATTAAACGACCGTCTAGGAATTGGCGGATCAACTTCAGGCTTTGACAAGGGCCTTCGAAACATGGCTCAAACCGATGCTGAAAAGATTTTGAAAGTCCTTTCCGGCCATAATGACGCGAACTTAATTAATGTTTTAAATGAAAGCTTTCCTAAAACTGCTGAAGCCATTAAGCGCTATCACTTAAATAGCATTTTAGAGGCCGGAGTTAATAAAAGCAAACCGGGCGAACTCATTAACATCGGTAAAATTCAAGCGGCGGTTGATAATTTACAACCTGAGATGAGGCAATGGGTTGTTCCTCCCGAGCTTCAAAACAAGCTTGATGGAATGGCAATTTTACAAGAACAGCTGAATAAAGTGCCCCATAACTTTTCAAAAACTGCTCGGACTTACGCGCTTTTGAATAAATACGGAATCGGTACCGCGATTGGAATGGTTTCGTTTCTCACGGGTCACGGGCCATTAGCGTCCTACGCTGCGGGTCAGCTTGCTCATACGCTTTCTAAAACTGCACCCGATGCAATCAGGCTCGGGCTTCTAAAGTTCTTGGGATCAGATAAGCCCATTAGCTCGGCAGGGTTTAAAGCAATGGTTGATTTCATTGAGAAAGCCTCTAAAGGTGAAAGCTTGATGATTAACGCAACCAAGAATCTTTTTAAGGCCGGGTCTAAGGTATTGCCTGATAATATCTTTATCGATCACGATGGCGCTCAAAAGCTTGATAAAAAGCTTATTAATCTTAATCAAAACCCTAATGCTTTGTTCGGGATGAACCAAGATTTCGGGCATTACATGACTAATCACGCGGCTGCCATGTCTCAAACCGGAATTGCTGCGCTTAATTATTTGAATGCGGCCCGCCCTCAAGCTAAACAGCTTTCACCTTTTGATTCAAAGATTCAGCCCTCTAAAGCAGAAATGTCCCTTTATCATCGGAAGCTTGGGCTTGCTGAAAATCCGTTAATGATTCTCCATTATGCTAAAAACAATACCCTGATGCCTGAAGACGTTAGAACGGTGGGGACTTTATATCCCGCATTCTATAAAAAGCTCAGTCAGCACATTAATAACGAGATGATGGATCATGTCGCTAAAGGGGAGACGGTGCCATATCAATTACGGCAATCTTTAAGCTTGTTGATGGGCCAGCCCCTTGATTCAACCATGACTCCTCAATCGATCATGGCGGCTCAATCGGTATTCGCTAAAAATGCTCCGCAGGGTCCACAAAACCCGCCCGTTACCAAGAATAAACGAAACACTAGCAAGCTAGGAGAGCTTGCTAAAAACATGATGACTCAGGATCAGAAAGCAGAACAATCACACAATAAAGCTTAAGTGACAATTTAGACGATTGTGAAACCTAGGGCCTATTAGCTCTTACCCACGAGGGGGAATCAATGTCTCAGAGACCTTTAATCGCACCTAACGCAGTAAATCCGCTGATTAGCGCGTCAATGGCTACTTCTATCACCGGACCCGTTACCATCATTCAGCGAATTCCTGGAATTTCTTACGACATTACATGGACCGGAAACCCAGTCGGAACTTTTCAAGTTCAAGTTTCTAACTCTTACGCTGAAAACCCTGACGGGACTGTTTTGAACGCGGGGAACTGGACTACTCTTCCAACTTCTGCTTTTACTGGCACCTATCCTGTCCCGAGCGGAAGCGCAGGGAATGGCTTCCTCGACGTAGTGGGAACTGAAGCCTATGCAATTAGATTAACCTATACAGCAACTAGCGGGACCGGGACTCTAACCGTATTTCCTGCGGCGAAGGTGTTTTAACATGAGCACGAACTATGCAAAGTATTCAGGATTAGGCGGATCGGGAGGCGGTGGTGGTGGATCACCTACGGGCCCCGCTGGCGGTCAGCTTGCTGGCACCTATCCAAACCCCGTCATTGCTAACGGGATTTACCTGAACTACCCGACCGTAGGTCGAGCCATTGATCTTACGGTTGATAATCAAGCAAAGATTCAAACCCAAACGGGTTACCTCAGGTTTGATGGTACGGGTGGTTTAAACCTGTTCGATTCTGGTGCCTCTGGTTATGGGCCGCTATTCGTCGTCAGTCAAAACATTGGCCCTATCGGCTATAATGGTGTTGGTGGAGCAAATACAGGATTTAATAATCTAGTTCTCGGTGGATCGACGGGTGGTGGTGCGTGGTCGATCGGTAGCAATAACTTAATCGTTGCCGACATGGGTGCTGGCGCTCCTCCCAACACTTACCTGCAAGCGGTAGGAAATGGAAACATTGCAGTAGCGCACATTGAAAACCAAGGAATAGTTTCGGTTAACGGATACGGCACTTTAACGTCTGCCTATGCGCTAAATAACGGGACTATAATAAATCAAGGCCGAGGGTCTGGCGTTTTTGGTTACGCTGATGCAAACGGGCAAGTTTTTTCATTGGGTCAAGCGTCGCTTGCGGTGGGTCGGGCTTACAATAGCGGTTATTTAGAGTCGTCCGGCACGGGGTCGCTAGCTCTCGGATACTCTTTCACCAGTTCAGTCGTTATAGCTGGAGGAAGCGGGTCTATCGCTGCAGGAACGGCTGACGGTGCTGCAAGCGTGGCAACAAACGCAGATGCAAGCGTAGCGGTCGGAACCGCTTTAAATTCCACCTCAATCAGCACTAACTATCAAGGTTCGCTTGCTCTTGGGTATATTGGTGACAATGCTACTTCTGGTTCTGGCACCTCATATCTCACGACCGGAAACTCAGGCTCATCAACTTCTTATGGTTCTATTTCTGCTGGATATGTTTCCTATGATAATTCCTACATTGACACCGAGGGTAACGGATCGCTTGCTATGGGCTCCGTTATTTCAGGCGGTCCAAGTAGCGGAAGTTATATTCAAACTTATGGCGACGGTTCAATAGCGATCGGGAACATCACCAACACAAACTCCTATATCAGCACTGCAAACGCAGGGGCTTTCGCTATGGGGGTCGTGAACGGTGATAGCTCTTACGTCTATGCTGGTGACGTATCGGCTTTTGCGATGGG
>Ga0207958_1000081_pt1 | contig 33457 bp, 26 predicted proteins | sample CryBogCBH27Jul07_FD_184606 | JGI IMG/M metagenome (GOLD analysis project Ga0207958, IMG submission 184606) | Freshwater microbial communities from Crystal Bog, Wisconsin, USA - CBH27Jul07 (SPAdes) (version 2) | ecosystem: Environmental > Aquatic > Freshwater > Lake | place: Crystal Bog... | reverse complement strand
CAACTTCCGTGAGTCTGAGCTCGACGGATGGGATTTCCAGTTTTGACCATTAAGACTGTCAATGAGAGTTGAATTGAACCATTTCGAATTTACAGATGAGTGGTCAAGGGCTTCCCGGCGGCGCGCGAGCTCCTGTTCATCCACTTCCTGATTCTCAGCCATTGTCTAACCCTTTCCTGCGCCGCTCACCATCAAGTATCTCGATGGACTGTGACATCACCGGTGTCAGCGACAGGAAAATGAATCAGTCAAGAAATGAACATCGCCGCGACAACCGTGATGACAAGCGCATCAGGGTCGCCGCGGCGATGACTACTACGGAGTGAGTAAAACTCAGTCGGTGTCGCCACCCGAGACGTCAGCAACCTTCTTCTTGCCGGCCGACACGAAGGGCATCATGGCGCGCAGCTTGATGCCAATCTCTTCGATCGGGTGCTTCTTGCCGGCGTCACGCAGTTCGCGGTAACGCGGACGGCCAATCTCATTTTCCTTGATCCACTCTTCGGCGAAGGTGCCGTCCTGGATTTCGGTGAGGATCTTCTTCATCTCGGCCTTGACCGCGGGGGTCACGACGCGCGGACCACGGGTCAGGTCACCGTACTCAGCGGTGTCGGAGATCGAGTAGCGCATACCGGTGATGCCCTCTTCGTACATGAGGTCAACGATGAGCTTGAGCTCGTGGAGGCACTCGAAGTAGGCCGACTCGGGCTGGTAGCCGGCCTCGACGAGGGTCTCGAAACCGGCGCGAACCAGTTCCGACACACCACCACAGAGCACGGCCTGCTCACCGAAGAGGTCCGTCTCGGTCTCTTCCGTGAAGGTCGTCTCGAGCACGCCGGCGCGAGCCGAGCCGATGCCCGAGGCGTAGGCGAGGGCGATGCCGTGGGCGTTACCCGTGGCGTCCTGGTGCACGGCGATCAGGGCCGGCACACCGCCGCCCTCGACGTAGGTGCGACGAACCAAGTGGCCGGGGCCCTTGGGGGCGACCATGGCGACGTCGACGTCGGCCGGCGGGTTGATGAGGTTGAAGCGGATGTTAAAGCCGTGAGCGAACAACAGGCACTTGCCGGCCGTCAGGTGCGGGGCAATCTCGTTGTCGTAGGTCTTCTTCTGCTCGGTGTCCGGGACCAGGACCATGATGACGTCGGCCTCGGCGCAGGCGTCGGCGATGGAGCGCACGCGCAAACCGGCCTCTTCGGCCTTGAGGACTGACTTGGAGTCAGTGCGCAGGCCAACGCGAACGTCAAAGCCCGAGTTGAGAAGGTTCAAAGCGTGGGCGTGGCCCTGTGAGCCGTAGCCGAGGATGGCAATCTTCTTGTCCTTCAAGAGAGCGGGATTGACATCGGCTTCGTAGTACATCGTGGTCATGGTTCTTTTCTTTCTCTTATTCAGCAGGAATCACGACGACGTTGTCGTTCCCAGTCTAGGCAATGCCACACGACCGGTTCGATGGAGCTCGACCGTGTCGTAGTTATCGAGCTGGCGCTCGAGTTCGTCGCAGGCGGCCGGCGTGCCGGCCAGCATCAGCGTGATGGAGTGCGCGTCCACGTCCACAATGGCGGCGCCGGAGTTGGCGACGACGTCGGACAGGGGCGTGCGACTGTTCACGTCGGTGCGAATCGTGGCGAGCAGCAGTTCACGTTCCAAGGCATCCTTGGGTGAAATGTCACTAATTGCCACCACGTTGACCAGCTTGTCGAGCTGTTCGACGATCTGCTCGAGCGGGGCCGATTCGGCGTCCACCACGATGGTGATGCGCGAAAAGCGGGCCGACGTTTCGGCTGGCGCCACGGCGAGTGAGTAGATGTTGAAGCCACGGCGGGCAAAGAGTCCGGCCACGCGCGAGAGGACACCCGACTTGTTCTCCACCAGCACCGACAAGATGTGGTGCTGCACGGGAGTGCGGTCAGTTACGCCAAGGAACGGTTCGGGAGCCATTTATGCCTCTCTCTGCAGTGGGTGGACCATGATGTCGTCGTTGGAAGCACCGGCGGCCACCATTGGGAAGACCTTCTCGCGAGCGTCGGTACGGAAGTCGATAACCACCGGGACGTCGTTGATCTCGTTGGCCTGACGAATCGCCTCGTGCATCTCTTCCACGGTGCGGGCGCGCAGACCAACACAGCCCATCGCTTCGGCCCACTTGACGTAGTCGGGCAGGTCGGCCGAGAGGTAGACCTCGGAGTAGCGCTCCTCGTAGAACATCTCCTGCCACTGGCGGACCATGCCCAGGTAGGCGTTGTTCAAAATGGCGATCTTGACCGGAATGCCTTCGGCGCGGGCGGTCACGAGTTCTTGGGCCGTCATCTGGAAACAGCCATCACCGTCAATGCACCAGACCGTCTTGTCGGGTCGACCGACCTTGGCGCCAATGGCCGATGGCACACCAAATCCCATGGTGCCCGCACCACCGGAGTTGACCCAGGTGCCGGGCTCTTCGAACTTCCAGAACTGGCTGGCCCACATCTGGTGCTGCCCGACTCCGGAGGACACGATGGTGCCCGGTTCGGCGGCGGCGTGAATCGACTCAATCACGTACTGCGGACGCAGCAGACCATCCTCGGTCGGGGCGTCGTAGACGAGGGGGAACTGGGCGCGCCACTCGTCAATCTGCTGCCACCACGGACCGAGACCCTTCGGCGTCGCACCGGCGGCGTCGAGCGCCGTGAGGGCGTCGGCGACCGAGGCGCGGATGGCCACGTTGGTGCGGCGGACCTTGTTGAACTCGGCCTTGTCAATGTCGACGTGAATGATCTTGGCCTCGGGTGCGAAGGCGGGAATCTTGCCTGTCACTCGGTCGTCAAAGCGGGCACCGAGCGAGATCAAGAGGTCCGACTTTTGTATCGCGGTCACCGCGGCGTAGACGCCGTGCATGCCGGGCATACCCAAGTTCTGGGGGTGCGAGTCGGGGAAGGCACCGCGCGCCATCAGCGTGGTCACCACGGGCATCTTGGTGCGCTCGGCGAAGGCCAGCAGTTCGGCCGACGCGCCGGACTTCAGGGTGCCGCCGCCAACGTAGAGCACGGGGCGCTCGGCCTGGGCGATGAGTGCGACCGCGGCCTCAATGGAACGGGCGTCGAGGTCGACACTGGGGCGATACCCCGGCAGGTCGAGCTCTTCAATAGTCGACGGGTACCACCACTCCATCATCGACTGCGACAGGTCCTTGGGCAGGTCAACCAAGACCGGGCCGGGCCGGCCGGTGGTGGCGATGTGGAAGGCGGCCGCAATGGCGCGAGGAATGTCGTTGACGTCGGTGATCAAGAAGTTGTGCTTCGTGATGCCCTGGGTGATGCCCGTGATGTCGCACTCCTGGAAGGCGTCAGTGCCAATAGCGGCCGTGGCGACCTGGCCCGTGATGACGACCAGGGGCGTTGAGTCCATGTAGGCGTTGCCGATGGGGGTGACGATGTTGGTCGCACCGGGGCCGGAGGTCACCATGGCCACACCGGGTCGACCGGTGGCGATGGCGTACCCTTCGGCCATGTGGCCGGCGCCCTGTTCGTGGCGTACGAGGATGTGTCGGATGCTCGAGTCAATGAGCGGGTCGTAGACAGGAAGAATGGCGCCACCGGGCAGGCCGAAGATGACTTCGACGCCTTCCATTTCCAGGCTCTTGATCAGGGCTTGCGCGCCAGTCAGTTGCACGATGATCCTTTACGTTTGCTTATGAAAAAAGGCCTCCCTGTTTGGGAGGCCTCCGGTGTACGACGAGTCGTGACGCCGGCGCCTAAGCGCTTACTACTACCTCTACGAGAAAGAAGTTGGTCACCCCTCTATTTAAGCACAGTCGCTCAGGGGCGGCAACGGGACTACCTCTCGTCTCGCCGATGCGGGTGCCACACGAAGACAACGGCCGACGTCAACGCCAGCGTGCACAAGACGCCCCCGCCCACCATGGCCACACGGGCGTGGGCGGCGGCGAACGATGCGGCGGTTGATGTCCGGGGCACCCACAGTGACGTGAGGGCCACCAGCAACGACAGTCCGAAGGCGTTACCAATCTGGACCGCGGCCGAGACCACCCCGGAGGCCGCACCCGCGTCTTTGGGCGACACGCCGTGAATCGCCGCGGAGGTCAGACGAATCGTTGACGCCCCCTGCCCCACGCCGACGACCAGCATGGGCAATGCCACGGTCCACAGATACGAACCGTTCGACGAGACCCCGGCCATCCAGAATGTGCCAATGCTCACCGTGGCGAGGCCCCCGATCAGGAAGGGGGCCGTGCCGAAACGACGACTCAGCCGAGGGACGAGGAAGGCAATCGCGAAGCTGCCCAACGTCATGGGTAAGAAGGCCAGTCCCGCACCAAAGGGATTCAGTCCGCGCGAAACCTCGAGATACTGGGCGATGAAAAACCAGAAGCCGGCCATTGAGCCGACGAACAAGAAGCGTGCGGTGTTGGCGCCGGAGCGCTCCGCGTTGGCTAATAAGTGCAGCGGCACCAACGGGGCGCTCGCCCGCTGCTCCGTGCGAAAAAAGAGGCCCAGCAGTGCCACGCCAACAATCAGCGGCGCAATGGTGAGTGCCCGGCCCCACCCGTATTCGGAGGCGTTCACGAGTCCGTAGACGATGCCCGTCATGGAGAGCGTCGCCCAGACGGCCCCGGCGACGTCGAGGGGCTCAGTGTGGCGTTCCGTTTCCTTGACGTAGTAGCGCGTCGCCACAATCAAGACGAGGCCGATAGGTACGTTGATCCAAAAGGCCCAGCGCCACGACAACACGTGCGTCACGAATCCACCCAGGACGAGACCCAGACTCATACCGATACCGGTGATGGAGCCGTAGACCGCGACTGCGCGGGCTCGGGCCGGGTCCTTGGGAAAGTTGGTTGACAGCAATGCCAACGTCGAGGGGGCAATGAGTGATGCACCCACGCCCTGCAACACACGCGCGACGATGAGCATGACGGCATTGGGTGACCAGCCCGCCATGAGCGAGGCGGCCATGAAAACACAAAGTCCCACCAAGAATCCTCGGCGGCGACCGATGATGTCGCCGACACGAGCGCCGAGCAACAAGAGGCCACCCAGCGAGAGGGCGTAGGCGCTCTGCACCCACGACAAGGTGGCCGCCGAGAAGCCGAGGTTTTCGCGAATTAATGGCAAGGCCGTGATGACGATGGACCCGTCGACAATCAAGATCAAATAGCTCACCGAAATAATGGCGAGGGTGATGAGGGGGTGCTTCAGTTCGCCGTCGTGTGACACGTCAATCCAATCGTGGTAGCGGTGCCGTTACACCGAACACCCCTCTGCCTTTTGCAGACGCACCATTTGAAAACAGATTCGGGAAAGCAGAGATAATTACCACTTTGCCACGAGAATTTCTCGAGATGGGTATTTCGGCCCTAAATGACAGAATCGTGACAAAAAAGTGATTATTTATCCATTATTGATGACTATCGGGTGTGGCGCATGCATAAAAAGTGCATGAGACTGAAGACGTGTCAAATACCCCAGCATCAGACAAGACCACTCGCGAATTCGGCACCCGCATTCGCGCGCTTCGGAAAGAACTGGCCCTCAGCCAGGAAGAGCTCGGCGAAGTCGCCGGACTTCACCGTACCTACATCGGCCACCTTGAGCGTGGCGAAGTGAATCCTTCGCTGATCAACATTCTCCGCGTCGCCAAGGCCCTCAAAGTTGACCCCTCCGACCTCGTGTCCGGGCTCAAAATACCCCGCCGCTAGAACACCGTTACCAAATACGAACGCGTTCGTCGGGCGCCAGGAACATGGCGTCTGACTCAGTGACGTCGAACGCCTCATAGAACTCGTTGAGGTTACGCACAATCTGATTGCATCGGGCTTCCGCGGGTGAGTGCGGGTCAATCGCTGCCAGACGTCGAGCCTCTTCGGGGCGGGCCTTGCCGCGCCACACCTGGGCCCAGCCCATGAAGACGCGCTGGACGCCGGTGAAGCCGTCGATGACGGGTGCCTCGGCGCCATTGAGCGAAATCTCGTACGCCTTGAGGGCAATCGTGAGCCCGCCCAGGTCGCCAATGTTCTCGCCAATGGTGAAGGCACCGTTGAGGTGCACGTCGGGAGCGGCCAGTGGCGTCAACGCGTCGTACTGCGCGATCAGCTTGGACGTGCGAGCCTCGAAGGCCGCACGGTCGTCGTCGGTCCACCAGTTCGACAAGTTGCCATCACCGTCGTACTTCGACCCCTGGTCGTCAAAGCCGTGGCCGATCTCGTGACCAATAACGGCACCAATGCCGCCGTAGTTCACGGCGTCATCGCCATCAACGTTGAAGAACGGGGGCTGCAAAATGGCGGCCGGGAAGACGATTTGGTTGAGGCCGGGGTTGTAGTAGGCGTTGACCGTCTGAGGGTACATGTGCCACTCGTCACGGTCCACCGGTGCCCCGATCTTGGCGTAGGCGTAGTTGCGCCCAAAGACGTTGATAGCCCGCAGGTTGGCCACGAGGTCATCACGGGTGATGGCCAACGCCGAGTAGTCGCGCCACTTGGCGGGGTAGCCAATCATGGGTGAGAACTTGTCGAGCTTCTCGAAGGCGCGCTGCTTGGTCTCCTCGCCCATCCAGTCGAGGGCGGCAATGTCAACGCGGTAGGCCTCGGTAAGGTTGGCCACCAGTTCTTCCATGCGCTGCTTGGCCCGTGGTGGGAAGTGGCGCTCGACGTAGTGCTCACCGATGGCCTCACCCAGGGCGGCCTCCACCAACGAGACCGCACGCTTCCAGCGCTCGCGCATCTGGGGCACGCCTGACAAGGTCGTGCCGAAGAAGTCGAAGTTCTCCTGGACGAATGCAGCGCTGAGGTGCGGGGCCGAGCCGCTCAGGGTGTGCCAGAGCAACCACGACTGCCAGGCAGGAGCGTCGAAGGCGGCGAACAACTCATTGACGCCAGCAAAGAACGATGGCTGACGCACGACGACAGTCTCGAGCACGTGGCGTGGCGTCTGCGATGCCGTGAGGTAGGTGGCGAGGTCGAAATTCGAGAGAACAGTCGACCACTCGTCCAGGGTGGAGAGGTTGTAGGTGCGGTCCGCTTCGCGGTCGGCCACCGAGTCCCAGTGGTGCGACGCAATGGCGGTTTCCAGTGCCAATACGCGCTGCGCGTGAGCGGCACCGTCGGCAATACCGGCGAGGGCGAACATCCGCTCCATGTGCTCAACCAGGGCCACCAAGAGCGCTGCGTGCTGGGGGTCGCGGTAGTACGACTCGTCGGGCATGCTCAGTCCGCCCTGACCAACGTAGGACAGGTAGCGCGTGGAGTCGCGCTGGTCAGTATCGATGAAGTGATAGAAAAAGCCGCCGTGGCCGCGCGCACTCAAGGTGCCGAGAATCTGGGCGAAGTCAGCCGCCGAGGACACGGACTGGGCCAGTACGAGATCGTCGGCAATGGGGCTGATGCCCAACTCTTCGATGCGCGCTTCGTTCATGAAGGAGGCGTAAAGGTCACCGATCTTCTGGGCGGTGGTGCCAACGGGGGCCGACTGGGCAGCAAGGTCTTCAATAATGGCCTTAACCTGCGCCTCGGAGTTCTCGCGCAGCTTGTCGAAGGCACCAAAACGGCCGCGGTCGCTTGGGATCTCAACATTGTCGAGCCACGTGCCGTTCGTGAACTGGAACAGATCGTCCTGCGGTCGCACCGAGGGCTTCATGGATGCCGTGTTCAAACCGCTGGTGCCGTACGAGTAGTAGTCAGTCATAAGGCTTGATGCTACCAAGCGGACTCCGCCAGCGGGCGTGTTGACGTGACTGATTTAGCGGCGCTGCTGAAGCTCGGCAACCACGGCCTTGCCGTTGGCCTGCCCCTTGGTCGCCTTCATCACCAAACCGGTAAAGAAGCCGGCCAACTTGTCGTCGCCGCCCTTGTAGCGACCCCATTCATCGGGGTTCGCCGCAATGAGTTCATCGACAATGGCACCGAGTGAGTCTGTTGACATCTGCTCGTAGCCCTTGGCCTTCGCGATGGCCTCAGGGTCTCCCCCATTGGCCAGCAACGTCGCCAAGACGTCCTTGGCCTGCGTGGCCGACAGCGCGCCGGAGAGTTCCATCGAGAGCGTGGTCACGAAGGAGGCCACGTCCAATGAGGTGGCCTGTTCGGGATTGGCGGCCAGCTCGTTGGCGACACGGGAAATGGCGAGAGCGGCGTCACCGCCGGCGGCGACGACGGCGTGCACGAAACGCTCGAGGCCTAAGTCGATCACCACTTCCACCGCATCGAGCTGCGCCGAGGTGGGGGTGGTGAGTGTCGCAACCACCGCGGCACGACGTTCGGCCGGCATGGCGGGCAAGGCAGCGCGCACGGCGTCCTGCCAGGCCTGGCTTGGGGCGAGATCAACCAGGTCGGGGTCACGGAAGTAGCGGTAGTCCTCGGCGTCTTCCTTCACGCGCAGCGTGGAGGTCTCCCCCATGACTTCATCCCAGTGGCGCGTCTCTTGACGAACGGTGCCACCCTCTTCGAGCAGTTCAATCTGACGAAGGGCTTCGTAGTCAATGGCACGCTGCAGGCTGCGCAAGGAGTTCAGGTTCTTGATTTCGCAACGCGTGCCGAATGGTTCGCCGGCCTTGCGCACCGACACGTTGGCGTCGATGCGCATCGAGCCTTCTTCCATGCGGCCGTCGGAGGCGCCCGTGGCAATCAAGATGCCGCGAAGCTCTGCGGCGTAGTCGCGAGCCTGGGCCGAGGAACGAATGTCCGGCGCCGAGACGATTTCAACGAGGGGCACGCCACAGCGGTTGTAGTCCACGAGTGAGCGGTCCGCGCCGGCGAGTCGACCTGAGCCACCGACGTGCGTCGTCTTTCCGGTGTCCTCTTCCATGTGGGCACGCTCAATACCGACGCGCGAGCCGTCAGGAAGGTCAAGGTAGCCATTGGCGTTGATGGGCAAGTCGTACTGCGAGATCTGGTAGTCCTTGGACTGGTCCGGGTAGAAGTAGTTCTTGCGGTGAAAGGTCGACGGCGCAATGGTGCAGTGCAGTGCCATGCCGATGCGCATCGCCAACTCCACGGCGTGTTCATTCAAGACGGGCAGTGAGCCGGGCAGACCAAGGCACACGGGGCACACGTTGGAGTTGGGCTCATTGCCGAAGTGGTTTTCGCAGCCACAGAACAGCTTTGACTTGGTCAGGAGTTCGGTGTGGACCTCAAGGCCGACCACCATCTCCCATCCGTTGGGCAACTGGGTCATGGGCGACCGTCCGCAATCTCGAGCACGCGAGCGGCGGCGAGCAACGTCGCCTCCGAGCGGCCCGGTCCGAGTAGCTGCACACCAATGGGCAGATCGGCCTCACCGGTACCAAACGGAACCGACAGTGCGGGGTCACCGGCCAGGTTGGTGGGAATGGTGAAGACGTCGTTCAGGTACATCGCCATAGGGTCCTTGGTTTTCGTGCCGAACTCGAAGGCCACGCCAGGCGTCGTCGCACCCAGCAGGAAGTCCACCTGGGCGTAGGCCTTAGCGAAGGCGTTAATCGTCAAGGTGCGTACCTTCAACGCCTGTCCGTAGTAGGCGTCGAAGTAGCCGGCGGAGAGTGCGTAGGTGCCCAGCATGATGCGACGCTTGACCTCGGCGCCGAAGCCCAGGGTGCGGGTCGCTTCCATCATGGCGGTCACGTCGGCACCATCGACACGGTTGCCGAAGCGAACGCCGTCGTAGCGAGCGAGGTTGCTCGACGCTTCGGCTGGGGCGATGAGGTAGTAGGCGCTCAGTCCCAGCGAGAGCTCGGGAATCGAGAGTTCGACAATTTCGGCGCCGGCCTCGCGCAGGGCGTCGGCGGCCTTGGCCACGCTGGCCAGCACCTCGGGGTCGGACCCCTCGTAGAGTTCCTTCACGAGACCAACGCGCTTGCCGGCCACGCCGTCATTCACGTGGGCCACCAATGACGGAGTGGGCTCGTTCAAGGACGTCGAGTCCATGAGGTCGTATCCAGCCAGCACTTCGAGCAGCAGGGCCGAGTCAGTCACGGTCTTCGAGAAGGGGCCAATCTGGTCCAGTGACGAGGCGAAGGCGATCAGGCCGTAGCGCGAGACCAACCCGTAGGTGGGCTTGACGCCAACGATGCCGCACAACGCGGCGGGCTGTCGAATCGAGCCACCGGTGTCCGATCCCAACGAGATGGTGGTCATGTCCGCAGCGACGGCGGCGGCAGAACCACCCGACGAACCACCGGGCACGCGGGCGGGATCGAGCGGATTGCGGGTGGGGCCAAAGGCCGAGTTCTCGGTCGAGGAACCCATGGCGAACTCATCCAAGTTGGTCTTGCCCATTGGAATTGCGCCAGCGGCCACCAAGCGGTCGATCACCGTGGCGTTATAGGGCGGGCGCCATCCTTCGAGCATCTTCGACGAGCACGTGGTGGGCACGTCAATTTGGCAAAGATTGTCCTTGATGGCAATCGGCACACCGGCCAGAGGACCTACCGTCTCGCCTCGGGCAATCCGTTCGTCAATTGCGGCAGCGGCGGCCGTCGCACGCTCGCCGTCGACGTAGAGAAAGACGTTGAGTTCGTCATTGCGCGCCGCGATGGCGGCAAGGGAGGCCTGCACCTCAGCTGTGGCGCTCGAGGCACCCGTCGTGACGTCAGTCGCAATCTGCTGGGCGGTCTTCACGGGGCTTCTCCCAGAATTCGTGGCACACCAAAACGGCCACCTTCGGCGTCGGGGGCCTGTGACAAGAAGGACTCCGGTGCCAGGCTGGGGCGAATGACATCGTCGCGGAACACGTTGGTCAAACCGAAGGGGTGGGCTGTTGGCTCGAGGTCGGCCAAGTCCAGGGCGTTCATGTCGTTGGCGTGCTCGAGCACTTGCGAGAGCTGCGTTGTGAAGAGATCCAGTTCCGCGTCACTCAGGGTCAATCGGGCGAGACGGGCAACTTTGGCCACGTCGTCGCGTCGGAGGGGGCTGCTCGACTCACTCATTAAGACTTAAGACTACCCGTTCTGCTTCGTGCGAATTTCGGCAGACGTGTGGTTACTTCTCATCAACGTTGATAATGACCGTGGAGTGCCACGGCACCATGGTGCCCGCGGCCGGCGACTGCGAGACCACGCGCTTCCACAGGGTGGTGCCTTGACCAGGGCCGCGTGAGGCGTAGTAGAGATTGGCCGCGTGTAGCGCGGCGTGGACCTGGGCCTGATTGTCACCGACCAGATTCGGGACCGCCCGAGGGCCGTGGTCGTTGGGTGACGGTGCCGTCGAACCGGCGCCGGCACTCAGGCGCAGAACCACCGTGGCGCCACTGGGGACAGTGGCAGGGTTGGTCACGCTGCCAAAAGTCACCGAAGCAACGAGACCCACGGCGACAGTCGAGCTCGCTACGCGGGCGTTGGCGGGGCAGACGGCGTGCACATTCAGCGCGGCCAACGTGCTGGTGGCGCTCGCGCAGCTCGCCCCCACCAGCGTGGTGGGCAGCGTCACGGGCAGGTTCTTTGGACCGCTCGAGACGATGACGCTGATCGCGCTGCCTTGGGTAATCGATGAGCCCGCGGCCGGCACCTGCGAGATGATGTCGTTGGCCGGCACGGTCGATGATGATGCGGTGCCGGTGATCTGAATGGTCACCCCGTCGCTCTTCACGAGTGAGGAGGCCTGGGCAATCGTGAGCCCCTCAACCGACGGCAAGGTGTGCGAGGTGGTGAAATAGCCCAACGCCCATGCGCCAGCGCCAACACCGGCCAGCACAACGAGTGAGAGGGCCGCAACGAGGTAGCCCGGGCGACGACGGCGACGGCGCTGCAGCACCGTCAAACCCGTCGCCACGTCGGGCTCGAACGTCACGGGTTCGTGGGATACGGGTGCGGGCGGCGTCGTAATCAAGGGCGCACCAACAATGTCTTCGGCCGACGGAGGCTGAAAGCCGACCGAGGTTCGGCGATCGCCGGTAAAGGCCGACAGGATGGGCTGTGGTGCAGTGCGGGGCAGCACGAAACTCGAGGTGTCGGACACCACTGACGAGAGACGCTCGGCGAACTGCGCAGCGCTCAGGCGCACAGAGGCCTCGGGTACCGAGGCGAGAGCCAGCAGCATGTCGAGCGTGCCAAGCTCCGGACGTGAGGGCAATGCCTGCACGGCACGGCTGCGCAACGTCGCCTCAGCGCTGAAGCCCTCAAAGGGGCGCTGGCCAGTAGCGGCTTCGAACAAGATGAGCGCGAGGGCGTAGACGTCGGTGGCCGGGGTGGCCACCTCTCCCCTCGCCTGCTCGGGGCTGAAGTACCGTACGTCCTCACCGGTGGTGTAGGTGCGAAAGGCCACGCCGAGTCCGGCGGTCGCAAGATCCGAGACGCGCACGAGGCGCTCAGCATCGAACAGCAACTTCTCGGGCGTCAGCTCGCCGTGGACCAGTCCGTGTTCGTGCGCTTCGGCCAGTGCGGAGGCAATGTCGCGGCCGAGGCGCGCGGTGTCTTCCGGGGTCAGCAGGAGGCCACGAGCGAGTGCATCTTCGAGTGAGCCATCGGGCAGGTATTCCGAGACCGTGATGATGCGCTGGTCTTCCTGCAGTCCATCAAGGACCCGGGCGATGTGGGGGTTTTGGAGACGGGCGACTTCGTTGGCACGGGTCCGGAAGTTTGTCCGAATGTCCATGTGCGCTTCGAGCGACGGCACCAAACACTTGACGACCACCTGGCGGTTGAGTGAGAGGTCGAGCGCGAGGTAGACCTCTGTGGTGTGGCCGACGCCAAGCACCTCAAGAATCTGAAAACGTCCGCCAAAGGTGTGTCCTGGAGAAAACGATGCTGCGTTCATAAATCCTCTTACGTCTCGTCTCTCGCCTTACTCGAGGGTAGTCGACCACGCACCAGTGGCCAAAAGTTCCTCGAACTGGGCGGCGCTAATTAAGGGCACTCCCACCTCTCGCGCCTTGGTGACCTTGTTCATGCCTGGGGCCTCACCGACGACGACCACGTAAGTCTTGCCCGATACCGACCCCGGACACGTACCGCCGCGGGCGACAATTGCGGCCGCAACGTCGTCACGGGAGTAGCCCTCGACCGCACCCGTCACCACGACGGCCTTACCGGTCAACGTCTGGTCCTCGGTGGAGACCGTGCGCGGCTCTACCAGAGCCACCCCGCGCGCCTGCATAGCGGCGATGCGAGTGATTGTCTCCTCGTCTCGGACGTACTCGTAGACCGATTGCGCGATGACGGGTCCAATGCCCTCAATCGACTCAATACCTTCCATTGGCGCCGTCGCGAGTGCTTCGTAGGAACCGAAGGCGTTGGCGAGTTCACGCGCCGCTACCGGACCGACGTGACGAATACCGAGACCCACCAGCACGCGGCTTAGGGGAGCTTCGCGCACCGCGGCTATGGCACTCACGAGTGCGTTCGCGGAGATCTCGGCGTACCCCTCGAGCGCGAGGAGTTGTTCGGCCGTCACCGCGAAGAGGTCCGCCACGTCCGCGATAACCCCGTGCTCTAAGAGCTGGGCCACGCGTTGCTCGCCAAGGCCTTCGATGTCAAGGGCGCCGCGGGAGGCAAAGTGAACAATCTTCTGCATCTGCTGCGCGGGGCAGGCGGCATTGATGCAGTACGTGTCGCTCTCGTCGCCGATGCGGGCCAGTGCGCCCTGACACTCGGGGCACGTTGCGGGGAACTCCCACGGGGCCGAACGCTCGACGCCCTCACGGGGCACCGCGCCGACGACTTCGGGAATAACGTCGCCCGCCTTTCGCACAATGACGAGGTCCCCGGGGCGAACGTCTTTTTCGCGCACCTGGTCTTCGTTGTGCAGGGTGGCCATCGAGACCTTTGACCCGGCCACCACAACGGGCTCGAGTACCGCGTACGGGGTTGCGCGCCCAGTGCGACCAATGGACACTTCAATCGCGAGCAGCGTCGTGGTGCGCTCTTCCGGCGGGAACTTGCGGGCGATGGCCCAGCGCGGGGCCCGACTCGTGGATCCCAGGGAACTCCTCACTGCGAGGTCATCGAGCTTGATCACGGTGCCGTCAATGTCGTAGGGCAAGTCGTGGCGATGCTGCTCAAACCACGTGGACGCCGCCACCATGGCGTCGGTGCCAGCAATCGACTGCGTTTCGGGTGCCGTCGAGAAGCCCCAAGTCCGCAAGGTCTCGAGCATGGCGGCGTGCGACGTGAGCGGCACCTCGGCCGACACATCAACGAGCTGGTAGGCCAGAAATGACAGTGGTCGTTCAGCGGTGACGCTCGAGTCCTTCTGGCGAAGCGAGCCGGCAGCACCATTGCGCGGGTTCGCGAAGATCTTCCCGCCACGGGCCTTTTGTGCTTCATTCAGCGCGACAAAGTCCGACTTGGAGAGGTAGACCTCACCACGCACCTCGATACGCCCCGGCACCAAGCCCAAGAACTTTGGCACGTTGGCGATGGTGCGAACGTTCTCGGTGACGTCTTCGCCGACCCGGCCATCGCCACGGGTAGCGGCCTGCACCAGTTCCCCATTGACGTACGCGATGGAGAGTGCCAGACCGTCAATCTTGGGTTCCACGGAATAGTGTGCCGACTCGCCGTTGGGCATCTGTCGGACCACGCGCTCGCTCCACGCACGCAGCTCGGCTTCGTCAAAGACGTTGTCCAAGCTCAGCATTGGCTCGGCGTGGGTCACCGGCGAGAATACGGCACTCACGGGCGCGCCCACCGTGTCAGAACTCAGGTCGTAGAGCTCCGGGAATTCGGCTTCTAACCCGCGCAGTTCGCGCACCAGGGCGTCGTATTCGGCGTCTGGAATCAGCGGTGCGTCGTGCTGAAAATAGGCCTCGTTGTGCCGAGCAATCTCAGCGAGTAGCTCGCGGTGTCGATCGCGCGGCGTGCTCATCGGCCCACAATCGCGGCCCCCTCAACAACGGAGGGTTCCTCGTAGTTATAGAAAACGGTGCTCTGCCCGGCGGCAATCGGCCGGGCCGGTTCGTCGAGCTCGATACGCCAGTCGTCGTCACGCCACAGCGTGCCCGACAGCGGCGTGCCGTGCGCACTGCACTGCACCCAGACCTTGGCACCGGAGGTCAGTGACTCGCGGGCGAACGTCACCGTCTCCTGATTGAGCGCAATGGCAGTGGTCACAATGTCTTCGAGGCGGCCCACGTGCACCCGGCGCGCACCGAGTTCTACTTTGGCAACAAAACGCTTTTCACCGTGTCGGTCGGGCAACACGCCCTTGCGCTGACCAATTGTCATAAGTTCTGCCGCAGCCGTGGTGCCGATGACGGCACCCGAATTGACGTCCACGAGTTCCGCTTCCGTCAGGTCAATGCGTGACCGCAAGAAGGCTTCACGACCGGCCGAGGCCTCGATGAAGCAAACGTCTTGTGAGTCGGGCTTGTCCCAGGTGCGTAGTCCAATGCGCTGGGCGTGCTCACGGACGTCACTTTTGTGAAGGTGGCCAATGGGCAACAACAGCATGCGCAGTTGGGCGTCGGTCAGGTACCCCAACACGTAGGACTGGTCCTTGGCCGGGTCGGTGCCGCGCACCAACCGGGGGCCCTGCGGACCAGGAAGCACCTGGGCGTGGTGACCCGTGGCCACGGCGTCGAACCCCAGTCGCTCGGCACGCTCGAAGAGCAAGTCGAACTTGATGTGACGATTGCACTCGATACAGGGGTTGGGAGAGAGGCCGGCGGCGTAGTCGGCGACGAAGGGGGCGACGACGTGTCGGTCGAACTCTTCGGTGTAGTTAAAGACGTGGTGATCGATGTTGAGTAACTGCGCCACCCGGCGGGCGTCATCGACGTCCGAGACCGAGCAACACCCCGAGTCGGAGGCGCCGCCCCAGAGTTTCAGGGTGGCACCGACCACGTCGTGGCCGGCCTCCTTGAGGAGTGCCGCCGCGACCGAGGAGTCAACGCCCCCGCTCATTGCGACCAGTACTTTCATGGCTCCCAGTCTGCCAGTTACCCGTGACTCACGCGTCAGCGCGAAGGTGGGTGACGGCGGAGCGCAACAGAGCGGTAACCGCGGCAATATCCTCCGAGGTCGTCTCGGCGCCGAATGACAGGCGCAGCGACCCGCGCGCCCGCGCCGGATCCATACCCATGGCGTCCAAAACGTGGCTGGCCACCACCGCTCCACTGGAGCAGGCCGCGGCGGCTGAGGCACAGACCCCGGCCTCATCGAGGACAAAGAGCAGCTCATCGCTGGCAATGCCGGGAAACGTCAGATGCACCGTTCCCGGGAGACGCACGGCAGCCGATCCGGTCACGGCAACGTCACCGAGGTCGCTCACGCCCGCAATCAAGGTGTCGCGCAGTGCCGTTACTCGACGGACCGTCGCCTCGCGATCCTGTGCCGCCAGACGTAGTGCGGTGGCGAGCCCGACCGCTGCAGCGACATCGACCGTGCCACCACGGCGACCCTTTTCCTGCCCACCACCGGGGGCGAGGGCGTCCATGGTGATGTCTCGGCGCAGAACGAGCGCGCCGGCATTGACCGGTCCCCCGAGTTTGTGCGCACACAAAGAAATCATGTCGACCGAAGCGCCAACTACCGAGAGGTCCATCCACGGGGCGGCCGCGACGACGTCACTGTGGGACACCACGCCCGCAGCCTGCGCCATGGCGGCGGCCGCGTCAACGGGCTGGACGACGCCCGTTTCGTTATTCGCCATCATCACCGACACCACGGCGACGTTGGGCTGTTCGAGCGCTTCGTGCAGCGAGGAGAGGTCGAGAACGCCGTCACCGTCCACACGCAGCGTCGTGACGTCGACATTGTCGAGTTGGCGAGCCACCATCGCCGCAGCGTCCAACACGGCGTGGTGTTCAATCGGCGAGATGACAATGCGGCTGCGTTCGTGCTGGCGGCGATGGGAGCGCACCACTCCGGCGATGGCCAGGGTGCACGACTCGGTGCCACCGGCGGTGAAGACGACGTTGCCGGGCTTGGCGGCGGTCAACGCGGCAATCTCGTCACGGGCCTCTTCAATGGCGCGTCGAGCCAGTCGTGCGGCTCGGTGCGTTCCCGCGGGATTGCCCACCACGCCGTGCATCCACGGCGCCATGGCTTGGGTTACTTCGTCTCGCCGTGGCGCCGAGGCCGCGTGGTCGAAGTAATACGTGCTCACGCGACGTAGAAAGACTTGACGTTCGTGAACTCGCGGATGCCGGACACACCAAGTTCACGGCCGAAGCCCGACGCCTTCACGCCACCGAAGGGCAGCTCGTTCATCGACGCCACCACGGCGTTGGCGAAAACGATGCCGACGTCGAGGCCGGCAATGGCCTGGTCGATTTCTGCCTGATCGGTCGCCCAGATGGATCCCGACAGACCCCACGGCGTGTCGTTCGCGATGCGAATGGCGTCGTCAAGGTCTTGCGCGACGTGCACCACGGCGACGGGCCCAAAGAGTTCTTCGCAGCCGGCCGGCGAGTCAGCTGGCACGTTGGTCAAGACGGTGGCTGGGTAGTAGTAGCCAGGTCCGTCGGCGGGCTGTCCGCCAACGACGGCCACCGCACCAGCGGCGAGCGAATCCGCCACCTGGCGAGTCAGCGTTTCGATCTGCGCCTGATTCGCGAGTGGTCCGAGCACCGTGCCTGGCTCGAGGGGGTCACCCATTGGGGTGGCCGCCATGGCTTCGGCGAAACGGCGCGTGAACTCGTCGGCGATGTCCTTGACCACAATGAAACGCTTCGCGCAGATACAGGCCTGCCCATTGTTCTGTACCCGGGCCGTCACGGCCAGGGGAATGGTGTGATCGAGGTCAGCGCTGGCGGCCACGACGAAGGGGTCTGACCCACCGAGCTCGAGTACGACCTTCTTCAGGTGCTTACCCGCCAGCGCGGCGACGTTGCGGCCCGCACGCTCGCCACCGGTCACGGTGACGGCCGCGATGCGCGGGTCGGCGATCAAGGTCTCGATGCGCTGAGACTCGACAAACAGGTTGGTGAAGAGGCCCTTGGGGAATCCGGCGCGGGTGAAAATGCCTTCGACGTAGAGGGCGCAGCCTGGCACGTTCGACGCGTGCTTCAAGACAATGGGGTTGCCGGCCATCAGGTTGGGCACGGCCACGCGAATGATCTGCCACAACGGGAAGTTCCACGGCATAATCGCCAACAGTGGTCCCAGTGGCTCGTAGCGAATCCCACTACGTGACGCCTTCGTCTCAACGACTTCGGGTGCCAGCATGGCTTCGGCGTGCTGGGCGTAGTAGCGCATGGTGAGGGCGCACTTCGAGGCCTCCCCCTTGGCGGCGGCGAAGGTCTTGCCCATCTCGGAGGTCATGAGTTGGGCCGCGAAAGGAATCTCGCTTTCCAGCACCTCGGCGGCACGATTCATTAGCTCGGCTCGTTCGGCGATTGGTGTGCGCTTCCATTGCGCAAATGCGTCCGACGCCGTGGCCAACGCCTCGTGAACGAACTGGTCGTCGTGCGATGGGTACTCGGCAATCACGACTCCGGTGGCGGGATTGATGGCAGTAAAGGTCATAGACCCAGTCTGCCACCACTTAGGCCGTTTGTGCCCGTGGCTCACCCATATCGTGCCAAATCTGCGGACGCAGTAGCGTCACCAGGCCCAGTAGGAGAAGAAAGACCACCGCGGACCCCGCGCTCACCAGCCGGACGCCACTGTGATGCGCAATCGCCGACTGAATCATGGCTCCGATGGGAAACGACACACTCAATGACAACACGTAGAGCGACAACACGCGCGAGCGCTCACGCTCGGGGGCGTGAATCTGCACCGACGTATTCAGTCCAGTCATGCAGCCGACGTAGGCGGCACCGAGGACCACGAGTGCAACGAGCGCGGACCACAGATTTGGGCAGTAGGCGTAGATCACTTCGGTCACGGCGGCGCCGAAGAGTGACCCGACAAGAACACCCAAGCGTGACGTGCGTCGGGCAATCATCGGCAGGCCAAGCGCACCGAAAATTGCGCCAACCCCCTGAGCGGTCACCATCCACGAGACACCCACTTTGCCGGCGTGCAAGACGTCAATGCCCATGGCCGGCACCAGGGTAATAAAGGGACTGAGCAAGACACCGACCACCCCGACCATCACAATGCCGTTACGGGCTCCGTTGGCGCCCCACGCCGCACGCACACCCTTCACGGTGTCAGCAACAGGCGCAAAGGGACTGGGCACAATGGTGCGCGGTGGCGAATGCACGAAGGCGAAGGCCACCACAATGACCACGAACGAGGCGGCGTTGGCGACAAAGCACCAGCCGGGGTTCGCCACGGCGAGCATCGCGGCCGCAATGACGGGACCGACAATCCGGCCCAGGTTGAACTGCGCGGACCCCAACGAAACGGCCGCTAAGACTTCGTGGGGCTCGACGAGATCACGCATGAGAGACTGCCACGCCGACCAGGACGCTGACCCGCAGAGTCCCTCGACAATCGCCAAGAAACACGCCAACTGCGGGCTTAAGTGGTGGGTCAGTTCAGCGGCGGCGAGGGCAATGGCTGACGCGGCCTGCAGGAGATTGTTGATTTGAATCCAGCGCTCGCGCGACATGCGGTCGGCCATAACACCACCGATGGGCGAACCAATAAGGCCGGGGAGCCACGCGGCCAGAGTAAGGAGTCCAAGCCACACGGCGTTGTGGGTGGTCAACGTGAGATAGATACCCAGGGCCACACTCTGCATCCACGATCCCGTGGAGGAGATGAAGTTGGCGCCGAGGGCGAGGGCGAAGCTGCGGTGGCGCAGAGGTGCAAAGGACGCAGATGCCATTGGGACAGGCTACCGGTGTGCCTGTCGAGACGAGCGCTACTTGGAGCGTCGCTTCAGAGCGACCAGCCACACGGAGACTAACGCCGCCAGTGCGCCGAGCACGCTCAGTGTGGATTTCGGTCCACGACGTGAGGAGGATGCCATAGTGCCATCGTATGTTGCGGGGACGGACCAGGTGGTCCGCCCCCGCAACGACACGTACTTAGTTCGCAGCAGGCAAGGTTGCTTCGACTTCGAGGACGAGGTCGATCTTGTGGCTGACGACGGAGTCAGGAATCACGTTGGTGCCCACGTTCACGCCGAAGTCACGACGGTCGATCGAAGCCTTGGCCTCGAAACCGATGACGGACGAGAAGTACTGGGCGTAGGCGTGCTCGCCCTGGCCGTTGAACTCAACGTCGAAGGTCACGGACTTGGTAACACCCTTGAGGGTCAGGTCACCGGTCAGTGCGTACTCGTTGCCGCCCTTGGAGGTCAGCGAGGTCGAGGTGAAGCTCAACGTCGGGTTGTTCTCCGAGTCGAGGAAGTCGGCCGACTTGACGTGGTTGTCACGGTCAGCGTTGTTCGTGTTGAAGCTCGACGCCTGTGCGGTAACGCTCACCGACGAGGTCTCAGGGGTGTCGCCAACGGTGATAGTGCCTTCGAAGTCAGTGAACTGACCACGGACCTTCGACACGACGAGGTGGCGAACGACGAAGGACAGGCTCGAGTGCGTGACGTCAATGTTGTACACACCGGGAGTTGGGAAATTGCTCATTTGTTTCTCCTTGGAAGGGAACACGTTTTGTGTCAGAATCAAATATAGTTGCTTACGCAATAATTTGTCAAATAACTATTGCATGAATTATTATTGTCACGAGGAGTTCACATGTCGATTACGCACACCACCTGTCCCATCTCCGATGAACGCGTCCAACTCTTCGCGCTCCTCCTCGACACCAACGCCCGACTCGTTCGCTCGATGGGTGCCGTCCTCGAAGAGTCATGCGATCTGCCACTGTCGTCATTTGAAGTCTTGATGCAGCTCCATAGTGCCCCCGAAGGTCGACTCAAAATGAACGAGATCGCTGACGCTATCGTGCTCTCGACCGGCGGCACGACCCGTTTGGTGGATCGACTCGAAGAAGCCGGGTTCGTCGCCCGCAAGCACTGTCCTGAGGATCGACGCGCTATTCACGTCTCCATCACCGACCTTGGCAACGCCAAACTCGACGAAGCGTTACAGGTGCACCTGACGCACCTGGAGGCTCAACTGGGACAGCGCTTGACGTGCGACGAGCGCACGTCGCTTACCGCACTATTGCAGAAGTTGCAGACGCCGGCCTAGTCCTTGGCGATCCAGGCGAACGCCACGCGTTCGTCGTCGATGTCGAGCGCAGTGGGCTCACCCGCACCAGCCGCCTGCACCACCGATGTGGCCAACACTTCACTGGCCAGGATGTCGAACCAGTCGACCAAATCGTCCAAGCCAGTGACGTTCAACACGATGCGGTCTGACACGTCAAGACCGGAGTTCTTGCGCAGATCCTGCACTTGACGAACTACGTCACGGAGATAGCCGCGCTTGCGGAGTTCGTCGTTGAGTTCAAGGTCAAGGGCAATGACTTCCGCGCCTTCTCGCGACACCGCGAAGCCGCCTTGACTCTTCACGCGAAGTTCAAGGTCGTCACTCCCCAGCTCAAAGACGCCAGTCGACAACGTCACGGAGACCGTCTGTCCCGCCTCGAGGGCGTTGGCGGCGGCAACGGAGTCGAGCGCAGCCAAGGCTGGCTTTAACTCCTTCACGGCCTCACCCAGTCGTGGTCCGACCGCGCGGAAGTTGGGGACGAGCTCAAAGCTCAAGACATCGGCCAACTCGGTGCCGTACTCCAGCACGTCAACGTTCAGTTCGTCTTCAACGATGCCGGCCGGCGGGTGCACGTCACCCGCCGCGATGAACACGAGGGCACGAGCCAAGGGTTGGCGCACTTTGACGCCCGCTTCGGCACGGGCGGCGCGCCCCAGCGAGGTCAGGCGGCGGGCGACGTCCATCGATGCCTCCAACGCCTCGTCGCGTAGGGAGGGGTTCCCCTTTGGCCAGAGGGCCAAGTGAACAGAGTCAGACTCGGTCACGTCAAAGAGTTCGGCGTAGAGACGTTCTGAGATGAACGGGCACAGTGGCGCCAGCAGCAAGGTGATGCGCTGAAGCACCTCGAGCAAGGTCGCTTGCGCCGCCAAGGAGTCGGAGCGGGGCATGCGCGGGTCGGTGCGCCAGAAACGACGGCGGCTGCGGCGGACGTACCAGTTGGAAAGATCGTCAATCAAAGCCGAAAGTGCATCGGTGCCACCGAGTGGCTCGTACCCGTCAAGCGCCTCCGTCATCGCGACCGTGACGGCCTCCAGACGAGAGAGGATCCATCGGTCGATGTCGGCGCGATCTGCCACGGCGGGAATCTCTGGGTCGGCGGGGTCGAAGCCGTTGAGTGAGGCGTAGGTGGTGAAGAAACTGAAGGTGTTCCACAACGTCGCCAGCGAGTCACGCAGCGAGGCGTCAATGGCACCGAGTGAGGCACGCGTTGAGGTCCAGGGCGAGCCCTGGGAGAACATCCACCAGCGCAGTGCGTCAGCACCACGGGTGTTGAGTACTTCCCACGGGTCAATGACGTTGCCCTGCGACTTCGACATCTTCTTGCCGTTTTCGTCGACGATGTGGCCAAGGCACAGCACGTGCTGGTAGGGCGTGGACCCGAAGACCAGCGTGTTCACCGCTAACAACGAATAGAACCAGCCGCGCGTCTGGTCGATGGCTTCACAGACCAGCTGGGCGGGGAACTGCATCGCCACGTCACTGCCGGGCACGTGGGGGTAGCCCACCTGTGCCGCGGGCATGGCGCCGGAGTCGAACCACGCGTCGATAACGGGCTCGACACGACGGGCTTCGCCGCCGCAGGTGCGGCAGGGCACCAGGATGTCGTCGATGTTGGGACGGTGCGGATCGAGTTGTGACAAGTCGCGACCGGTGAGCGCTGAGAGTTCGGCGCGTGAACCGACACAGGTCAGGTGGTTCTCGCCACAGCGCCAGATGGGCAGCGGCGTTCCCCAGAAACGGTCGCGCGACAACGCCCAGTCCACGTTGTTGGCGAGCCACTCACCGAAGCGACCATCGCGAATGTGTCCGGGGTGCCAGTCGATGGTGGCGTTTTCGGCCATCATCTTCTCTTTGAACTGACTCGTCGCGATGTACCAAGAGGGCTTGCCCCAGTAGATGAGCACGGTGCTGCAGCGCCAGCAGTGGGGCAACGAGTGGGAGTAGTCCATGCGCTTGATCAACAGACCACGGCGCTCGAGTTCGTCGTTGATGTCGCTGTTGGCCTCGCGGACCGAGCGCCCCTCGAGCCACGACACGGCCGACGTGAAGCAGCCGTCGGGGCCTACGGGGTTGATGGTGGGCAAGTTGTTCTGTCGCGCAACCACGCGGTCGATTTCACCGAAGGCCGGTGACTGGTGCACCAGACCGGTACCGTCGTCGGTCGTCACGTAGTCTGCCCCCACCACGAAGCACGCGTCAGCGCCCTCGGGGAAGTCGACATCGTCAAAGGGGCGCTCGTAGTGGACGCCCAACAAGTCTTTGCCGAGCACCGTGGCGTCGGCCTTGGCGCCTTCGCCGTAGAGCGACGCCATCAACGCCTCGGCAACCACGGTGCCGTTGACGATGGCGTAGGTGATCTCGGGGTTGACAGCCACGGCCACGTTGGACAGCAACGTCCACGGTGTCGTGGTCCAGACGGCGAGGTGTGTGGCGCCCTTGAGCTGCGGGTGCTGGTCGGCGTCGGTAATGGCGAGACGCACGTAGGCGCTCTCGTCGACCTCGTCGGTGTAGACGCCGGGCTGGCCCAGTTCGTGGCTCGACAGTGCGGTCCCGCACCGTGGGCAGTAGGGAACGACCTTCAAGTCCTCGTACAGAAGACCACGGTCGAAGAGCTGCTGCAGCTGCCACCACACCGACTCCACGTACTCGGGCGTGTAGGTGTAATAGGCGTTGTCCATGTCGGTCCAGTAGCCGATGCGGGTCGTGAGCTTTTCGAAGTCACTCACGTACATCTGCACTGACTCACGACAGAGTCGCGTGAACTCCGCAATGCCGACCTGCTCTTCGATGGCCTTCTTGCCGGAAATACCGAGCTGCTTTTCAACCTGCACTTCCACGGGCAGACCGTGGGTGTCCCAGCCCGCGCGGCGCGCAACGTAGCGGCCCTGCATGGTCTGGTAGCGACAGAAGAGGTCCTTGTAGACACGGGCCCAGGCGTGGTGCAGGCCGGGCTTGCCGTTGGCCGTCGGTGGGCCTTCGTAGAAGATCCATGGTTCGGCGCCGGCGCGCTCACTCAGCGTGCGAGCGAAGACGTTGTGCTCCTGCCAGCGAGCCAGTTGGGCCTCTTCAATGGCAACAAAATCCAGTTCAGCGCTGACGGGACGAAACACGGTTCTCCTTCAAATCGTTCATTACAGCGTACTAACGTGCGCTCGCGGCAGAGGCAAAGTGGTCGTCAAGCCATTCCGGTGTGAGGTCCTCGAGCGTAGGCAAGAGCAGTTCCGCTAGACCAAAAGCGGGCTGTGCGCGGTCGGCTTCGACCGGCACGGCCACCACGGTCATGCGAGCGGCCTTTGCGGCCAAAACACCAGCAGCCGAATCTTCGAAGACCAGGCACTCAGTCGCGGGCGTCGCAACCGAGCCGGCGGCAGTCAAAAAGACGGCGGGGTGAGGCTTGCCGTGAGTCTCAAACTCGGCGGAATTCACGCTGGCAAAGAGGTTTGCGATACCGAAGTGATTGAGGTTGCGCTGGATCAACGCCAAGGGGGTCGAACTGGCGAGGGCGACAGGCCCCCGTTCGGACGCCAGCGCCACGGCCCGCTCGGCGCCTGGCAGCAGCACACCCTTTTCTTCAACCAAGTCGCCGACGCGCGTCAGCACCATCGAGACGACCTCATCCACGCTCGGTCCACTCCATGGGTAGAGGGCGTGCCAGTGCTTCACCACTTCGGTGACGTAGAGCCCCTTGGTGCTGCGCTCATTCGTCGCCGACACCGGCACGCCGAGGGCGCCGAAAATCTCTAACTCCGCTTCGTGCCAGAGGATTTCGGAGTCGATCAAAAGACCGTCCATGTCGAACAGAGTGGCGCGGAGTGTCATTTTCTCATTCTCCCATACGCCTAAGGTGCCTTTCGTGGCTCCCCACTCTCGACGTGCGACATCTGACGACTTTGCCGCCATCGCGACGTTGTCGAGTAATCAGTTCCACACCTACCACCGCGAGAACGAGCTCATCGATCCCGAGGTCTCCCCCGCCGATCTCACCCGAGCATTCGAGCAGTCACCCGATCCCACGTGGATCGAAGCAGACGCCACTGGCGTTCTCGGCTTTCTCTACGGCAGCGTGTTCTCGATGGACGATGAGGGACCAAGTGTGTGGACCGGACTTGATGGATGGGCCGCTCCAACGCCCGACACACTTTTGTCGCTCCTGCAGGAAGCGCAGTCGTATTGGCGATCCGTCGGCGCGGCATCTCACCGCGTGTGGGTCACGCCATCAGGTGCTGCCCAATGGAAGAACGAGGGGTATGAACCGGTGAGCATCCGGGCGGCGAAGTTGCTCTCCGCTTCGACATTCGAAATGGATTCACGTCTGCGACTGGCTGGGTCGGCTGACGAAGAATTTGTTCGCACTATTGACCGAATAATTGACGAAGCCCAAGGCACGCCCTCCACCAACGGTGACCTTGTTGTTTCGATGCTCACTGACGAGGAATCCCGCGCGTACGTCTACGAGGTAGAGGGTGAGTCGGCGGGGCTCTGCTTCGTCATGGACGCGCCATCCATCCGCGGCGTCTTCAATGACACCGTCTCGCTCTCCCAGGTGGGGATTGCGCCACGGTTTCAACGTCGGGGCCATGGTCGAAGGATGATTGAGGCTGTTCTGGACAGCGAAAGCCTGAGTGGCTTTCGGTACGCCGACGTTCGGTTTCGCCACGCCAATGCCGGCGCCGGTGCTTTTTGGCATGACCTCGGCTTTCACGACGTCGCGATACTCCTGCAGCGACCACTGTCAACTGCTTGAATCTAACTATGCGCTACACCGGCTGGAGCCTCGTCATTCTCATTGCCGTGAGAATTTTGTTCTATGCCGCGCAACGGCGCGGCAAATAGCAACCTCGCTTAGCGAACGAAACCCTCAATGGCTTCCACCAGCGCGGGGTCCTCTGGCGTGACCTGAGGCGAGAAGCGCTGAATCGTGCCATCGGGACTGACGAGGAACTTCTCAAAGTTCCAGCGGATGTCACCGCTGTAGCCCTCGGCGTCCGCCACCGCGCACAGCTCGGCGTAGAGCGGGTGGCGGTTCTCGCCGTTCACGTCAATCTTCTCGAAGAGGGGGAAGGTGACGCCGTAGGTGGTCGAGCAGAACTCCAGGATCTCTTCAGCCGTACCGGGCTCTTGTCCCATGAACTGGTTGCAGGGGAAGCCGACGACCGTGAAGCCACGCGTTCCGTAGGTGCGCTGCAGCGCCTCGAGGCCCTCGTATTGAGGCGTCAGGCCGCACTTGGACGCGACGTTCACAATCAAGATGGCGTCGCCCTCATAGGCGGCCAGCGACGAGGCCTCGCCCTGGAGGGTGGTCAATGGGGTGCTGTAGATAGTCATGGCGCCAACTTAGTGGGAAGGCCACGGCATGCGACCTTTAGGGTGGCTCCGTGAACGCCGTCACCCTGCACGAGACTGAGCTCCGCATTGAGGAGCGCCCCACGCCAGTCCCCGGCGCCGGCGAAGTCCTGGTCCGCATCCATGCCGCCGGTCTGAACGCCGCCGACCTTTTGCAGCGGCGCGGCCACTACAGCGCACCGGCTGGTTGGCCGGCCGATATTCCTGGTCTTGAACTTGCCGGCGTCGTGGAATCGATTGGCGAAGGCGTTGGCGACAGTCTTCTCAGCCGACGAGTGTGCGCCATCGTGGGCGGCGGCGCCCAAGCAACCCACGCACTCGTTCCCGCGTCGCATCTCGTTACGGTGCCGGATCACGTCTCGTGGGAGCAGGCCGGGGGCTTTGCTGAGTCGTTCTTCACGGCGTTTGATGCGCTCGTTCGCCAGGCCGATCTACGAAGCGGTGAGCGAGTCCTTATTTCCGGCGCCGCCGGCGGCGTGGGAAATGCTGCCGTGCAGATCGCACGGTTGCGAGGCGCCCACGTCATTGCCGCTGTTCGAACGCTCAACCACGGCGCAGCGCTGCGCACGCTGGGCGCACACGAAGTCTGCACCATTGAACAGGTCAACGAACTCGCGCCAGTGGACGTTGTTTTAGAGCTGGTCGGCGAACCTCACTTCACCCGGGCCCAACATCGGCTCGCCCCCTTCGCTCGCGTGGTCGTGATTGGCGTTGGTGCTGGGGCGAAGGTCGAATGTGATCTGCGCATCCTTATGGCCACGCGCGGTCGAATCATGGGCTCAACCATGCGCGGGCGCAGCATCGACGAGAAGGCGCTCATCACGAAAGAACTCACGACGGCGCTCGCTTCGTCGTGGGAAAACGGTGACGTGACCGTGCCCGTGGCACGCACTTTCCCGCTGGCGGAAGTCAACGCTGCCTACGACTACTTTGCGACACCCGGAAAGTTTGGCAAAGTCATCCTCACCATGGACGAGTCGTGACCGCACTCCCCCATCCCAGCCGCCTCAGTCCCGATCGGCCGGACTTTGCCGCCGTTATCGCGGCGCACGACACCGCGGTGGCGGCCGGCCAACGGAGTTATTTCGACCCCGTCACCGGACTCCTCGTGCTCACCGTCACCACGCACCTCGATCGGGGATCGTGTTGCAACAGTGGCTGTCGCCACTGCCCGTGGGTCGAAGACTAAAGCAGCGACCGCAGGCTGGTGTAGGGAAGTCCCAAGCTGTCGGCCACGGGACCGTAGGTCACCGCACCCTCCACGATGTTGACGCCCTCAGCCAGTGCGTCGTCGGCCACGACCGCGTCACGCCAGCCCAACTTGGCTAGCTCCACCGCGTAGGGCAAGGTGGCGTTGGCGAGCGCCTGCGTTGAGGTCGCGGGGACCGCACCTGGCATGTTGGCGACGCAGTAGAAAATTGATCCGTTGACTTCAAAGGTCGGGTCGGAGTGCGTCGTCGCCCGCGTGGCTTCAAAGCAGCCGCCCTGGTCGACGGAGATGTCGACCAACACGGAGCCCTCTCGCATGCGTGCGACGAGATCGTTCGAGACCAACTTCGGTGCCTTGGCACCCACAACCAGTACGGCCCCAATCACGATGTCGGCGTCGAGGCATGCCTCTTCGAGGCTCAACACGGTCGAGGCAACAGTATTCACTGCCCCATTGAAGTGCTGATCGACCTGGCGGAGGCGCTCAAGGTTGCGGTCCAAGATAGTGACGTTGGCGTGGAGTCCCACTGCCATGGTGGCGGCCGCCAGGCCGGCCACGCCGGCGCCAATAACGACAACGTTCGCTGGCTTCACGCCAGGAACGCCGCCCACTAGTGCGCCTCGACCGCCGCCTGGGCGCATCAAGTGGTGGGCACCCATCAACGGGGCCATGCGGCCCGCAACTTCACTCATCGGCGTCAACAGCGGCAACGAGTTGTCACGGAGTCGTACCGTTTCGTAGGCGATGGCCACGTTGTTCGCGGCCACGAGTGCGTCGGTGCATTCGCGCGACGCGGCCAGGTGCAGATACGTAAAGAGGGTCTGCTTGGGACGGGCACTCAGGCGGTGGTACTCCTCGGCCACGGGCTCCTTGACCTTGAGGACGAGGTCGGCCTCGGCCCACACGTCGTCGGCGGCGTCAATCAATGTGGCGCCATTGGCGACGTAGCTCTCATTGGAGATCGCCGAGCCAATACCGGCACCCGTCTCGATGAGGACGCGGTGACCCTGGGAGGTGAGCTCGCGCACACCGGCGGGCGTAATGGCCACGCGGTGTTCGTCTTTTTTTACTTCTTTTGGTACGCCGATGATCATCGTTGATCATCCTTTCTGTCTGCTACTTCCAACTTAGTCAGTCCTCGAGCGTGTCGTAAGACACGATGGGTTGCTCGAAGAATGTCGTGCGGCCCTTGGTGAGCCACTTCGTGAGGTACAGCGCGGGAACGCTCGAGCCCAACACAATGTCGTCCGGCAGCGCGGACATGCCACCGGCGCGAATGACCAGCCAGCACACCCAGAGCAAGCACAGTCCGCCCAGGAGTGGCATGACGATCATCGAAATGGTGGCACGGAACTGCTTGCCGAAGGTCGCCCGAAAGGCCCACGCACAGGCGAGTCCGGTGATGCCGTAATAGAAGGCGACCAGCACGCCAATGTTGTTGACCAAGTTGTTCAACACCGTGCTCGCCGACGAGGAGAGCACGGAGAGCGCAACGCCCACGAGTGAGGCCAGCGCTAACACGATGGTGCCCAGTGCTGGTGTTTGCAACCTGGGATGGACCTTCGCGAAGAGCGAGGGAAAGACCCCGTCACGGGCCATCGACAACGTGATGCGCGCCGCCGGCAGCACGGTCGTCTGCGTGGTCGCCACCGTCGAGGACAAGACCGCAAAGATCATCACGTAACTGGCCCACGATCCGGCGAACTGCTGGCCGAAATAGAACAGGACTTCGCTGCCCTGGTGTGCGATAGCCGCGGGACCACACAGCATCTGCACGGCGACGAAATTGACGACGAAAATAATCAGCAACAACCACATCGACAACAAGCCAGCGCGGCCCGGTAGACGCGAAGCGTCCTTTGACTCTTCATTGAGATTGGCGGCCGTGTCCCACCCCCAGAAAAAGAAGACGCCCAGGGCGAGGCCCTGACTTAACGCACTCAGTCCGTGAATGTGGAATGGGTTCAGCCAGCCCATCGAGAACGAGACCGCGTGTGCGGGGTGATGGAGCGCGACCTTGATGATGCCGCCAACGGAAAACACGATGACCACGACATACTCAATGGCGACCATCACCCACTGCGCATTCGTCGTCCATCGAATGCCGCACACGCTGATGAACGTGACCACCACGAGCCAGACCCCCGCCACCCAGGCCACATCGGTGGCGTTAGCGACGGCACCAGCGGAGACCCAATGCAGGGCCGAGTGAAAAAACTGCAGGGTGTAGCCACCGGCCAGCAGTGGTGCTGTCGTGCAGAACAACACCGACGTCCAGACCTGGACCCAGCCATTGATCCACCCGAGATTTGGGTGGACGATCTCGCTGAGCCAGGAGTAGCTCGCCCCACAGTTCGGGTTGCGGCGGTTGAGGTGAAAGTAGGAGATGGCGATGCACAGCACCGGTACAAACGACACGATGAGCACCGCTGGCGAAGCCATCGCCACACCGGTCACCAAGAACACTGGCGCCAACGTGGCGGCGATGGTGTAGGCCGGTCCGACCGAGGCAATCGCCACCGTCGTGGCATCGAAGAGGTTTAACTCGTTCGCCCGCAGTGACGGCGATGCTGCCGTCACCGCCTGCGACCCGTCAGTGTCCATACCTGCTGATGCTAGCCCTGCAGGTTGTGCATCACGTGCTTGATGCGCGTGTAGTCCTCGAAGCCGTAGACGGAAAGGTCCTTGCCGTAGCCCGACTTCTTGAATCCACCGTGTGGCATCTCAGACACCATCGGGATGTGGGTGTTTACCCAGACACAGCCGAAGTCGAGGTCCCGCGTGAAACGCATGGCGCGAGCGTGATTCGTCGTCCAGACCGAGGACGCCAACGCGTACTGCACGCCGTTGGCGTACTCGAGCGCCTGGTCCTCACCACTGAAGGACTGGACCGTGATAACCGGACCAAAGATTTCGTCCTGAATCATTTCGTCACTCTGGGCGAGACCAGCCACGACCGTCGGGGCGATGAAGTAGCCCTCGTCACCGACGCGCTCGCCACCGGCCACGATGGAGGCATTGCTCGGGCGGCGGCTCAAGATGCCACGAACGCGATCGAACTGGTTCACGTTGTTCACTGGTCCAAAGAGCGCGTCCGCGTTGGTGCGGTCACCGACAATGGTCTTGCTCGCCTGCTCGGCCAGCGCGTCCACGAAGTCGCCGTAGACACGCTCATCGCACAGCACGCGAGTGGCGGCCGTGCAGTCCTGACCGGCGTTGAAGTAACCGGCGATGGCGATCCACTCAGCCGCCGCGGCGATGTCGGCGTCATCAAAGACCACGACTGGTGCCTTGCCGCCCAACTCGAGGTGGACACGCTTCAAAGTCTGGGAGGCACTCGCCGCGACCTGCATACCGGCACGAACCGAGCCGGTGATTGAGGCCATGGCCGGCACCGGGTGTTCGATGAGTGCACGACCGGTGTCACGGTCGCCGCAGACCACGTTGAAGACTCCATCGGGGAGAACCTGGGCCATGAGCTGCGCCATGAGAATCGTTGATACCGGCGTGGTGTCAGAAGGCTTGAGCACCATCGTGTTCCCAGCAGCAATCGCGGGCGCCCACTTCCAAATCGCCATCATCATCGGGTAGTTCCACGGCGTCACCGCGGCACACACGCCAATGGGCTCACGACGCACGTAACTCGTCATGCCTTCGGCGTACTCACCGGCGCTGCGACCTTCGAGCAGTCGGGCCGCACTCGCGAAGAAGCGGATTTGGTCGAGCATTGGCGGGATCTCTTCGGCCAAGGTGACGGCGATGATCTTGCCGCAGTTTTCGGTTTCGGCGTCGACCAGGGCGTCAACGTTCGCTTCGATGATGTCGGCAATCTGATTCAGCATGCGTGAGCGCTGCGCGGGCGTGGTGCGCTTGAAAGACTTGAATGCGAGCGCAGCGGCTTCCACTGCGGCGTCGACGTCCGCCTCGTTCGACACGGGCATCTCGGCGAAGGGCTGGCCCGTGGCGGGATTGATCAGCTCAACGTACTTGCCACTCTTCGGTGCAACTGACTTGCCCCCAATAAAGTTCTCTAAACGACGCATGGTGTCCCCTTTTGTTCGGCAGTGTTCGATACCTGCCCAGTGCCACTTTATCCATACGGCACAAGGCAAGTGCGCACTTGCACAATGGATAGAGTCCCCTAGAGGGCATTTGGGTGCGCATATCGGCGTTAAATGCCGCTATCATGTCTTTATCCGCAGCCACGGGGCCACAAGCCACCGAGCGGGAGAAACCCAATGTCAGCAACCAATTCAGCAAAAAAGCATTTGAAGAGCGTCGAGGTCTCGGACCTTGACCTCGTTGCTGCTCCCAATGTGCTCGACATGATTGATCGAAAGATCATCTCCTTACTGCAGCAAGATGGACGCCGCCCGTACGGCGCCATCGCTGATGAGGTGGGCCTCTCCGAAGCCGGCGTCCGACGCCGTGTGCAGCGTTTGAAGGATTCGGGCGTCATGCAGATCGTCGCGATTACCGACCCCTTGCAACTCGGCTACGGCCGCGAAGCATTGGTTGGCATCCGCGTTCATGGTGACGTCCGATTGGTCGCCGACAAGGTGGCCGCCATCAAGGAAGCGAACTACGTGGTTATGACCGCGGGCAGCTTCGACATCATCGCCGAGGTAATCGCCTTGGACGACAACGCATTGGTGCATCTGCTGAATGACTCCATCCGGAGTATTCCTGGTGTCACCGAGGTTGAGACGTTTCTCTATCTGAAACTCTCAAAACAGACATACGCATGGGGAACCACATGAGCATTGACGAAGTGTTTACCGACGGTATTGCTTTTAGCGATACCAATCACGCCTCGCATAGTTACTCCGAGCGCGCCCGTCGCAACCTCTGGTTGCAGATGTCGCGCATGGGGGCCTACGACGAGACACACGAAATTCCAATCATCGTTCGCGGTGAGGGCACCAAGGTCTACGACGTAAACGGCACGGAGTACTTCGACGGTATTTCGGGCCTCTTCACCAACGCCTTGGGTCACGGTCGCCCCGAATTCGCGCAGGCCGCCGCGGAGTCCATTAACAACATGGCCTTCTTCCCCATCTGGACCTACGCCCACCCCAAGGCCATTGAACTCGCCGAAAAGATCGCCAGCCTCGCTCCTGGTGACCTGAACCGCGTGTTCTTTACCACCGGTGGTGCCGAGGCCAACGAGAGTGCGTGGAAGTTAGCGCGTCAATACCACCGTCTCCGTGGCGACATGGACCGCTACAAGGTCATCAGTCGTGACATCGCCTACCACGGCACCACGCTCGGTGCGCTCACGATTACCTCCCTCGACAACTACCGCAAGCCCTTCGAACCGCTGGTTCCCGGTGCGGTCAAGGTGCCGGCCGTTAACTTCTATCGCGCCACCGAGCACGCCGACGACGAAGAGGCCTTCGGACTCTGGTCCGCTCGCCACATCGAAGAAGCGATTCTTCGCGAGGGCCCCGAGACGGTGGCGGCCGTTTTCTTAGAGCCGGTGCAGAACGCCGGTGGATGCTTCACGCCGCCGCCGGGATACTGGCAAGAAGTCCGTCGCATCTGCGACCGCTACGGCGTCATCCTCGTTTCCGACGAAGTGATTAATGCGTGGGGTCGACTCGGCACGTGGTTCGGTGGACAGAAGTACGACTTCGTCCCCGACATCATCTGCGCCGCCAAGGGCATCACCGCCGGGTACGCCCCCATGGGCTGCATGATTGTGTCGGATCGTTTGATGGAACCCTTCTTGGAGAGCGACGTCGCCTTCTCGCACGGCTTCACCTGGGCAGGACACCCACTGTCATCAGCCATGGCACTGACCAGCATCGGCATTATTGAGCGAGAGAACATCCTCGGCAACGTAACCGGCAACCAGGACTACTTCCGCGACAGCCTGCTGGCGTTGAAGGACATTCCTATCGTGGGTGACGTGCGCGGCACCGGCTACTTC